>Ga0209045_1000509_pt1 | contig 45460 bp, 49 predicted proteins | sample SaaInlLV_10m_DNA_4_FD_184664 | JGI IMG/M metagenome (GOLD analysis project Ga0209045, IMG submission 184664) | Marine microbial communities from expanding oxygen minimum zones in the Saanich Inlet - Saanich Inlet SI072_LV_200m_DNA (SPAdes) (version 2) | ecosystem: Environmental > Aquatic >...
CTCATTTTGACCTATGGTCAAAAAAATCACGACGAACGCCCTGCATACCTAGCAAATTAAAAATTTGCGAGGTCTCACAAATTCTTTGAATTTGAGAGCAATCGGGCGTTCTTACGCAAACACTCCAAGGCGTTTGCTCAGGGACATAGAGGATTTCATATTAGCCGCTTTTAAATAAGGATAAATTCTAATAAGTCTGAATTTATTACGCGTTTATATGGGTTTTTTACGAAAAGTTAGCATGTACATATCTGTAGGATAATTTATGTGTATTTATGCGTATGATAATTGGTGTTGATATTGAATGATAAAGTATTTAAAAGATTAAAGAACTAAGGTTTATTAAATTTAATTGAATTATGTTAATAGAATTGTATATTAAAATAGTTAATTAAAATAGTTAAGGTGATTTTTTATGGAACTTATGAATGCAAGAGGTGTGAGAGATTTTCCACCAGAAGAAAAAATAATACGTCAAAAAATTATTGATAATTTACGAAGAGTTTTTGAATTATATGGATTTGTGCCGCTTGAAACACCTATTATTGAAAGATTAGATGTTCTTTCAGCAAAATATGCAGGTGGAGCAGAGATACTAAAAGAAACATTTCAGTTAAGTGATCAAGGTGGTCGAGACCTTTGTCTTAGATATGACTTAACAGTTCCCATGTGTAGATTTGTAGGAATGAATCCTAACATGAAAATGCCATTTAAGAGATATCAAATCGGAAGAGTATATAGGGATGGTCCAATAAAACTTGGAAGATATAGAGAATTTTGGCAGTGTGATGTGGATGTAGTTGGAACAGAATCAATGCTTGCTGATGCACAATGTGTTCAAATTGTACAAAAGTTTTTCAAAGATGTTGATATGGATGTTGTTGTTGAAATAAACAGTAGAAAAATTCTTGATGGAATACTTGAAGCAGTAGGAATTGATCAAAATAAATGGATATCTGTAATACTAGAAATTGACAAACTCAAAAAAACAGGAATTGATTCAGTGATGGATTCAATAGAAAAATTAGGTGTTGGAGAAGATCAAACAATAAAATTAAAATCTATACTTTGTATAACTGGTTCAAATACTGAAAAAATAGAAATGCTCAAAAATTTTGCAAACAATGATAATATAAAATCAGGAATAGAACAAATTGAAGAATTAATTGGATATTTAGATGAGTCTAATGCAGTATTTAATATTGGACTTGCAAGAGGATTAAGTTATTACACGGATACTGTTTTTGAAGTATTCCTAACTAATGAAGTTATTAAGAAAACAGACGGGGAAGAAATAACCTTTTCATCTTCGCTATGTGGCGGAGGACGGTATAATAAAATTATTGGAGATTATATTGGAGGAGGAAAGGAATTTCCAGCAACAGGAATAAGCTTTGGAATAGAACCTATTATTGAAGTTATGAAGCTGCTTGGAAAATTTGAAATGAACCCAAGCACAACAACAGTTTTTATAATTCCAATTCAAACACAAAAAGAATGTGTAAAAATTGCAGAGCAAATAAGGAGTGCAGGAATAAATTGTGATCTTGATATTATGGGTAGAGGAATTTCAAAAAACTTAGGTTTTGCAAATTCAAATAAAATTCCTTATGTAGTTTTTGCAGGTCCTGATGAGATTAAACAAAATAAAGTTAAGTTGAGAGACATGGTAACTGGTGAAGAGGAAATGCTTAGTTTAAAAGAAGTTTGTGAGAAACTTAAATGAATTAGGTGGGCTAGCTATATTAGATATATTAGATAAATTAAGAAAATGAATTCAACTAAAACAATTATTGCTCAAGGCGCAGAAGCAATTATTTACTTAGATTCTAATTCTGATGATGGAAAAGTAATTATTAAAGATAGATTTGAGAAAACCTATCGTCATCCAGAACTTGATAGAAAACTAAGAAAATCTAGAACGCGACGAGAAGCAAAGGTTTTAGAAAAATTACAATCTCTTGGAATTCCCGCTCCAAAGTTAATTAAACTGGATGATAAAGAAATGAAAATTGAGATGGAGCAAATTCCTGGAAATAAAGTAAGAGATGTTTTTGAAGTTGATGAAAGCTACAAAAAGTTAAGTTTGGAAGTTGGTCAACTTGTCGCAATGATTCACAAAAATGGAATTATTCACGGGGATTTAACAACGTCTAATATGATTTTAAATTCTAAAGATAATAAAATTTATCTAATAGATTTTGGCTTGAGTTTTTTTTCTGAAAAAGAAGAAGATAAAGCAGTCGATATTCATTTATTAAAACAAGCATTAGAATCAAAACATTATAAAATCTTTGAAGATTGTTTTAAATTAGTTATTCAAGGATATAAAGAAAATAGTTCTGAATCTGATGCAAAAGCCGTGCTTGCGCGATTTGAAAAAGTAGAATTGCGTGGACGCTATAAGATGAAAAAATTAAAATAATAATAATTAACTTTGTTGTTATTAGTCTTGTAGATTAATCATGTCTCTTTTTGTTATGCGTTATTTTCTATTTTCATAAATTATCTAAAATTTATAACTTATCTAAATCTTCTGCAAAATAAGGTTTCCCTCTAACAAAAACAGCACTTATGCTACCATAAAAAGACATATTTTCAAAAGGAGACCAATTACATTTTGTTTTAAGATCTGTTTTGTTTATTTGAGTTAAATGTTTTGTAGAAAGAACAGTCAATGAAGCCAAATAACCTTTTTCGATTCTGCCAAGTTTAATGTCTGGACGGAATTTTCTTATGAATGATCCTGGGTTAATGCAACAACTTTTAATAATTTGAAAAATAGGAACTTTATTTCTAAGAAGCCAACCCACAATATTTCCATAAGTATCAAGATTGGGAACACCACTAATAAACTTCTTTTTTTCATCTAATGTGTGTGGTGCATGATCTGAAGCTAAGTAATCAATCCGACCTTCTTTGAATTTTTCTAATAAAAATAATCTATCCTCTATAGATCTTAGTGGAGGATTCATTTGAAGAAGCCAATCATAATCTTTGATCGCTTTTCTATTTTCCAAATCAAAAAATAAGTGATGCGGTGTAACTTCGCAAGTAATAGGGAGATTGTTTTCTTTTGCATCAATGATTAGTTCTAATCCTTTCTTTGTAGAAACATGACAAATATTTGCTTTAAAATCATATTTTTTGAGTAGACTAATAACTTTGCTAATTGCGTCAACTTCAACTAGTTCTGGACGATGAGAGTCATGAGAATCTTTTTGTTTAAAGTCGTTTAATAAATCCGAACTTTCGCAATGAAAACTAATATGTTTTCCTTTGTATTTTTTAATTGCAATCTCTATGTCTGAATCATTTTCAAAATATAAATTTCCGATACTGGGTCCCATAAATAATTTGTAAGGCGTGCGAATTTTTTCAAGTGGTTGTGTATTTGGACCAATACCTGCATAAAGAAGAACATCAACTAAAGAAGTATCTATTAATCTTTGTTTTTCTAAATAACTTTTATTTTCAGTTGGAGGGCGTGGATTATTAGGCATATCTGCAAAAGCTACAACACCGCCATTAATTGCAGCAAGAGAAGCAGAATAAAAATCTTCTTTATAATCTTGAGAATGACTTGGGTCTTCACGAGCATGAACATGAATATCTACAAAGCCTGGATAAATACAACCTTTTTTAAAAACATAATCTGGTTTTTGAAATAATTTTGTACCTTTTTCATTCACACTTTTAATAATTCCTGAACTGTCTATAATAATTTGAACATACCTAATTCCTTTTGCGAGAACGCAATCTCCTTCTATTATCATTTTCAGTCACATAAATAATCTAATGATTTAAGTTCTCCACTTTTAACTCTGTGTAGTTTGCCAAAATGGGAACTGTCTTTGATTAAATCATATCTTAACACTGGACCGTCGACACAAACGCGATAACCACTCATAGAACAAGCGCCGCATAAACCCACTGCACATTTCATGTAACGTTCTAGTGAAACAAATGTTTTGTTTGGTAGATTGATTTTATTTCCAACTGCTTGAATCATTTTTTCAGGACCACAAACTGCATAATTTGGTTTTCCAAAATAATCTATGTCTGTAACAATTCCTTTAAGTCCGTGTGAACCATCCTCTGTAAATGTAGTTAACTCTGAACCTATTTCATTTTCAAAAAAATCTAAAAAAAGCAAATCTGATTTGTTTTTTCCACCTAGAATTATATTTTTTATTTCTAAATATTTATTGACCACAAATTTTAACGGAGCAATACCGCAACCACCACCCACTACTGTGCGAGTGTTGTTAGGAAAACTAGAACCATAAGGACCTCTAATTTGTAAATGATTTTTTTTAGATATATTGAACAGTTCTTCTGTGAATGGACCTACTTTTTTTACAGTGAGTTCATTAGAATCGCTAAACGAAAAGGGTTTTTCATCAAAACCAGGAATCCAAACCATGCAAAATTGGCCAGGTAATGTGTCGAAATGTCTATCGAGTACAAAACTACGATACTCATCACTAAGTTCAATTATTTTCTCGATTTGAATATGTTGGTGCGATGACATTTTTTTATTCTTTGTTATTTTATATTTTTATTATCTATTGTGTTTGATTTTACTTTGTTTATGTTTTTTTATTTTATTAGACTTCCTTTTAATTTTTCAAGAGTTGTGTCTTGTTGAATTAAATAATTCTCAACTCCCGTCCACAGTGTTTTTGTGTAATCAACTATATTCTCTGCTGTTTTATTAATCAAAACAGTGCCTATTCCAAATATTGATGCACCTGCAATACAATATTCAATAATATCTTCCCAAGTTTCAATACCGCCATAAGCAATAATTTCAATATCCCTATTTATTTGAGTTACAATGTTGTAAACATCATTAACCATCTTTAAATTAAGTGGTTTAATTGCAGGACCTGAAATACCTCCATAAATACCTGCTAGTTTTGATCGACGAGAATGGATATCAATTGCAAGACCTGGACCGATTGTATTACCACAGCCAAGATAATCAACATAATTTGCAATTAGTTTAGTAATGTGTTTATAATCTTCATTAGGAGAAAGTTTTGCAATCAGTGGTTTAGTGGTTGTTTCTCTTACTCCTCTGACGAATTCTAATGCTTCATTATGAATAGACTCCATCAAACTCTCTTCGCCAGGTTCTTTGTTTGGGCAAGAAATATTTAACTCCCAAGCATCAACATAATTGTTGAACACGTCGATAATTGCAATGTAATCTTCAGGACATTCTCCATATGCAGAACCAATAATTGGTTTTTCTAATTTCGAATTTTCAAATTCTCTAATCCATCCGTCAATAGATTGAGTTGGAAGTGCGAATGAATTAAGAATTGAACTATTGTTGTCGCAGATAGTTGGGTTTTTATTTCCTAATTTTTCTTTAGGACCTATAGATTTTGGAATCCAAGCTCCTAACTTTACTTGTTTTTTTTCTAGAAGTTCAAACACGTCGAGATAACTCAAAATACCGCAAGCATTTACTAAGGGTGGATTGAGATTTAGTTTAGGCATTTTATTTTTTATTTGTTTTTTGTATTACTGCGGCAAATTATCATCGCCTGTGGCGTATGACATCGCCGTAGAGTTGGTTGCATGAATCACCAACTCTCTCGCAATAATTCAGCAACTCACATTTGTTCGTTGCTGAAATCATTAAAGCAAAGCTTTGAATTAATCAAACTCGTAAACTCATTTGACTGTATACCAAGGCAGTAATGCTGTATTTGTATTGTGCCAAGGTAGTGCTGCTTTGTTTTTAATTGGCAGTAATGCTGTTAGATCTTTTTTTTATATTTGTTTAGTTAATTTTTCTACTGTTTTTTGAATATCTTTAGCATTGTAAATTGCACGTCCAACTATTGCATGCCATTTATCTCCTGCAGCTTTTCCTGATTGTGTAATATCTCCGCCTTGATTAACTAATCCGGGAGAGTATAATATTGGTTGAATTCCATGGCATTGAATTGCTTTTTTGTATGCATTAATGTAAAATGGTTTATTGCCTGGAACAACAAAATCAGTAACTCCATTTTTTGCTGCAATTTCATAAATTTTATGACTTGAATTTGTGTTTATGAAACCACCTTCGTCTTCTAAAAATCCTTCGTGAGTCATATGTCCTCCAACAATAACTCCAAGACCATATTCTTGACATTTAGTAATCCAAGTTTCTTCTGTAACTGGACCTGTGAATGGAAATAAAATAACTGCATCAAGACCAGATTCTTTACAAATTTTTGCAAATTCTTCTCCAGTGAAGGGAATATCTGTTCCTGCTTTTTGATGATCATAAATAAGAGGTTTATCAGTATATTTTTTTGCCACACTAACAACTTTAGGAAGGCCATACCTTAATGCAAGCGAAAAACCAATTTTGTATGCTCCAACTTTTTCAATGTCTTTTGTTTCTTTAACTATTGTTTCATATTTTTCTAAATTAACATCGCATGCAGGAATAATACTTTTGTTAATAGAAATAATTTTATTCATAAATATCGCCTCCGATAGCAATTTTATTATTTTTTACGTGTGAATTTGATATTAACAGATCTTTTTAAAATTATATAGTCCCTGTTTTAGGATGAACATTATAATAAATATTTGCGTTTTATAATTATAATCTTGTTGTGGTGCCTTCTGCAACTAATATTCGCTATTGTTTAATAAAATTTAAATACTAAGTATACTAAGCTAAAATTATGGCGAGACAAAGTTTAGATATTCTTGTAGTTGATGATGATAAAGGTATGAGAGATATGATGTGGGCAATGCTCTCTAAAGAAGGCCATAATCCTTTGGCTGTCGAGAGTGTTGAAGAAGCATTAACTCAGTTTATGTATGCGGACTTTCATGTTGCTTTTGTCGATCATTATTTGCCTGGCGAAAACGGACTTTATCTTTGTGAATATTTGTACAAAAGATTTAATGGAGATGGTAAAAACTACAATACTTCTTATTTAGAAATTGCATTAATAACTGCAGCAGTCGATGAAGGACTTGATAAACAAGCAGAAGAATTAGGAATCACATTTATTGCAAAGCCATTTTTAAAAAATGATTTACTGAATGTTATTGATAAATTTTATGCTGAAGTAAATAGGTTGGGAGAAATAAGGCTATTGCCTCAGGATAAATATTATGCTCCAAACTTTTCAATGATTCCAAGCACTGAAAATAATTTGTTTAAATTATCTCAGCGTGAAAAGCAAAAAATTACAGAGAATCTTAAACGAGGGCTTAATCTTCTAAGAACTCCGAAGAACTATTCAGAACATTTACGCAATAAAACATTATTTTTATTACAAGTTTCTCTTGCTGCAGATATAGATATTAAACGATTAAAAAGTGGATTATCTATTTATGAGGAATACGATCGATTAATGGATTTGTATAGTAAGAGAAAAGAATTTGAGTAAATGTAATTAAATTAATTTGACTATTTTTATTATTTATTTATTTATTTATTCAATTAATTCTGCCATTGAATCAAATTTATATTCTTGAATGATTGAAGATGTATCATATTCTTTTATAATTTTTGAAAACTTCATTCTTAGTTCTGTCATAATTTGATCAAAATGATTAAGATTTTTTGCAGCAATATTGATTGTGAAATCCCACTTACCTGTAGTTTTTGCGACATAAATTATATTTGGATGAACTTTTAAAAATCCAATTAATGATTTTTCTTTTTCCTGAGTGAGATTATGCAGAGTTAGATTTACAAAAGAGTAAATTGGATATCCTAATACTGCGGGATTAAGTAATGTATGAAAATATCTTATAACTTTTTTTTCTTTTAATTTGTTAATTCTATATAATACACTATCGCGTTGAATTCCTGTTTTTCTACTAATATCTGCAATTGAAAGTCTAGCATTTTTTTCCAAGAGTTCTAAAATTTTTTTATCTTTTTTATCTGGTTTAAATAAACTAGCATATGTAATAAGATGCTCTTCTGTTTTTCTTTTTTTCTTTTTGAGGAGTTTATAGGTCGGGTTTTTTTTAGTCATTCATTCTTATTATACGTATGTTATTTATATATCTTTCTTATTTTAAGGTACTTTTTTTAGATGCTTTAATAAATTGAGTAGGTGTTAGTATTGGTAGTTGATTTGGCTAGTTTTTAGTGGATCAATGTTTTGAACTGTTGGAGGTTGGGATGATGGAAGAAAGAAATGAATTGAATGGAACAAGTGAATTAAATAGAATAACTGAATTTGAAATAGAAGAATCAAATATGCAGGGAGGTTGTCCCAAATGTCGGCAACTTATTTAGAGGATCGCCTAGATATGGGGAACAAGTTCAAGGAATAAGATTTTATGAAAGAGATTTAAGTTTTCTTAGTTTGAATATGAGACCTATTTGTAATTATAGGTGTGCTGATTGCTTTTCTGGAATGGGAACTGGAACTAGACAGTTAGATGGAGCTCTTAGTTGGGATGAAACAAGACGTATTTTAGATTGCGCTCATGATTTGGGCGTGTTGTCTGTAGAAATTTCTGGAGAAGGAGAACCTTTGATGGATCGAACTCGTTTAGAACAAATTATTCAACATAATAATGATCTTGGAATGTTGACTACTATTTTTACAAATGGCTCTTTGTTAGACGAGAACTTTCTAACTCTTTGTGTTGATAATAATGTTTCAATAGCAATAAGCTTAGATTATTTGAACCAAGAAGGTTATGAACAAGATGTTTGTAGAAGAGGGAGTTTTGATGTGCTAATGAGAAATGTAGAGTTGGCAAGAGATATTCTTGGAGGTTATCAAATTTCAGATAATGGTTCTGCAGTTTATAGATTGGCAATACATTCAATTGTTGGAGGTAGAAATCTTGACGAGATTAGTAGAATTTCTGATTTTTGTGGAGGAGAAGTTGGTGCTGAAATTTTACATAGCGTAGCTCCAATAGCAAATGTTGGGAATGCAGTAGCTCATCCAGAACTAACAATTGTTTCAGAAGAAATGGTTAATGATGTTGTTGATGAGTTTAGTCGTGGAGATCTTATACTTTGCGATTCTGCTGTTGATGAGTGCGGGAGTGATCGGTGTGCAACATTTTATTATGGTCTGGGCATAAGGCATAATGGTGATGTGTTATTTGATGCGCATGCATATGAAACTGCAGGAGCAATTGGAAATTTGAGAGATTCTGATGTAAATTTTGATCTTGGTGTGTTAGCTCGACGACAAAGAGAATTGGTTGGATTATTTTATAGAGATTTTGGAGCTGGATTTTGTCCATTAAGACATTCAAATTATGCAGATTTTGTTAGATATTTGAATGGGTCGAGGGATGATTAGCATGGCGACTCAGAGTTTATCTTATTCAAATGAGATATTGGATATTTTGAAAAATCATTTAGTAGGTAATTATTCAGATTCATTAACTCGATTTAGTTATCTTAACTCAGGTGCAGAATCGTTTGTGAGGTTAACGCAAAATCCTAATTATACGAGTTATGATGTTGAATCTCAGTTATTATCTAATTTAATTCCTGCAATGAGTTCAATAATTTCAGATGTAAATAATTCAAATCTGCAGTTGATTGATTTTGGAGTTGGAGATGGTTTGAAATCTGAGTGTATAATAACTGATTTATCTTGTCGACATAATATATCTTATTTAGGTTTGGATATGAGTAAAGATATGTTGAATATTGCGCAAAGGGATCAAAATGGAATTGGTATTTTGGCAGAGCATGGTTTGTGTGATTTTAGCAATATTGAAAATTTGAATGATTTTTTGAATAGGGATGACTCGACACAGTTAATTTTAATGTTGGGAAATACATTAACTAATGAAGTAAACATGGAGCAATACTTATCTGATTTGAGAAATTTGGTTGAAGCAGCAGAGAATAGAACTTATTTTTTGATTGGACTTGAATTAATTCAAGAAGATATTAATTCAATTGTTAAAGAATACAGAACAGAAGAAAACTATGAGCTAACCTTTTTGCCTTTAGAAATGATTGGTGTTGATAGGACTTTGGGTTGTATTGATATTGGGTTTAATGAATCGCTTGGTAGGATTGAGGAATGGTTTAGATTTAATAGCGACTATGATTTGGAAATTGACGATGAAACTCTAACTTTTAGACCTGGTGATGCAGTTTTACTTTCAGTGACATATAAACCAACGCTGCAGCATATGAAAAATATTGTTTCAAATAGTGGATGGAGAGAAGAAGTTGGTATGCTTAGTGAAAATGAGAGCTATTTGCTTATGTTGATGTCTGTGTAATTTGTAATATAATTTTTTTGTTTTATTTGTTTTTTATAATTATTATTTTTATATTTTTTTCTATTTTTTATACTTTTTTTTTACTTTGTTCCTGTATGTCCAAATCCACCTTCTCCTCTGTCTGTTTCGTCAAGCTCTTCAACGTGTTCAAGAGTTGCAGAATGTACTGGTTGGAAAAGCATTTGTGCAACACGCATATTTTTTTCTACTTTAAAATCAGTTTTTCCTAGATTATGTAATATAACTCCAACTTCTCCACGGTAACCAGAATCAATTACGCCACCCATTGATTTAATAGAATGTTTTGCAGCCATACCTGAACGATCCCAAATTAATCCAACAAAACCTTGGGGGATTGCCATTTTGATTCCTGTTTTAATAATTTCTTTATCTCCTGCTTTAATTGTTTTTTCTTCAGCACTTCTAAGATCAAGACCTGCATCACCTTCTTTTGCATAAGATAGATGTTGAATATCAGAATTTATTTTTTGAATTTTAACTTGAACCATTTTTTTAGTTTTCCCTTTTTTTTCATTCACTTTCTTTTTAGTTTTTTGATTTTTTTTTTTTTTAAAAAGCATTACTGCGTCAGTTCATCAATTAATATGCCAAGGCAGGAATGCTGTTTTTAAACTCCTCTAACAATAACTTCATCAAAACAATCTTTAATAAGATCTGCCATTTTGTTTAATTCTTCGGGATCGTAAGGTATGCTTTCTTGATAATTTGAATTAAGCATTTTTTGATCAAAAGAAAATTGCTGGATTGCATAACGTTTACTTCCCTTAAGCCACTCTCCAATTTCAATAAGATCTTTATTTTTAATAAATTCTCTCATAACAGTAGTTCTAAACTCATAACATATATTATTTTTATTTTGCTTTAAAATTTCAACACTCTCGATAATGTTATCTTTTCTAAGAGTGCAATTAGTAATTTGTTCGTATTTATTAAGAGGAGCTTTGATATCCATAGCAACATAATCAATAAGTTTTTTTTCAATAAGTTCTAATAACATTTTTGGATTTGTACCATTTGTATCCAGTTTAACAACAAAACCAGTACAAACATTTTTTATTCTTTTAATAAAATTAGGAAGATCTTCATGGATTGTAGGTTCACCACCAGTGATGCACACACCGTCGATGTACTTCATTTTTTCTTTTAATAACTCAAGAATTTCATCTTCGCTAATATTTTCCGATTCATTCACTATTGCGGGATCAACAAGTTCTGGATTATGACAATAATGACATTGGAAATTACATCCGCCTAAAAAAATAGTCGCAACAATCTTTCCAGGATAATCAACCAATGATGTTTTTTGAATCCCTTTAATTATCATAAATCCACCTTGTAATTATGTTTTGTTTTAGTTGATGTTTTTTTTTTAAAAAAGATTTAGAAGAAGGTTGTTATATTTTATTGCACTGAGTTAATGTTGCTAATTTAATAATCAATAAAATAAAAAATTAATTAAAATTTTTATTGAGTTACAATAACATTTGCTCGTTCAAACTCAGTTGCAAGACAACCTCTATTTCCGAATTTACTAGCAATACTCATTTTTTCATCGAAAACAACTCTTTGTTTAAATTCCTCTTTTTTGCCAACATTCCAATTAACAATTGGTCTGTGATATCCCACAACTCTACTGTATACTTCACACCGTTGACCGCACTTCTTTTTTATCACCTGCGTCATATCTATCACCTCTTTTTTAATTTAAAAATATTCTCCATTATTAAATTCTCTTTTTTGTTCTGTTTTTTCTACTGTAGCAGTAGATTTTTGTTCTTGATTTATTTCTTGACTTTGATCAGATTGATTAGATTCAGATTCAATAGAGTTTACAACCTGTTCGTTATCAGAATTAGTATTTGTATCGTCTACAAATTCAGTAGCAGTTTCACATCCGCAACCTGCATTTGCAGTAACTGTTGCATTTTGTGTTGCGGGTTTGATAATTTGATTATCGTTATTATTATTCTCATTATTATTATTAGTATAATTATTAATACGTTCTGCTTGATTAGTTTCAATTATCACTTCTTTCCTGCCTTTTTCAAATATTTCTTCATGAGACTCTGTTTTGATTTCTTCAGTAGTATCATAAGGACAGGTTTCATGTTTTCCAGGTATGTAACCATGATCAGGGCACACGCTAAATGTTGGTGTGATTGTGAAGTATGGCAAACTAAAATTATATGCAATTCTCTTAACTAATTGTTTGCAAGTTTCAGCATCACTAATTTGCTCGCCGAGAAATCCATGAAAAACAGTACCTCCTGTATACGCACTTTGTAAATCATCTTGAAGTTCTAAAGCTTCGAAAATATCAGATGTATAACCTACTGGAAGTTGAGTTGAATTTGTATAGTATGGATTTTCTTTTCCTGCACTGATAATATCAGGATATCTTTTCTTATCTGCTTTAGCCATTCTATATGATGCACCTTCTGCAGGAGTTGCTTCAAGATTATACAAATGTCCTGTTTCTTCTTGATAATTTGAAAGTTTATTACGCATAAAGTTAAGAACTTCCTTTGCAAACGCAATACCTTCTTTTGAAGCAACATTTTTTCCAATAAAATTTAATAAAGATTCATTCATTCCATTCAAACCAATTGTTGAAAAATGATTATTGAATGATCCGAGATATCTTTTAGTAAAAGGGAATAAACCTTTATCTAAACTCTGTGCAATATCTTTTCGTTTAATTTCTAATGATTCTTTTGCAAGATCCATTAATTTTTCTAATTTTTCAAAATATTCTTCTTTAGTTTGAGATAAATAACCTATTCGTGCAAGATTAATTGTAACAATACCTATACTTCCAGTCATTTCTGCAGCACCAAATAAACCACCACCTCTACTTTTCAATTCTCTCAAATCCATTTGTAATCTGCAACACATACTTCTAACGTCGCTAGGATTTAAACTAGAATTAATAAAATTCTGGAAATAAGGAATACCATATTTTGCAGTCATTTCAAAAAGTAGTTTAGCATTTTCACTATCCCAATTAAAATCTTTAGTTATATTATATGTTGGAATAGGAAATGTAAAAATTCTTCCACTAGCATCACCTTCAATCATACATTCCATAAATGCTTTGTTGATAAGTTCCATTTCTTTTTCGCAATCACCATATGTAAAATCCATGTTTTTACCGCCGATGATTGCAGGTGTATTTTTCATATCTTCGGGACAAACCCAGTCGAGAGTCAAGTTGATAAATGGGGTTTGAGTTCCCCACCTGCTCGGTGTTGCAATATTGAATAGGAATCTTTGCATTTGTTGTTTTACTTTTTTGTAATCTAAATTGTCAATTTTGATAAATGGAGCAAGGTATGTATCAAATGAAGAAAATGCTTGTGCACCTGCCCATTCATTTTGTAAAGTTCCTAAAAAATTTACCATCTGACCTATTATGGTATCAAAATGTTTTGCAGGAACTGTTTGAAGTTTTCCAGGAACTCCTCCGAAGCCCTCTGCAATTAATTGGCGAAGACTCCAACCTGCACAATAACCGCTGTACATGGAAAGATCGTGGATGTGATAATCTCCTTTAATATGTGCTTCACGAATTTCTTTAGGATAGACATGATTTAGCCAATAGTTTGCAGTAATTTTTCCAGAAATATTTAAAATTAATCCACCTATAGAATAACCTACATTAGCATTTTCATTAACTCTCCAATCATTTTGAGTTAAGTATTCATTCATGGTTTCTCCAACATCAATAAGAACTCCTTGATCTGTACGAGTAATTCTTCTTTGCTCTCTGTAAATAATAAATGTCTTAGCAATATCTGCATGACCTTCTTCAACAAGAACCTTTTCAATTAAATCTTGGATATTTTCTACAGTAGGAATAGATCCTCCTTTGAAAAAAATGTTAAGAATAGCAGAAACTTTTTTTGTAAGAACCTTTGCTAAATCATAATTGTCATGACCTGCAGCTTTTACTGATTTGAAAATAGCTTCTGTTATTTTTTCATCATCATATAGAACAAGTTCACCACTTCGTTTTCTAACTCTTTTAATTTCTTTTAAATGCTCCATTACACTCGACCTCTCCTATCTTTTTTTAATTGTAATTTTTTTGTTTGATTTTTTTTTCTTTTTTTTTAATTATTTTTTTTTACAAGTTTTCTTAGTTCTTTTTCAAAATCATCAATATCTTCAAATTCAAGATAAATTGAAGCAAATCTTAAGTAAGCAACTTTGTCAATTTTTTTGAGTTTTTTCATAACTGCCTTACCTACTGTTTTTGCAGGTAATTCAATTTTGTCAAGGTTTCTGATTTCTTTTTCAATATCATTGGTTGCGGATTCTAAAACATCAATTGAAACAGGAAGTTTTTCACATGCTTTTTGCATTCCGCGTAGTATTTTGTTACGATCAAATTCATCACGAGTTCCATCTTTTTTTATTAATGTTAATGAAGCAAGCTCTGGACGTTCATGTGTTGTGAATCTTTTTTCACATTTTAGACACTCTCGTCTCCTGCGAGTGTACTGGTCAGTGTCTCGTTTGTCGACAACTTTTAATTCTGTACTTTTACAGTATGGACAAATCATATTTTATTTGAATTCTTCAAATTTAACAGGGTTTAACGCTTGTTTTTGAAAAATCACATCCTCCAATAAGCACAATATGTTGTGGTTTCACTTTGAAATGAACACAATATGTTGTGCTTTAGTACTATTAAGAAAAATGATGATATTTAAACTTTTTGGATTTATAATATTGGCTTTTTGTTATATATGCTATAAAACATATACTCTATTGAGATACCATTTTTGAATGGTTTAGTTAAAAAATTAAATAGAACTTATTTAAAATGCGATTTAAGTGTTAATCGGAATTAAGATTAAAACTTTTAATTTTTGTTTTCTTTTTTAGAATTCTTTTTGATACAATTATTCAAATCTTTAACCAGAACGTCTACATTAATACCATGAACTTGTGCACCTTCTTCTAATGTTTCAAATTGAGCAGCTGCACAACCTATGCAATGAAGATTGTGATTAAAAAAAACCTCTATGGTTTCAGGATGCTTTGATACAATATCGCCTATTGGCATATCTTTAGTTATTTTTGATTCTTTTTTGTCGGCCATTTTCAAATACTCTTCTGGATCAACAGGATTGTGTTTGTTTTGTATTTTCGTTTTGTTAATCAGATACTTTTATACATTCTGCTTCACATTGAACTTCGCAAGCGCGGCAACCAATACAATCTTTTTCATTAACTACTTTGGCTTTTTTATTGTCTAATTTGAAAACTTGCATAGGGCAAATATCTGTGCAAGTTCCACAGCCAGTACATTTTGTTTCATCAATAATAGGTTTTGGAGACATAGACACACCTCGGATTATTTGTTTTTTTATTTTTTTAATTAATGTTATTAAAAATAAAATATAAATTAATAAAAGAATTATTTATCTTCTTTTTTTTCTTCAACAGGTTTTTCTTCTGTAGCTTTAAATTCTGGTTTTTTTTCAAAAGGTTTTTTCTTATGAACTTCTTTTTTGGGAACGATTTGTTTAATACGTTCTGCTAATGAAGACTGTTTTTTAAGATCTTCCTTTAACCGATCAAGAACTCTAACTTCTGCAAGCTTCAAAGGATAAATTTTATTTAATGTATTTCTTAAAGCTCTTTGGAATTTATAGTTAACAACATCTGAAACAAGAGTTTTATACTCTAAAGCTCTAACAAGAGTTAACACATTTGCAAAAGTTGCTTTTGTTAATGCTGTTTTAACTTGAGATGTTGTTTTTGAATTAGTAATTAACATTGGTTTAATTCTTACAAGAATGTCATCTTTTGTTAAACAAACAAAGGATAAATCTAGTTTATCTTTTTGACGTCTAACTTTTCGTTTGATAGAACTAGGTACAAGGGCATATTGTTTTACACTGGTGTATGCACTTTCGCCTTTAACATCTATAACTTCAAAGGTCATATTGATGTTTTGTTTTTGCATGCTGCCTGTTAAGTTCATCAAACTAGTCTTTAAGGTTCTACCCATAAGATTAGCAGGGTCTGTAGTTGGCGTTTCGCCTAAAGGCGCTTCATTGAACTCTTTTGAAGCAAAAACTTTAAACCATTTCTTTTTTTTCCATTTATCAACTGTTTTTGTTGCGTTTTTTCCTTTTGCCATATAAATCGTCCTACTTAGTAATTATATTATAGAGATTTGGAAAATGAGGTGTTATTTAAAGCTTTTTGATAATATCGCTCTTTTGGACTTTTTGGGGTTGGTTGATCAATATTCAATTATCTTTCGAATTACTTGTTAAATTGCTGTAAAATACTTTAGGAAGCTTTATGCCTGCTTTTATATTATAATAAGTATATTTTTAAATATCTTAATTTAATCTATTTATTTGGTTGGTATGAACTCTAAAACAAAAAAAACAAAGATTCGCATGAAGGGTAAAAAAAGTGCTCAAATTAGATCTATTGGTAGAACTGTGCATGATGTGGGATGTTCGATGATTAAAAAATTGAAATTGGGTATGTTAATATCTCTGTGTGTTTTGGCAGTATTAGTTGTACTTGGTGTGACTGCTTACTTGTTATGGCCATTTACATATGAACTATATGTATATAATTCAAAAGGAGATTCTTTGGTTGCGAATGTAACTATTGTGAATTCTGAAGGTTTAGTTGAGTTTCAAGATTTTAGACATTATGCTGATATAGATTTGTGGAAAGGAAATTATAATGTAATTGTTACTGTCAAAGGATATGTTGTTGAACAATTTGAAGTGTCTAATCAATTAGGTTTTAGGAAAAACAAAGATGTGTTTCAACAAATAATATTGGAACCAAAATATATTAATTTAACTCAATTTAGTTTTTTTGATCCCACAACTGCGCTGAACATATTTCCTGAAATAAAAGCAATAGGGAAAAATATTTTAGGAGAGCATATTAGTGAGACTTATTTTATTGAGTCTATTGACGCTGTGGATTCTAATTTAATGTATGGAGATTATTATTTAATTATTGGTGATGAGTTTTTTAATGGTGTTGCAGAATTCAGAGGAGATTTAGTTTTTCAGGATGATTTGTTAACTAATGATATTGTTTTGAAGTCAAATAGTAAATTTTTGAAATTGAACAATGTTGAATTTAATTATGTAAAAAACTTTGTAAAAGATTATATGTTATATTCTTCAGAAGGAGAATTTGAATTAGAAAATAGGGGACTTCCTCGACAGTATTATTTGTATAATCAAGATGAATTAATTTCTCTTGGAAAAATGTTATTTTTACTATGTCAAGCAGAAACATTTAATGCAATGGGTGTTGAACCTGAAGAATATTTTGTACCTCGTGAGCAATTGTATGAGTTTGGATTAGAACCTCAAAACGTAGTTGGATGTTATGCGCGTGGATTGACTGGAGAAATACCTCAAGAGGTTTTAGCAACGGTTGATGGTGCTGATTCTATTGTTAAACTTGAAGATGCGCTATTTTTTGTTTTAACTGGAGATGATGAAGGATTTGAATATTCTATTAATTCAGTTGATGATTTAAATATTGAAGTAAGAGGGATAAATGTAGGATTTACATTTGATGTTGAATCTGGCAGATATGTATTTGAAGAAAATAATTTTGCAGTATCGCCTTGTGAATTTGTAACTTATGGAATCGGGTTAAATTCTTCTGAGTTAATATGTGATGATCCTGCACTCGTTGCTTGGATGAGTCCACGACGAGGAACTGTTAGTTTTGATGAATATGCATATCCTGTTGTGTCGGGGATTGTAGGTTATGATCAAACACTTTCTTATGGAGAATTATATGGAATTCCTGTAACAAATTACTATGTACAAAAAGATTTGCTTGCGTTTGAGGAAACAGAACCTGAATTGATTAGTCGAACTCAAAAGTTGGTTGACTTGGGATTGATTGAAGTTGGATCTCACACAAGGTATCATACGCATCTTGGTTTGGTTGATAAAGATGTTGCTAAATTAGAGTTGATCGAGTCTCGAGAATTTTTAGAAGAATACTTTGGCTCGAGTGTTGTTGGAATAAGAGCGCCGTATCAAAGTATGATTGGTGACGAGAAAACCTATGCGGTTGCTTTGGGTGATGCGGGTTATGAGTATTTTACTCAACTTGGAGAATATGTAGGTTTGGTTCCAGGGTCAAATGTTTTGCACAAACAATGGAATGGAAATTGGCAATACTTTTCAGAAACAAAATCAGATGAAGTTATTTTTATGTTAGATAATAAAGATTATTTGATAACTTTAGATCATCCGTGGAACATGGCGTATGCAGATGATGTAGTTTTGAAAGAAAAACCAGACTCACTTGTTAATCATAGAGCGAATATTTTATCTGTTGTTGCAAATGGGGGAATACCGACGCTTGCGAAAGATATTGAAGTAATGAATGAGAAAATAATATGAAAATAATTTGAGAAAAGAAATAATGAAAAATTTAAAGAAACTTAATCAGTTTTCAATTCAACATATTTGAGTAAATCTTCTGATCTATAGGGTCTTGTTAAACGCGCAATCACATTAGGTTTTGAGTCCAGATATCTTGTTTGATGAAAGTCTGTTATTAATGATGAAAGAATTACTGGTGTATTGTTTGATTCTTCTTCTAGTATTGATAATAAAGTTTGTCCAACGAGTTTATCTTGTTTTTGTTTTTTTAAAGTACCTTGCTGACATTCAGGTCGCATTACGAATAAATCATATTCATTTAAATGAAGAGAGCCATAAGCATCAGACGCAGTTCTTACAATATCAACATTAAATCCTTGTTCTCTTAAAAATTCAATATCTTCGTGCATCACTTCTGATAAAGATGCAGCGCCATCACCATCTATGCTATAATTTATTTTCCAAGGACTATCTAAATATAATATTTTTTTTGCTTTAATTTTATTGGTCATTTTTATTATCTCCTAAATTTAAAAAAGTCTTTGAATTTATTTTAAAGATCATAAGCATCTTTGATTTTATTTTCAACAGCTAAATTATCAATTTCAATAAATGCTCTTCTACCGTCAATCATATAAAACTTATCTGGTGTGTTGTTGCCAGTAACATTTTCTGTGTAGATTTGTGGTTTTTTTTGCTCTTGAATTGCAGCAGAAATGTCTTGACATGTGATTTGTGCTGGTTGAGCGTTATGTATTGAATCTTTAGAAGGCATATCGTATTTTATGGAATCTATTTTATCTTCTAATTTATTTTTTGTTTCACTTATGCTGTCTGCGATGTTTGTATTTTGTTTTTGAACTTTTTTAAATTTTCCATCTGTTCCGCATGTCTGTGTAAGTAAAATTATGCCTATTATGTATAATCCTGTATGATCGCAATCTCCCATTTTAATTTACCCCGAACGTTTTTAATTCTAATTAATTATTATGGTTATATTTAAATTAATTTATCTATTGTTGTATATACATTTTTGATATTCAAATTAGGCATTTCTACAACTCTATTATCTAACTCGCTTTCAATTTCATCAACACTTAGTTGTGATCCTGTATCGACATAAAATTGATTCATATTTGCATTAACTTCGCCGTGGTTTCCATTTAATACTTTAGTTCTCATTAAATCAAGGCGGGTTTTTTCAGATGTAGGATTTAGTTCTGCTGCTTTTTCTAAATACTCTTCTGCATTTTTTGAATCTCCTTCTTTAGAATAAGCGCAACCAATAATTGCATTAGCAACTCCTGACTTATCTAAAAGTGGACTAAGTATTTCTTTGAGCTTATTTGTGTTAACTCCTCCACATTTGTGAAGTGCAAGTGAATATGCAATTCTTGATTTTGAACCTAATTGTTTTTCTGCAAGTTTGAAATTTCCTGCAGCTGCAAAATGATTTCCTGCAGCATAAGCAACAAGTCCTCTAGCTTCTCTAACTTTTTCAGAACTTGGTTGGCGTTTTAAACCTTCAAGACTGTTTTCAAGATTTCCAACAAATGTGCAAGCTTTTGTGTATGCGATTAATAATTCTCCATTTTCAGTTCGTTCAAAAACATCTTCTCGGTATTGAACTACTGCGTGTGTTAGATATTTTTTATCTTTTGTGTGTATTCCTGTTTGGAATGTTACAATTAATGCTGTTGCTTTAGGATCTGGATCTTGATTTGGTTGTCCTGATTTTTTCTGTTGTTGTTTAAGTGCTTCTTCGAGATTTGATAAGAAATCTGGTGATTTTGGATCTGAGTCTGTTGCTCCAAAAAAATTACTCCATGTTTCTCCTACAGTTCCGAATAATTCATCCAGTCCTTTTCCAATATTTTCAAATAATCCATTTTTTCCAAATAACGAATTTTGATCATCATTTCCATTTTTTCCTTTATCTTTTGTCATATTAATGTTCACCTTAGTTTAAATTATTTTTTTAATGATTATGTTGTTTGAATAGAATAATTATCTTCAAAATAGGATATTTCAGATTGAAGTCTTGAACAAATTGGTTCTCTTAATAATTTTCTTTCTATTTTTTTTGCTTGCTCTGATGCTTTTTTACTGTTTTTGATGAATTTTTTCACCCTCTTTTTTAATTTTTTTTCAAGCCCGCGTATGTTTGCAGTTTCACCATGTTTTTTTGCTTGCTCTAATGAACTAATTAATAAGTATGCTTTTGTAATTGATTGTTCAGCAGCATTTTCTGCAAATCTTGAAAATACTTTTTCAGGATTTTTTGTATAATCTCTGCTGAGAAGCATTGCAGGTTGAGTGTTTGCAAATAGATCTTGTGCACGTTGAGCATATGTTCCATATTCTTTAATAACTTCGCCAATATGCTTGAAGTACATATTTGCTAATGATTTGCTTTTTCCTTTATCTTCTGATTGTGGGTTGGCCATCTTTATATTTTCTATTTTTTGTTTGTGCGCTAATAAACATTATATTTGTTAGTTTATTAGTTTTATGTGCGTCATTTATAAAGCTTTTGGTGCGTTATTACTGCCAAGTGGTCAATAATAGAAAGATTTATAAATGATAAATTATTTAAAATTTGAATGGTAGTTATTCATGGTCCGACAGAAAAATATAGAGGTTCTGGTAGGGTGTCTCTTCCTATAAACGCAGATATCTTTGATCAACCACTTCCTAGATGGTTAGATGATTATTATGTTGCAGGACTGTTATGTGATGTTGACTTGTTAACTAATCCAATATCTAATGATGTTGTTGATATTGGTGATTTTTCTTCTAATGCTGTTCATTTAACTTATGATGATTTTATGCTGCAGATTTTTCCTTTGTTTAGATCTTTGTTTGATAATGAGAATATGATTTTGATTGAGGAAGATTGTATTCCTTCTTCTGAGGGTTGGCATGGAAGAAATCTTTATCCAGGATTACTTAATGTTGGAGGGCAAGTTTATGCTGATGATAATTTAATTCATCAGAAAATTAGGGAAGTTCTTAGCGAAAAGAAGCGTCTTCCTTCTAAAGAATATCGTGCAGCAGTATTAGTCAATACTAAATTAGTTGTTGGACATCATTCGCAATTTCCTAGTTTTGTTTCTAGTTATGATTTAAATTCTGATATTTTTACTGTTGATAATTTCCGTTTATTTTTTCAAGCAGGAATTGTTGAGTCTGAATCTGATATTGGTAAGGTTACTGACGAGTTGATTTTGGCAAAACCATTTGATACAATAATAATGCCGGATAAATATTTTGTAGGTCAACAAAAAAAAGAATTTGTCAATGTGCACAATCATAGTATTGTTTCTATTGGTGATGGGTTTGGAGAGTTACTTGATTTAGAATTTAGTAAATTTTTCAAATAAATTTTTTAAAATATGAATCGTGAATTATGATATTAACTAAATCAAATTGGACTATTGCTATGCTTTCTTTGCTAGTTGGTGCTAGCTCATGTTTTGTTAGTTCTGTGGACTTACCTGTTAAATCATTTGAATCTTCTGTTAAATTTCCTCAAAAGGTTGCGGGCGAAACAGATCGTCAATTTGGAAAGCGAGTTTGTGGAGAAAAAGGAGAGGGCAGTCACACAATGATTCCTGGAGTTGATTTAAATGATAGATATCAAGTGACTTGTGAAGAGCATGGTGGATTTATTGTTTACAATTTGAATACTGATGAATTAAACCAGTTTGATTATCCAAAACCTGTTAAACTTTCTAAAGATCAAATTGCTGAATATGTTGCAGACAAAAAAGTGGTTTTGTTTGGAGAAGAACACTCGGAAAAAAACAGATGGCAAACTTTGCTTTTTGCAGATATGGTTCCAGAACTTAAAAAAGCAGGAGTGACTCACATAGGTCTTGAATTAGATCGCAGATATCAAAATGATATTGATCAATATATGCAAAATCCTAATTTTTTAACTCAAGAAAAACTTCTCGATGAATTACCTTTTTTACATGACTTTGATAATGAAGACTTTGTGCTGAAAATTAATGCAGCACTTGATAATGGACTTGAGGTTATGTGTTTAGATAATAGAGATCCTGATAGAAAGATTTCTCGAGATGCACACATGAAGAAAAAAATAGATGAAGTAATTAGTTCTGGCGGAAAACTTGCGGGATTTCTTGGAGCTGCACATGTTCGATGGTCAAAAGAATCTTCATTTTACATGGAAGGTGGAGAAGTCATTGGAGGTCTTGATGTAGGGTATATGATTAGACCTGTTGGACGAAAATTAGTGGATGCTTATGGTACAGAAAATGTTGGTCTTGTTAATTTAGATCATTGTTTTGATCAATATATTTTTGCTTGTGTGGAGACGCCAAGCGAATATGAAATTTAATACGTTTTTCTTAGATAAATTTATATTCTTAAACTAAATATTTTATTTTTATGGCAAAAAAAGAAAAGACAATTATGAAAATTTCTAGATATGTAAAGTATGTTGCGACAGGACTGTTATCTTTATTTTCTGTATTGATATTTCTTTTTTCTCTTTTTTCAGGAGCAGAAAAATATGGAGGAGGTTTTAAAGGAATTTTAATGAATATTCCCAATGCATTACCTTGGCTTGTTCTTATGGGATTAATTTATGTTGCTTGGAAATGGGAACTTATTGGAGGATTTATAATTGTGTTATTTGGTATTTTTTCAATGATATTTTTTGATTTTTTCAATTCAAATTCTATGGGGGGTTTTTTTGTAATTGCACTTCCTTTAATTTTAATTGGGTGTTGTTTTATTTTTAGGTGGTATGTTGGAAAATACAAAAGCTGAGTTTCTGTCTTAACTATATCTTAAAACAGTAAATTATATATACTAGAGAGACTAAGATAATATACTAGTTCTTGGGGTGAAATTTATGAAAGTTGGTACTAATCTGGAATGGGAAAGATATAGGTTTAAGTTGCCAAAGTCTGGTGCGGAAGTTGAAATAATCAGAGAAATTGTCATGGGCGATGAAGATATGGATTATATGGATATAACAAAAGCAAAGTGATTCTCTATTGGCGATGTTGATTTAAGATTTGGTTAGAATTAGCGATGTTGTTATTTTTGATTTTATTTAAGATTTTATTTGATTAGATTTTTTTGGTTCTTTCTTTTTTATTAGTTAGTTGTATTATTTATTTAAATTTAAGTTGCATTATTCCACATTAAATTGAATTGTTTTTTGTAACTGCTTGCAAACTTATTACTTTCTATTGTGATTAATTGTAATGGATTTCCGGGAATAAAAATAAATGTTTTATTTTGATAGATTGCGACTATTGTTTCTCCAAGAAATTTGGAATCTAATTCTTTGTATTCTATATTTTGATGTGATATTTTTTTTGAACCTGGTTTAATTATTATTTTTTCTTTTATTTTCTTTGTTTTTATAGTATTTAAGTATTGCTTTAAGTATATTGGTTCTATTTTTTCGACTAAACTCTCATCTATTCCTATTAAATAAATTGTTTCATTTTTTTTCACATTTGAGAGTATATCTTTAATTAAAGTTAGATAAACTCTCTTTCCTCTGTGAAGTTCTATTCTTGTTTCTTCTTTTGTTGCATTAAATAAATTTGAAAGTTGGGGCATTATTTCATCAATTCGTTTCAATTTTAATTCAAAAATTTCTCTTAATGCTTTTGGATTGACTGGTTGATAATGTTTTTTGTTATTTACTTGAACTGTGTTAACAATTCCGCGATCTATTAATCGTTCTAGTGTATCGTATATGTAAGACCTATGTAGGCCTGTTTTTTCTGCTAATTTTGTCGGGTTTAGAATTCCATTTTCTAGTAGAGTTAGGTATACTTTGATTTCATTGTCTGTTAGATTAAGTTCTTTTAGTTCTTGGTTAATCATGGTGTTTTTATTTGCTATTTACTATATAAATATTTCGTAAGTTTTCTTACAACAAAGTTTTAAGTATTAGTTATTTTTACTATTATTTAGTAATCAATTAGTCGCGACCCACGACTCTAAAGGGGTTAGAGGTGTAAAAATGAAAGAAGGGCAAAATAATAAAATTGAAAATAGTTTGGATGAAACTAGAGTAGATAAATTAGAATGTCTGCCTGAAGGAAATGTTATTAAACATTACAATGGCATGACGAGATTTGATATAATTAAAAACCATGACTGTGGTGCGACAGATAAATTAAAAATAAATGTGCAGCTAGATGATTTGGTTGGTGAGTTTATTTTTGACCCTGAGAGTTGTGTGAGAGATCCTGTATTAACCAAATTTAAGGTTTTGGATATTGCTGCTATTCAGGTTATCCCTGTCAAGGAAACTGCAGACAGCATGCGTTATCGTTTAATTGTTGGAACTGATAATGGTTGTTGCAATGGTGCTTTACTTTACATGGATTACTTATTTGAAAAGGGAGAGCATAATGTGATTGAAAAACATCGGTTTTTGAATGGGGTTAATATTCCGTTTTCAATAGGTGGATTAATTGGAACAGCAAATGAAGTTTTTAGTTCAGCAAATCGACTTACAGGTGGCGCGATTGTCTATGGGCAAGGATGTTCTGGTTATGGAATTAGAATTGCAGACTTTAGTGAATCATCCTTGGTGGAATTAATGTCGACAAAAGATGCGCGCAGAGTGACTAGGCATGCTAATTGGACTCACAAACCAGTTGTCAATGAAGGTAAGTTATGGGTTCCTAGGCGAAGAACAGATGATATGCAGTATAGTTTAAGATATTTAAATTTGGGCAATGGTGTTTGTATTGATGATAAATTCAATGAAGCAAGAGACTGTTTTGGAAAAGATGAATTATTGCAAAAAATTAAAGACTCTGCTGCTAAAAGTTTGTTTTTGTACGGGCGTGAACATAAACCAGCACCTGCATTTGAACGTGATAAACATCCTATTCAAAAAAAATTGAAGTTGCTTGTAGGTGATGATAGATTTGGATGTAGATCTGACGAGACTCCTGCAGATTCTCGTGCAGCGAAAAGTTTCATGCAAGAGTATGAATCAATACTTGGTAATGTAGATGTAACTTTTGTTGCTCGAGCTAATGAAATGATAGGACTTGCAGCAAGAACTGAATACGATGCACTGATGATAGATCTTAACTGGGGATATGATAGAGAAGAAGATGGTTATAGAATCCTTGATGCAGTAAGTCAATATGCTCAACGAAGAATACTTTGGACTGGAGCGTTTAGTGATGAAGTAAAGAAGAAAGCAAAGTCGAATCATGCAACTGCATGCATACCTAAATATCTTGCACCTGAAGATTTAGATAAAATACTTAGAGAATAAATGTTTTTTTTGTTTTTTCTTTTTTTTCTTTTCTTTTAATTTTTCTTTTTTATTATCCTAAAAACTTTATCATTGGGTCGCGCTTCATTGTTTAATTTGATTCCAACACGATCTCCTTTTTTTGAGTCTTTTATGTTGTTGTTATTTTTTTGCATAGATTCAATTTTTTGTTCAAACACTCCGCTTTTATTTCCTTGAATCATGATGGTGTCGCCCAGCTTTAGATCTTCTGCTTGAATCTGAATTTCAGCTACTTTTGGTTTTTTGTAATAATTTCTAACATATCCTATAAATTCTTTTTTCTTAGTCGCTTTACTACCATAAACATCACACCATGCATTTATTGGTTTTCCTAAAAAAAAGCCTGATGAAAATCCCCTATTATAAACTGTTTTTAATTTTTCAAGTAATTCTTTTTTGGTTTGATCTGAAAATTCATTTTTATCTATTTTATCTAACGCAGTTTTGTAACTTTCTGTTGTTGCTTTAACATATTCAGGAGATCTACCTCTACCCTCTATTTTTAAAATGTCGATTGTATCTGTTAGTTGTTCGAGAAAAGGGATTGTACAAAGATCTTGAGGACTCATAACATAATCAGTTCCGAGTTCGAGGTTAAATTCTTTGTCAATGTCTTTAATGCTATGTTCTTTGCTGTTGTGTTCTTTGCAGTTGTGATCCTTGGAATTAGGTTCTCTATTTTCTTTAACGTGATATTCTCGTCGACAAGGTTGTATGCATTCTCCTCTATTTGCGCTTTTGTTGAACAATTGATGTGACATAAAACATCTGCCGCTGATTGCAACGCACATAGCACCATGAATAAAACATTCAATCTCAATATTTAATTTATGTTTGTGGATTTTGTTTTTAATTTCTTTAATTTGTTCTAAATTTAATTCGCGTGCAAGAATGATTCTTGTTGCGCCAAGCTTTGCAAAATGTTTTACAGATTCAAAGTTGCTAATTGAAGCTTGAGTTGAAATGTGAGTTGGAATTTTTAGTTTGCTGCACTGTTTGATAACAGAAAAATCCCAGCAAATAATAGAATCTATGTTAGCTTCTTTTGCGTTTGTTAGAATTTGGTTTATTTTTTCTAATTCATTATCGTAAATAATTGTATTGATGCATAGATTTGCTTTAACATTGTTTTCGTGGCAGAAACTAACTATTTTTTTTAATTCAGAAGTTTCAAAATTCTTTGCAGTAACTCTCATATTGAGTTCTTTTACGCCAAAATAAATTTCATCACATCCTGCCTGCACTGCTGCACGTAACATTGGCCAGTTAGATGCAGGACTTAGTATTTTTGGTTTTGTCATATATTTATTGGTTGTTAGGGTTTGTTTAAAAACTTTTTTGAGTGTTGATTGGGTGTTTTTTCTAAATTTTACACAAAATTTATATACTATTTTGTACATTTTTTGTATTATTTGGTTTAAATATGGAAATTAAGACAAAAATATTGCGAGAATTAAGTAAAAATTTTAGGATTTCTATGTCTGAACTAGCCAGGCGGCTAAAAATAACCAGGGAAAAAGCAGATCGAGAGATAATAAAACTACAGCGTGATACAATTATTGAGAGACTAGGAGTAACGCTTAACCCTGGAAAATTTGGATATGAAACTTGGCAAATCTATATTAGCTTAGATGGTTCTAAGAAAGAGTCAAACAGAGATGTACAGCGATTTTTTAAACAGAATAAATTAATAGTGAAAACTCTTAGAACCATTGGGCAATATGATTATGTAATTTCTGTTGTTGGAAAAAATTCTATTCAAGTTAATGGTGTTGTTAATCAATTAAAAAAAGAATTGAATGTTAAAAAAATAAAACAAGTATTACTAATTCCTTCTGATTCTGATTTTAGTAACAAATCAATTAGTTCTGCAGATAAAAAAATAATTTCTGCATTAACTGATAATGCGCGATTGACATTAAAAGAAATATCACAAAAAACAAAATTAACTCAAAGAGTTGTAGGATATCGGTTAAATGAATTATTACGAAAAGAAATTTTAATTTCAGATCTTAATTTTAACTCTTCAAAACTTGGTTTGGAAAAGTATAAACTTTTGATAAACAACATTGGTGATGTTAATGAGTTAGTAAATTTTATCGAAAAAAATTTGGATAAAAATTCTTTATTATTTAATTATAATAAAACACTAGGTGCTCATGAAATCGAATTAGATTTGGTTGTTAAAAATCATTCTGAACTAGTCATGTTAGAAAATAAATTAATGGATTATTTTAGAGTTGATGTATTACACTTACTTGAAGATGAGCTGTATGATGTGAGCCATGTTGATAATTTTGAAGAGGTGCTCAAATCAATATGATTCCAGTATACAAATACGGGTTCTTGCTTGGACCCGACGGAAGAATAATGGATTTTATTAATAAACTAGTTCCTTCTGAATATAATGTGTTTTGGCTATTAATGATTTTAGTGCTATTCTTTTTTATAGTTGGTGTTGAAGATAAAAAGAAACATGGTCTGGCTGCTGCCATAAAATTTTTTGTAATTGCAGGTTTTTTAATTAATTTTGTTTTTCCAATTCGACCTGACTTTGTTATTTATGGTTGTGTTTTTGGTGTAACTTTGCATTTAGCATTAAATTTTAAATATATGCGTCGAGTAAATGTTATGATTAGTTTTTTAATGCTTTGGATATTGTCAGGATTTTTGTTTGGAAATTCATTAATTTTGGGAATAAGTGCACTCATATTTGTTACTTTAGGATTTGTTTTTAGTAAAGGACATGGTGCGCAAATGTTTGGTTCGCCAAAAGAAATTGAAATAATGAAGCAAGAAGGATTTGATTCTAATGATCCGGTTAGAGTAGCACAAAAATATATACAATTAATAAAGGATGCAGAAGCAAGAAGTAGATCAGTAGTTGGAGGAACTCCTCTTGAACGTCAAATCGTTAATGATACTCGAACGGCAACAATGAGTTTGGGTAAGTTTGAACTTGATCAAGTATCTGCACAAATACATCAAGAAGCAATGATTGCGAGTGCGCAAGCAATAGCCCGTACAGAATCAGGAATGCTCGAAGGAGAAATGAAACTTGAACAAAGAGAACAAATAATAAATCGTAATATAGATTCAATAGTTAATAGAATAATGCGCATGGCGCAGTCATTACTTAATTCAAATAATAGATCTGAGTTAATGACTCGAATGAAAGTTGTTTTAACTCAAGGATTGAAACAATTATTGTCTATGTTTTATAATTTAGTACAAAATCAAAAATTCATGGAAAAATATAGAGAAAAAGGATTAGAACAATTAGATCGAGCAGACCAAGTGATTGCACAAAGTGCGAAAGAAACTCGTAAAATAGAACAAGATGCATCTCATGTTGTAAAACAATTGAAACGAGTTGGACTGAAAAATTTAGGAATGGTAAAAAAAGAAGTTCGACGGAGATTAATGAATGTTTTTAAAAATTCATTCAAATTTATTTTTTGGTTTGTTGTAATGTGTATTGGTTTTATTTTGAAACTTGTTGGTTTTTTAAATTTAATATTTAAATCAATTAGTGGTTTACTAGTCCGAATTGGAAGAGTATTTTTTTTCCCTGTTGTTGCAATAATTACTGTAGTAGTTGCAGTAGTGTTAATGATATTTTTAGATTTAGTTATTGGTCTATTGGTATTAGGATTATTTTTGTTAATTCCAATAGGGATGGTATTAAGATACTTAGGCATTCCATTTAAAATAATTGGAAATGCAGGTTCAATAATGTTTAAAAAAGCAAGACCTAAATTGCCTGAGTTGACTAGACTTATTGCGCAGTTTTCAAAAGAATATGCTTTGATGAGAATAGAACTTGTAAAAATTAATATGATGAAACGCGCACTTAATAGTACTGTAAAAAAATTACTTAAACTTTTGAATTGGATAACTACAAAAACAAAAGAAATTATTCAAATCGAAAAAGAATCAGATTCTTTAAGAAAATTAGTTGTTGCAAACGAGAAAAAATACAGAGCAGATATAACTCAATTAAATCAAGGTGTGTTTGCATTCAAAAGATATTATGACTGGGTAAATTCTCAAACAAATTTGACTCTGCCTCAAAATGTAATGGCTGAAACAAATGGATACATAAATATTATATTTTTTAAAATTGGAGATATTTGTAATATAGCAATAGAAGAAAATAAAAGTTTGATATTTCCATTCATAAAAAATACAGGTAAAATATTGCAAGATGCGTGGGGGATAGAAAGTGCAAAAAAATATTGTGATAGAGTATCTGCAAAGCTTCAAGATTCATTTGTTAAGTTGGATGAAGCGTGTGTTGCTGTTGCAGGAGGAGGTGCAGCACAAAATATAATTCCATTAATGAATGTAATGGCTAAAGAAGGAGAAATAAATTCAAAATATGCTTTGCGAAAAAATAAAGGGATAGAAAATCATTTTACTAGAGCGCATAAAGATATGGTTGCTGCTGCAAAGAAAACAGAAGAACAAACACAGTTACTTGAGAGGGAACGATCAGAACTTAATTCAAGAAGATTGGCTGTTTTAAAATCAATACATTATGTATCTGATGTTTTATCCAAAAGCGAAACTAAAATTCACAAAAAGTTTGAAAAAGGAATGGGAAAAGCAATGGGTGGAATTAAAAACGCATTTGACTCTTTAAAGAAAGGTCAAAAAACTGCAGAAGGGATGGCAAAATAAATTCTTTGAGAACTCATTTTATTAATTTTTTTATTTCTTTAAAATATTTTTTTCTATCTCCTATTTTTACAACAGGAAAACCATATTTTTTTGCTTCTTTTAAAATATAATTATTAAATTCAATAACCCATTCAATCTCCTTTTCTTTTACATTATTAGGATATTTGTCTGCATCATCCCAAAGACCTCTTGTAAAAATAGTTCTGCGGATACGCTCATGATCATCATCAATTAAAAAAATCACTTTAATATCTTTAGAGGTTTTATTTTTTGTTTTTGATTTAGTGGTTAATTTTGTTTTTAGTTGATGTGCTAATTGGGGTAATATTGCAACTCCCTCTACAATAAATGATTTCCAAACATAATCAGTTTCAATAAATGCTTTAACTCCTTTCCAAACATCAATGCTCTCCTTGTTTTGAATACTAACAATTTGCTTTGCAGAATTATTTGTTAGAAGATCTACGCACATTTTGGTTGTAGGATTTGTAAAATAAAATAGTTTAGGATATTGATCTTTATTAACAATTTGTCTCATTTGTTCCCGTATAGCGTCTGTTGAAATCCAGGGGAATTTAAGTTCTTCTGAAAGCTTTCTTGCAGTAAAACTTTTTCCTGCAGTGGGAGATCCTCCTATGAGAATTATCTTGTTTTTTATTGTTTTAGTCATTTGTTTTTTTTATCTTTTTAGATGTTTAAAAACTTTAGTGTTTTTGTTTTGTTTTGTTTTTTTCCAGCATTAGTAGAACAATGTATGCAATACTGACTGCATTGATTTGTAACTTTAATAGAAATTTCTTTTAACTTATTCATACATTGATTGATTGATTGATTGATTGATTGATTGATTGATTGATTGATTGATTGATTGATTGATTGATTGATTGATTGATTGATTGATTGATTGATTGATTTGAATTAAATAAATATTATTGTGCTTAATTTTACTAGACGCGCTCAAATACCCAAATTAGGCTAATAATGCAGAAAGCTTTAAATATCAGAACCTATTTTGAAGAAGAGAAATAGTGGTGATACTAAAACTTTATTATATTACTAAACTAATAAAAAAATACGCTAAATACACAGAAAGGAGAGATTTACATGGGACGAATAAAAACAATGCTTGTAAAACGAACTGCTAAAGATGTAATTAAAAAACATCCTGAAGCTTTTTCAGCAGATTTTGAAAAAAATAAGGTGATATTAGACAACCTTACAGATATATCTTCGAAAAAACTTAGAAATGTTATTGCAGGTTATGTATCAAGATTGATTAAGACAAGAGAAGAATTGTAATCATACTCAGAAATTCCTGAGAATTAACAACAAAAATAACAAAATAGGGGGTGTGCCTAAATGACAGGAGATAACTCAATTTTTATTGGTAACAAACCTTTTATGAACTACGTAACTGGTGTGGTGATGCAGTTTACTACAAAAGGTGCAAAGGAAGTAACTGTAAAAGCAAGAGGGAAGTTTATTTCTAGAGCTGTAGATGTTTCAGAAGTAGCTGCAAAAAGATTCTTAGAAGAATCTGTTAATGTAAAGGGTATTGCTATAAATAGTGAAGAATTTGTTAACAAAGAAGGAAAACAAGTAAGAGTTTCTACAATAGAAATTACATTAGAAAGAAAATAAATTTTTTTAAACTTTTTTTAAGAGGTGGGCGCTGTACAATATTTTGTTTAAATAGATTTCTTCAGGTATTTTTTTGAAAAGATATTTAAAGGACTGGTTATTTATTTTTATATAGTGTAAATTTAAATTACGCTCATGGGCCTGTAGCATAGTCTGGACATGCTGTTTGATATGCTGTCAAAGCACTAGAGAGTGCGGTCGGCTTCGGACCGATTGACCGGGGTTCAAATCCTCGCAGGCTCATCATTTTTTTTAAATATATTTTACTTTGGAGGTAAACAATGGCAAAATGGAAATACCAAAACCCTCAAGAAAAAAGAGGTTTTGGCGAACGACTTTATATTGAACCGGGAACACCAGTTGAGATTTTGATAACTGGATGGGTAATTGTTACAAATCCTGGAGGCGGACCATCATTTACAGCATATGTCGAACAAGAAAATGGTGAGAAAGTAGACAAAATCTGGTCAACATGGGATTATGACCTGAAAGAAAATATGAAAAAACTTCTAAAAGGAAAAAATGCTGATAAGGATAAAGTAAAATTAAAAGTTCTTCTTAAACGCAATGAAGAAGAAATGGAAGATGAATACGTTGTAGAGTTAATCAAAGAATAATTTAAAAAAATTTAAAAAAAGATTTTTTTTATTCTTCTACTATAATTTTTCCTTGAGTTGTTGGACGTGCAGTTGAAAACCACTTAATAGTTCCTGGTTCAGTAAATGTGTAACTCCAGGTTTCACCTTTCTTAAGAGCAGCACCATTCATACCTTTCCAACCAATAATATGGTTAAAACTATCATACTTATTTTCCCATGTAACTGTTGTTCCTACTTTTATTTTTAGTTCAGAAGGATATACTTTAAAGTCTTTTATTACAATCATTGCAGTAAGACTTGTTTCTTCACTCTCTTCTTCTCCAGCAGACTCAGTTTCAACTTCATCAGTAACTTCAGATACTTCTTCATCAACATCATCTATTTCATCAACTAGTGCATCGTCTTCGAGATTTTGCATACCAATTGGTTCTTGAACTTCATCACCTAAAATTTCAGATAAATCATTTAGTTCATTAGTTTCTATTGGTTCACTTTCTATAGTTGGTTGATCTGGAGTATCTGAGCCACATCCAATTAACAAAGAACATATTACAGCAATTGCCAATAATATAATTGCTTTTTTCATGTAACATCTCTTTAAAGAGTAACTATATAAAATTTATTATTTACGAAATCAAAATAATTTTTTTTCATGATAAATAATATCTCTATGTATTGGATCTGATAAGAAATTTTCCTTAACTAATTCTTCGATTACATAATACACTTTTTTTTCAAGTATATTAAATCTTGAATCTAATGTATCTAAAAATTCTTCAACTTCTTTAACATGATTGAATACGCATTCGACTAGAAAATCAAATCCATTATTGATTTTGTAAAGATTGTTTAGGTTTGGATGTGTCATTAAATGATCTTTTAGTAGAGATCTATCTTCTTTTTTAACTTTCATAGCAACTTTTACAACACAGTTAAATCCTAATTTTGCAAAATCAATTAATGTTACTGTTTTTTTTATGGCACGAAATTTATTTTTTTTTAGTCGTTCATAGATTGTTGATATTGGCAATTTTGTTTCTCTGCTGATATTAGTTATGCTTTCTCTTCCATTTCTTCTTAGATGCATGATTATGTCTAATTCTTTCTTTTCTATTTTAATCACCCCTTTGTTATTATATATTGGTTTAAGGGTTTTACAATCGATTGAAAAACTTAAGATAGTATATGCTCAGGGTAGTATATATAATTTTTTCTTAAAACTTATATAACGTCTTATAATTATATATTTCTGTCATTGTTATGTAATTTAGATATATTTATATATTTTAACTGTTTAATAGGTCATATGAAACGAAAAGTAATACAATTAGCAAGAAAAACACATGTAGTAAGCCTACCCTGTAAATGGTTTAGAGAACAAGGATTGAAAAAAGGAGATGAAGTAGAGGTAATTGAGGAAGGGAGATCTTTAATAATTAATAACTCTAGCTCAATCAAAAAATGTGTCACGAAAATTTCTATAGATGTTTCTAATCTAACTGTTAGCTTACTTTTTATTTATGTTAATGCAGCATATAAGAAAGGAGCGGATGAAATTGAATTATTGTTTTCAAATAACCAAGCAAAAGATCCAAAACGAAATAGGGTTGTTAAAACAATGGACATAATTTCTTTAATTACTGATAGATTAATTGGTATGGAAATTGTTAGACAAAGTAAAAACTCTTGTTTAATTAAAGAAGTATCTAGTGTTAATGAAGAAGAGTTTGAACTAATTTTGAATAGAATTTTTGTAACTTTAGAAACAATGTCTCAAGATTCTATTGACGCTTACGTAAAAAAAGATAATGAAACTTTAGAAAACATTTGTCAATACATGGAAATTAATATTAATAAATTAACTAATTTCTGTTTAAGAATTCTTAATAAATTTTCTAAACAAGATTCTAATTCTATATATTTAATTGCTTTTTTATTGGAAGATATAGGGGATCAATATACTAAAATTTCTAATGAATTATCTAAAATTAAAGAAAATAAAAAACTAGTTGACTTTTTGAAGGAATCTGAGTTGTTATTAAGATTGTCACATAAATTTTTTAGCAAATCTGACAAAAAATACTTTGTAGAATTTCATAAAAGAAAATTAGATCTTAAGAAATCCATTAATGAATCTAAATTATCTAGTGAATATAATCAAGTTTTAAATTCTATTTGTATTATTCTAGATTCTTTGATGGAGATAAATGATTCCAAATGTATTCTAAATCTTGATCCGAAGGAGGAAGCTTGTTAGTGATATTTTTTTATCTTTTTTTATGTTCTAGTTCTAAATCATAAATTCCAAAAAAATCACATTTTTGTTTAATGCATATATTTAGTGCAGGTATTAAGTTTTCAGGATCTTCTTTTTTGTATGCTATTTTACTTACTATATCTAACTGATTTGAAATTATGTCTGAGAAATGTTTTGCTTTTTCATACATTGACAAGTTAATTTCAGGTTCATATTTTTCAACATTTTTAAAAAGAAGTTTTAACTGTCTCACTCCGTTAATTATTCTTCCAAGAATTAATTCTTCATATGCGAGGGGCATACTAACTCCTTGTTTTTGTTTAAGATCTATTGCATAATTAAAATAAGGGTCTTTATCAATAATTTCGTAAAATTGAATGTGGTCAATTAAATTTGCAATGTCAATTGACCAAATACCTAACTTGGAATTTTCAGAATCAATTATACAAATATTTTTGAGATTATCTAATATGATATTCCCTGGGTGATAATCCCCATGAATAAAAACTTTATTACAGTTTTTTGAGAATTTTACTATGTTGTCTTCATATATTTTCATAAGATTTTTTTCAATACCTTCGAGATTTCCATACTTATCTTTTTTAGGAAGCTGTTTTTTATCAGAGCATAAAAATTTTTTAAATTCATTTAAATAACCCATTTCATTTAACTTGAGTCCTTTGTCTTCCAGATTTGACAAATTATAATTTGCAGTTGTTTGGTAATCTATAATTTTTTCAATGCATGAGTTAAGGGTTTTTGAATCTATGAAACTATTTTTTAAATAAGTATCTTTTAGAGTAATCCCTTTAATTCTTTTAGTTATTAAATAAAATTTGTTTTCTTTTTTTATTGAAAATAGGGGTTTTGCAACTAATTTTTTGTAGCCTAACAAATCACATAGAAATTGACTAGTTATTTTTTCTTTTAAGAACGTTTGTTCTTCTTGGAATTCTTTGATTATGAATGTGTGTTGGCTTAATAAAGAATTATTTAATTCATAAACTGAATTGTTCGTTTGACTTATTTTTTTTGAGTTTTTAATAAATTCTTGCGATTTAATTATTTCGTCTAAACTGGAAGACCATAATTCTTCAGATTCTTTTTTACTTAATTCATCTTGAAGTAAATTATTAACATTTGCAAGAAGTATTTTATTTTCTAAATTAGGATTTAGTTCATAGTTACTTTTTATTAGATTTTTTACTTTTTGGCTTTGATTAAAATGTGCTGCGTATACTGCCAAAAGAGCATTTATGTGTTCTAAATTTTGTTTATCCGAATCTTTCAAGATTTCTTTTTTTTCGATTAATAGATTTTGCTGAGATCTTAGTTTTCTTAGTTGAAGCCAAGATGCTTTTTTATCATATTTGTTAGTTAGTAAATTTTCAATAACAAAAAAACATTCAGAATTGAAATCAGGGGAATTAACTTCTAATTTGTCAAAACTATATTTAAGTTTTTCAATTTTAAAAAACGGGTTTGTTGATCTTTCAGAAACTTGTTCAATAAATGAATGTGCTTTTTCAAAATTACTTTTCATGGTTAATTTGTATTTTGTATAGTTAATTAAGTTTTTAATTCCTTCATATTTGTTTGTCAAACTCAGTGCGGTATATGTCGTGGCTGCAGAAATATTTGTTAGTAATGTTGAATTAAATATTATTTCTTTTTCAGAGTAAGAATCTTTGAATAAATAATAGCTAGCAGGAATTACTAAAGCAGTTTGGAATAGGGTTGCTTTTGTAGGATTAGAATATGTGGTTTTCCAAGCCTTTTCAAAATCATTTGATCTTTGCGATTGAGTTGTTCCAGAGCGATATATGAAATATCCTGCCCAAATTCCTAACGCATTAATAAACATCACATCAGGAATGTTTAGTAATTGATCTGTTAATTGGTCATATCCTGTAACTGATAATGAACTTGCAATAGCACCCAATCCTAATAGTCGGGGATTTTCGTTTACTAATTTTTTAATTTCATATGATACATAATTATGTATTCCTTTTATTTTATTTAGTGATTTATTCATTGATTTTATTTTATTCAGACTTTTTTTAAAAATAATTCTAGTCACTAATCTATTACGAATTGTTATTTTGATGACAAAACTTAAATAATTCAAATGATTTTGTGTTTGTTATGATTAATTCGATATTTGGCAAGAAAAAGAAAAAAAGCAAACCTATTTTGTTAGATGGTGTGATTAAGAGTAGTACAAAACTAACTAAACCAACTAAAGAATTGAATCGTAATACTGTTTCTTCAAAGAGATTTAATGAAATGATTGATTTTTATACTCATGAACTCAAGACCCGACTAGACGAACTTGAATCTGTACGAACTCAAAATGAGATTATTTTAAAAACTGCATTAAAGCAAGGGTCTCAAAATGATGAACGAACTAGAGAGTTGCTTAAACTTCGTGAAGAAAATAGACTTCTAAAAGAAAAAACAAAATGAATTGAGTGCATAATTGTGTTTAGCTTAAATCTTTTTGTAAATACTAATTACTTTTATTTTATATACCGCAAGCTTTAAATAGGACTATTAATAAATTTAGATTGCGATAAATTTATTATATTACTGCTTAAAATAGCAGAATCGGGGGTTAATAACATGTCTAAAGATATACAACCAATATTTATAATGCCAGAAGGAACTCAACGAAGTACTGGTAGGAATGCTCAAAGAAACAACATTATGGCTGCAAAGCTAGTTGCTGAAACTGTTCGAACAACATTAGGGCCTAAGGGAATGGATAAGATGATTGTTGATGGAATGGGTGATGTGATAATTACAAATGATGGTGTAACAATTCTAGAAGAAATGCAAATTGAACATCCTGCAGCAAAAATGCTTGTAGAAGTTGCAAAAACTCAAGAAGCAGAAGTAGGGGATGGAACAACAACAGCAGTTGTGATTGCAGGTGAACTTTTGAAAAAAGCAGAAGATTTATTAGATCAAGAAATTCATCCAACTGTAATTGCTCGAGGTTATAGAATGGCCTCAGAAAAAGCAAATCAAATTCTTCATGAAATATCGGAACCAATTAATTCTAGCGATATAGCAACTTTAAGAAAAATTGCAATGACTGCTATGGTTGGAAAAGGTGCAGAAAGTTCAAAAGAAAAACTTGCAGACCTTGTTGTTAAAGCAGTAGGAAATATTTCTGAAAATAACGGAAACGGATTCTTTATAGACATAGGAAATATAAAAATAGAAAAGAAAGTAGGTGGATCTGTAGAAGATACAGAATTAATTTTAGGAATAGTTCTTGATAAAGAAAAAGTAAATGCTGCAATGCCTCGACTAGTAGAAGGTGCAAAAATAGCATTAATTGATAGTCCTATAGAAATTAAAAATACTGAAATAGATGCAAAAATACAAATCACAGATCCAAACCAATTACAATCATTCCTCGACATGGAAGAAAAAATGCTTAGAGATATGGTTGATAAAATAGTTAATAGTGGAGCAACTGTTGTTTGTTGTCAGAAAGGAATTGATGATTTGGCACAACACTTCTTAGCAAAAAAAGGAATCTATGCAGTTCGACGAGTAAAAAAGAGCGATATGGAAAAACTTGCTCGTGCAACTGGTGCGCAAATAGTAACAAAAATTGATGATTTATCTAGTGTAGATTTAGGAAAAGCAGGAGCTGTAGAAGAGCGAAAAATTGGCGACGAAGAAATGACATTTGTTCAAGATTGCAAAAAAGCAAAAGCAGTAACGTTACTTATCAAAGGCGGAACAGAACATGTTATCGACGAGGTAAAGCGAGCTGTAGAAGATGCAATTGGAGATGTTGCATCTGCACTTAGAGTTGGAAAAATAGTTGCAGGCGCAGCTTCATCAGAAATTGAACTTGCAAAACAACTTCGAAAGTATGCGGATGGTTTGAGTGGACGTGAACAATTTGCAGTGAATGCATTTGCAGCAGCACTTGAAATAATTCCAAAAACACTAGCAGAAAATGCAGGACTAGATCCTATTGATGTAATCACAAATTTAAAATCTGCACATGATCAAGGAAAAAAATGGGCAGGAATTGATGTGTTTAGTGGAAAAGTAATTGATGCAAAATCAAAAGGAATAATTGAACCGTTACAAATAAAAAGTCAAGCAGTAAGTAGTGCAAGTGAAGTTGCGATAATGATTCTAAGAATTGATGATGTAATTGCAGGAGGAGGAATGCCTGATAAATCTCAAGGACCTCCGCCAGGAATGGGGCCAGGAATGGGAATGCCTGGAATGTAATTATTAATTTTAATATTAATTTTAATTTTTTATTTACTTTCTTTAATTTATGTTTCTTAACACTACTCTTTTAATTTCTAGTTTCTATACTATAAAAAGCAAACCTTTATAAATAAAAAATACTTGTTTATAAAATAATAGTCATAATATTGTAAATATTTTAAAATTTAAAATCTATGATTGTTTTAATCATATTAATAAAAAAAAGAGGTGTATAGCATGAGCATGCCAGAAGATGATGAAGAGTATGCAATAGTTTCTAAAAAAGAATTCTCCAAATTAAAAACTGAGTTAGATAAATTCAAAAAAAATCCCTTTGAAGGTTCTAGTGATGGAGCTTCAATGCAAGATTCAATGTCTAATTTGAATGGTAGTATGAATACAATGATGGAAGTATTCAAATCTGCAGCGGATGAATTAAATTTAGAAACACACGATACTGAACTCATTACAAAACAAATGGGTCCAATACAAGAAAAACTTGATTTGTTGACTGAACAAAATCAAAAAATCGCAAAAGGTATTGTTGCAATTGCAGAAATGGTTAAAGAAAAATTTGAAGCAATGGAAGAAAAGTTAGATAATATGAAAAAAGAACCTATGCTTTCAAAACCTGCGCAGGTACAAGTAGACAAAAAACCATTACCTCAATTTTCAGGAGGACCAAATCCTCGTATGTCTGGACCAGTACCTCCTATGCCAAGATCTGCACCGCTAGGATTTGATTCATCTGGATTTGAACCCATGCCTTCGATGCCAGGACAAGAACCAATGGGTCCACCTGGACAAGCACCTCCTCAAGGATTTGCACCAGGAATGCCTGAACTTCCACCCTTGGATGATCAAGGAATGGGACCTCCACCCGGAGCAGTACCTATGGGACAAGCACCACCTCCTGCTGAGATGGGCGAATTACCTCCATTAAATGGAGGACCAGCACCTATGGGTTCACCTGGACAAGTACCTCCGCTAAATGCGCCACCGCAAGAAGAAAAAAAATCTATATTGGGTGGATTACTCAAAAAATAATTTTTTTATTTCTATTAAAAATGGGAGAACAAAAAAAACCAAATCCTTTACAAATGAGAAGATATGTTCGCGCAATAGCTCGAGCAATAAAAAAAGTAGGAGACAGAAAAAAAGCAAAAAATCAAATTAAAGAAGATATTTCTAAAATAAAAAAGTTATCTAGTGAAGAACAAATTCCAAAAGATCAACTTCATGAAATGTTAAAACAACTTGAAAATAAAATTACTAGAGTTGTTCATGATGAACAAGAGTTAGTAGAAGAACAAAAAGAAGATGGCAAAATAATTTCTGAATTAAGCGAAAAAGTCGACGAGCTAAGGTTTAAAATGCACAGACTTGGCGAGAAATACGAAGAACAAATAAAAACATCACTACGAACTCCTGAAGAAAGACAGAAAAGAATAAAAGAAATTGAAGATAGGATAAAATCAAAACAAAAACAAGAAGAAACTGCAAAAAAAGATCAAAATGAAAAAGTAGTAAAAGAAATTGAAGAACAATTAGCAGTACTTGAGAAAAAACATTTTGAATTAGTAAAATCTGGAAAACATCCCCAAGAACATTTGATAAAAATTCAAGAAATAATTCACAATCATAAAAATTCACTTAGAGAATTGAGAGGACAACCAACTTTAAAATTTATAAAACCTGTTGAGAAAATAGTTAAAAGTAAACCTGTAAAAAAACAAGTAAAAAAGAAAGTAGTAAAAAAAGAAGTGAAAAAAGAGCCTGCAAAGAAAAAACCAGTAAAGAAAAAAGTATTGATAAAATCAGTAAAGAAAAAAATAGTTCAAAAAAAAGTATTGAACAAATCTAAATCTAATTCAAAAATTACTAAATCTAAAATTATTAAGAAAAAACAACCTGTAAAGAAAAAGAAATAAATACTCGCACGTATTTCTATTTATTATATGAGTAAATTAAGTAATAAAATAAAGAATGAACTAAAAAGACATATATTTGAAGGCAGATGTTTAGAATTATTTCCTGGAGAGGATAATGATTCAATTAAGTTTTTGCATTCTATTACTGAATCTAAAATAATTTCTATTGGAAATAATAAACTGGCTGCGCCTCATATGAAATTTATTTTGTGCAACGTCCCGCCATATCCTTGGTTTTTTAGAAAATTTGATTATATATTTTTGAATGAAGCAGAATGGTTATGGATTGAACACGGATTGCCTGTAAAAACGAATTTAAATCCAGATAAAGCATTGAAATTTATTGATAAATATCTTAAATTTTCAGGTAAGTTAATAATTTCAAATATTCATGAACTTATTGCTGCAAAAATTAATATGTTGTTGAATCACAGAGGTAATTATTCATTTCAATATAATGCTCGTGTTGCAGTGTATTCAAAAATAAATTAGAAAAAGAAATAAAAAATTAAATTTTTTAGCTTGTAGAATTTAAATTCTTCCTTTAGCTTTTTCACCGTCGAGAATTCTTTTGATTGCAAGAATATATGCTGCAGTTCTATAAGTTAATTTATGTTTTGTAACAATATCATTTAGTCGATTGTATGCTGCGATCATTTTCTTTTCAAGTTTTGCATTGACTTCATCTTCTTCCCAATAATAACCTTGATTATTTTGAACCCACTCAAAATAACTAACAGTAACACCACCTGCATTTGCAAGAATATCTGGAAGAACAATAATTCCTTTTTCTATTAAAACTTTTTCTGCATCATTTGTGATCGGGCCATTAGCCAATTCGACGATAATTTTTGCATTGATCTTGCTTGCATTATCTTTTGTGATCACATTTTCTAAAGCAGCAGGAGCTAAAACATCAACGTCTAGTTCTAAAACTTCTTCATTAGTAATTTCTTTTGCATTAGGGCAGCCAAGTAAAGATCTAGTTTCTTTTTTGTATTTTGCAACCTCTTCAATATTTAATCCATCTGGATTATATATTCCGGTTTTACTATCACTAACTGCGACAACTTTATAGCCCCATTTTGACATAAACCTTGCCATGTGCTGGCCAGCATTACCAAATCCTTGGATTGCAACAACAGGATTTTCCATATTGTGTGTTTTTAATGCTTCACGCAAAACAAAAGCACCTCCAAGAGCTGTAGCATAACCTCGACCTAAACTTCCTCCTGCGATGATTGGTTTTCCTGTAATAACGCCTGGAAGAATTTCTCCTTTAATTTTGTTGAACTCGTCTGAGAACCAACCCATGATTTGAGGAGTTGTATTAACATCAGGTGCTGGAATATCAATGTTTGGACCGACGAATTGATGGATGCTTTTTACAAATTCACGAGTTACTTTTTCAACATCATCTTGTGTGAATTCTTTAGGATTAAATGTTAAACCACCTTTTGCACCGCCATACGGAAGTTCCATTACAGAATTCTTTAAAGCCATCCATAAAGCAAGAGCTTTAACTTCTTCAATATCGACATCTTGATGATATCTGATTCCGCCTTTTGTTGGACCTAATGCGTCGTTGTATTGAACTCTGTATCCGTTAATTATTTTTAGACCTTTACTAGTTTTAACAGGAAAGTTTACAGAAAGCATTCTTTTTGGTTGGAATAATATTTCAGTATCTGCTTCTTCAATTTTTAATTCAGGAATTGATGAAATGCTTGTAAGAATTTCTTTCATTCTATTTTTTGTATCTTCAAATGGATTAATTTTAGACATATTGGTCCACCTCGTATTGTTTATAATTTTTTATTAATAAGATTTATTTGTTAGAATAATTTAGTGTTTATATAAATTTTGTAATACTTAAAGGTTGTGATGGATTTTAGAAGTAATGTTTGTGTTTTTGATGTTGTTTACGCATTTTTTGCTTGTTTCCAAATTAGATCAAAATAATTTTTGAAACTATCTGCTATGTTTTTATCTTTAATTAGAAATGCAGTTGGTTTGTCTTTAACATCAAAAATAGAAATATAATCACCAAAAATATCGACCCAAGCAGGAGTTATGTGTTCGGATTTGAGATATTTTACTTGAGTGTGCTGTAATTTTTTTCTTATCTTAGCATATTCTTTTGAATCTTCTTCGTATAGAATTTTCATTTTAATTCCTGATTTTACTCGTCTTGAATTAAAGTTTTTTAAAAATGGAGCCATGACTTCTTGAGCCTTTAATGGTGCGCCCATTACTCTTAGTGTTTCTCCTTTTTTTAATGTTCTTAACATTAATTCATAAATTGATTTTACTCCTCGAGTACCTTCATATACTTTACTTTCTTTTTCTGGTAGTTTTTGAGTTTGTAGAATGTTTAGTTTTGGAATTGTAGTTTCAGCAAGTCTGTTTCTTTGTTGGTCTAGGTGATCAAGAATTGTATCTGGCGAGTTTGCAGAAAAGAATTGTTTATTTTGTTTTATTATAGTGCTTACAAGTCCGCTTGATTTTAATTTGTTTAATGTTTCATAAATTTTAGAACTAGGAATTCCTGATTTTTTGATTATTGCTCCGACAGATGATTCTCCTATTTCTAATAAAGCAGTATAGACTTTAATTTCTCTTGGTGTAAATCCAACTTCTTCGAGTTCTTTTAGGTACATACAGGGTTTATTGTCGATTTTCTATATAAACTTTTTGTTTACTACTCCCATCAGGGGTAAAAAGAGTTTATATTCCTTCTAGTTTCTACTATTTAGTAGTTTACACAGGGATTGTGTGTTGAGATTTTAGATATTTAGATTGTTTAGGTAATTGAGAGGTGAAAAAATGAAAATGAGAAATATAATTTTAACTGGAATGATTTTTGCACTGGGCGCTATTGGCGTTGGATGTGGAACTAAACAGGATGTTACTAGAAATAATGATGTTAAGCCTGCTAAATATTATACTCTTCGAGAGAATAGGCATAATAATCTTTGGGCGCTTGATCATGAGGGGGATGGAACTGTTGACGAACTTTTTTATGTTCCGGGTGTTTCATATGGTCTGGGGCATGCGTTTCCTAATTGTATTGATATTGCAAATATTGAAGATCCTTGGTTTGATAATGTTAAGCATTATGTTGTGGAAGATCTCGAAAAACCAAAATGTTATTTTCCAGGAAAAACTGAAAAGATGCCTGAGGATTTACGAACAAGAGTTAGCTCTGCTATTCAACTGATGAAAAGTTTAAGTCCTGAGAGGTACAATTAATATTTTATTTTTTTTAAAAATTTTTTAGAAGTAATGTATAAAAAAGAAAAAATTTAGACCATTTCTGATCTTGATATTAAGCATGAACTTTATAAGTCCTTAGCCATAACTGTTTTTCTCTGATTACCTTCAGCTCTTTCACAAGCGTTTTTAAGAAGACAATGAGCATAACAATTTAGAGCTTCTGCAAGATCTCCTGCAACATTAGCGCCACTAGCCGCACCTTTGATTTTTGCTTTAACAATTAAATTTTCTGAGTGTTTAGCACAACAAGCGAATGCAAAAGGAATATCTTTTGACATAACTGTTTTTCTTTGGTTACTTTCAGCTCTCTTAACTGCGTCGCCAATAGCAACTTCTACTTTTTTGCTAAGTGCTTCTGCTAAATCTCCAGCAACATTGAATCCTGGGCATGCTTCTTTTAATTTTGCTTTTACTACTAGTATATCTGCCATATTTTATCACCTCACGTGTATATTATTATAAGAGCAAAGCTCTACTCGTTTGAAACGTGATTCATTTTCGTTTAAAACGTACTTTAAACAGAATCTGAAGTAGTATATAAAGTTTTTGTAGAATTGCTTACAATTTGAGGGTTTCAGGGCTTGAAAGTGGTAAATTTGAAGGAATCGTTATTATTTTACTTCTGGATAACGAAAATGTAAAATTTGCTGGCCCAGTGTTTATTTCGCTTTGCTCAATAAGCCATTGGACATCGAAAACATTTCGTTTTCTGGCCCAGTGTTTATTTCGCTTTGCTCAATAAGCCATTGGACATCGAAAACATTTCGTTTTCTGGCCCAGTGTTTATTTCGCTTTGCTCAATAAGCCATTGGACATCGAAAACATTTCGTTTTCTG
>Ga0209045_1000510_pt1 | contig 45438 bp, 32 predicted proteins | sample SaaInlLV_10m_DNA_4_FD_184664 | JGI IMG/M metagenome (GOLD analysis project Ga0209045, IMG submission 184664) | Marine microbial communities from expanding oxygen minimum zones in the Saanich Inlet - Saanich Inlet SI072_LV_200m_DNA (SPAdes) (version 2) | ecosystem: Environmental > Aquatic >...
CGACATCACTCTGTCCGATCCGACAATGCCCGTTGACGTCTCCCTGACCGGCTGGAGCCCGTTCGTGCCCGGCAGCGAAGATGACAGCAGTCTCCCCCTTTGCGCACTGGAGTACACGTTCACCAACACATCCACGAACGACCTCGAAGCCGTTTTCTCATTCCATTCGGTCAACATCTGTGGGACGCCGACATCCCCGGACGTCAGCATCACGCCGGTCGCCGGTGGATTCGCCTTCCAAAACCCCGGATCGGACGATGCTCCGTGGGATGAATCGGGGTTCGCCGCGTTCAGCGACGCACCCGGTGCGACTGCGGACTGCGCATGGTTCCGTGGCGGCTGGTTCGATCCGGTCACGATGGTCTGGAAAACCATCACCGAATGCGATGTACTGGAGCGCCCTCCACACACCGACGGTGCCCCGGGGAATGGCGCCAGCCTTTACGTCCCGCTCGAGCTGAGCCCCGGCGAAGCGCGTACCGTCAAGCTGATGCTCTGCTGGTACACGCCTCGAAGCAATATCCGCCTCGGGCCGAATGCCGGCTCCTGCGACCCCGGCTCCGCCTGCTGCGAAGACACCCGCTACGCCCCGTGGTATGCGGCCAGGTTCACAGACATTGACGATGTGATTGCCTTCTGGCGGAGCGACTATGGGCGCCTGCGGCAGGCATCGGTCCGGTTCAGGGATTGCTTCTACGACACGACACTGCCGGGCGAAGTCATCGAGGCCGTTGCCGCGAATCTCACGATCCTGAAGTCCCCCACCTGCTTGCGGCAAAGCGACGGTCGGTTCTGGGCCTGGGAAGGATGCTGCGACACCAACGGTTGCTGTGCGGGGACGTGCACCCACGTGTGGAATTACGCCCAGGCCGTGCCCCACCTGTTCCCCGCCCTCGAACGGTCGCTGCGGGAGACCGAATTCACCGTTTCTCAGGATGAACGAGGGCACCAGACGTTCCGCGCAGCGCTCCCGATCCGCCCACCGGACCATGGCTTCCACGCTGCCTCCGACGGCCAACTTGGCGGCATCATGAAAGCCTACCGGGAATGGCGCGTCAGCGGAGACACCGAGTGGATTAAGGCGCTCTGGCCGGCGATCAAACAAAGCCTGGCCTACTGCATTGAGGCCTGGGACCCGCGGCACAAAGGCGTGCTTGAGGAACCCCATCACAACACCTACGACATCGAGTTCTGGGGGCCTGACGGGATGTGCAGCAGCTTCTACCTCGGTGCCCTCAAAGCCGCCACTCTCATTGGCAACGCACTCGACGAAGACGTGACGTTCTACGAGGAGCTCTTCGCCAAAGGCAAGCAGATTCTTGAAACGGACCTCTTCGATGGCGAGTACTTCATTCAGGAGATCACCTGGCAGGGCTTGCGGGCTCCAGATCCAGCCGCCGAAGGCTCCGCCGGCAACCGCGGCTATACACCGGAAGCGAGGGCCCTGCTGGAGTGTGAAGGACCGAAATACCAATACGGAACGGGCTGTATCTCCGACGGCGTTCTGGGAGCTTGGATCGCGGAAATGTGCGGCCTCGGAGAGACACTAGATCCGGCCAAAGTGGCCAGTCACGTGTCGGCAGTACACCGCTACAATCTGAAGGATGACCTGTCAGACCATGCCAACCCCCAGCGCCCTTCCTATGCTATCGGCAACGAAGGCGGATTGCTTCTCTGTACCTGGCCCAAGGGTGGAGCTCTCTCCCTGCCTTTCGTCTACAGCAATGAAGTGTGGACTGGTATTGAGTATCAAGTGGCGTCCCACCTGATGCTTATGGGCCATGTGGCGGAAGGGCTCGAGATCGTGCGTGCATGCCGAGATCGATACGATGGCCGTGTGCGCAACCCATTCAACGAGTACGAGTGCGGCCATTGGTACGCTCGAGCGATGAGCTCGTACGGAATGCTGCAGACACTGGCCGGAGCTCGCTATGATGCGGTTGAGAGAGTTCTCTACCTTCACCCTCAGATCGATGGCGATTTTCGAGCCTTCCTGGCGACCGCTACAGGGTACGGCACGGTGGGTGTTCGAGGAGGCGAGCCGTTCCTGGATGTCGTCCATGGCACAATCGCTGTTGAGCGCCTGGAATATGTCCCCGCGGGTTAGACGACAGACAGCTCAGTTGCCTGCCACGGCAAGAGGAGATAGAACACCATGTTTACTGCGCCGGAATACGAAACACTGCGAGAGAAGGCCGGGTTCCGCTGGTATGTAGGCTCAGGTGTCTACGCGCTGCTGGAGCTGACCGGAACGCCGCTTGGAGCCTACAACCTGAACCCGGATGTCTGCATCGAGGTTTTCAGGAGAGGACGCCCTCTCTTCCGCGAGCGCTTTCCCGATGCCGAGCACATCTCCATGCCCGGAATTGCGACCCCAGCCATCAGCTATGGGCACGTGAATGGCTTGGGATCCGAGCTCCTGTTCCCCGAGGAAGGCGAAGTCGCACACACACACATCTATGATTCACTCGAACAGGGCATCAGGGCGCTTTCAAAGCCGGTCGACTTCGCGACCGCTGGGATGGCTCCCTTTTACCTGGACTTCCGACGCAAGCTTCAGGACGCGTTCCCCGACGAGCGCATTGGTTTTTCCTACGGTTGTGAAGGCCCTATCACAACCGCCTACGAAATGAGGGGCGACGGACTCTTCTACGACATCATGGACTTCCCGGATCTGCTCGGAGAATTCCTGGAAGCCGTCTGCCGCAGTATCAACGAATTCTGGGCTTTCTATGCGGGAGTTCTCGGCATCCCGACAATCAACCCAAATGGCGGAGGCCTGTGCGACGATGTGGCCAGCGCTGTCCCGCCACGACTCTTCCCGACCCTCGTCCTGCCGTACTGGGATCTCTACTTCCGGGGGCGCACAACGGGAACCCGCAGCGCCCATGTGGAGGACTTGCGCCCGGAACAGCTCAGATTCCTCGAAGAAATCGGCCTTTCGAGCTTTGATCCATCCATCTCAGCCCGCCTCGATCCCAAAACCATCAGCCGGGAAAGCCGTGTCCCTTTCACCTGGCGCCTGGGGAGCTTCCATTACCTCACGATGACCTGCGACGATGTGCAGGATTGGGTCTTCCAGGCGGTCGCCGATGGAGCCAGTTCGGTGCACACACACATCGAGGCCATTCTCTGTGAAGAAGAGCACGTCCCCAAGATCGATGCATTCATCGCTGCGGCATCGGAAGCAAAACGTATGCTGGACTCGGGAGCCACCCGAGCTGACGTCGGAGCCTGCGTCTCTCCTGAAGGAAGGCGACGCTTCTGGGGAACCTGGCCGGACTGATCCCTGCCTCAAGCGCAGGAAAAGCCCATGAAACAAGCCGGAGCCGTGCTAGATTAAGTGTCTTTGCCCTCCCTCGTCCGTGACGACCGAAGTAGCCATGGTCGGGCCGGCAGCAGCTGAATGTGGAAACACAGAATCCTGGCAGCACACAGCACGCAACAGACATTGGTGTCTCCCCGCCCCCCAAGGCGACACTCAAGGACCGGGTCACTTCATGAGCAGCTTTGACTTCAACGGACAGACGGCAATCGTGACCGGAGGAACGCGCGGCATCGGTCGCGCGATCAGCCAGAGCTTCCTGGATGCGGGGGCCACGGTCGTCGCAACCTACGCAGGCAACGAGGGAGCGGCCGAAGCGTTTGCCGCCGAACTGGGCGACGCCGCCGAGCGCTTGGAGACCAGGAAGTTTGATGTCAGTGACTACGAAGCGGTTGAGGCATTTTACCGCGACATCGACAAGGACTACGCGAGCCTGGAGATCTTGGTCAACAACGCGGGAATCCGACGCGACAGTATCGTGGGCATGATGTCCCTGGAAGACTGGCAACAGGTCGTGGGGACGAATCTCACGGGGACCTACAGCATGTCCAAGTTCGCCGTGCACAAGATGATGCAGTCACGGTACGGGCGAATCATCAATATCACCTCACCCTCAGGGCAGATGGGGTTCGAAGGTCAAGCCAACTACGCCGCCACCAAGGCTGGCATCGTGGCCTTCACCAAATCGCTGTCCAAGGAAGTCGCCAAACGCAAGATCACCGTGAATTGCGTCTCACCCGGGTTCATCGACACAGAATTCATCGGGGACCTGCCCGATGACCAGATGAAAGCTTACAAGGGCATGGTCCCGATGCGTCGTTTCGGCACGCCTGAGGAGGTCGCCCACTCCGTTCTCTTCCTTGCCTCCCGAGCGAGCACTTACATAACGGGGGCCACTCTGGATGTGACTGGAGGGCTCTAACCCGCATTTCTCATGGCAGGACACTTTGGCGTTTGTTTTTCGCTCTGGCAGAGACCATTGAGAATCAGTGGTCGATCCTCGGGCGAGACACTGTGTTTCCGAGACCGCGAGGCAATGCCCACCCGTTGGGCGACCCGTCAGGGCACGTCCTCTTCCACCGTCACCAGCCTGATTCTCGTGCGCATGCCGTCGTTCGCCGGGTTCGTGTCAGTGACCCCAACGGGCGCGGCAGCTGACCGGATGAGTATCCCCGCTTCCTCCACCTCATCCAAACGAATCTCAACCGGCACCGACACGACATCCCCAACCGCGACATCGCGGAATTTCTGATCCTGCGACAGACCGTCCCCCACCTGCACCCGGACGAGCAGGGAGGCGATTGGCTCTGTGCCACGATTCTCGGCCGAAACCCACATCAACCGAGCGCCTGACTCAACCGGCTCCGGGGCAATGTAGAACCCGCTCAAGGCTGCATCGACAATTCCCTCTTCATTCCTCTGCAGAACACGGTTCACGTTCAGGACGCCTTCCCCGAACACCGGATCTGCACCCGGGGCGCCGGAATCGTCTGCGTGCCCCAGAAGTAGGGCCGTGGCTTCGTCCGCAGATGCACTCGACTCTTCCGACAGTATGCTCGCAAGCGCACCAGCCACGAAGGGCGTAGACACGGAAGTTCCTCCCAGAGAGACCGTCTCGCCATCGCTCCAGCCTGCGTTGATGCCAACGCCAGGAGCAGCGATATCGATCGCCTCACCTGTGTTGGCATAGTCTGCGTGCGTCCCCATTGCGTCCACTGCCGACACCGCAGTCACACCGTCGTACCTGGCCGGAAACTGCACGCTCCCGCTTCCATCGTTCCCGGCCGCTGCCACCACGGCAACCCCGTTCTCAAGCGCATACTCGATGGCCTCGCGAACAATGCGGCTGTCGCTCTGCATTCCAAGGCTCAGGTTGAGGACATCAGCGCCCTGGTCCACCGCCAGGATGATCCCGTCCGCGAGCGTGAACGCGTCGCCAACGCCATCGTCGGTCATCACTCGCACGGCCAGAACGTTCGCAGCCGGAGCAATCCCGGCCACAGCCCCTCCGGATCCGGCGAGCAGGGAAGCAACCGCTGTACCGTGTCCAGCATAGTCCCCATGCTCGACCACGTGCTCCCCAAGCACGCTGAACCGTCTGATCGCCACGCCCTTCAGCGAAGGATGATCCTGCACAAGGGTATCGAGAACAGCAATCGTGATGCCCTCCCCCCACGTGCTGTTCTTGCCGGCCACCCCCAACCAATCAAGTGCGCTCGCCGCAAACGGAACACCCCGGCCCGGGACGCCCGTTCGGTCCGGTGCCCGAACGAAGGAATTCTGTTCAAAAGAGAACGTGCCGTAACGCTCCCCGAGGAGGCGCTCAAGCCCCGCAATCGATGCCGTCCGCAGGTTGAGTGCACGCCAGCGCGGAAGTGTCCCGATGACCTCTATTCGAAGCATCTTGGCATCGGCAAGAAAACGCTCAAAACCCTCTTCTCCGTCAAAGAAGAGGAGGTACTCATCGGGAACGACGTCAGGATCCCGATGATCTCCGCCAGCGCTGCCACGCGGTTCCTGCCGGTTCGCCAAGCTCCCTGTTCCCCCGCGGTCTGCTGCTGGGCTGCCAACCGGGGCGAGGTCCAGCGTGCTCTCCCTGAGGGACGATCCATCCATCTCAACCGGTGGTTGATCCGGGCCTCCCCGCATCGCGTTCTGCTTCCGAAGGGCACCCGTCTCACCCATCCGGACCAATACCCCGAGAAGCACGACAACAATGCACAACCCCAGCACATGACGCCACCTGAACACGTCCTGCAATTCTCCTCTCACGTCTGACTTTCGGCCGGGCAGTCGACGACCGCCCTACCGCATCGGCAACGTGATGATATCGCCCGTTCCACCTGACGCAATGATCGCCAGAGCAATCTCTACGTTGATCCGTCCCTCAACTCCGGGCACAGGCGGCGCCGTGTCCTCGCGAATCGCCCGGATGAAGTCAGCGTCCTGGCGAGCCTGCGCCGTCATCCCGTCGTCCGCGACTTCGTACCGTCGGGGGCCATCCATGTCTACAGTCTGTATCTCTACGACGTCGGCCGAAACTGCGCGCGCCGTTCCTCTGCTGCCGACGAAAAAACGGCCGCTCTGGCCGAGCAAACAAGACTGGCTTGCTTCGACATGGCCATAGCCTGAGCCGGCAAAGGCCATAACCGCAGAGAAGTGATCCAGAAATGTGGGATGTTCCTCACGACTGCACATCGTTTGCGCGTAAACGCTGGTCACCTGGCCCCCGATGCTCCGCACAAAATCTATCTCATGGATTTCCCACTCGAACACACAGCTTCCACTCTTGTCATGCTCAAGACGCCAGGGGGCCGTGGGGCGCAATGTGTGGTATCCCATGCGCACGCTCGTCGCGCTGGCCAACTCACCACACTCGCCAGATTCGTAGACACGCTTGAGTTCCAAAAGTGGCAGGATGTATCGGGTCGTCTGCGCGATATTGAGCTTGGCACCGTGTCCGTCAGCTGCGGCTATCATGCGATCACAATCTTCCAGGCTGAGCCCCATCGGCTTCTCGGACATCACATGTATCCCGCGCTCAGCCACATCAACCACGTGCTGAGGGTGAAGCCAGTTCGGCGATGAAACCCAGACGGCGTCCGGTTTCGCTCTGTCAAGCAGCTCGTGGTGGGTTGCGTAGACATCCGCCCCGACCTCGGAGGCCACGAGCGCCGCACGCTCCGGAACGATGTCGGCAACCCCAACAACCCGGATGTCGTCCATCCTCGCCAACCCACGGGCATGGTTGCTCCCATTCGGTCCCGCCCCGATTACCGCGACACGCAACATGGCTCTTCTCCTTCGTCAATGTGGGTCAGGCTGCTGTCACGGGCGCGACCCGATAGCTCTCATGCAGGATCAGGCTCCGCCCCCGCAAATCGGTCCGTGCTCAGAGCAGGGCAGTTACAGACGAGTTAGTGGTCAGTCTCTGACGAATCCCGGTTGCCCTTGCACTTCTTCAATAAACGCCAGCATGTTCTCCAACGGGACATCTCCTTCGACGGCATGGGCCGGGGCGAAGATGTAGCCGCTGCCCTGCCCCAATGCCAGCAGATGCCGGGTCTCCCGAACGACGTCCTCAACGGTCCCGTACGGCAACGTCTTCTGAGTTGACATCCCTCCGTGAAACGCCAGACGCCCCCGGTATTGCCCCATCAGCGCATCAACATCCATGACCTCGGGCTGAAACGGATTGAAGCAGTTGAGCCCAATTCCCACCAAGTCATCGAAGAGCTCGTCAACGTCCCCGCAAGAATGGATGGAGACATACTTGCCCGCCGCAGTCACCACCGAGTACATCCGCTCAAGGGACGGGAAGATGAACTCCCGCCACAGCTCAGGCCCCATCTGAAGGCCGAACTGCTGCCCCCAGTCATCCCCGAAGTGAACCGCGTCGATGTCAAACGTCAGTGCCTTCTCAACCTGGGCAATGTTGTAATCAGCGATGGTGCTCAAGAGGTCACACACGAACTCAGGATGTTCGATGAAATCCATCATCAGATTCTCCATCCCCCGCAAGGTCCAAGCCCGTTCGTACAGCGAGAAACCGAGGGAGAAGACGCGGAAACGGTCCCCGTAGCGGCCGAGCGTCTCGTCGGTGTCAGCAAAGAAGCGCGGATCACAAGGGTCCGGAAACTCGTAGCCAGCCAACGTCGGTTCCGGCAGGACACATCCTTCCACGACCCCAATATCGCGGTCCACACTCCGGTCCCAAACGACGCCGAAAACGTCCTGCACACGGCAGTCAGGCAAATCGGCAAAAAAGCCGATCGCGCTTCCCAGGCCGGCCACATGGTTCTGCAAGTGTGGTTCGAGGTCCTCCGTCCCGTAGTGCGTCACGAGTTTCGCCCGGGCTTCACAAGTGAAGCTCAATTCCCACGGTACATACGGAGGGGGCTCTCCCTCGTACACAAGGCGCATCACATCGCGCTTCGTCATGGTCGATCCTCTGTTGGTTGGCTCAACTCACTGCAGCCCAAACATCTCTTCCTTCAGATCAAGGTAGTAGAGGTAATCGACCGTCTTCACGTTCGGAGGACACCGGTGGTCACAGAAGGGGATGTAGCCTCCACGCTCGACAGCCGGGACAAGCGTCTCAAGATAGGCTTTGATGGCCTCGGGGCCTTTCCCCAATTCCATCTTGTCCACGCCCCCCATAATGCGCAGATCTTTGCCATATTCATCCAGCAGTTCCAGCGGATGAGCGCAGCCATTTACTTCATAGGGAAAAAGGCAGTTGATTCCGGCCTCCAGGAACCCCGGCATAAGGGCCCGTACGTCGCCGTCACAGTCGGTGTACCAAAGCTCTATCCCGTGGGCATGAAGCTTGTTCCCGATTCGTTTGTAGCGTGGAACCACGACGTTTGTGAAGAAATCGAGGGAAATGATCGGGCCATTCTTGAAGCAGATGTCCTCCCAACCGCAAGCATAGTCAAAGTCCAGCTTCCCCAACACCTGATCAAGCATGTCCTCTACGAGCAGACACGCGGTTTCCACCATGTCCTCGACCATGTCCGGGTAATCGTAGGTAGCGTAGGCAATGCCCTCGAAGGTCAGCATATCGCGGACCTTGCCGATCATCGATCCACAGCTCACGCCGAGGGGGTAACTCCGATCGGTGGGGTGAGCTCGCTGAAGCGCCTCGACATCGATCTTCCGGACCGGGTCGTCCCGCCTGAAACGCTCGTCCTTGCAGACCTTCCAGTCGTCCGGGGTCACGATTGAAGCTTTGACATAGTGGGGAATGGTATCGTGCCCATCCTTGGGGACCTCGGCGTAAAGTCCATCGCCGTTGATGAGCGTGCGCGTGGTTTCGGTCTCAGAAACCACACGGGACTCGAATGCCGGGTGCATCCAGACCGTTCCGCCGGTGACCGCGATCCTGTCAAAGTTGAAGAAACGATCAGCCTGACCGTTGTTCGTTATCCCATTCTCAACGAAGATGTCCCATTCCTTGAAGTTCTCCTGCCAATAGCCGAACTCCATATTGAAGCAGCGGTCCACGCTCTGGTAGTTCATTTGACGAGCGAACCGTTCCCGGTCCGTCATCGTTCCACCCCACTTCGGTCTGCACGGCTCTATCGCCATCGTGTCGTCTCCTTAATACCAGCTCTTCTCAGAACGGTTCACCCAAGGCCGAAATGGGACAGCAACGCCATTCCGGCAACCACGTAGCGCGCCCCCGTCGACATCCCCGGCATGGCACAACATCATCCAGACCGCGCTCCGGGTACGTTCTAACATAGAGCCCGGTCGGCGAACGGAAACCTGCTCCCTTGCCTTTGTGCGGTTGACAACCCGCCGCCGGGTAGCCAGTGTACAGACTCATGACTGACCGCGCTTCAAACGGGCGCACTTACGCCCGAAGTGTCCGGCGAAGTGGCCCCCCGACACTCCCAACCCGCGCCAAGCGCGAGCAGACCAACGTGCCGTCTCCGGAGATACCCAGACAATGAACCCGCTAGCGACTGTCCCTCTGCCCTACAACGCGCTCATCTGCCGATACAATGAGATCGCCACAAAAGGAAAGAACCGAACCCACTTCGAAGACCTCCTCGTGCGTGGTCTGCGCCGGCAACTGGAGGGCATTGGGAAGCTCCGGATCACCAAAGAACGGGGGCGCATCTTCGCCCGGTTGCGGGACGAAAAGGCAAGATTCACCCCGGAGGCCTGCCAAATTCTCCGCGAGAGGGTGCCGCGCGTCATGGGAGCGGCTTCAGTCTCTCCCGGATTCCTCGTCACTCCGGAAATGTCAGCCATCGAGGAGACGGTGGATACGACGTTCATGAACGTATACGACGCCTATGTGCAGTCCCGCCCGAAGAACACCCAAATCCGCTATGCGATGAGAGCCCGCAGAAATTTCAAAGCGTTCCCCCTCAAGAGCAAGGAAATCGAGATCCACTTTGCCGAACGCTTCCTGCACCAATGCCCCCAACTCACAGTCGACCTCAACAACCCCGAAATGTGTGTGGATGTCGAAGTCCGTCACAAGCGAGCATTCATCTCCTACGAGCGCATCCCGGGCCCCGGTGGGCTTCCCACGGGAAGCAGCGGCAAGCTGTTGGCCCTCCTATCCGGTGGGATCGATTCTCCCGTTGCCTGCTACCAGATGATGAAGCGCGGCTGCCAACTCAATTTCATCACCTTCCACAGTGCCCCTTACACACCACCGGAGCTCCTCGACAAGGTGGGACGCCTTGTGACGGCACTGAACGGCTTCCAGCAGAAGGGACGCCTCATCGCCGTGAATCTCCTGCCGGCACAGAAGCTGATCCGAGAGCTCTGCCAGGACCGCCTGCGCACCGTACTCTACCGACGCCTGATGATGAGAATCGCAACCCACGTTGCCCGGATGTTGGGTGACCAGGCGCTGGCTACTGGAGACAACATTGGGCAGGTGGCCAGCCAGACGCTCGAGAACCTGAGTGTGATAAGTCGCGCCACCGACCTTCTCATCATGCGCCCCCTGCTGACCTTTGATAAGTTCGAGACAGTCGCCCTGGCCAACAAGATCGGGACGTTCGACATCTCCAAACACGAAGTCCCTGACAGCTGCACCGTCTTTGCCCCGCAGCGTCCCGCCACGGCAAGCATCCTGGAGGATGTCGAAGCGGAAGAAGCCAAGCTTGATGCGGACCAGATCCTGACCCTCTGTCTCGCGGAAACTCACCAACTCGAACTCCCGGACCTAACCCCAATCCCCCTCACTGAACCCAGAAAGCGCTCTCCCCGCCGAGCCTGAGACGCTCCGAACAGGAGGAGGAAGGGAGCAGCATGGGCTGGCAATCCCCCTTTGCCGGACTGATTTTGCTGGCCCCAAGCACTGGCAATCGCCCGAGCGCGTTCCATTTTATTTGGCGCGAACAAGGCCGAGCCCCCGCAGGCAGGCAGCGCTCAGTGACAAGATCGACGGCCTTCGGTGAAAGCTTGGCCAATGGCAGAAGCTGGCAAATCAGACTCCGCCCACGTGAATGGCGACGCCCCCCCTGCAGGACCGCCGGGCGGGACAGCTACGCCCCCAGCATCCGGGACAGCGAAGCCCGCAGAGAGCGATTCAACAGATGATCCCGCCCGCGCCTACCTGCGCCAGGTCGGCAGCTTCCCGCGCCTCACACCTTCCGAAGAAGTCTTCTACGCCAAGCAGTATGCGAATGCCCGGGACGCCGTCCGCGTCTCGCTCAGCAGCTGGCCGGGACTCGTGGTAGAGACACTTGAAGAGCTGCTGGCTGGGCAGGCCACAAACCGCCTCGCCCAGTACATCGACCCTCGTCCCTTCGAGAGCAAAGGGCATCTCGTGGCCCAGGTTCGAGCCGTCATCGACGCGGGCCGGCACATCCAGCACAACATGGAGGGCGCACAACAGGGGGGGGATTGCGAAGATGGCGCCCCGCCTCCTGAACAGATCGGGCTGTTGCGCACGTCTTTCCAGCAGATCCTCGAAGCGTTGCCCCTACAGGACCGGTTCCTCACAGAGTGCCTCGACCGCTTCATGGCGCCCGAAAATACCATGGCCCCCTTACTGACTTCAGCCCCCGAGGTCGACGTCGCCCGAGCGGAGCTCTGCCAGGCTCAGGAACTCATGGAAGAGGCCAAGCGGGTGATGGTGGAAGGTAATCTCAGACTGGTGGTCAGTATGGCCAAACGTTACACCAGCTTCGGTCTGCCCTTCCTCGACCTGATCCAGGAAGGGAACATCGGTCTGGTGAGAGCGGTTGAGAAGTTCGAACACGAACGGGGGCACCGCTTCAGCACATACGCATGTTACTGGATTCGCCAAGCCATGCAGCGAGCGTTGGCAGGACACGGCCGAACAATACGCATTCCGGCGAACCTCGTCTCACAGCTGAGCAAGATTGCGTCGACCGAGGAAGCCCTGCTGCAGGAGCTCGGCGAGGAACCCCAGCCGGAACAGGTTGCCCGACGCCTGGACTTGCCCGTTGCCCGGGTCCGAGCCCTCAAGAAGATGTCACAGCAGATGATCTCCCTGCAAAGCACGGTCGATGGCGACGACGGCACTGAAATCGGGGATTTCGTCAGCGATGATGCCGCAACAAACCCCTACGAATTGACCGCCCAGAACGTCTTGAAAGACGTCGTCAAGAGCGCCCTTTCAACGTTGACAGACCGGGAAGCCGACATCCTCGTGCAACACTTTGGCCTGGACGGCCGGGTTTCTCGGACCTTCGAACAGATCAGCCATCAGTTCGACCTCTCGCGCGAGCGGATTCGCCAAATTGAGATGGACGCACTGCGAAAACTACGTCACCCCACTCGTCGGAAGTTCTTCGATGGGTACGAGTAGCGTGGCCCCCGCCGGCGAAACGGCACATTTTCTCCAGTGATCCCCCAGGGAAAACGGTTGCGTACACAACCGATACAACCGACACGAAACAAGGGAACCAGGAATGGTAGATATCTGCTGGGAACCGGACATTGAGCGGCTGCCGGCACAGGGCCTCCAGGACCTGCAGGTCGAGCGCCTGAGGAATACCGTGGCCCAAGCCGCCAAGTCCCCCTTCTACGGCGATCACCTGCGCCAGCATGGGATCACGGCAGAAGGGGTCCGCAACATCGAGGACCTCCAGTCCATTCCCTTCACGACCAAGGAGGATCTCCGCGGCCATTTCCCCTATGGCCTCTTGTGCGTCCCGCAGCAGGCGGTCAAACGCCTCCATTGCTCAAGTGGGACGACTGGGAACCCGACCGTCATTTTCCACACCCAGCACGACTTGGACTCCTGGGCAAATCTGGTCGCGCGGTCGCTCTACGCGACAGGCGTGCGGGATACCGATGTATTCCAGAACATCTGCGGCTACGGTCTGTTTACCGGAGGACTGGGCTTCCAGTACGGGGCTGAAAGGCTCGGAGCACTGGTCATCCCTGCAGCAGCCGGCAACAGCAAACGCCAGATCAAGCTGATTCAGGATTTCAGTACGACGGTCATCCACACCATCCCGAGCTACCTGACTCGGCTGCATTCCGTCTTCGATGACATGGGCCTCGACCCCCGAGACACAGCGTTGAGGCTCCTGATGATCGGGGCAGAACCCCATTCAGAAGAGACCCGGCAGCGCATACAGGGTCTCTTCGGTGTTCAGGCGTTCAATTCGTACGGGCTTTCCGAGATGAATGGTCCTGGGGTGGCGTTTGAGTGTCATCTTCAGAACGGTCTCCACATTTGGGAAGATGCCTACATTGTTGAGATCGTGGATTCGGAAACGCTGGCTCCCGTCCGGGAGGGCGAAGTGGGAGAACTGGTCCTGACAACGCTCGACCGGGAAGCCATGCCGATCCTCCGTTACCGAACGCGCGACCTGACCCGCTTCCTGCCGGGAACCTGCGATTGCGGGCGCACACATCGCAGACTCGACCGTATCACCGGGCGGTCTGACGACATGTTCATCATTAGAGGCTGCAACGTCTTCCCTATTCAGGTGGAGAAGGTCCTCATGCGCATCCCCCAAGTTGGGCACGACTACCTGATTCTCCTTCAGACCCTCGACGGAGTGGATGTCCTGAGTATCCAGGTCGAGGTCCACAGGGAGTGGTTCACCGGAGACATAGCCGCCCTTGACAAACTCCGGCGTAAGATCACCGCCGACGTTCGCGATGAAGTTCTGGTGACTCCACGGGTGGAGTTGGTCGAGCCGGGTGCACTCCCCAAGCCGGAAGGAAAGGCCGTTCGCGTCAAGGATCTTCGGACGACAGAAGGAGACTGATCGTGGCCCAGCAACTGTCCGTGTTCCTGGAGAACAAGCCGGGGCGTCTCGAGGAGATCACCGCCACCCTCGAGAGCTCAGAAACCAACATCCGTGCAATGACCCTGGCCACAAGCACAGCGGGCTGGGGAGTACTCAACCTCTTGGTTGATCGCCCCCGGTCGGCCCACAGCGCGCTGACAGCGGCTGGACACTCCGCCGTGCTGAGAGACATCGTTGTGATCCAAATGGACGACAGTCCGGGAGGCCTGCACGCCGTCCTGGCTCACCTGTCCGCAGCGGGTATCAACGTGCAGAACGCCTATGGCACCGTGCTGCGTGATGAAGGAGGCGCAATTCTCGTGATCGATGTAGAAGACCCCGAAGAGGCCAGAGGACTCCTTGAGCATGCCGGCGTCCCTCTCCTCTCTGAAGAACAGGTCTATGCTCTCTAGCCCCCAGGCCGGCGCCCTGCCCGGGGCGGCCTGCCAAGCTCTTACGGAATGGCGACGACGCCGATTCCAGTCAGAAACAAGAATGAAGGAATGTCCGAATGCCCAACGAATCCGTCTCAACTGAATCGTTCGCCAGCGAGGTGACGAAGCCGACCAAAGGACCAAAGCTCCGCCTGGCCATCATCGGGTGCGGCGGCATCAGCGAAACGCACCTCAAAGCCCTCAAGACCATGGCAGATGTCGAAGTCGTTGCCGGTGTCGACATCAAGCCCGAACGCCTCGATGTCATGCGAGAGAAGTATGGCATCCCCGAACTGTTCGAGGACTGGAATGAAATGCTTGAGAAAGTGGCCCCGGACGCAGTTTCGGTGTGCACGCCCAATGGTGTCCATGCCCCGGCGACGATCGCCGCTGCCAAAGCCGGATGCCACGTCATCACCGAAAAGCCAATGGCGATGAACCCTGCCGAATGCCAACAGATGATCGACGCGGCGAAAGACGCCGGTAAACTCCTCGTCTGTGGATTTCAGTTCCGCTACCATCCGAATACGCAAATGTTGGTACGAGCGCGCGAGGAAGACCAGTTCGGCGACATCATGTTCGTCAAGTGTCAGGCACTGCGACGGCGCGGAATCCCGAACTGGGGCGTCTTCGGGCAGAAGGAGCTGCAGGGCGGCGGGCCGATGATCGATATCGGGGTCCATGTGATCGAGATGGCCCATTACACGATGGGATCCCCAAAGCCGGTGGCCGCTTCCGGCAATGTCTGGACATACCTCGGAGACAAATCCTCCAACGTCGTATCGCAATGGCCTGGATGGGATTGGGAAACCTATACCGTTGAGGATCTCGCGATCGGACAGATCCGCTTCGAAAACGGTGCCGTGATGCAGATCGAGGCATCCTTCGCCGCTCACATCGAGAAGGATGTGTGGAATTTCACGATGATCGGCGATAAGGGTGGGGCTCGGTGGGACCCGACCGCCATCTTCACAGATCGAGCCGGAACAATGACCAACACGACAGCGGGCTTCCTCCCGAAAGCCGACTTCCACACGCTGTTCATCTCCAAACTGCGGAACTTCGTAGACGGTTGCCTGCACGGAAAGCAACTGGAATGCCCCGGTGAAGCAGGGATGGCAGTACAGAAGATCCTCGATGGGGTCTACCGTTCAGCGGAAGCCGGTAGCGAAGTCACAATCGACTGACCCCTGCTCCCCTCCCTTTGATGATGCGCGCCGCTCTCCAATGCGAAGCGGCGTGCGTCTCTCCCCCCCATTGCTATTAACTTCCTCTGCCCGCCGTGTCTGGCCGAAGAGTCGCCGGGTGGCACCGCCTCCCACATTGTGTGCTTCTCGAGAGTGGAAGGGGCTGCCATGCCGCGACCGTCTCCAGAGAAAGCTAATAGCATTGCCCCCCCCCCTTCGGTCTCGTGCTCCGCAACCCGTCTGCCCGTCTCGTCGGCCCCATGTCCCTCCAGCCTCAGCCCTCGTCTGAGGCGAACGAAGAAGGAAGACCATCGTCAGAAGCGCCGACACCGACACTACTCGAACAGCCGGGCCCAGCGATCGATCTTCCGGCACGCTGCCTGTAGAGCGTCCGCGGTTGACACGCGCGGGCTGAACACGATGCCTCCCTTGAATCCATGACCCCGTAACGCCTTCGCCCACGTCGCCATGTCGTCGTCCGCCATGCTCTCTCCCGAGGCCAAGCCGTGGTGGAAACGCAGCGTGCCGATGCGGAAACAGCAGGAACGCACAAAAGTGGAAATATCAAAGTTTGGGGGGAACTCTTCCGGGACAAGGTTCACGGCAAGGCGGCAGTTGGGATGCATCACCTCGTGGACAAGGGCTCCTGCGTGTTCCCATTCTTTCGACCCGGGAAACGACTTCGGGTAGCGGACCTGCACACAAATCGAGACTCGGAGTTGATCCGCGCAGGGAATGAGGGCGCGAAGCAATTTCAGGCGCTCTTCAAAGTCTTGCTCGAACGTTTCGTCACGAATGCGGTCAAGCCCCATCTCAATGCTCACGGATCGCCCACCACAGGTGCGACACTCAGCGATCAGCTTGCGCAGGTGCATCCCAACGTCTTCCCGTCCCAGGACGGGACTCTCGCTCAGATAACGGGCGACGTCCGCCGGCAGCAGATCCCGGGCAAAGGAGGGCGTAAGGCCATATTGCTCCGCCAGGCGCCCGGCCCCAACGTCACCGGCGACGAGCGAGACAGGAAACTCGACGTCCCGGACAACCGTCATCTCGCCGATCGCCTCAAGCCACATTTCCCACTCGTTCTCAGACACACTCACAGCGCAGTTGGTCATTGCCAATAATCCCTATCACCTGTCCGAGCATTGCCCCGACAGCAGTTTCTACACGCAGCACCCATTGTCCCACGGTCAGCGGAACCATCCCAATCCCGGAAAGATGCGCTTCCTCCTTCTCGGAGAATCCTCCCTCCGGACCAATCCACACAGCGACCTTGGAAACGCCCAAACCTACTTCTGGAAGCACAGTACATGTACCTGGGCGCGGGACAGCACCCACAAAGCCAAGCGAAGGAGAAAGCTCGACAGCCTCGGCAAACGTACACGGAACGTCGAGCTCAGGCAGAAATACATTGCCCGACTGCTTCGCCGCCGCGACTGCCTCCCGAAGCCAACGACCGTCAACCTGGCCGGCATCGGGGCGCGCGACGGACCGTTCGCAGAGAGCGGGCGTAACTCGTGCAACTCCCAGTTCGGAAGCCATTCGGACGACCTCGGTCATCAGCCGAGCCCGGGGCGGCGAGATCAGCAGATGGAGCTGCACGTCCCCGCGACGGAACACGCTCTTCGAGTCGATCCGACACTGGACAACAGCCTGGCGCTTCCGGCCTCCTGACGCCGTCATTGTTGCCAGGCCGCACTCTCCGTGGCCGTCGAGCAACTCAAGCGAGTCACCTTCCTGCATCCGCAGGACCCGGCTCGCATGGCGTGACTCCAAGGGGTCCAGGGCCAGCAAGGCCCCGGGCTCCGGGATGGCGTCAACGAAGAAACGGGGAGTTCGCATGGGTTGATCTACTCGCGGGAGACCGGCACACCAGTCCCCGGACAATCAGAGATCTGCTTGAGGAGACCGGAATCAAGGACTGCCTGCAGGGCGCAGGAACGATGGCTTATCGAGTTCTTCAGGCTCGAGTCCATTTCCGCAAATGTGATCTCGTGCCTATCCGGAACAAAAGCGGGATCATACCCGAATCCACTGCTCCCTCTTCCGCTGGGTAACAGACGACCGGACACCGTGCCCCGCACTGTTCCCAGCACGTCACCCGCCGGATTGGCAAAGGCCATCACACACACAAATCGCGCGCGACGGTCATCAACCCCGGACATCTCCTGCAGAAGCTTCGCCAGGTTCTGCGCATCGCTGGCCTCCTCACCAGCATAGCGGGCCGAAAAAATGCCGGGAGCACCACCGAGGGCCATCACCTCTAGTCCCGAATCATCCGCAAGAACCCAGCGGCCAGTTGCCGCAGCCGTCTCGACGGCCTTCTTCACGGCGTTCTCCTCGAAACTCGCCCCATCCTCTATCACCGACGGAATCCCCCCGACGTCGTCCCCGCCAAGAATCTCAACCCCATGAGGTCCCAGGACAGCACGAATCTCTGCCAGTTTGTGAGAGTTCCCTGTAGCGATCAGCAGTTGTCGCATGCGTCCTGATCATCTCCTTTCGGATTGTCCACCGTCGACGAGAGGGCGTGAAAGGCGGTCACGTCCAACGGCCGAACGTGTGGTCCTAAACGTAGCTGCCCTGCTTTCCAAGCACAAGCCAAGCTGCCGAGGAGACCCCGAACCTTGACACCATCCGGGAGAGAGCTTACCTTGGCCTACCTGTTAGGTAGGCAAAAACCACACACGCGTGCGCAACGCGCGAAGGTGCTGAATGCGTCTGCCGTTCGCCAATGACACCACCGAGGCAGGAGTGCGGCTTGAACGCCCTCTGGCACACCAAACGCCCAAGAAAAGCGCGCCCAAACTCGCGGCGCCACTTCCTGTCTGATCAGTGCAAGCCCAAGCGCCTGGGAAGAGTAAAGCTCCTGGACCGAGGCCCTGGCGAACCGGGGCAACCGTTCGTTCTGGTTGACACGATGTCCGATCAGTACCTCCCCATCTCAGCTGAGGACCGACGGCTGTGGGAGATGTTCGACGGGAACCGGACAGTGCAGGAGATTCTGTCCGACTACGTAAAAACACACCGAACACTCCCCCTTGACCGAATTGTCGAACTCGTGTGGCGACTCTGGGAAGCGGGACTGCTCGAGAATGACCCCGGCGTGGGCTCGCCCGAATCCCGCCTGTCATGCTTCCTGCGGCGAATGGTCCGCATCCGTTCCTTTACCTTCCCGGTGGCCGCGGTAGGAAAGCTGATTGGGGTCCTCCAACAGATCCGTGCCACAGCGCTCATCTGTGTGCCGGTGGTCTTCCTTCTCACCGTGCTGGGCATCTGCGGAGGATGCATCCTCTACACGAACCGGCTTCAGTTCGGCGCCTACCTGTCTCTGCTTGCCCATTCGCAGACACGTCCGTTGCTCACCGCATTCGCTGCACTGGCGATCAACGCCCTCCTCTCCCTCGGCAAGGAAGTGACACGAGCACTGGTATTGACGCGGGAAGGCGTCCAGACAGGGCCGTTCGGGATCATGATGCGCTGGGGAATCCCGATCGTCTACCAGGGCCGGACAGCGATTGCCGGGAGGGAACGAGACCAGCGCCTGCTGCTGTCCCTGAGTGGACTCTGGTTCGACTGCGCCGTCACCGGAGGAGCAGCCCTCATGTGGTATCTCAGCAAGCCTTCAGCCACGGGCCTGCTCTTCCTGGTCGTCGTTGTCTCGCTTGCCCGAGTCATCGCGGCAACCTGCCCTTTCCTGAGAAACGATGCTTGCTGGATCGCCGGTGACTATCTCGACGACCTACGCATCCGACGACATACATTCGGATTCCTCAAACAGTACTTCGGCAGAACGATCCATGGGGGAGGCCGGGAGTGTGTGCCCTACATTGCCTACGCCCTGTTCTGCATCATATGGCTCAATGCCGTGCTGAGCATCATGCACGGGCTCGTGGCAGCTCCCGGAGACACACTGGCTTCTGACATCGTCGCAGGGGGAATCCTGGCAATACCAGCTCTCCTTATCGGTTCTGCCTTGGTGTTCTGGGGAGGGAAAGTCCTCATTGACGGCCTGAAGACACGGACCTATTTCCGCCTCGAAGCCAACACGATCACGATTGAGTTGATCGTTCTGGGGGGAATGACCGTCCTGGTGCTCCTGCTGCCGCCGCGCCTCCGTGCGTTCTACACAATGGACCTTGTGTTCCTGTGCCTGATGGGGATCCTGTTCACCTTCCTCAACGAAGTCCCTTCGAGAGTGCACGCGCGTTCGGCCCTGCGCTTCATCACCCTCTTCCTTTTCGCGCAAGTGCTCTGGATTCCCTTGGCCATCCTCTTCGCTCTCCTGTTCCTTGGCCACTCCCTGACCGTCTCGTGGAGCGTCTTCTTCCTGGCCGCCGGGCTCTGCGTGGTATACGTCCTCATCTCCGTCATCTACGAGGATTTCCTCACTAAGGGCCCTATTCTCGAAATCTCGGAAGGTCTGGTCTGGCTGGGCTTCCCGGTCATCCTGTTCTCGATTGCTGAGATCATTCGGCTGTCAGCCGCCGGGCGCGAGCCGGAAGAACGCGCGTTCTTCCTGGCCGGACTCGTGCTGGGCTCGGGGCTCCTCTTCCTCGGTTTCGTCACCCCATTCCAGTTCCTGCGTTGCAGCCGCCCCAAGCTGCACCCCTTTCCATTCTCCCATCACGAGTCAACTGCGGGGAAGGTGCAACGAGCCTTCACGTTCTACGTCACCTGCATGCTGGAAACAACCCTTGCGGCGTTTGGCCCAAAGGCAGCAATGAAGCTGCGTTACACCACCGGACTCGTAGCCTCGGACAAACGGGGGGCGGCTGCCAAGGAGACAACCACCTCCCTCCTTGATCCCCTCAACATCCCCCCTCAGCAGTTCGCGGAAACGCTCCGGGCAGTACAACGCATGGTCGCAACGCATGCATCCCGTGCCTACATCGAACGCACGGGCCGCGAAATCGCCTCCCGAATACACTGGTCGTGCCGGGAACTCCTTATGCCACTGTTCGCAATCGGAGAAGCGCCGCCGCGCGAACCGCTGACCGAGGACGAACGCCTGGACGTACTGAGACGCGTTCATCTCTTCAATGATGTCGGCACAGACGACCTCCTCCAGCTAGCTTCCGCCTTGGTCGTGAAGCCCACCTCCCCCGGACAGTTGCTCGCGCGCCAGGGGACTCCCTGCGACAAACTCACAATCCTGGCTGATGGAGTCGGACGTTCAGAGCAGAAGAGCATCGTCGGAGAGGTGATGATCGGAGCCTTCCTGGGGCCAGGAGATTTCTTTGGCGAGGACAGTCTTCAGACCGGTCCGGGATCGCTGCATGCCTTCGATGTTCGGGCCTCCAATGACGTCATCGCGGTCTCGCTGAGACGGATAGACTTTGACACGTTCTGCCGCACATTCCCCAATATCGGCAGGCAGATCAGAGAGAGGGTGCGCAACATGCACCTTCTCCGCCAGACAACCGTCTTCAAAGAGCTCTCTACCGCCCTTGTTGGTTTTGTCCTTGCCCGAATCCGGCATGAGACGTTCACGGTGGGAACAGAGGTCATCCGGCAAGGTGAGATCGGCCAGAGCTTCTACATCGTTATCTCTGGTGCTGCCGAGGTCATCATCCGACAGAATGACGTCAGTCGGAAACTTGCCGAAATAAGTGCTGGCGACTATTTTGGTGAAATTGCCTTGATTCGCGACGTCCCTCGAACGGCAACGGTCCGGGCAATTGACACTCTTGAAGTCGGCGTCATCGACAAGTCCGACTTTCTCTCGCTGCGGCGCGGCAGCAAGGACTTCGAGCGAGATCTCGCGACGACCGTCGAAAATCGCTCAGCCGTTCTGGTTGAGCTATCTGATGATACGGCGGAGTGACGCCCTTCCTCTGCCGATAGCTAAAGCGAAGGCGAGCACTCTCCGTAACCATGCCGGCCGAAAACACGCCATCCCAGCGATCTCGAATGGGGCCTGCAAAGGAATCCGCCGCCGGGGCGCGATGCGTCCTGGTCATCCATTCCTCCGAACGTCGCGGACGAGAACTGGTCAAGTGGCTCCACAGCGATGGCTGCCGTACGTTCCTGTGTCACGATGGCGAGGAAGCCATCTCCCTCGCTCGCAGTCGTGCAATCGACCTCGTCCTACTGGATGTTCAGCTGCAGAATCCCCATTGGGCCAATGTCTGTAGGGAACTCCGGGAGTCCAGACGCATGGTCCTGCCCGTACTTCTCCTTATGGAGAGTACGCAAATGGACTGGGAGAGGGCCGCCCAGGCCCTGGCCGTGGATGACTCTGAATCCGTTAATGACTTCCTTGGTCGACCGTTCACCCGAGAGCACCTGCTGGCCAAAGTTCACACACTCCTCAAAGTCAGCATGCTGCACCATGAACTCCGCATCTCGAATTCGATGTTGAAAGAGCTGACTCAGTACCTCGACAACATGGTCGAAGCGAAGGTCTCCGAGCTCGAAAACGTCAACCGCCTGCGGCGTTTCTTCTCCCCACAAATCGTCGAGGCCATCGTCTCTGAAGACGCGGAAGAAACCTTGAAGGAACATCGCGGAGAGATCACGGTTGTGTTTCTCGATCTGCGCAACTTTACCCCCTTCGCCGAGAACCACACCGCCCAGCAGGTTATCCACCTCGTTCGAGACTTCCACGAGGCAGTTGGGCCAACCATCTTCCGCTATGGAGGCACGCTTGAGCGCTTCACCGGAGATGGGATGATGGTCTTCCTGGGCGACCCCAAACCGATGCCTGACCACGCCTACCAAGCCGTCCAGATGGCGTTGCACCTGCAGTACATGATCGGGACCAAACGGACCGAGTGGGCCAAGGCAGGCTATGAGTTTGGGGTTGGTATCGGCATTGCCACGGGCGAGGCAATCATGGGATCAATTGGCTTCGAGCGGCGACTCGACTACGCCGCGATCGGGACCGTCACAAACCTGGCCTCCCGGCTGTGTTCCAGCGCAGACGTCGGAGAAGTGCTGATCGCAGGCAGTACCCATGAGCAAATTGCCAATCGTGTCCGGGCGGAAAGCCGTGGAAACATGCGCTTTAAGGGGTTCTCCAAGGCATGCCCCGTGTTCTCAGTGCAAGGTATGAGCGGTGGGCAGGCCGTGAACGGATAGTACCTGGAGGACCCCATGTATAGACCTTGCCTCCTGTCCCTCTCCGCAATGGCAATGGTTGCGGTTCAGTCTCCCACCCAATCAGCCCCCCGCGCTCACTGTAACGTCACCGTCGGCTCGATGCCCACCGTCGTCTTCACCGGGGATAGCCAGTCCTGCGGCCGGAACCTCGCGATAGACTTCCCCCAGCTGCTCTCGCGCTTGCTCCCGGCTCGAGTCATAAACACAGCCGTTGGCGGAAGCAACTCCACTGCTCTGCTCGCACCGATGACGGGAGGAACGCTGTCAGTAAAGGCGGGGGAGAACGTCGTCTATGGTAAGAAGGTGCGGTGGGGCATGGGCCCCTTCCCGGGAATGCGCATCACGATTGATGGCGAAGACTACACGATCGACCACGTCGATGAGCACCCACCGACAAGAGATACTGAGATTCACCTGTCCGAACCGGCACGGGCCTCCTATTCGGGCAGTGCATATGCCATCGAACCGGGATGGCGCGTGCGGGTCGCCCAATGGCGCCCTGATGTTGTCTGTCTCATGTACATAAACGACGGTGTGATGGGCACGGCCGCCCAGGACCGCTGGAGGGAGATGGTCAGACGTATCCGAGCGCTGAACGCTGTCCCTGTCCTCATGAGCCCTGTCCCGGTAGATGACGCCCTGCACGGCGGGAACCATCCGGGCGACAATGACAGATGGTCTCGCAACGCAGCTGCAGTGCGCGGCCTGGCCGCCGAACTGAACTGCTGGTTTGTGGATGTCTTTGACCTCTACTGGAAACTCGATCCTCCTCTCCGAGGACTGGTTGCCGACGGGATCCACCCCGACACGGACGGATCACGCCTCATCGTCAACGGCCTGGGCTGGGTGTTCGAGCAAATGGGGCTCTTCGGGAATCCAGTGTTCATCAAGGGATCGTACGCCGAGGATGCAACGGCCCCACTGCCCCAGATGATCATGGATGCTGCCCCTTTCAGGATCAGTCAGCCCGACCATCCCGACCCGGACCACCAGAACGAGGCAGGTTTCACGCTTGCGGCCCGACTCATGAACGACGACTATGCCCTGCTGGCCGAGACAGACGGCCATGTCCTGCCGATGGACAGAGGCGTCCTTCTCCAGGTCGGACTGCCTTCGCCCCCGGCACAAAGCAGAATCACGCTCCAGATCGTGGGAAACGGCATTGAGGGCGCTCAGGTCTGGCTTCCGCAGCTCAGCCGGTGGTCAACGCTCCCGGTGGAGCGCACGACCAGTGGAGTGGTGTGCCGCCTGCGCCACGACGACAGCGGAACGGCCGAATGGCACATACTCATCCTCCCGGAACAGGCCGGCGCTGCCCTGGACCATATACAGTTCCGCGTGCCAGGGACCTCCCTCCCGCCCTGGCAACCCACAGGGTCGCCGCGCCCCTACCAGATCAGCAGCGACCACGCCAGGCCTGACAACACCATCCCCAACGCCGACTTCGCGTCAGACCCAATTGGCTGGGCCTTGTCCGGACACGCAACAGTCAACTCACCCTCCGCTGTGGATGTCTCAGGCATCGCCGTGCCCGATTCCGGAAAGTCCCGCAGCATCTGCATCCCGGACAGTGTGCCAGTTCGCCCCTACGATCTGCTTGACGTTCAGGGAAGCGAACGGCAAAACGACGGGCATTACCGTATCCGCAATCGACTGACAACGAGCAGTTACAGGGTCAGGAGGCGCCCGAAGAACAAGGAGGGAGAGTTGCGGGGAACGCTGGCGCATGACCACGGATGCGGATTCGTCCCGGGAGGAAGCTGCCTGGATGTCCGTGGCGATGGAGAGGCCAGTGTCCTGGTATCTCTGCCCAACGGGACAGAACGGATCCGGACCTCCCTCTTCCACCGAGTCGTGGATCCTGACTCGCTGGGAACACGTGATGTCCCGGGAAGACAGGCACGAGTGGAATGGACGTTCATCGACCTGAACGGCGTCCCCCTGGCTGCAGCCTCCGACGCCCAACTGGACGGCAGCTACCAATGGCAGAAAGCGGAGTTCTCACATACCGTCCCGCTCGGCACGGCCAGTGTCAAACTATCCCTGGCAACCCAGAGCGAGCTGCTCGTCCAGTACACCGGCATCTACCTCGCCCCCACCGGGAAGTAGCAGCAGAACTACTTGACGGATTTGGCCTTCTCTTCCAGTTCCCGGCGTAGCTCGCGTGTTCGGTCCGGGTTGGCAACCGCCCACCGGTAGCCGCAGTACGCCAGAGCCCCCAGAACAACCAGGATAACCAGCCGTTTCATCCGCTTGCGGGCCCGGGCCTTCCGGGCACGGTCGGCCTGGCCGGACATCCGCTCCGCACTGTCAGAGTAGTTCCCCGCGCAGTCACCCGAACAGAAATCGACGTCATTCGCCGATAGTATGCACTCCTCGCAGAGAGGCTTGAAGCACGTTTCACAGCGCGTGACAGCCTCGCGATCTGTGTGGTTCAGACAGACTTGACCGGACATCTTTGCCATGGCTCTACTCCTTCTGAAAACGGGCTTCCAGACACCCGGGAGTCCGCGGCTCCTGCGAAGTGACACAAATACAATAGGCCGCCTGCTCACAGGCAGCAAGACCGACCAACCACCTCGGGTACCCCAAGACAGCATGCGGCGGAACAACGGGCGACACACGACTCAGGTCGCTGGCCGGCAGCTCAGCGGGAGCGACGCTTCTTCCGGGACTGCGACGGCTCCCGCTGCGGGGAGCGGTAGGTATAGCCAACGTCTGTCAACGTCTGGTGGAACTCGATGTTGTCCTGCCGCGTGCGCCACTTGCGGTCCGGGCCAGGACTCACGATGCGGAAGCCGCGTTTTGTGATGAACAATCGATAGTACGTTCCCCACTTGTCCTTGCCCGTGTCACGCGTGACCGTGTGCTGGGCCGCCCTGAGAGCGTCTCGATAGGCCGGCACCGGGCTCTTCGGGAGCCGGTGCGTGTCCATGTACTCCATCTTCACACACAGAGCGATCTGCTTCATCTCAAGCTTGCTCGACAGTGTGCCAGTCGTTTTGCTGATCGCCTGTGTTGCGCTGCTCAGCAGCTTCATGTTGGCATAAAGCACCCACCCAATGGCCACCAGGAAGGTCAATTTGAGCGCAAATCCTCTCACGTCGACTCATTCTCCGCAAGCCGCGACTCAAGCGTAGACTCAATGCCAACGCCAGTGCGCAAATCCCGACTCATGAACGTCAGGAAGTCTTCCCGCCCCAGCTTGAGGGCACGGCCACGTCCCAACGCACTAACGTCTGCGACCGGAGGCGTTCCTCGCAGCAGGCTGATCTCGCCGACGAAGTCCCCAACCGACAAAATCGCCAGTTGCTTGCCTCCCTGGAGCACCTCGACCTCCCCCTCGTAGATGATGTAGAAGGTGTCGTTGGGTTCGTTCTCCTTTACCAGGCAGTCACCCGCCTCAAAGGCCCAGAATGAGAACATGTGCGCAAAGGACTGAATAGCGCTGTCCGACCACGTGGAAAATAGGTCATGGCGCCGCAGGAACGCACAGATCTGAATGAGAGTGCGGATCTCGCCGGCCCCGAGAGCATCCACCAGCAGTTGTTCGAACGCCGTCTGCTCGAGCACGAGGAGCTCGCAACGGCAGAGCGAGCGCACGGTCGCCGTCCGCGGCACCCGCTCAAGCAGGGCAATCTCCCCGAAAACGTCCCGCTCACCCAGGACAGCGACTTCCTGCTCCCGGCCGGACTCATCCTCCTTCGTCACTGAAACACGCCCCGAGTAGACGATCGCGAGGCAATCCCCCCGATCGCCCTCACGCATGATCGTCTTCCCGGATCGCACCCGGGCATAGGTCATCGCGTCCGCGATCTGTGCCAACTGCTCAACACTCAAGTCGCTGAAGAGAAGACAGCGCTTGAGGAACTGGGCCAGTCCCTCTCCGGACAGCTGTTCGCTCGACCGACGCCAACGCCCACGCAGGGAAAGCTCGGCCCGGAAAACGTACGGGGCCAGGAGGGAAAACAAATTCCGGGCCACGAGCCACAACTGGTATCCAATCGGGATGAGCAGGGAGGCAGCAAGCAGAACCAGCATGAGCAACGCAAGAAGACGACTCGCAGGATCGGGACCGAACAGCACTTCGTCAACAAGCAGAGTCCCTTGCCGGTGGATCAGCCCCGCCCCGAAAAGAAGAAGTGCACCCATCCAGACAACCGCATAGCTGGCGTAAACGTAAAAGTACTCCTGCTCCCGCAGTGTCTGGAACCGGCAGATCAGGCTCTTGAGCAGGCGTTTGCCCAGGAACGTGCCAGCGTGCTGGGGCAACTGATAGTCCTTCTTGAACAGCGCGTGAAGGAGATCATGGGCCGGGGTCCGACCGAACGGCGAAGACAGGATGAACGTCGTCAAAGCCCCGGCAAACAACCCGCCGCCAAGGTTGAGTCGCCAGGCGACAAACGCGAAGCCTAGAGGAACAACCAACATCTGCAGGGAGACGGCGATCTGACAGGGCCTCCCCCCCATGAACGCGTCACGTCCGTCTATGGCGAAGTAAGGGAGACCGTAGCGCCACGAGATGCCCGGGGAATAGGCCGTTCGCCCATACCCCCGCAACGCGCAGCCAGCCAGAACGTTAGACAAACTCGCAACGATGCAGACCTGGGCCACGGCGATGGCCCATCCCCCAAGGGAGTGGGGGGTTGAGGGCATCCCCTTCACGATGGCGGCCACTCCCAGAGGCACGCACACCGCTGCAGCAACCAGGACGACGGCCAGGCGCCACCCGAACGGCCATTCGACTCCCGTGCCTGCCGGGGCCTGTTGGTCGGTGGTCTCTTCCCCACCCGCCTCACGAAGAAAGCGCTGCTCTCGGGCGTGAATGACGAGTCGGTAGAACTCCCGCAAAGGGGGACGCTCCTCGACATGGAGAAGGTCATTAAGGACCTCCTGGACCTGTCTCCCGCCGGCGAAGCGATCAAAGACTCCCTGCTGGGCAGGCGTCAGGGCCAGGTACTCGGCGCAAAGGGGGTGCTTGAGCAAGCGTGTTCCGTCGGGGAGCGTCTTCGTCTCCAGTCCGGGAAAGATCTCAAGCTGCACGCTGTTCAATGAATGATCGTGCAAAGGGATGCCTCCATCCAGCCATACTCAGCAGCCCCTCCCCTCCGAAGATGGGGGTCAAACCCATCATCGAGAGGGGGAAGGACTCTCATTTGGAGTCCGGCTCCAGCCCGGTTCCGGCCAGTGACCGGTAGAGCTTCAGGTCGTCGCGAGTTTTCCACTTCTTGTCGGGTCCCGCGCTCAGAATCTGGAAGCCCTGTTTGACGGGGCCTACGCGGTACACTGTGCCCCAGGGGTCAGTGGCAACTTCCTTCAGCTGAGCCGTGGTGGACGTCTTGACATTGGCTTTGAGGACGCGCTTGAGGTTGCTGGGGGGCGTCAAGCCCTCCTCCTTGCAGTACTCGGTGACCATCGTCGCCAGCCGGTACATCTCAAACTTCGTCCCCATTTCGTCGCCGAAATTGTCCAACAACGACGAAGCTGTGTTCACCAAACCAAGGTTTGTGTGAACCAGCCATCCGACCGTAGTCAGCGTAAAAAAGACGGTGAGGGCTCGCTTCATCCTGAAAAATCTTGATGGACGCGGTGTTCCATGGCTGTCTCGATGGCGATTCCCGTCAGGGCATCCTCCGTCACGAATCTAAGAAACTCATCACGGTCGAGTTTGAGGCAACGCGAGGGCGTGTTGGCTGTCACCCTTGCCACTGCCGGAACCCCTTGAAGAAGACTTATTTCCCCGAAAAAGTCACCCGTGCCAAGTGTGGCATACAACTCACCCCCGCGGTGAACGTCACATTGTCCCTCATAAATGAGGAAAAAGGCCTCATTAGGCTGATCCTGCTCGATGATCACCTGGCCTCGCTCAAAATCAACGAAGGATAACTGGCGCGCCAGAGCCTGGAGTGCCTGATCCGGCCATTCCGAAAACATGCGATTGCGTTTGATGAAGCTGCACACCTGGATGATCACTCGGACGCGCTCGGCTCCGAGCGGAGCAAGCAGAAGCTCGTCAAACGAGATTCTCGGAAGAATGAAAAGTTCGGTGGTGCAAGAGGCGGTTACCGTGGCCGTGCGCGGAACGCGATCCAAGAGCGCAATCTCGCCGAACACTTCGCCCTCCGCCAACGTGGCAACGACTGCACGGTGTCCAGTCTCTGTCTCCTTTGAGACGACTACCTCACCGGAGTGAACGACGAAGAGCAAATCCCCGCAATCTCCCTCCCGAATGACCAGCGTCCCCTTCCTGATCGTGGAAACAGTCATGCTCTGCGCAACAGCGAGAAGCCCTTCCTCAGACAGGTCGGCAAAAAGGGGAGTCTGAGCCAAAAAACCAGCCATGACCTCAGGTGACGGGCTCGCCTTCCCCCGGCACTTCCGTAAGAGAGACCGTTCCGTGTTGAGCAACATCGGTGACGCCAGGACAAAAGCGCTGTGGAAAACGAACCACATCTGGCAAATGATCGGGACGAGCAGTAGGACGAAAAGCGTGGCGCAGCCGAGAACGGCCACCGCTTTCGCCCCCGGTGATGGGGCGAAGACAACATTCCTCACCCACACATCCCAATGTTGCCGAACGACACCCTCGCAGAAGACAAACAAGCCGCTCAACCACAGAAAGACGTACGCCCAGTACGCCGCCAGGTAGCGTCGCTCAGCCAGCCTGGCACTCATGCCAAACAGGTGACAGAACAAGCGTCCACTCATGAACTGTGGCACACGATGCGGAATCCGCCTGGCCCGGCGAAAGACCGCATGGACAAGTTCATGCCCAGGGGTATTCCCAAACGGTGACGAAAGCATCAGGAGTGCCACAGCAGCGGCCAGCAAGCCGCTCTGTATGTTCATCAGATAGGCCGCCACCGCGACGATGAACGGAGCAGTCAGAGCCATCAGAGCCGTTGCCAACTGGCATGGACGTCCCGCCATGAAAGCATCGCGTGTGTCTATCCAGAAGTGGGGAACGCCGTAATGGGACCGAACGCCCGGTGAATAGACAAGCCGACCGTACCCGCGCAAAACACAGCCGGGAAGGACATAGGCCAGGCTCAGAGCGAGGATAATTGACAGCAGCAAGACTCCCCAGCCTCCAGCTGTTCCCGGAAGTCCCGGAACACTTCCCCCCAACGCCCAGGCTCCGGAGGCGGCAAACAGCACAAACAGCATCACCGATGGCCCCACTCGCCAGCCAAAAGGCCAGCAATGCCCGCGGAGTTCCCTGCTATCCTGATCCTCATCCGCTCCCTGGCCGATGAGAACGCCCCGATCAACAGCAGCCAAAACAAAACGGTAGAACTCACGGAGATGACATGGCCTCCCGGCAGCCAGCATACCGAAAAGAGCGTCCTGAACCGCAACCGGCTCCGGCCCGGTGAAACACTCGAGAATCTCCAACTGCGCTGGGGCAAGCGTCAGATAAGTGGCAAACCGAGTCTGCTTCAACAGGCAAATGCCATCGGGCAGAAGTCGGCGCTCAACGTCCGGCGAGAGGCGCAACTTCAGTTGACTGACTACTGTGCTCATACCTTCCAACACGCTGTTTCCCGCACGCCTTCCCCTAACATGGTTATATGCATGCCCACAGCAGCGTTTGCAACCCGGACGGCCGGAATCGATCCGAAGGCTGCCGCGCCGCAACCTCGGCAGGACCGCGTCACGTGAGGAAAGTCACCCCGCTGGTCAGATGCGAGAGAAGACGACATCCGGTTGACGTGCGGCCCGATCAAGGTGCTGGGCCGTCGTTATCCCCCCCATCATCAGGCCTGTGCGATACCCGAAACTGGCCCCGCCTTCCATGTCGGAGGCGAGGGAATCCCCCACAATCATCACTCTGCCGGGAGCAATGCGTCGCGACGCCTGGGCCTCGAGCACGCGGTGAGCATGTTGGAAGATAGGAGCGTGAGGCTTCCCCAGGTAAATCGGGAGCAATTGGCGGCCACGAGACTCGCACAACGAGGCCAGGAAGGAGGCAACCGCACCCGACGCCAGGTGCAGACGATTGTCACTGATGGGGAAGTAGAGATCCGGGTTCGGCACGACAAGGGGAGCGTGCGGCTGCTTCAGCAAGAAGTTGAAAACCGCCGTGATGGTTGCGTGCCAGTCATAGTGCTTCTCACCGATGGCCACGCCGAAGCATGCGTCGAGTTGGGCCAGATCGTCGATCGGGACAAGTCCGGCTTCGGCCACAAACGACGGTTGCCCGAGCTCTCCCATCACAAAAAAACGGTGCCCACGCCAGCCACGGCTATCCACCAGATCGACCAGACCGTGCGACGCCGAAACCAGCTCCGATGCCAGGACGTCAACCCCGCATTGGGCCAGTGCCTCCGCCTTCTGCGACGGCGAATTGCACCCATCGTTGGTAAGCAGTACAAAAGGGAGCGCCATATCGCGCAGCCAGGCGATCAGGGCACGACTGCCCGCCGTCGGCCCGTGGTCGATCATCAGAACGCCGTCGATGTCAAGAACCAGCGCATCGACCTGCGACTGGTTCTCCTCGAGCCAATCCATCAAACGATACGTGCCCTGGGGAACGGCCCCAACGGCACTGCGGTCCTCCGGACAATCCGGCTCAGGCGATCTGTGCCCTTGCGACAAGAGGCCAACCGGGTCAGTTACCGGCACTGCATCGGGATCAGTCGACATCACGGGTGTCCTATCGTTTGTTCGGGAGCCGAATCAGTCCGTTCGAGCCAGATTCCCGACAGACGCTTCCTGAGGCCCTGAGCCACGAGGTGGTGTCCCGTGGATGTCGGATGGCTGCCGTCGTCGAAGTACCGCTGTTCATGGGGCAGGAGTTCCAGACCAGGCACGGGGAGCGCCCCACAACGGGCCGCCGTGGACTCCAACCCCGCGGCAAAACGCGCCAGCCCTGCCGCCGCGCCTCTTTCCACGGTATCAACCCGCCAGAGAGGACTGACCACAGCAATTGGGGCGTCCGGAGGCAGCACAGCACGAAGCTGCGTGAGGAATGCGTCAAGGGCATCACACGCCTCGCATTCCGTCCAACCAGCTGACCACTCGTTCGTGCCATATGCCACGGTCACGGCGTCAGGCAGGGCCGCCAGATCAGTCGGGACGAAACCGGGATTCAGCACATGATCTGTGAGTCCCTGGTTAATGAGCTCCATCCCCAACGTCGATGCCAGGCTCGCCGCGTAGGTGCAGGAGGGACGGTCTGCACTCAATCCCTGAGTGATCGAGTCCCCGAAGCACAGCAGTCGACGCTTGGGCCGATCCACGGGCTTGGCGTCAGCCCCGGGAGCCAGAACGACTGCCTGGAGCCCGAGCCCCATCCCATATGGCAGGTGAATCCGGATCCGGCGCCAAGCCGTCTCCGCGAAGCTCAACAACCGAACGCGGATCGGGTTCCGAGGCTGGGCTTCACGCACAGCCGCTTGGGGCTCGCCATCGACCTCAAGATCGACCCCGAACCAGGAACACGTAGCAGCAACGATCCGGCATTCCAGGTCCAACGTCCTGGAATCCGTTTCGAACTCGATGGCCTGCCCTGCATTGCACGCCGCACGCACGGAAAAGGAGTTCCGTTCCCCCAGAAAGGACCTTTGGCGGGCGGTCAGACGGCGAAGGCGCATCGCCCCGCGCTCCCATTCGGTCTCAAGACACCCGCGGGTGAACGCCTCAAAGTCCGGGCGCAGCAGAAGGTCTTGCTGAGGTCCGCGTGTCACAGCGATGTTCCAGGAGTTTGTACAGGTTGACGACCGAGCACGGGTGCAGGCGGCAGGGAGCGTCGTAGCGCTACGATCAGTCCGGAAGCGAGGGATGGATGGCCTGTCGGGGAGACCTCGGTCGACGCACAAAGACCACATCCCCCGCCGATTGGCGCCGCACGCCGCAAGAGGAGAAGAGCGCCGCGCGGGACGAGGACGCAATGTTCTGAATAAGGTGCAGCCGGTTGGAGGCAAGGCATTCACGGTCATGCGGGGCCGATACCTCTGCGACTTCGAGCGCGTCGTCGACCCAAAGAAGCCCCCACCCATCGGCCAGCTCTCCAGGTTGGACTGTCCCCTCCGGGACGGCCAGGTAGAGGCGATCCGCCAGAGCCGCACTGCGGATGCGCTCGAACTTCGTCCCGTGGTAGATGCCATGCTCCATCTTCGCGATCGCCCGTTTGAGCCGATGGTACGTCCGATTCGTCGATTCCTCGTAGTCCCATTCCGCGTACTCCTCGAACAGCGTGTTCGTGGCACGTAGCTGGGGCTCCGTTGCCCGGATCTGCGCCTCGACCGCCAGAATTTCTTCCTTGAGGCTGCTCAACTTCGGTAGGAGCTCGTCGGATCGGGTGCAGTCAGGCCAGCAGTCGTCGCGCTCAGCACAACACTGCACAATGGCTGTTCGGAAGGGACTCAGGATCTGCCGCGGGCCCTCGTCATGCGTGTTGCGGATCGGGTGACTCCAGAACGCCCCGATGTCAGCTCGAAACCGCGAAATCCGGGTGACAACATTGACCCCGAATCCCGTCGGCGAATCGGTCGCCTCAAGCCAGCGTAGCACAGCACGTTGAAGCCCCTGACGCCTGCGGGCCGTGGATGCGGACCGAGGAGGAGAAGGAGGAGTGAAGTCGAGATCGAAGAACAGTTGTCGACTCATGAGATCGTCTTTTGAGGTGAACGCTCCTGACGCGGGACCGCGCAGTTCGGAATATCACGCGACATGCTCCGCGACGCAAGCCCACGCTCCCCTCGAATGAGCGGTCCTGTGCTTTTGTAACTCACTCTTGCCAGAGTAAACTATTGCGTCTCCGGAGGCAGAAAATGGGAGGAAACTGGGGCATCAAGACCACTCCGGTCGACCGTAGTCCCGTCCGAGGCCAGGAACCTACTGAGTCCGGGAAAACCCGGTCCGAATACAGCAGCACAACCATGAGCCAACCGCAGTCAAGCCATGCCTACGTCCTCAACGTGATGAGCGACGATCACCCCGGGATCGTTTCAGCGGTGACAAACGCCATCTGCAGCCTGGGGGGAAACATCACGGCCTGTAGCCAAACCGTCGTGGGTGGGTACTTCACTCTCATCATAGTCGCGACCTTCCCGGAAGCAGTGGAGACGGAAGCCCTGAAAGCGTCTGTGGAGGGACCGGACCAGGACGTGACCGGATTTCAGGTCTCCGTTCGCCGTTGCGAAGCCCCAGGCTCGCAAGCCGCCGAGCCGCTTGAGCAGTTCGTGGTCACCGCTTTCGGTAAAGACAAACCCGGCATTATCCGGCGGTTCGCCCAGTACCTGGCCGACAAGGACATCAACATCACCGACCTCTTCGGCGATCGCAGTGGTGATGATTTTGTGCTCATTGCTCAGGTCCAGGTGCCTCCACACTGGTCCATCACCATGATCCAGGCTGACTTGGAGGAGATGGGCAACGAGGAAGGCTTCACCGTTCGCTTCCAGCACGAGAATGTATTCGTCGCCACCAATCAACTGCGCCTCGCCCACAGCCACGGGAAATAGCCAGATGCTCCGCACCGAAGAGATCCTGTCAACGATCGAGATGCTCCACGCAGAGCACTTGGATGTCCGTACCGTCACTATGGCCCTGAATGTGGACGACTGTGCAGCAGCCGGCATCGGCCACCTCTGCCGCAAACTCCATGACAAGATCCTCTCCCACGCCAGTCGGCTCGTGGCCGTCTGTGACAAAATCGGGGTGAAGTACGGAATCCCTGTCACCAACAAGAGGCTGGCAATCTCACCGGTGACGCATATCCTGGCCGGACACGGTCGAAAGACGGCCGTTGAGGTAGCCCGTACGCTGGATCAAGCCGCCGCTGAATGTGGTGTCGACCTGGTTGGCGGGTTCACCGCGCTCGTGCACAAGGGCGCTACCCCGACAGACCGTATCGTGATGGAAGCCCTGCCCGAAGTGCTGTCGACCACCAGCCGCGTGTGTTCGTCGGTGAATGTCGCGTCTCGGAAGACGGGCATCAACATGGATGCGATCGGGCAACTCGGGCACATCGTCCTCGATATCGCCCGAGCCACCGAGAAACAGAACGGCTTCGGTTGTGCCAAGCTGGTGATTTTCTCCAACATTCCTGAAGACAACCCGTTCATGGCGGGTGCCTACATGGGGGGAGGCGAAGCCGAAGCCACAGTCAATATTGGTGTATCCGGCCCCGGGGTCGTCTGCTCGGCCCTGCGGCGACGCATCGACAGAGGACAGGACCTGACGCTGGGCGATCTGGCCGAAGAGATCAAACTCACGAGCTTCCGGGTTACGCGCGTTGGCGAACTCATTGGTCGTGAGGTGGCAGCCGAACTGGGCGTTCCCTTTGGGATCGTGGATCTCTCCCTCGCACCAACACCGGAAATCGGTGACAGCGTCGGCGAGATCATCCGCACGCTCGGAATCGACCACGTCGGAGCTCCGGGTTCAACCGCAGCCGTCGCCATGCTCAACGATGCCGTAAAAAAAGGCGGCGCATTCGCCTCGAGCTCAGTGGGGGGAATGAGCGGCTTATTCATTCCGGTGAGTGAGGACTCCTGTCTCGCCGAGGCCGTCGCCAAAGGACACCTGGTGCTGGAGAAACTGGAAGCGATGACCAGTGTCTGTTCAGTGGGGCTCGACATGATTGCCGTGCCTGGTGACACCGCCCCGGAGACCATCGCCGCCATCATTGCTGACGAGATGGCCATCGGGGTCATCAACAACAAGACCACCGCCGTCCGCCTGATCCCCGTCCCGGGAGCCAAGGCCGGTGACTTTGTCGAATTTGGTGGCCTGTTCGGTTCAGCAACGATCATCGATGTGCGTAACAACGGTGCAAGCAAGGCCTTTGTGGACTTCGGCGGTCGGATTCCCGCCCCCATCCAATCCCTGGGGAACTGATACCGGAGAGCCCCCCCGGCCACCTTACCGTTCCCCTGCCCTCCTCTGATTGGCGAGGGCCACGGACAAGTTCACACTCCGCGCCTCCGCCACTCATCCCCAAACGCGATCGATTTCTTCCTTCACCAGCCTCACCCAGCTCCGCAGCCGATTGGGCTGGCTCTGGACGGTCCGAATGTCTTTGAGAATGATGTGCAGGTGGCATCCCCGGAAGTGGGTCAAGGCTTCCCCGATCTGCCGTCGGATGTGCTCCGCGTCATACCCAACACACACCATCTCGGTCGCGTCCGGCCGCCAGGAACTTGCGTAGTCCGCACCAATCCTCTCGGCGCAGGCCCGGATGTCGGCTGACGAAGCCACCGCGATGCTGCGCAAATTTGGGATAGCGCGCAGCATGTCTATCTTCCCTGTCAGATCCTCGTGACCACCGTAGTGGACGAGTCCATAGCGTCCCATGATCGGGATCTGGTAGTCCAGTAGGAACTGCCGGTGCATCCCCGGGCTGACCGACGTGAACTCCTGTGCAGCCATGAAGCACCACATCCGGTTCCGGGCATCGCCGTGCGTCGCGGGAACGGGCTGCGGAAGCTCCCGAACATAGGGCATCGCCTGATTCTGCTGGCTCATCAGGCTGTAGTCGCCGCACGCTTCCGCTTCCGCCTGAACACTGAGAATCCCGTCTCGCATGAAGGCCAACACCTCATGTAGCCAGGCGGGGTTGTCGACCATATCAATCATCACCTGTTCGGGACCGCGCAGGCGCGCCAATTGGGTCGCGATGTCCGCATTCAACCCGCTATACAGCGGCGTGCGATCCTCGTGGACAGTCAATCGGTCTCCCAGGGCCTCCATGAGTCGGTAGGTCTGCTGTCGCGTTGTTTCATAGTCGATGTCATGAAACGGCAGAGCAAGCACTGAGCTGTCAACAAGCTCACGGATCGGCGGAATGAACAGCCAGCTTCCCTCGGCTTCGGGAGCCGGGACACAGTCGATCGGGGGGCCCCACAGAGCATTACTCTGGGTATTGAACACCGCCCGTTGCATGGTGCAGGGCTCGAACACACGATCATCATGGAGCGTGCTGTGAAACAACAGCTCTCGCAAGACCATTTCGTGCTGGCGCAGGAACGGGTCTTCACACTGAAGATCCGGCCCGAGAATCTCGTCACGGCAGTCACCCAAATGGCAAAGCACCAGCGGCCTCGTTCCCTCGAGACTGAAGTGCCGGCGCCAAAGCTCCCGACGGTCGTCGTTCTGTGGCCAGGATGCGACATCCGCATATTCCCGGGCCAAGTCTTGAATGACTCGCAGATCACGTGGTTCTGGAGGCATCGTACAATCTCCACACCTGAAGCACGGTTCGCATGCAAAACCAACCTGCGCGAAACCGAAAACGGCTCCGCTCCTCACACCTGTACCATATTGCCCCAAGGCGGGCCAACTCAAGCCCGTTCGGTGCTGTGGCACTACTTCCGCCCTGAAGGTATGTTCCGCTAACGCCTTGGCAACCTTGCCCGGACAACACACCAGCCTGAAGCCCAGCAGTACTCAGGAAAGCAGGCCGTGAAGCCAACCAATCTGCCTCTCACTCTAGCGGCCCTTCTCGTGTCGGTTGTGGCAACGAGCCAAACAACCAACGAAATCGAGCTCCTGCTCAACGAACCGTTTAACGGCGGACTCGATGGCTGGTCAACAGCCGCAGGCACCTGGGACGTGCAGTCAGGCCGCCTGATAGGCTCGGACACTGGCACAACCACCGTCTTTGCCTACCCCGCCCTGCTCCCCAGTCGCCGGGCAATCACCATCGAGGCAACCGTCTCAATCAATAAGCGATTGTGTGCCGGAGGCTGGAGCTTCGGTGGGGTCTCCATTCTCCAGGATGGGGCCAGCTTCTGGTTGCTCAGTCTCACGGAGTCCCCTGCTGGAGAACGTTACGTCGACTTCCTTGAAAGCTGCTCTGGCACCTGGCAAGCCCAGAGCGTGGGCGACACGCGACTGAAGTCCATCGCTTCCGTGGACAAGTCCTTCAAATGGCACCCAAACGTCGACTACCGCCTGCGCCTCAGCCTGAATGAAGATCGGGTTACCGGGACGGTGCTTGACGCGAACACAGATCGTGTCCTGTGTGAAGGAGCATACGGTTTCGGCAAGACCCCCGCTGTCCGCAGTGGGTTTGCGGGATTCGCACTGCGGGGCACGCAGGCGAGCTTCGATCAGCTGTCCGTGAAGGCGGCTCCCAGCCCGCGCCGGGCCAGCGGCATCGAGGCAACACGCGGCCCGAAAGGGGCAGTAGCCATTTTCCGCGAACATCTCAAGGACATGGATATAGCCGTGGCCGTCGCCATCGGGAAACGGTTGACGGCTGAGGGATTCGGTGTGACCTACCTGGATTCTGAGCAAGCGTGTTCCCCGGGTGTCCTCTCGACAGGATTGTTCGATCTCTACGTTATCCCATCCTGTCATACATATCCCGCAGCAGGCTTGGATGCGGTTGCCACGTTTGCCCGGGAACGAGGGCACATCCTGTTTCTCGGCGGCCCCTTCATGTCAAACCCGGTCTGGCGTTGCGACGGGGAATGGCTGACTGCGGACGGCCTGCAGGCTCTCAAGAGTGGGGTCGCGCCGGTTCACCGTCCCTTTGCCGCGGGCGACACCCCCGCTCGTCCGTGGCGCCGAGCCACTAAGACTCCTGAAGCTCCCGGACACTGGAAGGTGGCTACGGCAGGCCCGGAGGGGACGCCGTGTCTGGAATACTGGTCCAGCGCCTACTCCGGTTGGGACGGTTACACCTCACCGGAGATCCCGCGCCTCTTCGGGGAAGGCCATGGGCTACTCACTTTTCTGGCCCAGGGCGATGCAGGCACCAGGCAGATAGCGGTGGAAATCCAGGAAACCGATGGTTCCCGCTGGATCGCCACCGCTTCAGTCTCGGAAAGCTGGCAACGCGTCGGCCTCGAAATCCTCGATTTCCGCTACTGGCCGGACTCCCCAACAAAGAACCAGCGCGGCGCCCCCGGTGACCAGCTAAACCCAACCCAAGCAAGGCGTATCAACTTCGGCCTGGCGAGCACGCACACCGTCCTGGTTCCCCCGGGTGAGCACCTCTTCCGCGTCTCCGATATTGGGACGGCCCCGAACCCAATCGCTGGTCTGAGTCGATCGGCTCGAGTAGAGGGCTTCTCGCTTGAGACGATCACCCCCAGCTACAAAGTCTATCCGGTGACTCCGAGCGTTACCTTGCAGCCCACAGAGTGGGCGACGGAATGGGGCCTGCCCAACCTGCCGGACACCGGAGACACCATAATGGCCATTCCGCGAACCAGCGGGGCAGGCTTTGGTCGTGACCAGAAATGGCGTTACATCCCACTCTATGGAGGCAAAGACGACGGAGGACACAGGCGGGGGGCTCCCGTATGGTGTCTGATCAATCGAACGCTCCCTTACACCGGGAGCATCTTCGCCTGCTTCGGCTTCAACCAGACCGCCATTTTCCGCCAACCGACCATGCTTGAGGCCGTCTCTGGAGTGGCTCGCCACATTGTGGATGGGCTCTTCCTTGTCGAGGGGGGGACAGCTCACTCCGCGTACTGGCCAGACGAAGCCGTCGAGGCCGGGGCCCGGGTTCAGAACCTCGGCAAACAGAACGCCAATGTCACGGTTACATGCTCCTTCACGAGAGCGGGACAACCAGAGCCCTTCCACCGGAACGTGACCGAACACCAACTTCTTGTGCGCCGAGAGACCACCGTCCGTGACACTCTCGTTCTACCCATCAAAGGCCCGGGAACGTGCCAAGTAAGGACTGAGCTCCGCCGCGAAGGACGGGTGATTGATCACATCACCCAGGACCTGAGTGTGCTGGACCCGAAGTCGGCTGCCCCGAAAGAGTTCATTTCAGTGGCGGGAACAGACTTCACCCTCGCCGGCAAGCCGTGGTATCCCGTGGGCATCAACTACTGGCCGCTCTATGTGTCCGGCATGGACCACGCCGACTACTGGGCGGGCTGGCTTGACCACCGGTTCTACGAGCCGGCTCTGATTGAGGAAGATCTCGGCCGCATGGCCGACCAAGGCATGAACATGGTCAGCGTCCAGTCAAACGATCCGCGCTTCTACCGCAACCTTCTTGACTTTGCCCAGCGCTGCAAGCGCTATGGGATCAGGATCAACCTCTACTGTGGACTAGCCTCGCCCCTGGCGTTCCAGGAAGACAAGCTCAAGGCTTTCCTGGCCACGTCCCGTCTGCACCAGAACCCGACCGTGTTCGCTTACGACACAATCTGGGAGCCCGGAAACCACGTCTTCCGAGGCTCGGGACGAAACAAATGGGATGGCAAATGGCGGGAGTGGATCACCGAACACTACGGGAGCATCGCTCAGGCCGAACAGGACTGGGAACACAAGCCCCCCCGAGATGGCAAGGGGAACGTGACTTCTCCACCGGACAGGTACTTCAGCAAGGATGGTGAGTGGCGTGTCCTCATGGCCGCCTACCGACGTTTCATGGACGACCTGACCAGCCGCAAGTGGAACGACGCTCACCGACGCCTGCGACAGCTCGCCCCCAACCAACTGGTCAGTTTCCGTCAAGGCAACACGCTACCTCACGACTTCACCCTCACCGGAACGCCCAAACACATCGATTTCATCTGCCCGGAGGGATACTCGATTCACCACAGCCAGGACGGCTACAACGCAGCCGGTTTCATCACTCGGTACGTCCACTTCACAACCGGCGGCAAGCCCATCATCTGGTCAGAGTTTGGGAAGAGTGTGTGGAACAGGTCGGCCATGCGTATGGAACCGGACACGATCGCCGCGCAAGGCGAGTATCACGACATGTTCTACCGAATGTGCCTGGAGAGCGGAGCCAATGGGACGGCTCCCTGGTGGTGGCCGGGGGGATACCGCGTTGGTGAACGGAGTGATTTCGGGATCATGAATCCGGACTACACCGAGCGCCCCGCAGCCGCACTGGTTCGTAAGTATGCCTCCGCCCTGAAGGAGCCCCGGGAGTGGCCTCGACCGACAACGTGGATGGACCTGGACCGGGATGCACACGCCGGAGGATACTGGTATGCTGCCTTCAATACCGGCAGGGATGCCTACCGAGACGCCGTTGCCGCCGGCAAAAACCTGGGTATAAGGACGCGAGGCTCGGGAACAACATCAGCGAACACGCCCCTGCTGGCGGTTGGGAACCGCCCCTATACGGGAAACAACCCGCCGAAATTCCTCAACGCAGAAGCCAACTGGCTCCGAATCCTCAACCACACCGGCGTGTGGACAGAAGCGTCTACCGGCGCCCGAATCAAGGTGAAGCGAGGGCACCCGGTCCAGATTCAGGCATCCATGGGGAACACCCAGGAGGCAACCTGGCTGGCCCCGCAGAACATGAACGGTAAGCCCGGCGGCGTCTACCTGGCAGCAACTCCCGCATCGACCCTCACCGGACGCTGGCCCATCCCTGCTGACACAGCCTACCTGGCCGATGCGGATTTCGGCCAACTAACCCTTGCCGAACGCCTGGAGACAGAAGCCGCTGTGGAGCTGCGGATGACGGCTGACCGACGCGCATGGTTCGGCCAGAAACTGAGCTTCACGTTGGTCCCAACCCCATAAGGAACGTCATCATGATTCGCCAAGGCTACCAGCACATGGTGCTCGATCATTACGTGGACCGGCTTCGGAGCATCCGAAGCGAACGGGCCGAACGCCTCGCTGCCGTGCACACCAAAGCCGATGCGTTGGCCTACCAGACACACGCCCGTGAAGCCATCCAGGCTGCTTTCTCCCCCCGCCCCGAAAAGGGCCCGCTCAACTCACGCGTCGTCGACGTGATCGAACGAGCCGAATTTCGGATCGAAAAGGTCCTCTTCGAGAGCCGCCCCGGATGCGTCGTGACCGCCAACGTCTACGTCCCCGCGGCGATCAACGGCCAGGCGCCGGCCGTGATCGGCCCGTGTGGACACAGCGGCGAGGGCAAAGCCTGCGACCTCTATTCGGCCTTTGGCCAACGCCTGGCCCTCAATGGCTTCATTGCTCTCATCTACGATCCCTTCAATCAGGGCGAACGTGACCAGTATTTCGGCATTCCGGAGCGGGAGTGCGTCAGCGGGTGCTGCGCAGCCCACAATATGATGGGAAAGCAACTTGAGCTGCTCGGGGAGTATTTCGGGATGTGGCGAGCCTGGGATGGCATGCGCGCACTCGACCTTCTGCTTGAGCGCCCCGATGTCGATCCGGCCCACCTCGGTGTGACCGGCAACTCCGGAGGGGGCACGATGTCAACCTGGCTGTGGGGCGCTGAAGATCGACTCACAATGGCCGCCCCGAGCTGTTTCGTCACCACCTTCCTCAGCAATCTTGAGAACGAGCTCCCCGCTGACTGCGAGCAGTACCCACCCGGCGTCGTGGGAGCAGGCCTCGACATGGCAGACTTCATCATCGCACAGGCGCCCAAGCCGGTCATCCTGCTCGGCCAGACATTCGACTATTTCGATCGTCGAGGGCTGAAGACGACCTTCGCTGAAGCCAGGCAGTTCTACAGCGTCTTCGGCGCAGAGGACAACGTCGCCAACTTCATCGGTCCACAGGGGCACGGTTACTCGATCCACAATCAGCAGGCCATGCTCGAGTTCTTCTGCAAACAGGTCGGCCGATCAGCGATTGACCCACTGCCGGATGTAGAACTCTTCCCCGAAGAGCAGCTCCGCGTGACACCTGAGGGTGAAGTCGTGAAGGCGGGGGCCAAACCCATCTTCTCCTTCATCGCGGACACCGCAGGAGAGATGGCATCCAGTCGGGAACAGCTGACGGGAACGCCGCTCCGAGCAGCCCTGGCGGATCTTCTCGGACTCCCAAAGCGGGACGCTGCCCCGCACTACCGAGTTCCGCGCCCCGCGACCCTCGCGGGAGATACTTATGCACGATACGCCGTGGAAACAGAGGGACACATCCGCGCACTCCTGCGTAAGCGTCTGGTGGACCGCAGTCATGCGTACACACTCGACGTGGAAAGCAACGTTCTCCTGTATCTCCCCCATGCCTGCTCCCAGGAAGATGTCCAAGACGATCCCCACGCTCGAGACCTGAATCGACCTGAAGCACTCTACACGCTGGATGTCCGAGGGCTCGGAGAAACAGGACCAGAAGTGCACGGTGGGGGAGGCTTCTTCCAGCCGTATGGGATGGACTACATGATGCACGGCCAAGGCATCCTCCTCGGTGAAGGATACTTGGGGCGACGCGTCCACGATGTGCTCGCTGTTCTGGACCTTCTCGTCCAGGAAGGGGCTGAGTCGATCGCCCTGTTCGGGCGTGGTCAGGGCGCTGTTCTCGCCCTCTACGCAGGTGTCCTGCACGACTCCGTGACCGACGTCACCGTCAAGAACGCGCCGCTCTCGTACCATGACTGGCTGTCCGTGCCGCTTGTCGCCTGGCCTTCTGCCAATTTCCTCCGAGACGGTCTGCGGACCCTCGACCTGGTCGACTGCTACCGTGAACTGGCAGGACGAATTCACATTATCGAACCATGGGACGCGTCCATGCAACCCGTTCCCGAAGCCGCAGTACGACAACAGCTGGCGGAACACGGAATCGAGGACAGCGCCTTGTTGGCATAGCTGAACCCCAAGGCACCCTAAGGACAACACGTGGCAGCGGGAGGGCGGACCCGCCCCCGCCGAGGAGCAACACGTTTCCGCACTCAACTCCTTAAGACGAGACAGTAGGAGACACGCAGATGCTGAATGAGCTGGCTTTGATCCGGGATCGGGAAGTAGGACGCGAGTCTTCCTGGGACACATCAGGGCGGAATGGGGATGCCTGGACGATCGCACCCGGGGAAACCCGCATCCTGGCAGACATCCAGGGCCCCGGACAGATCACCCACATCTGGATGACCCAACGGGACCATTACCGTGAATGCCTCCTCAAGATAACTTGGGATGGAGCGTCGTCGCCGAGTGTTGTTGCTCCCCTCGGCGACTTTTTCGGGTTGGGGCACAATCTGGTCAACTCCTATCAGTCGCTGCCCTTTACCGCATCCACCCGCTCCAACAACGAGTTCAACCAGGGATGCGCCCTCAACTGCTACCTGCCTATGCCCTTCCGTAAGAGCGCCCGGGTGGAACTGGAAAACCAGAGCCCCGACCCACACCGCCAATATTTCTACATCGACTACGAGACCGGGCCTGATTGTGCCCCGGCGGGAGCCGGCTACCTCCACGCCGAATTCCACAGAACAAACCCCTTTGGAGGGTGGGGCCACGAAATCCCGGTCAACACTCCCGAAGCGAACATCGTCAATGCCGAAGAACTGGCCTGGAACAGCAACTACCTGATCCTCGAGACCAAAGGCCGCGGACACTACATCGGCTGCAATCTCTCCGTCACGAACTTCCAGGGCACGTGGTGGGGAGAAGGAGACGACATGATCTGGGTCGACGGCTACAAGTGGCCGCCGGATCTGCACGGCACGGGCAGCGAAGACTACCTCAATCAGGCATGGGGCATGCAGCCGAACGCATTCATGCACAACGGCTCATCGCTCCATGAAGGGAACACCGGCGGATACCAGACCAGCTATGTATACCACTTGGAGAACCCCGTCCGTTTCCAGAAGGAAGTCAAAGTGACCATCGAGCATGGGCACGGCAACCATCTGCAGAACGAGATGAGCAGCACCGCCTACTGGTACGCCGAGGAACCAACACACGTGATCCAGCCACCACCCGTGGCGAAACGCATGCCCGTGCTTCGGGACGACAGTGGGCATTGGCTCTATGACGATGCCGCCAGATGTCCAGGACAGCCGGTCGAAGTGAACGATGAGATGAGAGCCATGAAGGCCCAATGGCAGGAGAAGCAGGGAAGATGATTCCGGGATAACGGCGTTTTTTGCCACGGATCCGGCTTGGCAAAACACCAACGACTGCCTAGATTATAGGCTTTGCGGGTGGTGACGCCACCCAACGGGCCAGCATAGCTCAGTGGTAGAGCAGCTCATTCGTAATGAGCAGGTCCACGGTTCAAATCCGTGTGCTGGCTCCATTTTTCTGCCTCGCTCAGGCACAAATCCCCCTCCCTTTCCCTTAATCCCTTGTCCACCACTGTCGTCTACTGCCTGCGATGGCATTCCAGTCAAAACGCACCCAAAAACGCACCCAAAGTACTGAGGAGCGGCCCGCAGTGGCTGCCTCTATGAGCACGCTGCCAAAGCTGACAGCACAGCAAGAAGAAGCTGCGGCCGGTTCCTGGGATCGCACCCAAAGCGAGAAATTGGGTGCGACTGTGCCAACCGGGACTCCGAGAAAGGAAACGGGACTCCTGCCGGGTTCAGCAATCTCTGCCAGACCACCGCCCCGTTCTGGGCCAGGGACTCCTTCTCACCCCCGCCCAGGATCAGCAACGCCAAGTGTCAAAGTACGGAACTGACCCCAACAAAGCAGGATGGGTGGTGACCCCGGCCTCTCCGGGAGTGATGGGAGTGTGTCAATCACGTGCTCGCGAACATCCGGAATAGGAGTAGGTGAAACCTGTCTGCTAACAGCTCAGGTGTGACGCCGGCTTCCGGCGAATTCATCCGGAATCGCTGTTCGAAATGGACAGGAACAGGTGTTCGAATTCGCCGGAATGCGCACCGAGCTCGGAGAACGTCCCGGCACGATCACGGTGCAGCTTGGGAAGTGCCCGCTAGCGGTAGTTTACTGTGGATGCAGGAAGAGGGATCTGCAACCTTCTCTCATTCAAGTGGAAAGATCTACGCGTCGTTGTATTGCCCTCTTGTGGCATCG
>Ga0209045_1000511_pt1 | contig 45250 bp, 28 predicted proteins | sample SaaInlLV_10m_DNA_4_FD_184664 | JGI IMG/M metagenome (GOLD analysis project Ga0209045, IMG submission 184664) | Marine microbial communities from expanding oxygen minimum zones in the Saanich Inlet - Saanich Inlet SI072_LV_200m_DNA (SPAdes) (version 2) | ecosystem: Environmental > Aquatic >...
TTTGTGAGCGCTAAAGAAGGGGGAATACATTGTCTATCACACATTGGAAAATTGGCCACCGGCTCGGGGCATTGGGGCTGATCGCATTGGTTGCAATCCTCTTTCTGACCCTCAAATATGTTGGGAGCATCTGGGAGGAGAGAGACTTCCGCTCTCTGGAACAGCAGGGTATTGAGCAGATCAAGCCACTCTACCCCGTCTACAGTACTCTGCTAGATGTGAGAGACTCCGTCAATTTCTATCTCTATACCAAGGCGATTTTAAAAACAGAGAAAGAGGCTCTGATTATTGAGAATGAGCGGCTTGAAAAACTGCTTGAGAAGCCACTTCAAGAGACTGAAGCCAACATCAGCAATAACTTATACCCTCCTGAAATTGCATTAAAAATTTCAGAAATGATCGATCAGTGGCTATCACTGCAGGGGGCCTGGCATACACTGAATGTCAGCACCATTGGTATTGATATCGAAAGCGATGAGTCTGATGAAGAAGATACCTTTAGCGATAACATTTTCAGCGATGAAGAGGAGGGTGATCTAGAGTTGGACATTGAGGGGGATGAGCTTGAGCTTGATATCGAGATCAACGAGCTGGACTCAGAGGAAGCCAATAACGGGGATAGCCCCAGCCAGACTGAAGTTGAAAAATATAACACTTCGATTAACCAGCTCATTCACCAGCTACAAGATGTTTTAGTTTCCATCGGTGAGGCCAACAATCTGGTGATTGACCCAGAACTGGACTCCCTTTACATGATCAACCTGGTGCTCAACCAGATCCCAGCGGTCACCAATGCAGCCAGTATTTCCCGTGGGCAGAGTGCCTCTGGACTGGTCAAAAAGTCGATGACCTTCAAAGAGCGCTCCGATCTGGGACTCTATTACGGACAACTAAGGCTACTGAATAGCCAGGTCAACCGCTCCCTTGAAAAAGCCTATATCAATAACAGCAATATCAAACCTCAACTATCCGTGCTACAAGCGGCCTTCAATAGTCAGGTCAACCAATTCTCTGACTCTATTGAAGCACTGGTAAAGACTGAAACCTCTGACAGCCCCGTTTTTGAGCTACTGGGTTCTCAAACCCTGTTTGACGAGGGAAGCAAGGCAATTAATGCTGCTTTTGAGCTAAATGAGGCAGTAATCAGTCAGGTCGATATTATTCTGACAGAGGCGGTCACCTCTAAAAACAGAGAAATTACCATAACCCTGATTACCGCTGTAATTTTGCTCATTATCCTCAGCATAGGTGGTTACGTATTGATTCGATCCATCACTCAACCGGTCCAGCAATTAATGGACACGATGGTCGCCATTGAGAAAAGTGGTGACTTCAGCCTGCGCATCGAGAATACCGTAGCTCATTCTGATAGTGAAATTGAACAGATGTCTCAAAGCTACAATCAACTTATGGATCTACTTCAATCCGCAATCAGTCGGGCCAATCAAGTCGTTACTGCCGTTGCACGGGGTCACTTTGATCAGCGTATGGATGGTGAGTGGCATGGCGATTTGCGTACGCTCAAAGAGGGGGTAAACGGCTCTGCAGATAGCGTAGAAGAGACCATGAATGCACTTTCAGGAGTGATGACAGGCCTCTCGAACGGTGACCTCAGTGTACGTATGGGGGATGAGGTTGAGGAGCTGTTCCGCGATCAGGTCAACGGTGCAATGGCCTCTATTGACGAGCTCCTTCAAGAGGTAGGGGTGATCATCAAGCGTCTCTCCCAAGGTGATTTTACTGCCCGTATGAGCTACGAAGTGAAAGGAGACCTCAAAGAGCTGAGTGGCAACATCAACAGTGCAATGAAAGATCTCCAATCCGCCATTTCTGAGGTGGTCAATACTGCCAATGCCATGGGTGAAGGGGATCTGACTCATCCAATCAATGGAAATTACCATGGCGCACTGGGAGGCCTCAAAGATTCCATCAACACGACTCAAACCAATATTTCCAGTATCGTGAGTCAAGTTCGTACAGCTTCACAACGTGTCAAAAATGGTGCTAATGAGATCGCCCGTGGCAACCATAATCTCTCTAGCCGGACCTCTGAACAGGCAGCCAGCCTTGAAGAGACTGCTGCCAGCATGGAGCAGATGTCCAGTACTGTCACTATGAATTCTGATAGCGCAAAACATGCCAGCCAACTGGCATCAGACTCTCTTAAACAGGCTGCCAGAGGCTCACAGGTCGTGGCCGATGCGATCAGTGCCATGAGTACAATCAACCAGTCGAGTGATAAAATTTCTGACATCACCACCCTGATTGATGGTATTGCTTTCCAGACCAACCTGCTTGCCTTGAATGCCGCTGTTGAGGCAGCACGCGCCGGGGATCATGGACGTGGTTTTGCGGTAGTTGCAGGAGAAGTCCGCTCGCTCGCCCAACGCTCTGCTGATGCGGCAAAAGAGATCAGCTTACTCATCGATGAAAATGTCACCAGCATTAAAAATGGCAGTGAGCTGGTAAGCCATAGTGGAGAAGCTCTGGAGAACATCCAGATGACCGTGACTAAGCTCAACAATATTGCACAAGAGATTTCCTCCGCCACCACAGAGCAGAGTCAAGGAATCAATCAGGTCAACACAACAGTAAATCAGCTCGACAGCGTGACTCAAGAGAACTCTGCATTGGTAGAACATGCCGCCAGTGCTAGCAATGACCTAAATGAACAGGCTGACGCCTTAAACCAGATTGTATCCGTCTTTACACTCGACTCTTCACACGACAAGTAGCTTGTCCGAGAATAGAAGTCGAAACCATGTGTTTACACCTAATACCCCCCCTGAAGTGATCAGGGTCAGGGGAGGGCACCTTTGCTGACTCAGGGATCATTGGTTCCACAGGTACCGTCCGGACAGAAACCGGTAACCCCTGAATCTTCCTCCTCTACTCTATACATATCCTGTTCACGCTTGTGACGCTCTGCCTGAGCTTCCTTGATACGCTCATCCCAGATATGTTGACGCTTCTCCGCACGCTCTTCCCACGCCCCTTCACGCTGTTTGACGAGATTCTCACCAAAGAAGATCTGACGCATCAGGTCATCAGCCAGCTTGAGTAGTTTCATATCATCTTTGATTGCCTCGACCAATTCATCTTCAGGGATCTCATAGGCCTTCTCGAACCCTTCTGAGAGGACAAAGTCACGAAAGCGATCAATGTCGTAGGTGGCCATAAAATAGAATGCAAGGCTATTTTTAGAGAGGGTACCAATCGCAGGGCCGCCAGACTTCTTCTTCAGAATCAGACGACGATACATGTGAGAGTTGACATCATACTCTTCAACTTCCTGCTCTTTACGGTACTCATCGATAGTCAGCTCACGATCTTCCTCGTGACCTTTACAGTACGACTCTTTCACCATAAAGTAGTGGTCCTCTTCATCATTCACATCCTGCTTGCGCAGGGAAAGGTGGCCTACTGGATAGTAACGACACGCCATCGGACGGTTCTCATAAACCCCGCACCCCTCATCATTCATGAACTGGCAGGTTGTGGTTCCCTCTTGATGAAGCAACTTGATCCCCGGTAGACGGTCGTTATCCATCTCAAAGGGGAAGGTATACTCCTTAAGAAATTCGGTGGAGCTGATACCCAAGTGGCCTTTAAGACGAATCACATCATATGAGGTGAGCGGTATATCTGCCTGACGACAACACTCGTTGTAGCAGGTGACATCCTTGTGGCAACGGAATTTAATTTTTGCAGAGCCATTGAGCTGCTGAGGAACGGCTGGGCTACTGACCGGAAGTTCAAATGGGGTTTGCATAATAATTTACCTTATTGAGTGGCCCTGTGGAGTAAAAGAGGTTCTACCCTCTCCCCTACCCTCTCCCTGCAAGAGAGAGGGGGGCGTTATCTACAAATTAATCTTATAGGATGCACTCTTCTCAGAGTAAAAAAGCACATTATATAAGATAAAAGAGTCCGAGTGCCTTTCGGCACCCGGACTCCTCTGACATCTAAGGACAACTATTCAGTAAGATAAACTTACTTGAACAGCTTGGACTTATCAACCAAATCAACGTGTGCACGCTTGAAACAAGTCCACTTGCCTGACTCTTTATCATAGATAGAGTTTACAAAGCAGTGCCAGTTCTCTTCGTCGACAAAGTTCTTGTCTGCACGATAGTAGAAACCAGGATAACGAGATTCCTGACGGAACTCGATGTGCTTCAGATGAGCCTCAGCAGTGAGGATGCGGTGGTAGTTCTCCCACGCACGCAACCATTCGTGAAGATCTTTAGCACGCATCTTCTCGGCATCTTCCTTCAGCATGTCGATCTTCTCACCAGCAACGCGCATCATCTCGGCGTTGGTCGTGTAGTAAGTTGCAACACCTGCTACGTACTCATCCATGATCTTCTGCAGACGGAACTGCAGCATTTTAGGCGTGATGTAGTTAGGGTTAACGTCGATTGCTGTTGAGTAGTCCTTGTGCTCCATGTAAGTCATTACAGGCTTCAGGATTTCCATTACCAGATCATCAACATCTGTGTCGAGCTCAGGGGTCCAGTCCTTGTTATCCAGTACATACTGAACCATAGACTTGGCAGCCATACGACCTTCAGCGTGTGAACCAGAAGAGAACTTGTGACCCGCAGCACCCACACCGTCACCTGCAGTGAACAGGCCGTTTACTGTGGTCATACCACGGTAGCCCCAGTTCCAGCCAGATGGTAGGTGATCCGGTACGCCAGCTTCAGTCTCTTCAGTTGGAGCGCCGATATCGTCAGGACCTGAACACCAGATTCCACAACAACCAGAGTGTGAACCCAACAGGTATGGCTCAGTAGGCATCAGCTCAGAGTTCTTCTTCTCTGGCTCAATGTTCTCACCAACCCAGATACCACACTGACCAACACACATGTCCAGGAAGTCTTCCCATGCTTCAGCTTCCAGATGCTTAACCTCACGAGGTGTCAGAACCTCACGCAGATCAGCCAATGCTGTAACAGTATCCATCCAGATAGGACCTAAACCATCTTTCATCTCTTTCAGCATCAAGTGGTTACGCAGGCAAGATGCAGGAACTGCAGCCTGACCATATGGAGGATAATCATCCAGCATATGCTTGTTCTTAACCATGTAGCCTTCGCCAAATGCGTTTGTAGCCTTTGCCTTGAACAGCAGGAACCATGCGCCTACAGGACCATAACCATCCTTGAAGCGAGTCGGTACGAAGCGGTTCTCCATCAGTGTCAGCTCAGCGCCAGCCTCAGCAGCCATAGAGTAGGTAGAACCCGCATTCCATACTGGATACCATGCGCGACCTGTACCCTCACCCACTGAACGTGGACGGAAGATATTTACGCAACCACCAGCAGCCAGCAAAATTGCTTTCGCTTTGTAGACGTAGATTGTGTGCTCACGAACAGAGAAACCGATAGCACCCGCAACGCGGCCTTTATCGTTCTTGTCGTTGATCAGCTTAACCATGAATACGCGCTCACGGATATTTTCAGCACCCAGAGCCTTCTGTGCAGCCTCAGCGACGATCCACTTGTAGGACTCACCGTTGATCATGATCTGCCACTTACCAGAACGTACAGGCTTACCACCGTCCGCCAGTGGAGTCATTCCCTGTGCACCGTCGAAACGCTCACCATTCTCGTCCATCTTCCAGATTGGCAGGCCCCACTCTTCGAACATATGTACAGACTCGTCTACGTGACGACCCAGATCATATGCGAGGTCATCACGGGTGATGCCCATCAGGTCGTTAGAGACCATGCGCGCGTAGTCCGCTGGATCTTGCTCAGAACCGATATAAGTGTTGATTGCAGACAAGCCCTGTGCAACCGCACCAGAACGCGGCAGTGCAGCCTTATCCACCAGTTTGATGTTCATTGGACGGCCCAGCTCAGCCTCAGCCTTTGCAGCCCATGGACCGATCTCATATGCAGCACCGCAATTCGCCATACCACCACCGATCATCAGGACATCACACTCTTCCTGAACGACATCGGGATTTCCAAATTCAGCCATTCTAAATTCCTCTTAAATCTAAATAAATTTATTTACGAAACGTTCTGCTTACTTGCGGATCAGTTCGCTTGGATCACCGGCACGGTAGCCGTTATGCTGTACAAAGAAGCCAACATCCTTGATCTTGGCCATGTCAGCCTCAGGCTTGCCACCGTATGGGTCAATTGAACCCTCAGGTGTAGTACGGATAGGGAACTTGAAGCGCTTCTGAGTGCCGTTACGGAACTTGATACTCCAAATAATAGAATCAGTACCACGAATAGGCTGTACAGAACCACCGAGGGGAACAACGTCCGCGTAGTGACGTGCTTCGATTGCCTGTTGTGGGCAGATCTTCACGCAAGAGTAGCACTCCCAGCACTGCTCTGGTTCTTGGTTGAATGACTTCATTGGGTGACCGGTTTCAGAACCGTCCATATCCAGTTTCATCAGGTCATGTGGGCAGATGTACATGCAAGCGGTCTTGTCAGCACCCTTACAGCCATCGCACTTATCAGTACGTACAAAAGTTGGCATGGTTTTACTTTCTCCAGTTTTACTGCAGTTTAAAAACACCTGCGATCCGAACCAATAAACAGACCACAGACTCTCGAGTTATCTCCCCACCCCATTTGAGGCGGGGAAGTATACCTTAATCAGGACGCTCTTTTTTATTGAGCCGAGTGTCCCTTCATTTCAATCTTGACATTCTGGTCATCACTTAAGCTGGCATAGTACTCTTGTAGTACCTTGGCAACTTCAGGGCGACTGAAGGTTGGAGGTAACTCCTCTCCTTCAGACAACATCTTGCGAACCTTGGTACCAGACAACAGAATTCGGTCATCCTTGCCGTGTGGACAGGTCTTCATAGAAGCCATGCCGTCACAGGCGTTACACCAGAAGGTCCAGTCGATCTTCAGTGGCTTGGTCTCTAACGCATTTTCCGGGATCTCATCAAAGATCGACTGCGCATCGAACGGGCCATAGTAGTCACCCACACCTGCATGGTCACGACCTACGATCAGGTGTGAACAGCCATAGTTCTGACGGAAGACTGCATGCAGCAGTGCCTCACGTGGACCCGCGAAACGCATATCCAGTGGGTAACCCGCCTGCACTACACTATTTGGTACAAAGTAGTTATCAATCAGAGTCTGAATCGCTTTAGAGCGCGTCTCAGCTGGAATGTCACCTGCTTTCAACTTACCCAGTGTCGAGTGGACCAGTACCCCGTCGAGTGTCTCAACGGCAATCTTGGCCAGGTACTCGTGCGAACGGTGCATTGGGTTACGAGTCTGGAATGCAGCAATCGTTTTCCAACCTTTAGACTCAAACAGTGCACGAGTCTGCTCAGGTGTCATAAATTGCTCGCCGTAGGTCTCCGGGAATCCACCCAATGACAGCACTTTGATCGGACCTGCAAGATTGACTTCACCCTGATCCATAACCATCTGCACACCAGGGTGCTCCAGATCAGTTGTCTTGTAGACTGACTTACACTCATGCTCTTTATCAATGCCATACTTCTCATTGACTGTCATGGTCGCAATTACTGTACCCGTCTCTTCGTCTACCAAAGCAACATCATTGCCTTCATGAATATTGTTGGCTGTTGCCGTATCTGTTGAGAGCGTTACAGGAATTGGCCAGAACAGGCCACTTTCCATGATGTAATTATCACATACGCCCTTCCAGTCTGCGTGATTCATAAAGCCGTCCAGTGGAGTAAATCCACCGATACCCAACATATAGATATCACCGGCCTCACGTGAAGTCACATTGATCTTCGGTAAGGTCTCAGCGCGTGCCTTCTCATCTTCCAGCGCTGTTCCTTCCAGCAAAAGCGCCTTCAGCTCACCGCCTCCGTGTGGTTTAACTAGATTTGACATCGTTTTCCTTCCATTGGATCTGGCCTAAACAAAAGCGCCAAACAATTTGTTATCTTCAAGAAAGGGGGCCAATAGATATAGAGCCTCTTTCCAACGTATTCTTTCCATCGCTGTTTTTCAGCAGCGCAACTCTATCGCCTCTCCCTCTCGGTTCAAGCAGGGAAATCTTCTTTTGACATAAACCCTACTTATTTATCAAAGATTTTTTTTAAAATATCAATTTATGAAATCTATCCCTGTTTTTGAAATATTTTACATTATCCAGTTTTACCCATGCTAATCAGCATGTTATACTTTGAAAACTTAAATCTCATGATTCACATCAGCAGATCATAATAACCAACTTTTTTAGTCAGAATAAGGACTTATTTGTGACAAATTCTTATCGTTGTCCATTTGCCAGAGCACTATTAAGCGGTCATTCCCGCTGTCAATTTGCTGAAAGTTTCCATATTGCCGAACGTCATGGAATGCAGTGCAAGGATGCAGCAGCACTTAAACCCTGTGAAGATCTGGCTGCTGAGCTGCATAAACAGAGCAGTTTTGCCTTGGGGGTGACACACCTTCCCAAGCCAATGACCAGCAATATGGAGCTGAGAATTCAGTGTGGGGGCATTAATGGGATAGTTAAGATCACTGGCAGCTCTACCACCAGTGATTATCTGATTGACATTTACAGTCTGCTAAGGCTGGCTGTAGATCAGTTTGGGTCGATTGAAGCGCTCCCCTATTCGAGAGTGATGCAATCAATCAGCCAATGGAAACCCCGCCGTAGGGGCGGCAGTCACAAGAAGGAGTAACTGTGGACGGGCATAATCTTTAAATCTAGGTAACTATTCAGAGGTTACGAAAAAGGTTAAAGAATTTGATAGTGGCTGTTCAGATTGCCCCTGAAATTCACCAGTTCAAGGCAAAAAATGGTGGATTCAGGGGTGAGCTGAATAGTTACAAATCTAGAATCCTCAACACACAAATAGGTGATTGCTACGTTACAGCTCTTGGCAAGGGGCAGGGCACTACACCAAGGCGATCTCATCTCCATCCTTGATCGGATGGTCTCCATTTACAATCTGTTTATTCACCATAATCTGAAATTGACCCTCAACCAGCATCTTCTCCCAATGGCTATCTCTCGCCTTGAGGCGATCAACAATCTGCCCCACGGTTTTGGCACTACCCTTCATCATCGGCTCGCCACTTTTTTTAAAGGCCTCTGCCAGACGGGCAAAATAGAGTACTCGTATCATTCCACTAATCCTGCTTGGATTGATAATCCTCAACTGCTGCTTTGATGGCATCTTCAGCCAATACAGAGCAGTGGACTTTTACAGGCGGTAACGCAAGCTCTTCAGCAATTTCAGAATTTTTAATCTGCTGCGCCTCAGCCAAAGTTTTGCCTTTTACCCACTCTGTTACCAGTGAGCTAGAAGCGATCGCAGATCCACAACCATAAGTTTTAAACTTGGCATCTTCGATAACACCCTCATCACTCACCTTAATCTGCAACTTCATCACATCGCCACAAGCAGGAGCACCCACCATACCGGTACCAACGTCACCCGCATCTTTATCTAACACCCCTACATTACGAGGATTCTCATAATGATCCATCACCTTTTCACTGTAAGCCATTTTAATACTCCAATAATACCCGAGTGTTTTCCTATAGTATACCAGCCAATAGTTTGCAGCAAGCATCTTCGGGGCTATGATAATCCATAACTGTAGAAATAATAACTACCCATAAAAAAGGCGCAATCCACTGGATTGCGCCAATACCACCAAAGGAGGATGGAGGAGTCAAAAACTATACAACCAAACAACATTCAATACTATAGTTGAATATTAGACATAAGTCAACCTTTTTGTTGATTCTCACCACGCCACCAAACTGACAACGGTCCACTAAAAAATAGAGCCTCGAAGCAGACTTCCAGCCAGAGGATTCCTCTTACACAGCAATTATTATAATGACAGCTCTATAGCCCGTAACCGCTGCCCTTTTTGATCAAATTGCCGCCAAAGCTGACTATAAGACTCTCCTGTCTGCGGGTGACACTGGTCGCCCGCAATCTCAGCCAAAGGCTTTAGTACAAAAGCATATTTAAAAATTTCAGCACGAGGCAGATCGGTCCCCTCATGCTGTAGATCCAAATCACCGTAAATTAACAAATCAATATCCAGTGTTCGAGAGCTGAATTTCTCCGACCCACGTTCTCGCCCATTCTTCTCCTCAATGCGCCGCAACTGCTGCTGGATCTCTTGCCAACCCAAATCAGTCTCAAATCCAACAACCAAATTATAGAAGGCATCCCCATCAAAACCAACGGCATCACTCTCATAGAGGGTTGAGACCCTCATCTCACCAAACTGTTCTGCAAGCTGCTTCATTGCCTGACGGATACTCTGATCTCGATCAACATTACTCCCTAAGCTGAGGTAGACCTGAGGCATCAGATTTTTTCGCCCCGTTCAATCACAACACCTACATCACGTGAACCTGTAACTGCTCCTGGCTTGCTGACCCGTAACCGCAATCCCGGGACACCAAATTCACTGCGAACAATTCCGGCAATACGCTCAGCCATCGTCTCAACCAGCTGAAAACTACTCTCTTCAACAAAGCTGATAATCCGTTTTGCCACCGCCTTATAATCAAGTGTATGCTCAATCGTATCGCTTTCAGCAGCCTTACTGATATCAGTTCCCATTTCCAGATCAATGCTCACCGTCTGCTTGATTTCCCGCTCCCAATCATAAATACCAATGACAGTTTTGATCTGCAGATCCTTGATGTAGACGATATCCATAAAATTCTGTTTTCCTGATCTGTTTGTAACCAACGGGATATTATCCCATAATTCCTACTCTATGAACGAACTGACCGACCCAATTCTAGTTGTAGCTGCCTACCTGACAGGCTCACTCTCTGCCGCTATTCTTGTCTGCAAATTACTACAGCTACCCGACCCACGCACAGATGGCTCCAAAAATCCTGGCGCAACCAATGTACTGCGGCTTGGTGGCAAGAAGGCTGCCTTATTGACCCTGGCAGGCGACATGCTTAAAGGTATGATCCCCGTTGCTATTGCGATAGAGATGAACAGCAGTGAACTCATAGTCGCTCTGACAATGTTGGCTGCCTTCCTAGGCCACCTCTATCCACTCTTCTTCGGGTTCAAAGGGGGCAAGGGGGTTGCCACTGCGCTGGGCGGACTGATTGGGCTCCACTGGAGTATCGGACTTGCCACCATTACCACTTGGTTAGCCGCTGCCCTGCTTTTTCGTTACTCCTCCCTCTCTGCATTAATTGCAATTCTTTTGGCCCCACTCTATGTCTGGTTACTGTTTCCCTCCATAGAATCTGTCATACTCACGATGACAATGGTCACAATTACAGTAATGCTCTATTGGCGACACCGTAGCAACATCCAGAATCTATTATCCGGAAAAGAGGATAAAATAAAGTTTGGCTCCACCCAAAAACAGCCAGAGAGTGCTGAGAACCTGAAAAAGTGAGATACCCCAAAAGTACACAAGTTTAAACGAGGAGTATACGTGTGAAGATGATCCAATCAACAAGCTATCAGCCTATATCATTAGTTCCACCTCCCGATATACCGCAAAGTAGCGGACGACCAAAAGGGCCTTAAGGAACCCCTGAATAAGTCATGAAGAGGGCCACTAAAATTGTCAGCATTCAGAAGCAATATATTACTATTGCCCTTTTGCTGGGTAGCTTTGTCATCATCACCTCTATTGCCTCCTATTTAAATGAGATAAACCGAACGACCCAGCTGGTAAGCCTAGTCGAAAAAACTACCGAACTCAAAAAATCCACTGCCAATATACGCAACTCCTATAGCAATACAAAGCGTGCTATTGATGCGTTTATGCTTGAACCAGATTCTGTAAAGTATAAAAAGGTACTCACTACCGAGCTGACACAGGTTGTAGATCATATCAGAGAGCTTAAGGCAGACCCTATTATCAATACACTTCCCAGTGCCACTTTACTGGATCATCTGATTAACCAGACAACCACTCTTGGCGAAAAAGCATCAGAGCTATCCAGAATACGACTGGAAGTCAACTCCCAATACCCTGCTTTTGGTTTATCAACAACGATTATGCGCCCCAGCAGAAATATCATTTTCACCATCATCAACACCATTCTGGATGAAACTGTAGAGAGCAAAAAAACAGACGAAAGTCATGAGGTCTTTAAAGATGCTGTTGAATCTCAAAAGATCTGGATTAGTACCATATCGGAATACCGGCTCTACCTTGTCAATAAAATTGGATCTTTCAGCGAAAAGAGCTTAATTGCGCAAGAGGATATCATTGATGGGTACCTGGACGCCTTTGAAAATAGTACTCACAAATTAATCCAATATAGCACTGAAGGTAAACTCGGGTTTGAGGGCACTGAGTTAATTTTCGGACTTCCCTCTCATTTAAATATTTGGAGAGATGGATTCAGAGAGGTTAAGCGTATTCACCATTCTGATGAGTGGCGTCAAGATAGTAAATTAATGAGAACGGCCATCATTCCACTACTGAATGGCATTTCCCGATCACTTGATGCAGTAGATGATGAATTAACTATAGTCAACAACTTCAATCTAAATGAACTTAACAAGTCAGGATCAAACCTTCTTTTCGTACTTGCAATCGTTGTTTTGCTGTTTCTACTCTATATCGTTACCTCAATCCTGACTCTTAGAAGCTTCATCATCAAACCCATCTCGATGATTGCAAAATCCCTGAAAAATGAGGCCTTTGGAGTCACTGCACTCCACAGTCTTGACATTAAAAAAACCATAGAGACCCAGAACCTCATTGATGCGTTTCGAGAAATGTCCCACCAGGTTTATCAGCGACAACAAGAGCTGGAGTACCAGGCCCTTAACGACAACTTAACATCACTTCCAAACCGGCTCATGCTCCATGAGCGATTGGGATACCACATTAAATTGGCACACCGCGAAAAGAGTATCTTTATCCTCATGATGCTTGATCTCAACCACTTCAAAGAGGTCAATGACACCCTTGGGCACCACGTAGGGGATCATCTGCTGGTCCAGGTTGGAAAACGGCTTCAAGAGACCGTTCGTGAAACCGATACCGTCGCTCGCCTTGGTGGTGATGAGTTCGCCATATTATTGCCAGGTATGAGCAAGAAAAATGGCTCTACTCTGGCCAAAAAAGTCAATAAGGCGATTGGCTCCCCGTTTGTCATCCACAACCATGAACTGCATATCGGTGTAAGCATTGGAATAACCGAATATCCGGAAGATGCCGACAACATGCACACCTTGATGCAATATGCTGATGTTGCAATGTATTCAGCTAAACGAAATAAATCAGGATACAGTTATTATGACCCTGAATCTGACGCAAACTCACTGGACCGCCTCTCTCTGATCTCTGATTTACGGCATGCCATAGACTTTAATGAACTCGAACTTTCTTACCAACCCAAGTATGAACTATGCTCAGGCAGGGTTATCGGAGCAGAGGCGCTATTACGCTGGAACCATCCGAATTTAGGCGCTGTATCACCAGAGCTAATCATTGATACCGCAGAGAAAACGGGGGTCATTAACGAACTCACCTATTGGGTCATTGGAAGAGCTGTTACTGAATGCGCCATGTGTCACCACAACGGTCTCATCTTCAACGTTGCGATTAATTTATCGGTGCAAAATCTTAAAGATGATAATTTACATTTAAAAATCAGTGAAATTCTGAAACAGAATCAGCTCTCTCCTGAACATATATCACTCGAGATCACTGAAAGTGGAATGATGACAAACCCGGAACAGTCCATCAATACTCTAAACACTCTCAATGAAAACGGCCTCAATATTTCGATTGATGATTTTGGCACCGGATTTTCCTCCTTAGCCTACATCAAAGACCTGCCTGTGAATGAATTAAAGATTGACAAGTCCTTTGTCATCGATATGGGTTACAACGAAAGTGATAACGCCATCGTTCATTCAACAGTACAACTGGCACACAACCTTGGATTAACCGTTGTAGCTGAAGGTGTAGAAAGCATGGAGACATGGAATATATTAAAAGAGATGAAATGTGACTATGCGCAAGGATACCTAATGAACCGCCCCTTACCCATGGATGATTTTAAAAAATGCCTGGTTGACAACCCTCTATTTGGCCAACCTGATTAGTTAAAAATTCTAAACGGCCTCCATCTCAGAAAGTGGCCAACGTGCACGAGGCTCAACCCCCAAACCTGTCTGCTCTCCGCTCTCTAACCGTAAAGCACCTGCATAAGCAATCATTGCCCCATTATCGGTACAGAACTCTGGACGTGGGAAGTAAGACTTACCCCCCTCTGCTTCCGCAATCTCTGTCAGCCGTTCACGAATACGCCGATTGGCGCTCACGCCTCCAGCCACAACCAGCCGTTTTAATTGGCATTGCTGCAACGCTCTACGGCACTTAATTGCCAAGGTATCGGCTACCGCCTCTTCAAAAGCACGCGAGACATCAGCCGCAATAGTCTCATCATTGTGCTGCTCCAGGGTATTACGTGCAAAAGTTTTCAGACCACTAAAGCTGAAATCTAAACCGGGACGGTCCACCATTGGACGTGGAAAAGTAAAGCGGTGTGGACTGCCCTGCTCTGCCAGTTTTGAGAGTGCCGGCCCACCAGGATATCCCAGCCCCAACAGCTTGGCTGTCTTGTCAAAGGCTTCACCTGCTGCATCATCAATCGACTCCCCTAATGGCTGGTATTGCCCTACACCATCAACACGCACCAACAGCGTATGCCCTCCAGAGACCAGTAACGCAACAAAAGGGAATTCCGGCACCTCTACTTCTAATAGTGGTGCCAGCAGATGCCCCTCCATATGGTGCACTGCGACGGCGGGGACACTCCATGCATAAGCAAGAGCACGCCCCACACAAGCCCCCACCATTAACGCCCCCACCAAACCAGGACCAGCGGTATAGGCAATACCTCCAATCTGATCTTTTGAGACCTGACTCTCTTGCAATAGTTGATCAATCAATGGAACCACCCGCTGGATATGGTCCCTTGAGGCCAGCTCAGGCACTACACCACCATATCGGGCATGCATCTCGGCCTGACTATAGAGCGTATGCCCTCGCAGCCCAGCACCGCTCTCATACAGTGCGATGCCCGTCTCATCACAGGAGCTTTCAATACCTAATACAATCATGGGTTCGTAGGGTACACAGTCAATGGAGTATTGTCATGCTCACGCAGTCGTAAAAAGCTGGCAAAGCGCGGCAGACCTTTATCAGTGGTACCGGTAAATTTATAGGTGATTACGCTGCCAACAGCAGGCGGACTGCGTCGAAGCAGATCACTGAAACCACTACCGATACGGAACTGATACCCGTTCATATCTTCAACCAGTAACGAACCCATCATTTCACTATATTTACCTTTTCCAGAAAGTATCGCAATCACCCTCGCTTCAGCATCCTGCCACGACTTCAGCTTAAGCAGATCGCTGCTTCGGCCTCCATGGTAAAGTGATTCTGCCCGATGCAGCATCAAACCTTCCCCCCCTTCAGCAACCACTTGATCGAGCCACACAAACAGCGAACCTGTGGTGGGCATCCGTTGCTGAAGTACCGGTTGCAACCATGGCACATCAACCTGCTCTGCAATACGTTGCATTTGTTCAACCCGCCGGGTAAAACTCCCCGACGCACCGGGCAGCTCAAACAGCTGGTAGCGAATCATCTGCCACTCTTCATCCTGTGGATTGTTACGGCGCACTGCTGCTGAGGTTTTTTCAAAGGTACCTCTCCCCATCCACAATTCACCATCCATCCAAGCTTTTGGAAATTGCTGTGTAAACCATTTTGGACTCTGGATTGGGCGACCACTGCGAAAATAGAGCTGTTTTCCATCCCAAATTGCCCGCACACCATCCAGCTTCTCACTCACCCACCACTGCCGCAGGTCCAGATTCTGCCGGTAGACTTTTGCCAGCACTGGCTCAAGTGTTGAATCTGACGCATAAAGTGGTGAAACCAGCACCCAGAACAGTATATTCAAGCCTCTGAAAAACATTGCATGCCTCTCCTTAGATCCGTATAATGCGCGGCTCTTTAGTGAAAACCGGTTGAATTAAATTTCAAGGATACAACCAGAATGCCAAGTATACGAGTACGAGAAAACGAGAACTTTGATTATGCACTGCGACGCTTCAAGCGTGCCGTGGAAAAAGCGGGCACGGTTGCCGAAGCCCGTGAGCGCGAGTTCTATGAAAAACCAACACAAGTTCGCAAGCGCAAGTCTGCTGCTGCAGTAAAGCGCACTCAAAAGCGTGTTTCTCGCGAACGCAGCACCATGCGTCGCAATCGCGGTCTGCTCTCCCGCTAAAACCAACCCCATGTCGACTCTCGAACAGATCAATGCCGACATTAAGGATGCGATGCGCGCCAAGGATAAGGAGCGCCTCAAAATCTTACGGATGGTTACCGCTACGGTAAAGCAGATCGAAGTTGATGAGCGGATTGAGATTGAAGAGCCACGCATGCTCGCGATTCTCGACAAGATGGTCAAACAGCGTCGAGATGCCATGACACAGTTTGGGGCTGCGGGCCGCGATGACTTGGCTGCCATTGAATCTGCAGAAATCATCGTCATTCAGGAGTATATGCCTGAACAGCTCAGCGATAGCGAAATTGAAGAGATGATCAAGGCTGCAATTGCTGAAACGGGTGCCGAATCTATGAAAGACATGGGTAAAATCATGGGCATCATCAAACCCAAGGCTCAAGGCCGTGCGGATATGGGTCAACTCAGCGGAAAAATCAAAGCACTGCTCGGATAAAGAATCCACAATCCTCTGTGCTATGCTTGAAGCATGGCTGGCCGCATCCCCTCTACATTTATTGATGAACTCCTCACTCGCATTGACATTGTCGATGTAATTGATGCACGCGTACCTCTTGTAAAAAAGGGACGTGAATTCCAGGCCTGCTGCCCTTTTCACCACGAAAAGACCCCCTCTTTTACCGTCAGTCAGGTCAAGCAGTTCTACCACTGCTTTGGCTGCGGCGCGCATGGTACTGCCATCGGTTTTCTGATGGAATATGAGAACATGCCTTTTCCTGAAGCGGTAGAAGACCTCGCAGCAAAAGCCGGGGTCGTGATACCACGTGAGGATGATGAGAGTGACAAACCACGTGAAAATCTTGCTCCTCTCTTCAGCTTGTTGGAGCGCGTTGGCGACTGGTACAAGCAGCAACTTAAATCCCTCCCACAAGCAGACACCGCTGTCCATTACCTGAAACAGCGGGGGCTAAGTGATGAAATTGCCACTCGCTACCAACTCGGATTTGCACCAGAGGGGTGGAGCCACCTACACGAGGCGATAGGACAGGATACCTTAACTACGCAACAGCTCACCCGCACAGGAATGTTGATTAAAAAAGAGAGTGGAGGTCACTACGACCGCTTCCGCAATCGCATCATCTTCCCCATCCATGACAGCCGGGGACGCATCATTGGCTTTGGAGGACGAGTACTGGGCGATGAAAAACCCAAATACCTCAACTCGCCAGAGAGTCCTCTATTCCATAAAGGGCAAGAGCTTTATGGTCTCTATCAGGCACGCAAGAGTAATCGAAATCTAACTCAAATTCTGGTGGTTGAAGGCTACATGGATGTAGTTGCCCTTGCCCAGTTTGGAATACGCTACAGTGTCGCAACTCTCGGCACCGCCACCACCTCTGACCATCTCAACCAACTGTTCCGCACAGTCAGTCGTATTGTGTTCTGTTTTGACGGGGATCGCGCCGGACGTGATGCTGCCGTCAAGGCGATGGATACAGCCATCCCACTGATGCGTGATGGGCGTGAAACTCACTTTATGTTTCTTCCGGATGGAGAAGATCCAGATTCACTGGTACGTAAGGAGGGCACCCAGCAGTTTGAACAACGCATTACCCGATCCACCCCACTCTCGCGTTATTTCTTTACCCATCTGGAGCAACAGGTAGACATTGATTCGCTTGATGGCCGCGCCAAGTTGATCTCACTGGCTCGCCCGAAACTCTCTCGACTTCCTGCCGGAATGTTTCGGGAGATGATGTTCAAACAACTCTCGACTCTGGTAGAAATGGAAGAGGAGGTTATTTCACACCATCTGCTTGAACCTGATACTCCCAAATCAAGCAGTCGTCCAACCCAGCCACAGACCACAATCAGTGGTCGTGGTCCATCACCCGTACGTTTTGCCCTCTCTGCACTACTCCACAACCCCCATCTGATTGAACAAATTACCACCATCGAACCACTCAAGCAGATCAATAACCCGGGCATTCCCCTACTGATCGAAGTTATTGAAACACTACAACAGCACCCAAACCTCACCCCAGCAGCACTACTTGAGCGCTGGCGAGATAAGGAGAATGAAAACCTGCTTCACAAAGTTGCACAGTGGACCCCACCCATTCCTGACGCAGGAGTCCAGCAAGAGTTTCAGGGGGCTATACAACAACTCTTACGCCTCGCAGATGAACAGCTCGCTGAAAGACTCTACAACACACCGATCCAAGAGCTTACTGCTCAAGAAAAAGCGCAACTCCAACAGCTCCTCTCTGCACAATAATTTGAACGTGACTTTACACCCCTTTTTAGTGTAAAATACGCGGTCCGTTTTATACCGATCAACCTCACTAGCGTGGTTTTATACTCTATGTCTCAGTCCATTAAAGCCGAAGAAAACGAGATCAAGAACCTGATTGCCAAAGGAAAAGAGCAGGGATACCTGACCTATGGCGAGATCAACGATAATCTTCCTAATGAAATCACTGATACAGACGAGATTGAAAATGTAATTAGCGTCATCAATTCTATGGGCATTAAGGTCGTTGAAAAAGCCCCTGATGCAGAAAACCTACTCATTAGTGGGGAGACTGGTTCAGCCAACGATGATACAGATGATGAAGCTGCTGCAGAGGCTGCCTCTGTACTCATGTCCGCTGAAGGAGAAACCGGCCGGACCACCGACCCTGTACGCATGTACATGCGTGAAATGGGATCTGTAGAGCTATTGACACGCGAAGGTGAAATCGCTATTGCCAAGCGCATCGAGGCAGGCATGCGTCACATGATGAACGCACTGGCCCTCTACCCAAACACCATCCAGGAGCTGCTCAAGGAATTTGACAAGATCAATAGAGGCGATCAGGATCTCAGCACCGTAATTACCGGGCTGTGTGATTTCTGTCCAGACCCACCGAAACCCTCCACCGTTTCACAACAAGATAAAAATAAAAACCCCAAAGCCGCTGGAGAAAAATCAGAAGAAGAGGACTTCACCGGCCCTCCTCCAGAAATGATGACCGGGCGCCTGCAGCTCATCTCAGACCTCTCAGAAAGTCTGGACCGTTCAGAGAAAAATAACGGCAGAGGGCATGAAAAGAATGATGAGCTACGTTATGAAATTGCCGACCAGTTCATGCAGTGTAAGCTGGTGCCGAAATTACTTGACCGTTTAGTGGTCGACATTCGTAATACAATGAGAAAAGTGCGTGAAAACGAGCGCACCATCATGAAGATTGCAGTCGAGCGTGCCGGCATGCCTCGTAAGGACTTCATCACCTCATTCCCAAAAAATGAGACTAATCTAGAGTGGCTTAACAAACAAATTGCTGCCAAAAAGAAATTCTCTGCTCCGCTTAAACGCTACTCCAGAGATATTCTACGCGCCCAAAAGAAACTTCTTGCCCTTGAAGACGAATGTGGAATGACCATCAACCGCCTGAAAGAGATCAATCGCATGATGTCGATTGGTGAAGGCAAGGCACGCCGCGCCAAGAAAGAGATGATTGAAGCCAACCTGCGCCTGGTCATCTCCATCGCCAAAAAATACACCAACCGCGGACTACAATTCCTTGATTTGATTCAGGAAGGTAATATCGGCCTGATGAAAGCAGTCGATAAATTTGAGTACCGACGTGGCTTTAAATTTTCCACCTATGCAACCTGGTGGATTCGCCAGGCGATTACTCGATCCATCGCAGACCAGGCCAGAACCATTCGAATTCCGGTCCATATGATTGAGACCATCAATAAACTCAACCGTATTCAACGTCAACTGCTTCAAGAGATGGGGCGCGAGCCAACACCTGAAGAACTCGCTGAAAAGATGGATATCCCTGAGGACAAAATTCGTAAAGTTCTCAAAATTGCCAAAGAACCGATCTCAACCGAGACACCCATTGGTGACGATGAAGACTCCAACCTGGGTGACTTTATCGAAGACGCCAATGTGGTACAGCCCGACCAGTCTGCAACCACCATTGGACTACAGGAAGATGTTCAGGGAGTTCTCTCCGGACTGACACCGCGTGAAGCCAAAGTACTTAGAATGCGCTTTGGTATCGACATGAATACCGATCATACCCTGGAAGAGGTTGGAAAACAGTTTGATGTTACCCGTGAACGTATTCGCCAAATTGAAGCAAAAGCACTGCGAAAACTGCGTCACCCCTCACGTTCTGACAAACTTGAGAGTTACCTGGACTCAAATTAAACTATAGATATAAAAGCTACCGGGCCTATAGCTCAGCTGGTTAGAGCAGGGGACTCATAATCCCTTGGTCCTAGGTTCAAGTCCTAGTAGGCCCACCATTTAAAACGAAGAGTTACCTGTTTAACGGTAGCTTTTTTATTCTCAGATAACCCATAGGTAACCTTGAAAGGGAATCTGGAGTATTTGACCTGCTTGCATGGGTAGGCTATTACAAGGGAAAAGGGTGCATTCAAAGATATACCGAATGTAATCATAGTATTGCCAAAAAAGATCCTGTCTATCAATCTGACGAGAGCGGAATGGCTGCACTCAATCCTACCCCGCCAGCTTTAGCTGGGATTAAAGACTCAAAATCAAGTTCAGAGATCCAATGTCTCAACAATGAGAACCATCACCGCAAAAAGAAATATTGAGCCAAAAACTAAAGCAAGAATACTCATACCCTTAATTGTAGGAGCTTTGACAGTTTTTAATATCCGTAAATCGGCACTCGTTCTACTGACTACCCACAGCATCTTGCGCTGACTCAAAGCTATCGTGATGATCAATCCTGCCATCCTCCCAACATAGCAGCCAGTCGCTATGCTCTGCTACAGGATTCTTCTCAAAGATTGTGGCCATGTATATGCCGTTACGATGAACTAACCATAGTTCATTAGCTGTTTGTACTTGCTCTACTGTAACTCCCACTTTAACTCTCCTCCTCTGTTCACTACACCTCATCGCCACTCTATCGCTTAATGAACATAAATTCCAGTCGACTAACGAGATAACGAGATAACGAGATATCAATCCTTCAAGCAACATTGACTGAAGAGCATCCTGCTGCTGTGTCACCCACTCCAGAGCTTCCTGTCCAGGCTGTCCGAGAATAGAGAGCCCACTGCGGACGACAACCTGTATCCTCCACCATATAGATGGCATCCTACAGGATGCAGCACAAAGCAACCCTAAGACCATCATTCTTGAGAGTGAAATATTTTGTTACATTTCTCAGATTGATCCCCTCTCCGCAATAAGGCACTATCGATCACATGAGACTCAACTCAATATTCATGCTTCTTGTTGTAGCACTTCTGTCTGGCTGTACCTCCCTGAAGGGTTTCCAAAAGATGGATGCCAACTCTCGGGCAAAATTCGTATGTGACAGGGATAATATCGTCAAACAATACAGCTCCACTAAAGCTGACTACCAGTCAAAGATTGACCACACGACACAGGTTCTTGAACGTGGCTACCGGATACACAAATCCTGTAGAACTGTGCTGATTGATCGGCCTGATGTCACATGCACCACAATACTGGAACGAGGCTCAAAGAAAACCACTTGCAGCCAAATCACCAAAACCATTCCCCAAGAGATATGTAATGAGACCCCAGTAGCGATCGATGCCAGCCTAGAGAAAGAGCATCTACAACAATATCGTGATGCGCTAGAGAAGACCCAAATTGAGAAGAGTACTGCCTACTATGAGTGCCACTCAAAAATTCACCCCATGTCTGCTGAGGAAGCATTTAACTATTATGATCAGCAATAGAATAAGCCCACTTCTTACCACCCCCCTATCAGCCCAGGCTCTCCCCCTCACCAATCTGACTGGTATTTCAGGCACTGTCATGCACACCAATATTGATAATGAATCGGTACATTAACTTATGATTCATGCACTCTTAACCGTGGTTGGCTTATCCGCTCTGGTTGTCCTGGTGTTCTTTTTCAGGTATTTCCTGACGGGCACAAGTGCTCTTATCGCTCTGGCAAGCCATGCAGGCATTAAAGGGTGGATTGCTTTCATTGGTGGCTGGCTATTCTTCTCACCATTCATGGTTATTGGCAGCATCATCTACGGTTATTCGCTACTGAAGGTTTGATTGCGAGTAGTACCAGCCTCCAACCAAGCAGAGAGCTACAAGTAGACTGAAGAAAATGGCTTGATCTAGGTGCTGCTTTGTTCGTCTATTGGTGATTCATATAGTCGATAATTTCTGAATAGAAAATATAGTCTCCACCACCTGCCGAACTATGGCAGTAGATACAACCACTATTATCTGCACCTTGCCTGCTCTTGAGTAATCGGCCCGCCAGAGCGGTTAACCGACCTTCAACCTTTTTTGTAAAGAGTGTCCCATCTGGCTTGTACTTAACCCAGAACCAATTTTGATGGTCCTCATCAAACCCTGCCTCTCTTTGAAACATCACTGTGATCGAATCCAGGTATCGAGTTCGATCCTCCGAAACCCGCTCCACGGTCACCACTCCACGCACACCTGACTCCCCTGCTTTACCATAGTTACGCTTCACCACAATAAATCCTGTATGAGCACCCAGCGTGAGATTTTGGTAGCTCAACTCCAGAATTTCTCCATGCGGTTTTGCTCCACCAAAGAATGGTGCGTTGTTTTTTCTACTTTCACCCTCTAACTGATCCCTCACCATGGCATCCCATAATCGGGTCGCATAATGAACATCCTCGACTGTTCCTACCGGAACAAATTGTGATGAGGGTGCCGCTTGTACACAGACAAAAAAAGAGCTCGCTACTGTTATCAGTAACAACATCCACGGTATTCTTTGATTTACTTTATCCATAACAAAAAACCGCACCAAATATCTTTGGTGCGGTCATCTCCTGATAGTGTTTGGTTATTGAATTATTCGTTAAAAAGGTAATCACCACCTGGGGCAGCCTTATGACAGGCAATACAGCCTTTTGGCATCCCTTTTGCCACACGCCCCGCCAACAACATCTTTTTAGGATTTGAGTGCAGTGAACCATTTGGCTTAAACTTTGCCCAGAACCAGTTTTGGTTTTCAGGATCATATCCATATTCACGCTTGAACATCACTGTGACTGCCTTCAGCCATGGCTTTGGATCTTTGGCAACCTTAGCAACATCAACCCCCTCTCCCCCGTAGTTTCTTTTAATGATCACTCGACCAGTATGACCATTCACACTGACTGTTTTTTGAATGGTGTCCAACACCATTCCATGAGGTGGCATCCCCTTATAAGGTTTGGAGTGTACCGCATTTTCACCCACCAGCCCCTCTGTGACCAGCACCTTCCAAAGGTCTTTAGCATCTTCCACGCTATCTTCTCCACCAAAAGGCATACCACCCGCAACGGAAAGCATTGATGCTGATGCTAATGATAGCGCAATTATAATTTGTCTCATTGTTGACTCCTGTCGTTTTGATTTATACCAGTAGAACGTCCATCGCTCATGTTCTGATAACTTATACGTTGTATCTACAAATTCAGATTCAACAATTATTCATCCATCACCCATCACCCATCACCCATCACCCATCAAGATTTGTCCTCACCATGACAATAGAGATACCCCCCCAGATGCTACTGTATTGAGACTTCAGGTGAGAAAAAGCAAAATTGACCGTTTTAATGGTATCCAACAGATTTTGTTTTTGATAAAGTTATAAAGCTGACAAATATCAGTGATAACTAAAATTATTCTCAAAGGAGAGGATCGTGAAAAAAATAATAATTACATTGATCGCATCTGCATTTGCTACAACGAGTGCCTTTGCTTTTATGAGCGGTGATGATAACCAGTCTGGTCAGGGTGCAGGTTCTGCTGATGGCGCAATGGATGGTAAGGCACGCGGCGCCGGTAAAGGCGCAGGCAATGCAGAAGGAAACTTCAGCATGAGTGTAGATGCTTCAGGAAAGGGGGCTTCTGATATGCAGGCTGATATGGATGCTGCTGAAAACGCCCGTATAAAAGGCAACAGTGACATGCACACAGAGTCAGCACCAGCGTATCGATAAATCCAGGATTTATCTGCTGAAGAGCTTTCTCTAGCAAAAAACCCGCTTCGGCGGGTTTTTTATTGGGATATAGAAATGCCGCACTCAGATACCGTCCCCCATCGTGATGAGCAAGTTTCAGAGGGTCATGGGAGACTGTTATAAACCAGCGTAATCCAGATTTTTGTACTCACAAATCCCCACTCCCAAGACGCCCACTTCTCATCAAGCCCTTGCTTCTGCATTAACTGCAAACTCATACCACTGTTTTTCCCCTTCTCTACTATCGCTGTGGTCTCTTTAAGCATCATCAAAAAAGAGCGTAGCTCATCCATACCAGAAACTGCCCCATGGCCGGGAATAACTGTTGTATCTGCAGGATAACTCTGCAGCACAGACTCAACACTACGGATCATACCCAGTACATTGCCGCCATGCTCCAGATCCACAAACGGGAACATGCCGTTGAAATAGAGGTCTCCCAGATGAAGTACCTCTGACTGCTTGAAGTAGACCACAACATCACCGGAGGTATGGCTTTTCGGAAAGTGAGTTAACTCAATCTCTTCACCATTAAAGTAGAGCGATGACTGTTCTGTAAATGTAATATCCGGCAACCCGGATGGCTTCAATGCTGGAAAAACCTTACCAACCGCTTTCACCTCCTGCTCCGACGAGAGCAGTGGCCGCACACTGTTATGTGCGATCAAAACAGCATCGTTACCAAAATACTCATTGGTACCAGTATGATCAAAATGCCAATGAGTGTTGATCAAGTACTTAACATCGCCACAACCCGAACATACTTTCAAGGTGCTGAGTACGTTTTCCAGCTTATACTGAAAACCGGACAACAAACTATCCACAATCAACACCCCATCTGCACCAGACAAGACCCCCACATTACCACCTGCAAACCCACCAACCCCCGTAATGGCAGAAACATTTCCACCAACCGGTTGATTTGCAATTGCCACTTCTGGCCCTGGAACGTGGCCATGATCTGAGGTAGTGTGACCTACCCCCGCTAACACCGCACTATTGATCAATAAAGCGCCAACCACAGTTGTCGCAAAAATGGCATATTTACTTGGATACATCAGAGAGCCTCATAATTTATACAGCTTATAAAATGATAAATATCAATCAGTGTAATTGTCTGCTTACCTTATTGGTCTGTCAATATGGCTGTAAGTACATTGAAAATCTATATATATTTTGATCTTACCATTGAGTTGCTGACATCTACTGCCTTCGCCAACATTGAACAACAATTAATTGCCACTTATCAAAAATCTTATTTTTAGATCCGGCACCTTCAGCGTATAACTATAAATCCAACAAAAACATGCTATTATAGATAGCGTTAGCCTAAAAAAACTCCTCAAAAAACAGAGCAGCGTGCCGTTAACCTGTAGATGTCACTAACTGGTATTTTGAACAATTGAATATTGCACCCTATGGCAATACAAGACACTAAAATCAATCACAGACAGGATAGAGTTCATCTGGATGAACATGCCCCCTCTATTCAGTCTGACTACACCACTCTGCCTGCAGACCTCCTGTTTCAGGGAGACTACACGCGCAGTGGAGATAACCTCGTCATCCGTAGCAGTTCAGGCGAAGACGTTATCATTGAAGGGTACTTCACTGGCGATACACCTCCCATACTACAGACCGCCGAAGGTGCTGCTCTACTTCCAGAAACTGTTCAGAAACTACTGATTGATCTTAACCCCGTCCAGGTTGCCGGACCGGCTGGTTCTCTCACTATTCCAGGTATTCTAGGCGATCCTATTGGTAGCGTTGATGATATTGGAGCTGCCGCCAATGTTACCGCTAAAGGTGCTGATGGACGTATTCGCACCCTGACCGAAGGAGACCCCATCTATCTCAACGATGTCGTTGAGACTGTTGGTCGCTCTTTTGTCGGCCTGAGGATGGTAGACGATACCAGCTTCCAGCTGGGTAAAGAGACCCGGGCAGTCATCGACAACTACCAATTCAATGCCAACACAGAACAGGGGAAATTCGAAGCAACCGTTATTACCGGCTTCTTCCGTTACGCCAGTGGTAAGTTGGGTGGTCTGGACAAGGGCGGCCATCACTCCACTATCAAAACCCCTACTGCGCAAATTGGAATACGAGGCTCCGAACTCGAAGGACAAATTCTGCGTGATGGTACCACCACCTTTGTTCACCGTTCCGGTGTACTCGATGTTTCAGATGTTAACGGGCGCGGTACTGTTACCCTAACAGAACCCGGATCAGCTACCGCTGTCAGTCTTCGTCCCGGTCCACCCAGCCCAGCATTCGAAGCCCCTGAATCCCTGACTCAAGCCTTTGCTGCCAGCATGCCCCCCACACCACAATTTGTGATTGAGGCACAAGCTGCAGAACAGCAGGAAAAAGAGGCTGAAGAGGAAAGTGAAGAGGAGGCAGAAGACGAAGGTGAGAAGGGAGACGATGAAGAAAACAGCGATGAGGAAAATGATGGTGAAGGAGAGGGCGAAGAAGAAGGGGAAGGTGAAGAAGAAGCCCTAGAGGAAGAGGAAATCGCGGAAGAAGAAGAGCTAACAGCAGAGGAAGAAGCCGCTGCTGAAGCCGAAGCTGCTGCTGAGGCCGAAGCCGAAGCTGTTGCTGAAGCCGAAGCCGCTGCTGCTGAGGCCGAAGCCGCAGCGGTGGCTGATGCCGAGGCTGCTGCTGAAGCTGAAGCCGCTGCTGCTGAAGCCGAAGCTGCCGCTGCTGAAGCCGAAGCTGCCGCTGCTGAAGCCGAAGCTGCCGCTGCTGAAGCCGAAGCTGCTGCCGCTGAAGCCGAAGCTGCTGAAGCCGAAGCCGCTGAAGCCGAAGCCGCTGCCGCCGAAGCCGCCGCCGCTGAAGCCGCTGCCGCTGAAGCCGCTGCCGCTGAAGCCGAAGCCGCTGAGGCCGCTGCTGCTGAAGCCGCTGCTGCTGAAGCCGCTGCTGCTGAAGCTGCCGCTGATGCCGCTGCTGCTGAAGCCGCTGCTGCTGAAGCCTCAGCTGCCGATGCCGCTGCTGCTCAGGCTGCTGCTGAGGCCGCTGCTGCTGAGGCCGCTGCTGCTGAAGCTGCTGCTGCTGATGCCGTTGCTGCTCAGGCTGCTGCTGAGGCCGCTGCTCAGACTGCTGCCGATGCCGCCGCTCAGGCCGCTGCTGATGCCGCCGCTCAGGCCGCTGCTGAGGCCGCTGCTCAGGCTGCTGCTGAAGCCGCTGCTCAGGCTGCTGCTGATGCCGCCGCTCAGGCTGCTGCTGATGCCGCCACTCAGGCTGCTGCTGATGCCGCCGCTCAGGCTGCTGCTGATGCCGCCGTTCAGGCCGCTGCTGATGCCGCCGCCAAAGCCGCTGCTGATGCCGCCGCCAAAGCCGCTGCTGATGCCGCCGCCAAAGCCGCTGCTGATACCGCTGCCAAAGCCGCTGCTGATGCCGCTGCTAAAGCCGCTGCTGATACCGCTGCCAAAGCCGCTGCTGATACCGCTGCCAAAGCCGCTGCTGATGCCGCTGCCAAAGCCGCTGCTGATGCCGCTGCCAAAGCCGCTGCTGATGCCGCCGCCAAAGCCGCTGCTGATGCCGCTGCCAAAGCCGCTGCTGATGCCGCCGCCAAAGCCGCTGCTGATGCCGCTGCCAGGGCCGCTGCCGATACTGCCGCCAATACGAACAACCCACCCACAGCAAACAGTGATACTGCCATAGTAAGTGAAAATAGCTTGATAACGGGCAGTGTCACCAATAATGACAGGGATCCGGAAGGAGGTAACCTAACGGTTACTAACAGCGGCACACTACAGGGCTCTTATGGGACGCTCATTCTCACCAGCAGTGGTAGTTACAGCTATGTGACTGACAGTACACTCACCAATTCGCTGTATGAGGGAGAACTGGTTACTGATAACTTCACCTATACAATCCGTGATTCTGCAAGCCAAACAGACACTACTACCCTATCGGTCACTATTACCGGTACCAATGATGGACCTGTCGCCTCCATCGCTACAGCCAGCCTCAATGAAGAACAGACTACTACGGGACAAATAACAGCAACTGATATTGATCTGCCTGGGGCCGCCTCACTCACTTTTTCCACAACAGAAGACATTACAGGATTGACCCTCAACAGTGATGGCAGCTACCAGTTTGACGCCAGTGGGTATGAGTTCAGTGAAGGTGAACAGCAACAGATTGACATCCCCATCACCGTTACCGATGATCAGGGGGCCACTGACACCACTACCCTCTCTATCACTATCACCGGCACCAATGACGGACCTGTCGCCTCCATTGCTACAGCCAGCCTTAATGAAGAACAGACTACTACGGGACAAATAACAGCAACTGATATTGATCTGCCTGGGGCCGCCTCACTCACTTTTTCCACAACAGAAGACATTACAGGATTGACCCTCAACAGTGATGGCAGCTACCAGTTTGACGCCAGTGGGTATGAGTTCAGTGAAGGTGAACAGCAACAGATTGACATCCCCATCACCGTTACCGATGATCAGGGGGCCACTGACACCACTACCCTCTCTATCACTATCACCGGCACCAATGACGGCCCCATTGCCAGTAACGACACCATTACAGTCGATGAAGATGAAACACTACTAGCGGCCGCCCTCAACGGAGTCATTCAAAGCAACGATATTGACCCAGAGCAGGGACCTCTGACCGTCACCACTATACGAACCGGTATTGAGCAAGAGAGTGGAACAGAGGGTACAGTAGGAGACGCGCTGACCGGAAGCTACGGGACCCTGACACTCAACCAGGATGGTAGCTACCAATACAGTGCAGACCATGGCCGCGCTGATCTGTTAACCACCGGAGAGACGGTTTCTGACCTGTTCACCTACACCATTACCGATAATCAGGGTGCTACCGACAGCGCCACCCTCACCTTTTCCATCACTGCCATTGAGGATGGAATTGAGGTTAACACCACCGCCACAACTACGGATGACTTCCTGATTGGAGAGGGAACCGATGCCACCTTTACTCTGACCCAGGGAGAAAATATCGGGGGCAGCGATACCATCTTCGGCGGCAGTGGCACTGACACCATTGCCTTTCAATCACTGAACAATCTAACCCTGCAGCTTCAGGGAGACACATCCACCAGTGGTACCATCACGGTCTACCAGGGTAGAACGCTGACTGCTGAAGACACCCTCAGTTCGATGCTGATCAGTGGTATTGATGGTTATACCTTCGCCTTTATCGACAACAGCAGTGACTCACTGCCTCCATCCGACCTGCTGGAACTGCAGGGAGGTTATGGCTATTTGATTGCTGGCGACAACAGCAGTGATGATGAGATCAACCTGAACAGCCTGTCGCTACAGGACCCAGTTTATGGTGCTATGGTGTATGGGCTTGGAGGAGATGACATCCTCACAGCCTTTAGCAATGGAACCGGTGGCGACGACCTGTTCGGTGGGGCTGGTAACGACACACTCATCGGCGGTGATCAGAGTGACATGCTCTTTGGCGGTACAGGTGATGACAAGATCATCACCACCATCAGCGATGATCGTATCGACGGGGGCGATGGCTACGACACCCTGAAACTGACCGAGCTCTCCAATCTGGATATGGTGATTACTCAGAATGCCTCAGAAACCGGCAGTATTGATGCAAGCGGACTCAATGGCTCTTCTGTCAACCAGAGTCTCTCCTATAACAATATCGAACTGCTGAAGCTAGAGACCACTGCCGGTCTCAGCAACCACTTCTCACTACAACCTGGCTCCTCTGATCCGGTTCGTGTCATCATTGATGATGCCAACACCTCCCTCAACTACAGCAATATTACCGACCAGCAACTGGTCTTGATGGCCAATAGCGACAACAGCCAGTCCGTCACCCTCAGTGGAGGGACCCAAAATGACCGCCTGGTTGGTGGCTCTACCGTTAATGACACCCTGCACGGTGGTAGTGGTGATGACCTGATGTTCATGACCACCAGCCACGGTATCGGTGGACACGACCTGATAGATGGCAGTGAAGGCTTTGACAGCCTGATCCTCTCCGACCTTTCAGATATTCAGCTTAGTGTCACCATGACAGAAACCGGTAGTGGCACCATGACTCTGACCGACCTGTCTGGTTCCACCACACTTGGCACTATGGTGCTCAGTAATACCGAAATCGTTTCACTGAGTACCACATACGGCGATTATGATTACATCTCACTACAAAACAGTGTAGAGGACGTTCTGGTGGTCATCAATGGCTCGGATACTACACTAGACTACAGTAGTGAAACCAATAGTCAGGTTCACCTCATTGCATCACGAGAAGACAACACCAGCCCCATCACCCTGCTCGGTGGCAGCCAGTCAGATAACCTGGTCGGAAATTCAACCGGAGATGACCAGCTATCCGGTGGTACCGGCAATGACTACTTCTCCCTGTCGCAAGACCATTTTGGCGGCAATGACACCATTGATGGTGGCGATGGTTCTGACAACATTCACCTCAGCCAGCTCTCCAACACCCAACTGGAGATTGACCAGACCTCAACAGGCACAGGCACTATCACCCTGACCTCGCTAACACAACCCGCAAACCAGTCGACCATTCAGTTTACCGATACTGAATTTTTGCAGCTCACAACCTCGGGGGCCAACTCAGCTACGGTATCGCTCAGCGACAGAACCAGCAACCTGACACGCGTTGTCATTGATGACGTCAATCAGAATATCGACTACTCTGCAGAGACCAGCTATCAGCTCTATCTGATCAATAGCGAAGTAGATAGTGCAGTTCAATATCAGGGCGGCTCACTGGACGACACCCTGATTAGTAGTGGTCAGTACGGAGACACCCTATCCGGTCATGCCGGAAACGACACCCTGATCGGTGGCGCTGGTGCAGACCAACTCTTCGGAGGCAGTGGCTCTGACGCTCTCTGGCTCTCCGAGCAGAACTTTCAGAGTGGAGACAATGCAACCGATGTAGTCCTTTACACCCTTATTGAAGAACACAACGATACGATCTATGGCTATGAGCAGGGCGCCGATCTCTTGCGCTTTGATGCAACCCAGTTCAACAGCAGCGTTACCAGTAGCGGATGGAGCAATGGTCTGGGCACGCTTTCTGCTGATAATTTTGTCTTCAATGGTACCCCTCTGGATAGTGATGACTACTTCTACACCCAAATCAGCACCGTCGACAGCAACAGTATTGACCTCTTCTATGATGTCGATGGCAACGGTACAGGGGATGCAATCAAGATCGCTCAACTGGATAGCAACACCAACCTCAGCCATACCGACATACAGCTGGATGGTTCCGCACTAACCACCACTCAACAGGCCGATCGCATTGAAAATGCGGCACCCGTGGCAGGCAATGACAGTAACCAGGTCGATGAGGATCAATCCATTACGGTTACTGCCGCAGATGGTGTTATTCAGCTGAATGATAGTGACGCAGAGGGGGATACCCTGACCGTCAGTGCCGTTCGTGTGGGTGAATCATCAGGAGTGGGTACTGTCATTGCTGCAGGCACAGCCCTAACCGGGCGCTACGGTACCCTGATCCTAGACAGTGATGGTAGCTATACCTACCGTGCTGACCAGATCGAAGCGGACCTGATTGGAGATGGAGAGAGTGCCACCGACCTCTTCACCTACACCATTACCGATACCGCTGGCAAAAGTGCCAGTGCTCTGCTCTCCATTGATGTTACCGGTATCGCTGATGATCCACTGTCACAAGGCGCCTCCACCTTTGAGCTGACCACTTCAACTCTGCAAGCGCTCAGTGGTAGCCATCTGGTTGGGCAAATCACAACCGGTAGCGAATTTAAGACCATCACAATCTATGAAGGGACCACCATCGGTAGTGGTGATGAGATCGCAACCGTTGCCAGCAGTTCACTGCAGTCGATTACCTTTGGAAATATCTCACTCAGCCTGACAACTGATGAAACGGATGGCTATGCCTATGGCGTGGTTGGCAATGGTAATACTGACGACACCATTGATTTGAGTCAGGTCAGCCTCACTGCACCACTACTGGGAAGCGCCCTCTTCGGTCTCTCTGGTAACGACCATCTCACGGCCGCAGAAGGAAGTATTGAAAACAACCTGCTAGTGGGTGGCGATGGTGACGATGTATTGGTTGGCAGCTCCCAACAGGATGCGCTCTACGGAGGGGTCGGATCAGACAGGCTTACCGGCAATGATGGCAATGACCGCCTGACCGGCGGTGATGGGGCAGATTTCTTCAACTTTACGACTCTCAGTGGTATTGATCTCATCACAGACTTTACCTCAGGCAGTGACAAGGTCGTACTGGATGCAGAGATCTTCACTCTGGCCATGGTGGATAGCTGGACCAATGCAGGAGAGAGCTACCTAGGCACTCTCTCTGAAAATCAGTTAACCAGTGGCATTCCAAGCGACACCAATCATCACCTCTTTACCGGCTATCTGGACCGCACCACTCAGCAGTTCAGTGAAACCCAGAATGATAATAGCGACTTCTTTTTAGCCTACGCCAGCAACGGGGCCGATACCTCTGGAATTACACCAATTGCATTACTGGATGGCATCACCTCACTCTCGGCCAGTGATATCATCGTAAATGGCTCAGCCCTGACCGATACCCAGCGTACTGGACGCATCACCAGCAATACACCAACCACCCAAAATGACACCGCCACCATTGATGAAAATGGATTACTGTCAATTGATGTACTCAGTAATGACAGTGGCACAGATGCAAATGACACACTGATACTGGATAGCGCCTCGTTCAACAATGTGAGTGGTTCAGGGAAAAATGTTTTGTTTGTCTCAGACAGCGGTGCGGGCGAAGCCATTGCCGATGTTCTGGCAGCAGAGGGACATACCGTCACCCGCGAGCTGAATGCCTTTTCCAATAGCGATACCCCCATACTGAGCGGTGACCTCTCTGCGTATAACGCCATATTCTGGAGTGCCTCCGGTAGTAGCTATGGTAGTTTGCACACCAACACCGATACCTTTACCAATCTGGAAAATTTTGTTACCAATGGTGGCTCTGTCTTGGTTACCGGCTACGACTCTATTGCCAGCCCAACCGATTTGGAACTAGTCAGCTTCCTTGGCGGCACCAGCAGTAGTGATTTTGGGGAGCCCAGCACGGGGGCAATGGGTAACAACAGCCTGACTACAGGTGTAGTAGATATTACTGGTATTACACCAAGTGGCTACAACAGTGATCTGGATACCATCTACCCAGACAGTGGCACACTAATAATTGTAGGCAGTGACAGCTCAGAGACCGGGGCAAGTTGGTCACTACGAACACTGGGAAATGGTGAAATCGCCTATGTCAGTAATGGCCTGTCTGGTAGCTCCGGCTCTCATACCTCCTGGAACGACACCTCCAGTGGCGGTGATGGTGCCTACAATGCCGCAATCCGCAACTTCGCCTTCAATGCGGGCGGCATAGCGCTAGATACAGCAACCGTTACGGTCTCTAATAATCAGCTGGTCTTCAACCCGGGAAGTGACTTTGACCATCTGCAACAAGGGGAGAGCGCCGATGTCACCATTACTTATCAGATCAGTAACAGTAGCAGCGCAACCTCAACAGGCACGGCCACTATCACGGTTACCGGCACCAATGATGCCCCCTCTCTGAGTCTCTCGCATAGCGGTGCAGTCGGCGAGCTTCAAGTCAACAGCCATACCGGCTCAGACCAACAGTTCCCCTCAGCCACCACACTTGCTGATGGTACCGTAGTCATTGTTTGGCAGTCTGCACTACAGGATGGGGATGGCTGGGGCATATATGGACAACTCTATGGTGTTGGTGGCGGCGTCTCTGGTAGCGAATTCCAAATCAATAGTCATACCTCACTTGACCAACAAGCCCCAGTCATCACTGCACTCAATGATGGTGGCTTTCTGATCTCATGGGAGTCAACCGGACAGGATGACAGTGACAATGACTGGGGCGTTTATGGGCAACGTTATGATAGTTCAGGCTCTCCAGTTAACAGTGAATTCCAAATCAACAGCTTCACCGCTGGCGACCAATCTGAAGTGGCTCTCTCTGCGCTCGAAGATGGCGGTTTTATCGCCACCTGGCACTCGTTCGCACAAGATAACGCCGGCTATGAGATCTATGCTCAACGCTTTGATGCCGATGGCAATCCCAATGGAGGTGAATTTCATGTCAATTCAGGAACAGAAAATGACCAACAGTTCCCGGATGTCACCGTTCTCAGCGATGGCAGCTTTGTAATCACCTGGGAGTCAGACCATCAGAGCGGAGAGCTCCACAATATTTACGCCCAGCACTTCAATGCGACAGGCAGTGCGGTGGGCAGTGAATTTCTGATCAACACCTATACCGCTGATGAGCAATCAAAATCTGCCATTACCGCACTTTCAGGTGGTGATTTTATTGTTGTCTGGCACTCCAATATTCAGGATGGAGATGGCAACGGCATCTATGGTCAACGCTTTGATAGCAGTAACACCAAGTTAGGCGCAGAATTCCTGATCAACAGCCACACCACGGATAACCAACAATTTCCATCTATCACTGAACTCAGTGACGGGGACTTTTTGGTTACCTGGGAATCCAACCTCCAGGACGGTAATAGCTGGGGCACCTATGGCCAACGCTTTAACCTGCTCGGTGACCCAGTAGGGGACGAGTTCCAGCTCAACCAATATACCCCCGGAGACCAATCTGAAGCCGCAGTTACTGCTCTGCCGGGTGGTGGCTTCCTGGTTAGCTGGCATTCAGAGGCGCAAGATGGTGATGGCTACAGCGTTCAGGCCCAGCGCTTTGATGTCAAAGGAAACCCTGTCCTCAGCAGTGATGAACCTCTCCGTTACCTGCTCTCACTGGATGCCAAACTGATCGATGGTGATGATGCCGACACATTATCAGTCACCCTCAGCGACCTGCCCAGCGGAGTTACACTCAGTGCCGGTACCGATCAGGGAGATGGCAGTTGGGCACTCACGCAAAATGACCTGTCCGGCCTGAGCCTGACTATTCCCACCTCCATCACAACCAACTTCGATCTAACCGTCACCGCCACTCGTACCGAGAGCACAACCAGTGAGACCGTTTCAACGACAGACAGCCTCTCGATCATTGTCACGCACGCACCGACCTTGAGCGCCACACTGGGAAGTGCCTCAGCCGATACTACAAATAACGTACTGCTCTATCCTGTCACCATTAGCGCTGCATTACAAAGCGGAGACAGTGGTGAAACACTCACCGTTACTCTCGGCGGGCTACCAGAGGGGGCCACGCTCAATGCTGGCACAGATCATGGTGATGGCAGCTGGACACTCACGGATGCAGAAGCGACACAAACAGGGCTGACACTCAGCGTACCCGCCACAGAAAATGACTTTACCCTGGTAATCTCTGCCATCAACAGTGACGGCGGTGAAACGGTAGCAACAACCTTCCCGTTAACTGTCACTGTTCAATACCCCGTTGCTATCAATGATAGTGGCTCAGTCAATGAAGATGACACCATCACAACCAGCCTAAGTGATGGCGTTCTCTTTAATGATCTCAGTCTCGACGGCAGCTCACTCTTTATCACCTCCATTCGAACCGGAGCAGAAGAAGAGACTGTAAGCACAATCGGTTCCGTTGGTATAGGCTTGACAGGCATCTACGGTACCCTCACGCTCAATACGGATGGCAGCTATACTTATAGCGCAGATCAGATTACTGCGGATGCATTGACCGATGGTACAACCGCCATCGATACCTTTACCTACACCATCAGTAATGGTACAGAAACCTCTCAAGCCGAACTGAACATTACTGTTTCAGCCATCTCTGATGGCGTTGAAAATGGTGTAACAGTCGATCTGCAGAGCGGCACCACCACCATTGAGAGCAGCTATCACAACTTCTCGGTCGGCACAGTTAATATTGGTAACAATGCAAGCAGTTCAACGATACTTAACCTGACTGCAACCTCCCCTGAAACATTAACCAATGACGGTATCATCAACCTAACAAACGGGCTCCTCCATGGAGACTCTGAGATACAAATTTCTACTGAAACACTGCTCAACAACGATAGCGGCATCATCAATGTACAGCAGGGGCTGGGAGGCAGTAACTCAGTACGCACCATTGATGGATCACTGACCAATAACGGCACCATCAACCTGACTCATGATCTCACCGTCTATCTCTACTCCAGTGATGTCTTTACCCAGCACGGCACGGTGGATCTGGGAGCCGACACCACACTGACTGTTCAATATGGCACCATGGTGGTCGGCAGTGATTCGATCTTCACCGGTACCGGTGATATCAATTTCGCCGATACAACCGCCCTCAATCTTGATTCCGACTTTATCTCCGCCCATACCATGGCTGCCAGTGGCACCCTCACCATTGGCAGCACCGATGCTACGGCACATACCTTTGAGAATGATGGCACCCTGACACTGACTGGAGACTCCATCAGCAGCACCATCAACCTCAATAACGATGGCACCCTTAACATCGACAGTTACTACACCTATGTCGATGGTGGATTCCACAACGCCACACTGGGTACAACCAACATCGGCAACAGTACCGCCTATCTCAACAAGCTCAGCCTGAGCAGTGCATCCGGCCTGACCAATGACGGCACCATCAACATTACCAGCAACTACTCCAGCAGTAACGGTTATGGTGAGCTGGAGGTGACTAATGGCACTCTGATCAATAACGGCACTATCCACATCTTCCAGGGAGCAGGTGGTGTCAATACAAACCACCTTATCGATGGTGCTGTCAATAACACCTCAACTGGTCTGATTGATATTGATCACAATCTAACAGTCACCAACTTTGGCTCATCAATCACCAACAGTGGCACCATCGATATCGCTTCAGGTGCCACGGCCACACTGAGTGGCTCCGGCACCATGCTGATCAACGACATTGGTGCAACCATTCAGGGTGGTGGTAGCGTTACTGTAGATATGCTGACCAATAGCGGCACTATCGGCCCTGGTAACTCAGCCGGCACCCTCACCATCAATGGTGATTTCGTCAATAACAGTGATGGTGTAATCAATCTGGAGGTCGGTGGCACCAACAGTGGTGAGTACGATCAACTGGTGGTAAATGGTAATGTCACGCTGGGCGGCACACTCAACATTTCAATACTGAATGGTTTCACCCCCGGCAGTGCCTTTACCCTGAAGTTGCTTGATGTCAGTGGTTCCGTCAGTGGAATCTTCACCACCGTCAACACGCCTTCAGCAGCAGGATGGGGTATATCGGTCGGTACGGATGGTGATGGAGATCTGGCGGTCCATATCACTACACCAGTTACAGCAACCAACGATACGGGTGCGGTAAACGAAGATGCCACACTCAATGTAAGTAATGCTTCAGGTATTCTCAGCAATGATATCAACACCGATAGTGGAGAAACACTCACTGTAACCACAATTCGTACTGGCGACGAAAACGGCAGTGGCACCAGTGGCAGCATAGGTACTGCTCTCACTGGGACCTACGGTACGCTGACACTGCAGAGTGACGGCAGCTATAGCTATATTGCCGACCAGGCAGCAGCCGATGCACTGGCTTCCGGTGTAACAGCCACCGACTACTTTACCTATACGGTCGATGACGGACGTGGCAGTACCGATACTGCCCAGCTGACCATTACAGTAACCGGCACCAATGATGGCCCTACCGCAAACACAGACACCAACTCCGTCAACGAAGATGCCACACTCAACATCAATGCGGTCAGTGGTGTCATTCAGAATAATGATGTGGACCTTGATGACGCCATGACCGTCACCACCATCCGTACCGGGACAGAAGCAGGGTCCGGCACCAGCGGAACCATCGGTAGTGCTCTGATCGGCACTTACGGTACCCTGACCATCAACAGTGACGGCAGCTATGACTACAGTGCGGACCAGATCGCGGCTGATGCACTGGCCAATGGAGCCAGCGGTAACGATGTCTTCACCTATACCATCACCGATACTGCAGGGGCTACTGATACTGCAGAGCTGGTGGTCACTGTCAATGGTCTGAATGATGCCCCCACCCTCTCTTCCATGGCTGGTGCCGTAGACAGTATTGATAGTGGCAATGAGGTTGAAATCACCTTTACAGAGTTGACAACCCAGGGGGATGAAACAGATATTGATGGAACAGTAAGTGCCTTTATTGTACAAGCTGTCTCTAATGGTACCTTGATGATCGGCACCACTAGCGCGACAGCTACTGCCTTCCATGCCAGTACCAACAACACCATTGATGCCACCTACAAGGGGTACTGGACACCTGACGGTAACGCCACAGGGACACAGACTGCATTTACAATTAAGGCGGCAGATGACCTTGGGGAGCTTTCCCTCTCTCCAGTCAATGTTGAAATTACAGTCAACCCAATTATTTCAGTCAGTGACCAAGTGGTAACCGAGGGAGATACAGCCACCTTTACTATCACACTATCTGGCTCAACCAGCCAAACAGTAACTGTCGATTACGCAACACAGGATAATGGCACAACGGCAGCCGTTGATTACACCGCTGTCAGTGGCACACTTACTTTTGCTGCCGGAGAAACCAGTAAAACGGTAGCCATCACAACCACCAATGACAGTATCGGTGAATCAGCAGAGAGAATTTCATTTGCCCTCTCCAATGCCTCCAATGCGCTATTAACCCGAAGCAGTACAACCGCAGTTACACTAGACGGCAATGGGGACTACATCAAGGTTCAAGACCAGAGTGTACTGGATATCAGTGGCAGTATGACCATTGAGGGGTGGTTTAAGCCCACAGAGGGGGTAGGAACTGAGATACTGGTAGCACGCTGGGACTATGCCAACAGTGACCGTAGTTTCCAACTCTATCTCTCCAACGGAGCTCTCTATTACAACCTGAGTGATGATGGCACCAACAGCATCAGTTCAGGTGGTGGTATGGGTGCTAGTCTGAGCACCAATGCCTGGGCACATGTAGCACTGGTTTATGACCAGACTGCCGGGGCTGTATATGGCTATTTGAATGGGGAATTGATCCACACCCGTCTAATTTCTGCCTCTGAGGATCCCGGTTTCAGTGGTATCCACCAAGGTAACTCCGATCTGCTGTTCGGTGAACAAATGGCAGGGCATGGTGGATATTTCCAGGGTGAAATGGATGAGATTCGTCTCTGGTCAAGTGCTCGCAGTGAGACTGAAATCCAGAATACGATGTATGAGGAACTCGCCGGCAGTGAAACCAACCTGAATGGTTACTGGAAGTTCAATGAGGGAGATAGCAATATTGCCGAAAACAGCTCCGTTGCAACTGGCGGTGCTGCCGCCAGTGGTGAGCTGGATGCAATCGTGCTGGATAATGGTGGCTGGAACCTGAACAGTGGCAACACGCTACGTGAAAACAGCAGCGGCACGGACCAACAAACAACCACCGCTCTCCATTTTGGCGGGGGGGCCAACGCCAGCAATCATGGCACTGACTTTGTCTCTGTCTCTTATAATAGTGTGTTGCTGCCAACTTCTACCCTCTCACTGGAGGTATGGGTCTATTTCGACACCCTCAACAGTACCTTGGGTAGCTCTACACATACCATTATTGATACTGCCAGTAATGAAAGTGGTGTAAATAGTGGATACACCCTGAGCGCCGGAGGTGGTGAGGTCAAATTGGCCATTGGCCAGAGTGCTGCCTGGTCTGAGGCGGTTACCAGTGGCGCCGGATTGACTACTGGTACGTGGTATCACATTGCTGCCACCTACGACAGCAGTGGCACAACACACCTCTATATTGATGGAGTTGACCACGTTGCAAACGCCTCTGCGATGAGTGGTGTAATCCACTATGCCGACACACCGAATCTGACCATTGGAACAGCAACTGATCCAGATTATGACAGTCGGACCTTGGATGGAAAGGTTGATGAGGTCCGTATCTGGTCTGATGTTCGCACTTCGGCAGAGGTCAGTACGAACATGAATCAGGAGCTGGAAGGAAATGAGGCCGGACTGGAAGGGTACTGGAAACTCAACGAGGGGGATGGCACAACCATACTCAACCAGACCGACCATGCCGGACTGGACGGCAGTATCCAGGGCAATGTAGCCTGGGACGGAAACAGTGGTAATCCGGTCAGCTACGATACTATTCATGCGATTGTTACAGTAGAAGATAATGATGCCATTCAACTGGACGGTGGTGCAAATACCAGTAGTGGTACACAGCGTACGCCATCAATGACCGCCTTGAACAATGGAAATTATATCGTGGTCTGGGAGGGTACCCATGCGCTGGAGAATGGCAGCAGTGCAGATGGGACTGCCATCATCGGTCAGATCATCAATGCTGCAGGGGAGAAGCTGGGAACTGAATTTATTGTAAATGCAGGCACCACAGGCAACCAAGGAACCAGCGGGCTGGATGTCGCTACCCTGACAGATGGACAATTCGTAGTGACCTGGTTTGATGCTGCTGATGAGATCACCATGCGTATCTTCCAGGAAAACGGCACACCGGCAACAGCTGATATCATTGTCAGTGATACCTCCGATTTTGAGGCTTATCCCAAGGTCACTGCGCTTACTGATGGCAATTTTGTCGTATCCTGGACAATTGATTCCAGTAATGCGACCTATACCGATTCACCGGATGCCATCAACCATATTATTTATGACAATACCGGATCAGAACTCTATACAGGAACAGATGAGTCCTTCCAATATGGACCTTCCGCAATTGATAACTCTACAGTCACAGCAAAAAATCAATACAACATCACCGCTCTGGAGAGTGGCGAGTATATGGCCACCTACAGCTCTAACTCCGGGGCAGGTGCCAATGGCTGGGATATCTATGCCCGCATTCTAAACAGTGATGGATCACAGAAACAGGCTGAGTTCAAAATCAACACAACTGATGCTGGAAACCAGTCGACCCCTGCGGTTGCAGCACTAAAAAGTGGTGGCTTTATTGCTGTCTGGACAGATGAAAATGATGGCGATGGTGCCGGTAATGGTTACGCTGTTATTGCACAGCGCTATGAATACAGCTCAGGCTCCAGCAGCTGGGTGAAGAGCGGCAATGAGATCCAGGTCAACAGCTACATCACCGGAAACCAGCAGACCCCCATGGTTACCGGCCTTGAGGGAGGGGGCTTTGCCGTCACGTGGTTGTCGATGAGCCAGGATGGAGATGACTGGGGTGTCTATTCGCAGCGCTTTGATGCAGAGGGCAGTAAAGTAGGCAGTGAGCAGTTAGTCAATGTTATTACCGCCAACCAACAGCTTGATCCTGATATTACGGCACTGGATAACGATAGTTATGCCATCAGCTGGTATGACAATACCGATGATATATTTACCCGCATCTACACTGACCCCGCGCAGGTTGATCCGATTATCATTGATCTGGGCCGGGATGGCATCAATATTGTCTCAGCCAGCACAGAGAATCACTTTGCCATGACACCCGATGGCTCAATGACCCCCACCAACTGGCTCTCTGCCGATGATGGTTTCCTGGCACTGGATCTCGATAACGATGGAGTCATCAATAACATCACTGAGCTATTCTCGGAGTACTATCAGGGGGAACGCTATGCGAGTGGTCTGGATGCTCTGCGTACACTGGATGAGAACAGCGATGGCTTTGTAGATGCTCTCGACAGCCAATTTGATAAGCTTCAGGTATGGCAGGATCTGAATCAGGATGGTGTCAGTGACAGCAATGAGCTGCAGTCACTCTCCGCCACAGGTGTTACACATTTTGACCTGAATATGGACAGCACCAACCAGGTTGTGGGTCAAAGTTTAATCATGAGTGAGGGGGCTGCACAATTGAGTGATGGTGGTTCTCTCACCTTTGCAGAGGTTGCTCTATCCGTGACACCTGCCATCGTTGACACCCCCAACTCGTTCCTGTTTGGAGAAAACCTTGATCTTTCAGCCGCCATCAACACACAAGATTTAGGCCGAGGATGGGTTGAGCTGATTTTTGGTGCTCCACAAGTTGAAACCGTTCAGATTGAAGATCTCCTGGAGTTGGAGAGCCACGAGATACCGATGGTTACCCACACCGAACCCCTCGTGGATAACGCTGAATGGCTGAACCACCCCATCCACTCCGGTGCATCGGATGGCTATGCAATGGAGGGGTTTGAGGTCAACCTGCAGATGCACCAACAAACCTATCAGTTGATCCTTGATAGTGTGATTTTAGATAACACTTAAGAACTGTGAGGAGCCTGTCAAAGAACTGTCATTTATGGTTGGCATACTGTTTGCTGTAACCTCAATGTATTGAATAACCATCATGGCTACAGGTGAAAATAACCTCCGCAACGTGATAAAATATAAGCAACTACTAATCTAGACCCACCCGATGATACAAAACAAGTTACTCATCTCTTCAATTCTTCTGCTCACCTCTACAGAGCTCGCTGCTCATCCACTGTCCGAGGCGATTCAGAAGGCACTGAATAGCAATCCGCAAATGCAATCTGCGCGGGCGGGGATTACCATTGCCGAAGCACAACTGAAACAGATGCAGGGAGCCTACTATCCAACCATTGATTTAGCACTTCAATCTGGCAAGGAACATACCAATAAACCCGGAGCGCCTCCTGAAGGTGGCGATCCAACCATGTTCAAACAGGATCACAGTCTGACCCTGACTCAGAAACTCTTTGATGGTGGGATGACCGACAGTGTCGTTGAGCGTAGTGAGAAGATGCTTAACAATGCACGTATTCACCAGCGAGATATTGAGGGCACCATCTCCATTAACGTCATTGAGTCATGGTATGAACTCTACCGCTTGCAACAGGTCATCAAATTGACCGAAGAGAATGTAGCCAAACATAAACTGGTTTTTGAGCAGATTCAACAAAAGGCTGAAGCCGGTGCTGCCGCGCAGGCTGAGCTGGCGTTGGCAGAGGGGCCCTATATACTCTCTTTGACCGCCCTGGTTGCCAACAAGGGGCTGTACCGGGACGCGACTGCCCGATACGCTACTGTGGTGGGTGAACTACCTGTACTACCACTACCATCTCCTGATCTGGAAATTGAAGTGACTCTGCCTGAAAATGTTGATCAGGCCATTACCCATGTTCAGGCCAATGCGGCAACGATCCAGACGGCAATCTCCAATTTGCAGGCTGCCGAGGCAGATCGCAAGGGGGCCCAGTCCAGCCTCTTCCCCACCTTCGATTTTGAACTGAAAAACCTATTCAAAAATGATGCCGGTGCCGTTGAAGGAAAAGAGTATGGTTGGACGGCTCTATTAAAGATGAATTACAACCTGTTTCGAGGTGGTACAGACAAGGCCCGACGAGAAGAGACAGCCACTGCAGTCGTGGATGCAAAAGAGCAACTTGATCTGGCCCGGCGTGGTGCTGAAGAGCAGACAAAGATTTTGTGGGGTGCTGTAGAAGTTTCTAACGATATTCTTGAACTCAACCACCAGCAACAGCTGATGGCCATTGCGACCCGCGACACCACCAATGAACAGTTCAAGATGGGTGAAGTGGACATTATGGCCATTATGGGGGCTGAAGATGCCCTGTTTGCTGCAAAGCAGGCCGTTTTACAGGAAGAGGTGACTGGCGCACTCTCCCGCTTCCGTCTATTGAATCAGCTAGGATATCTGACGGCTACCCCCTGCAACAGCGCTGATTGTGATGCTGCTACTGACAACAAACCGAACAGTGATGAAGTTCATGAAGCTGAAGATCGTGAACAACAGATGATGGAACAAATTACAGATAAAATGGGTCATCAAGTGGATCAGTTACTGGATACCCCCCTATCTGATTCAACAACTGAAACTGAAACAACATTTTCAAGTGATGCACCTGCTGTCGCCCCTACTGCAGCCGATTCGCCTTCTGTAACTGAGCAAGAATCCACTAAAGTCATTCCTGTTTCAGAGCCAGAGCCAGAGCCAGAGCCAGAGCCAGAGCCAGAGCCAGAGCCAGAGCCAGAGCCAGAGCCAGAGCCAGAGCCAGAGCCAGAGCCAGAGCCAGAAAAGTTGACGACAACTGATGCAGATAGTCAAACTAATTTGGAAACCAATCTTAATTCAACAGTCGATGGAGAGACTGAAATAGCCGCAGAAGCAGCTGTTGAGACGCCTGAAGAAGCCGTTGTACAGACCATCACTGAGCTGACTGGCCCAGCTGATCAGACTAAAGTAACCGTAGCTCGTAACGAAGAAAACTATATTGAAGTTGAGAGGGCATCAGAGGAGACACGCTCCCCAACGAATCACCAGGTTGAAATTACAGGCCCACAAAACGCTGAAAAAACCACTGTAGACCATAGCAACACAATCTACAGGGAACGCGAGATACCCAAGGCCTCAATAACAGTCGACCAACCTGCAGAAGAGACCGAGTCCTCCGTAGCTCCTGCAGCAGCAGAACAAAACAGTGAAACCGTTAACCAAGCTGCCACCATGACTCCAGCGGATACCGCTTCAATAGAGAACACCATAACGATTGAAGTCTCCTCACCTGACCAGCCGTCAACCAATCGATTTGTCCGGGGAAAAATTGGTGGTTAAACGGATGCTTGAGATACCCGAAACCTCCAGCCAACCGATTGCACCTTCTCCAGAGCTGAAATTCCAAAAATTAGCCCGTGAACAAATTGAGTCACAACCTGATACTCAATTGCCACTTCACAATCAAGCTAACCCTAACCTTGACAGTAGTGCAAATTCACCGTCAGAAAAAAGCTGGGCTGAAGCCTATCAAAAAATGAAAGAGGCAGGCTGGGTCCCACAATAGCTGACCCTGACTATTTCCACCAAGCCTGAAATTACCGGCTTCTGCAAAGCAAGATTTACCCTGTCAAGAAAGTGCTAAAGCTGTTTCTGTAAGAAACCTCATTTCTTAGATAATTCTAGGATAACTCACTCATCAGGTTAGGGAACCCCTGAATAAGTCATGTGTAAATGTCTAACGCCCATAGCGCCCAATATCTTCGTTGAAAATCTTGCTAATAGCCTGCTATTGGCTGCGATCTTCGCCTTGATCTTGGACGCTATGGAC
>Ga0209045_1000514_pt1 | contig 45003 bp, 6 predicted proteins | sample SaaInlLV_10m_DNA_4_FD_184664 | JGI IMG/M metagenome (GOLD analysis project Ga0209045, IMG submission 184664) | Marine microbial communities from expanding oxygen minimum zones in the Saanich Inlet - Saanich Inlet SI072_LV_200m_DNA (SPAdes) (version 2) | ecosystem: Environmental > Aquatic > Marine...
CGACTTCGACGGTGACGGACTCACCGATCTGTACGAGTTCCTGGCCGGCACCAACTGGTACGTGGCCTCCCAGGCTGACCTCGATGCTGATGCTGACCTCGATGGTTTGACCAACGAGCAGGAACAGGGCTTGGGCACGGATCCGTCTGACGTCGACACCGACGATGACGGCGTTCCGGATGGCGCTGAAGTGGCCGGTATGAACTTCCAGGCGCCGACCAATCCGCTTGACAGCCTTGATCCGCTGACGAATCGCGCGCTTTCCATCACGGCCGCGACGCAGTACGCCCGTGCAGAACGGACTATGATCGAGAACTTCGCGTCCGGTCAGGGCGTGATCGGTGCGTGGGTCAACCCGAACACGGGTGGTGCAGTTGACGGTATGATCGTTCGCGGTATTGACCAGAGCGACAACAGCACGGTCTTCGCCTTGAGCCTGGTCAACGGCTATGTGAACTTCACGTACCGCACGGTCACCAGCGGCGTGACCAAGACGGTCAGGATGAGCACGGGTGCTGTGACGAATGACTCCGGCTGGGCGCACGTCTACGCCGAGATCGTGGATGATCAGAGCGTCCGCCTGATGAGCTACGTGGACGGGGTAGAGTACCTCGAGGAGTTCGACGGTAACGGCGATGCGCTGTTCGGCGGATCAATCGCCTTCTACATCGGTGACGCTCCGGCTGCTGACGGCGGCGCAGACAGCTCGCTGATCGGTTTGATCGACGAGGTGACCTTCGCCCATGGCACGAGCACGGTTGCTGCGCGCCAAGCTGAGCGCTTCATTCCTGGTCAGATCAGCGGCATTGCTGACACGTACTACCGCTTCGATGACAGCTTCACGGCCGTCGGCGCCTCCCACCAGGGCCCGGTCGGCGCTGAGGACTCCATCAGCCCGATCATGCCGCTTGCGCAGGCTGCTGTGAACCGCGGGTACGTTGCGGTTCCGCAGGGCGCAACGATCGTCCCAGTTGCTCTGGACGACGACATCGACAGCACATTCGCTTATCTGAATGCCGACACCGATGCTGACGGCCTGTTCGACATCTGGGAACAGGCAGAGCTCGGCGACCTGGCCACGGCTGGTCCCGGCACGGTCGATGGGTACACTGACAGCGATCAAGACGGCCTGAACGATCTCTATGAGATGCTGACCGGACTGGATCCGGAAACCAGCAATACGCCTGCCGAGTTGGCGGGTAACCCGGACGCCGATGGTCTGACCCACCTGCAGGAACAGGCCTACGGGACGGACCCGAATCTGGCCGACACGGATGACGATGGCACCAATGATGGTCCTGAGGTCCTGGCCGGCACGGATCCGACCGACAGCCGCAGCCCGTTCGTGCTGCAGGCGATGGAGTTCGGTGCGGGTGACACGGTGACCGTGGCCGTCAACCAGGCTCAGCAGAAGCTGAATCTGGCGGGCATGTTCACGATCGAAGCCTGGGTCAAGCCTGTCGCGCTGGCGAACAACTCGACCATTCTGTCCAAGAGCAGTGGCAGCGATGTCAACTATGAGCTGGCTTACGACGCCGATGGTGATGTCACCTTTACGCTTGGTGACCAGACAGTGGCTCTCGGTCCGGATGCGCGGATTGCGGTGGATGAGTGGAGTCACATTGCGGCGGTTCGGACCAACACGACAACGCTGGCTCTGGTGGTTTACACGCCGGACGCGCGTGGTGACTACCAGACCTACTCGACTCAGTACACGTCCATCGCGCTTGAGAGTGTCCAGCCCAGTGAGGATGGTGCGCTGACGATTGGTAGCGCGGCCTTCAGCGGTCGCATTGACGAGGTCCGCGTTTGGGATACGTCCTGGAGCTTCGCGGCGATTGCGGCTGCTCGCAACGGTGTCCTGAACGGCGCGGAAGCCGGACTCGTCGCCTACTACGCGTTCGACGATGGTGGGAACACGGTCGAGGACTTCACGGCTCGCAACGACTGGGATCTCGACGGCGCCCTCGGCAATACGGATGCTTCTGATCCGGTGTTTGTGGCGGATGCCGCTGGAGTCACGGAAGTTGACACCGATGCTGACGGCATCGATGACGCATGGGAGAACGCCTACTTCGGTCCGCTGACGGTTGCCGATCCGAACGCGACCGTTCTCGGATTCACCGACTGGGACAACGACGGGGTCACGGACCTCTACGAGTTCCTCGCTGGGCGCAACCCGACGCTTGCGGATGCTGAGAACACGGACAGCGACAGTGATGGTTTGACCGATGAGCTTGAGCAGGCTGCCGGAACGCATCCAGGCGACGCCGACACCGATGATGACGGCGTTGAAGATGGTGCTGAAGCGGCCGACGGCACGGATCCGCTGGACAGTCTGAGCCCGCTGGTCAACCGCGCACTCACGTTCGCGGCGGCGACCGATGCAGCGACTGTGGCTTACGCGCCCGTCATCAATGGTGACCTCAGTATCCAAGCCTGGGTGAACACGACTGACGGTACCGCGTTACGCAACGTCTTGACGCACGTACGCGGGCGGGACGGTCTGGCTGACTACGCCGTGCAGATTACGGCGGATGAGAAGCTTCAGTTCAGCTATCGGACGGAAGCCGGGACGGTCAACACGGCTGTAATGCCCGAACCGGCCCTGACCGTCGACGAGTGGGTCAATGTCGGCATCACGATCGCCGAGGATGGCATTGACGGAATCGTCACTTTGGTCGCTTCAATCCCGAGCAGCGGCAACACTTACCGCTACCAGGAGCGCTTGAGTGGTCACGTGCTGGCCGAGTCGGGCACACTGGTGTTCGGTGATCCTGATGGCGTCGGTGCTGCTGTTGGTATGGTCGGCAGCGTGGATGAGGCCCGCGTGTGGTCTGACGTCCGGACAGAGGTTGAGATTGCTGCTTGGAGCGATGTTCCGTTGACCGGTGCAGAGCTCACTGACGTGAATCTGGCCGGCTACTGGCGCTTCGACGATGGTCAGTACACCGGGGGCAACGCCCACGGAACACCCGTTGGTGCGGAGGACATGCTCCACCGTCTCGACAGTATCGCAGCTCTCGAGGTCAATCGTGACTTCGTGGCCGTTCTGGCTGGCGCCACGTTCAGCGAACCTACGCAGGACAGTGTCCTGGGCGAGACGTACACCTACCTCAGTGCGGACGCCGATGCTGATAACATCATGGACTGGTGGGAAATCGTCTATTTCGGTGACACGGCAACAGCGGACATCGGCTTGGTCGATGGCTACACGGATACGGATCTGGACGGTTTGAACGACCTCTACGAGTTCATGCTCGGATTCGATCCCCGGACCACGAACACCGAGGTCGATTTGGCCGCTGACACCAGCGATATCGACAACCTGTCGAATATCACGGAACAGCAGCGCGGTACCGATCCCTACTCCAATGACACTGACGACGATGGTGATATGGACGGCGACGAACTCACGGACGGCACGGATCCCCTGGATTCGCTGAGTCCGCAAGTGTTGCAGTTGCTCGACCTCAACGTCGCCGGCGACTACGTGCGTGTGCCGCCGCAAGATAAGCTTGAGCTGACAACCCTGACCCTGGAGGCATGGGTCAAGCCGGATGTGGCGAATGCGACCGGGACGATCATTGAGAAGACACGCGAGAATGACGGCGCGGTCAACTACCGCCTGTCTCTCGATGGTGGCTATGCCAAGATCGAGGTCGGGACCACGACACTGACGGCTAACGTGATGCCGGTCCTGGCCGGTAAGTGGGCGCACATTGCTGCCAGCCTTGACGGCGTGACGCAAGAAGTGACCCTGTCGGTCTACACTGAGACGGCGTTGGGCGACGAGAACATGAAGACTGTCCGGATCAGCTCCGGGGCGCTTCCGCCGCCTACGGGTCGCGGCTATCTGACCATTGGTGCCGCCGCCGGTGGTATCATCGGTGAGGTAGATGAAGTCCGAGTTTGGAACACGGTCCGGACCAGCGACGACGTCGCCAACAACCGTCTGATCACCTTCCCGACGGCACCGGCTGGCCTCGTGGCCTACTATCGCTTCGACGATGCCGGAACGACGGTTGAGGACTTCACCGCCCGTCTGAGTGGCGATGCCCCGACCGTACGCGCAAACCTCCTCGTCGCGGGCGAGCGGATCGCGGGCGCTGTGATCCTTGCGGATAGTCCGGGACTTACGGACTTCGACAGTGACCTCGACAACTTGCCCGACTGGTGGGAACTGCAGTACTTCGGTGATCTCACCACCACGGACGGCACGCTGGACGCGGACAATGAGGGGCTCACCGATTACTACGAGTTCCTCTCCGGCAACAACCCGTTGGTTCAAGACACTGACGGTGACGGTTCGCTGGATGTGGATGCAGATGATGATCTTGACGGTGTGCCGAATGGCGTCGAGCAGACCAACACTACGCATCCTAACGATGCTGATACGGACGATGACGGTCTGAATGATGGTGAGGAAGTTGCCTCGGGAACAGATCCGCTGGACAGCTTGAGCCCGCTGGTCAACCGTGTCCTTGAGCTTGCGAATGCTGACGACTACGCTCGCGTTGCCTTCGGGCCGGAGCTCAGTGGTGATGTCAGCGTCCAGGTGTGGGCGATGTTTGCTGACGGCGCTGCGACCCGCAGTGTGGTGACCAAGGTCCTCAGCGAGGACAGTCAGCCCGACTTTGCGGTTCAGATCACCGCGGACGAGAATCTGCAGTTCGTCTACCGCACGGAGCAGGGCGGCACGTGGAACACGGTCACCATGCCGAATCCGGCTCTGCCCACGGACGAGTGGATCAACCTGGCCGTCACGCTGCAGCAGGATGCCATGGACGGGATCGTCACCCTGATTGCCTACGTGCCCTCGAGTGGCAACCTCTATCGTTACCAACAGCGTCTCAATGGTCGTCTCTTCGGCGGCGAAGGCACGCTGTACTTCGGTGATGCCGATGGCGCTGCCGGCGCCAACGAGAGCATCATCGGGAGCATCGACGAGGCGCGCATCTGGGGCGATGTTCGCAGCGACGCCGAGATCGTTGCCGTGCGCGACGTCCCGCTCTCCGGTGCTGAGTTGACCGATCTCGACCTGGCCGGTTACTGGCGCTTCGACGACAGCCAGTACGAGGGCGCTTTGGTCCATGGCACGCCCAAGGGCGCCGAGGACTTCACCCATCCGATCAGCAACCTCGTCTTGCTCGAGGACAACCGCGAATACGTCGGTGAGCTCTTCAATGCGGCCGCCTTCCGCGCTCCCGCCCAGGATCGTGTGACGGGTGAGACCTATACGTACCTCGAGGCTGACGTTGATGGCGACAACATCATGGACTGGTGGGAGATCGCCTACTTCGGTGACATCACCACGGCCGACTTGGGTACGGTTGACGGGTACAGCGACGTGGACGCCGACGGACTCAACGATCTGTACGAGTTCCTGTTGGGCTTCGATCCGCGTACCAGTAATTCGGAAGCGGACCTCGCAGCCGACACCAGCGATACCGACAACTTGTCGAACATCACCGAGCAGCAGCGCGGAACGGATCCGTACTCAGCTGACACCGATGACGACACGCTGGAGGATGGTGCTGAGCTCACGGACGGAACAGATCCACTGGATTCTCTTAGCCCGCAGACGCTGCGTCTGTTGGAGCTGGCCGCCGCCACCGACTATGTCGAGTTCCCGGCTCAGGCCAAGCTCGAGCTCACGAACCTGACGGTGGAAGTCTGGGTCAAGCCGACCGTTGACAGCGCCACTGGTGTGATCATCGAGAAGACGCGCTCGACCGACGGCGCCGTGAACTACAGCTTGGAGTTGGATGGTGGTTACGCCAAGGTCACGGTTGGTGGCACCAGCTTGACGGCCAGTGTGCTGCCGGTCCTTGCGGATAAGTGGGCTCACATCGCAGCCAGTCTGAATGGTGCGACTCAGGAAGTGACGTTGTCGGTCTACACAGAGACCGCGCTGGGTGATGAGAACATGAAGACGGTTCGCATCAGCACGGGCGCACTCCCGCCGCCTACGGGAAGCGGCGTCTTCCGCATTGGTGCACGGAGCGCTGATGACCTCGGTGGCTTGGTTGGTCAGGTTGATGAAGTGCGTGTTTGGGACACCATCCGCACCAGTGATCAGATTGCCAACAACCGACTGATCACACTTCCCACGCCGCCGGCCGGGCTCGTGGCTTACTACCGGTTCGACGATTCCGGTGTCACGGTCGAGGACTTCACTGCCCGTCTCGCGGGTGACACGCCAACCGTGCGCCAGAACCTCCAAGTCGTTGGCACGCGTACAGCCGGCGCCACCATCATCGGTGGGAACCCGGGCTTGACGGACTTTGACAGCGATCTCGACAACCAGCCTGACTGGTGGGAAATGCAGTACTTCGGCGATCTCACCACGTCCAACGGCACGCAGGACTTCGACATTGATGATCTCACCGACTACTACGAGTACCTGGCCGGCACCAATCCGTTGCTCCAGGACACGGATGGTGACGGTACGCTGGACGCTGATGCTGACATGGACGGCGATGAGGTCGTCAACATTGTTGAGCAGACCAACCAGACACATCCGCGTGACGTGGACACGGACGACGACAACATCGACGACGGTACTGAGGTGGCTCAGGGCACTGATCCGTTGGACAGCTTGAGTCCGTTGGTGAACCGGGTTCTCGGTTTCGCAGCTGACACTGCCTACGCCCGAGTTGCTCTCGGGCCCGAGATCTCCGGTGATGTCAGCGTCCAGGCGTGGGTGAACACCCAGGCGACGGGCGTTGTCCGCAGTCTGGTTACCAAGATCCTCAGCGCTGACAGCCAGCCTGACTACGCGATTCGGATCGATGCCGGCGAACACCTGCAGTTCATCTATCGCACCGAGAAGGCCGATCGGTGGAACACGGTGACGATGCCGGAGACGATCATTCCGGCCGGGGAGTGGGTCAATGTTGCGGCCACACTCAACGAGGATGGCATTGACGGAGTGGTGACTCTGACCGTCTATCGTCCGGCAACGGGCATCACCGAAACTTATCAGGAGCGTCTCCAGGGACGTCTCCGTGGTGGTGAAGGAACGCTGTACTTCGGTGACGCCGACGGCGCCGCCGGGGCTTTGGCCGGCTTGGTCGGCGCGTTGGACGATGTCCGCATCTGGGATGACGTCCGGACTCCTGTCGAGCTGGCAGCTTCGGCAGCTGGGCCCCTCGGCGCAGCGGACCTGGCCGACGCGAACCTGCTCGGCTACTGGCGCTTCGATGATGCTGAGTACACCGGTGCCTTGACGCACGGTGAACCCAAGGGGGCCGAGGACTTCACCCACCGCACCAACGATGTGACGACGTTGATCGACAACCGCGATTACGTGGCTGAACGCTTCGCCGCTACCTTCGTGGCTCCTGCTCAGGACAGCGCTCTGGATGATACTTACACCTACTTCGACGCTGATGTTGACAATGACGGCATTGCCGACTGGTGGGAAACGGTCTACTTCGACGGCACGAATCTGGCGGGCCTCGGGACCGTTGACGGTCACACCGACGCGGATGGTGACGGGCTCAACGACCTCTACGAGTTCCTGATTGCCGGATTCGATCCGCGCACGGGGAACACGACGGCAGACCTCGACGCCGATTCAGACGTCGATCTGCTCAGCAACATTCTTGAGCAACGTTACGCGACAAATCCGAACGCGGTTGACTCGGATGATGACGGCTTGTACGACGGCGAAGAGATCACGGGGACGAACAATGGTGCCTCCACGGCCGACCCGGCCGGTGTACAGACTGACGCGCTTGACAGCCGCAGCCCGTACGTCCTCCGTGCCCTCGATCTGGTCGCAGGCGACACGGTCACGGTCAATGTGCATGCCAGCCAGCAGAAGCTGAATCTGGCGACCTTCACCGTCGAATTGTGGGTCAAGCCCACCTCGCTCCAGGACGGCTCAGTAATGCTGGCTCGTGGAGCGGGTGTCAACACCAACTACAGCCTGGCTCACGACGCTGACGGTAACGTCACGTTGACGGTCGGTAACCAGACGCTGACGTCTGTCCCCGCAGCTCAGATTCAGGCGAGCGAGTGGAGCCACATTGCGGCAGTCTCGGATGGCGCGACGCTGTCCTTGACCGTGGTGAAGCCTGATCCAGACCAAGCGCCTGAGGCGAATGCCTGGGTGACGTACACGAACGGTGCGGCCCTGACCCACCCGATTCCGGTGGATGACGCCGCCCTCGTGTTGGGCAGTGCGGCCTTCGTGGGCCGTCTTGACGAAGCGCGTATCTGGAATGTGGCGCGCCTGGGCGTGCAACTCGTCGGCAGCCGCTTCGCTTCCTTGACCGGCAATGAGTTCGGCTTGGTGGCTTACTATCCGTTTGATGACAGCGGGATCACGGTTGAGGACTTCACCGCCCGTAACGACTGGGATGTCGCCGGTGTCAGAACCGCCGGAGCAACAATCCAGAATGACATTGGTTCGACGACCGCGGTCGATACGGACAACGACGGCTTGGCCGACAGCTGGGAACTTGGCTACTTCGGCGATCTGGCCCAGAACGGGACAGCAGATTCGGACAGCGATGGCGTCAGCGACTTCTACGAGTTCCTCGCCGGAACCAACCCGACCGTGGCCGATGCTGCTGACCTCGATACGGATTCCGACAACCTCACCAATGCGGATGAGGAAGCGCTTGGCACGCATCCGAACAACGCCGACACCGACGATGATGAGAGTCTCGACGGTGACGAGGTCGTTCAGGGCACGGATCCGCTTGACAGCCTGAGTCCATTGCGCAATGGCGCCCTCGAGTTGTCTGCGGCTACAGAGTACGCTCAGGTTGCCATCGGGCCCGCTCTCGGGACAGCGATGACTGTTGAAGCCTGGATCAAGCTGACTGACGCGAGTGATGATACGGGTGTGATCGTCGAGAAGGCCAATGTCGACGGTGGTGCGGACGACTTCGAACTGCGCCTGAACAGCGGCGATCTCGAGTTCGAGTACCGGCGTGCTGATGGCAACACGAACACGATCGTGCTTGACACGAACATCACGTCTGCGGACGGTTGGTGTCACGTGGCGGCCATTCTCGATCCTGCGGCCGGGGCCACTGGCACGGTTCGCCTGGTGGCTCGTTACAGCGGGCTTGGCAACTCCTACTTCTGGTTGCCCAATCAGGTTGAGACCACAGTTGAGGCCAACCTGAGCGGTGCCCTGGATGCCGGTGCCGGTGCCTTGCGCATCGGTAGTGCGGCCGACGGCTCGATCACCGGTATGGTCGACGAAGTCCGCGTGTGGAGCGTTGCTCAGACGGTAGCGCAGTTGCGTGGCCTCCGTGGCGCTCCGATCGCGTCGCTCTTTGGCCTGGTCGGTTACTGGCGCTTCGATGATCTGGGCCTCTCGGCTGAGAGCTTCGTGACCGGTGAGCGCTTCAATACCGCCCTCGCCAGCATCGACAATGCGGACTTCGCTGCTGTAGCCATGAGCGGTGCTGACGTGATTGAGATCCCCTCGAACGTGCAGGGCGATGAAACCTTCGATTACATTGCCGGAGACCTCGACGGCGACGGGATGCCCGATTTCTGGGAACTCAGGCAGTTCGGCAGCACCGCGGCTGCGGGCGGCAATTCTGACGCTGACGGCGACACGATGACCGACCAGTACGAGTTCCTCCTCGGCTGGAACCCATTGACCACGAACTTGGTTGTCGATGGAACGACGCCGACTCTCGGCCTGAGCAACGACAATGACAGTGACGGTCTCAGCAACATCGAGGAACAGCAGTTCGGAACGAACCCGCTGATTGGCGATACCGATGAAGACGGGATGCTTGATGGTCAGGAAATCGTGGGTGACCACGATGCTGATAGCGTCGGCACACCTGGGTATATCACCAGCCCGCTCTACTCGATGAACCACGTCAATCCGCTGGCTGAGATGGTCCCGGCGCGGAGCCTGGACTTGAGCAAGGTCGTCGGCACGGCCGGCATCGCGGTTCCGGCGAGCCGCCGCTTCGACCGGGCTGGAGCAGCCTGGACGCTTGAGGCATGGGTTCGCCCGGAGGCCAGCGAAACCGGCGTGATTCTCTCTTACAAGGTCGGAGCCAACACGGCCATGCAGATCGGCCTGGCTGCCGGCGTTCCGTACGCCAGCTTCAACACGGTCGGTGGAGCGACGGTCATGGTGGGTGGAGCCGCTGCCGGCATTCCGCCATTTGCGGCAGATGAGTGGCGCCACGTTTCGGCCAGCTGGGATCCGCAGGCCCATTCACTGCGCTTGGTTCTCGACGGTCTGCTGACCTTCAGCCAGATGTCTCTCGAGGTACCGGTCAGTGGCATTGGCACGCTCTACATTGGCGGCACGGACGTCGCCGGTGACGAGATGGCAAGTGGTCTTCTGGATGAGGTCCGCGTCTGGACTGTGGCTCGCGATCAGGCTCAGGTTGAGGCCACTCGTGACACCATTCTCGGGACAGGAACCGGCAACCTGCTGGCTTACTACCGCTTCGACGATGGTGGCGTCACGGTCGAGGACTTCGCTCCTGCTCCGTACCCGGTGAATGATGCCGCTGTGTGGGACCTCGAAGCTGCTCTCTACAGCGCCGAAGCTGACGCTGATGGTGACAAGTCCGCGGACTGGGTTACCACGGCGGATGCTATGGTCGTCACGGGCATCGATGATCGTGACTTCGACGGCCTGCCGGACGGTTGGGAAGCTGCCTTCGTGGTAGATATCGACGAGCGCTTCGACGGTCTGGATTCCGATGGTGACGGTGTTGCTGATGACCTCGGCGGTATCTTCGCCACACCTGAGACCAACCTGACCAACACCACTGACGATGACGGTGATGGTTTCGTCAACGACAACGCGGCGAACCCGTTCGGGCGTCCTGAGGTCGATCTGCCTGCCAACATCGCGGCCGGTATCGACTACGACGGTGACGGTCTCAGCACCCTGGGTGAATACCTGGTGGGCACGAACCCGTACGAGAGTGACTCGGACAACAACGGCATCAGCGATGCCGACGAGGACTTTGATGGCGACGGGCTGACCAACGCTCAGGAAACTGTCCTGGGCACGGATCCGGTGGCGGTCGATACGGATGACGACAGCAAGACAGACGACGACGAGGTGCTTGACGGCACCGATCCGCTCGACGAGCTCAGCCGTCTGCGTGACCGCGTTCTCGAGCTCACTGGCGCGACAACGGCGAGCGTGATGCTCCCGATGTCCGGCCGCTTCGCGCTGAACAGCTGGACGCTTGAGGCCTGGGTCAAGCCGACCACCGCCGGTGACAGTGTAATTGTCAGCCGCAGTGTCGGTGCAGTGAACTTCGCCCTCGGTATTGACGACGTTGGCGGCAATCTGCTGCCCTACGTCACCTTCACACCGAGCGATGGCACGGGTGCCGTGACGGTCACTGCCGCTGTCGCTGACGCGATTGAGCTGGATGAGTGGACGCATGTGGCGGCCAGCTTTGATCCGGCGAACGCGCTCCTCCATCTCGTTATAGACGGTGTAGAGGAGTACACGCTGGCGACGATCAAGACCTGTGCGACCAATGGTGTCGGCCCGGTTGCGACCATGATCGGCTCGAGCTTCATCGGGCAGATCGATGAAGTCCGCATTTGGGATGTGCCGCTCAATGCTGCGCAGATCGCAGGCGCGTCGGACACACTCTTGACCGGCAATGAGGCCGGCCTCGTCAGTTACTTCCGCTTCGACGATGACGGGACCTACGCGACGGACTTCACCCAGCGTCAGGACTGGCTCAACGATTGGGCCAACGCCGGGATGCTCGGCGTGGGTGCAACGATGGTTGTTGCCGGCGACGATGCCCCGGTCACCAGTGAGGATGTCGATTCTGACGGCGACGGCATCGTCGACCTCTGGGAATACCAGTTCATCGGCGATCTCAGCAGTGACGGAACGACTGACCTCGATGGTGACGGTCTGACCGATTACTACGAGTACCTGGCACAGCTGGATCCGCGTCTCGTTGACACCGATGCCAACGGCATCAATGACGCAGATGAGGATCTGGAAGACAGTGGCAACGGCGACGGCCTGACAAATGCTGAAGAGCAGATCGCCGGGACCCATCCGCTGCTGCTCGATACAGATGACGACGGCGTTGAGGACGGCGATGAGCTGGACCAGGGCACGAGCCCGCGCTATGCCATGGCTCACCTTGACCCGACGAGTTCCGAGTTCACGCCGGACCGCAGCCTGGATCTCAGCGTTGTGGCTGCCGCGGCGGCTCCCTGGGCCGGCATTGTCCTGCCCGAACCCGTTCGCTTCGACACACAGGGCGGCGCCTGGACGCTGGAAGCCTGGGTCCGCATGGGCACTGATGACACCGGCGCGATCCTGAGCTACCAGGTCGACGGTGACACGGCCATGGAAATCGGTCTCAACAACGGCATTCCGTACACGTCCTTCGATGCCAATGATGGTTCGACGTACACCGTTGGCGGTGCAGCTGGTGTGAGCCCGTTTGTTGCGGACACCTGGCGGCATGTTGCCGGTGTTTGGGATGCTGCTGCCATGGAGCTCAACCTCTATGTCGACGGCGTGCTCGAGTTCACCCTCGTTACAGACAACCCGCCGGTCAGCGGCGTTGGTGAGATGACCCTGGGTGGCGACGGCACAACGGCTCTGGACGATGGTCTGCTGGACGAAGTGAAGGTCTGGCGGCTGGCCCGCACGCTGGCCGGTGTTGCGGACAGTCGCGACGTAGTTGAGATAGGCGAGGCTGTTGCAGCTGGCTTCCAGCCGGGGACTTATGGGGGCGTTCTCCTTCCTGCCGGGGAGCTATCCTTTGCCGATCGAATCGTGAGTTACCGGGCTGGCACGGCGGGGCAGGACCACACGGATTCGTCTGAAGCCCTTGGTGCCCCCGATTACTCCCCAACTACCAGTCCTGATAGCTATGTTGCGTTGGGGCAACGCGGCGTACTGGTCGTTGAGTTTATCGACAACGTCCTCACGTCCGGTCCTGGCGATGATCTCTACATATTCGAGATCGGTCAAGCCGTGGAGGGTGTCACTGTCGAGATAAGTCCCGATGGCACTCGATGGACACCTGTGGGCGCGATCACCGGAGGCACCCGTGGGATTGATATTGATCCCTTCCTTAGCCAGACTTCTGGGAACCTGTTCCGCTTCGTGCGTCTCACAGACGACGGGACGAACTCATACACTGGTTCTGCGCCTGGTTCCGATATTGACGCCGTTGCCGCAATCAATAATGTCAATGTTGCATACCCGATGGCCTACTTCCGCTTCGACGATGCCGGTCTGTCCATTGAGGACATGGCGGTTGCAGGTCCTGCCCTTACAAGCGGCGACTTCCTGCTGGTGGCGGCCGATTACGGTGTAGCGGCTGATGCCGACGACACGGCCCTCTGGGTTCCGATTACAAATGCGATGATGATCCGCGGGATTGATGATGTTGATGCCGATGGCATCGCCGACTGGTACGAGGATCTGTACGGCGGATCCACGACGGCACTGTTCGCCCTGAATGACAACGACGGTGACAGGCTCACCAACCTGACCGAGTTCCTCGTCCTGACGGACCCGAACCACGCAGACACCGATTCCGACGGTATCACCGATGACGACGGTGACTTTGATGGCGACGGCCTCTCGAATATCGCAGAGCAACTGGTCGGCAGTGACCCGACCATGGCTGACACCGATGATGACGGGGAAGACGACGAAGCCGAGGTCCTTGCCGGGACAGATCCGGTCGACGAGCTCAGTCTCCTCACGGATCGTGTCCTCGAACTCACTGGCGTCGGGACGGCAATGCTGACGTTGCCCGTGTCAGGGCGCTTTGCTCTCGACACCTGGACGCTTGAGGCCTGGGTCATGCCGACCACGGCGGTCGATAGCGTGGTGATCGGCCGCACGGTCGGGGGGATTAACTACGCTCTCGGTATCGATGAAGTTGCCGGCAGCCTGCTGCCCTATGTGACCTTCACGCCGAGCGATGGGACAGCGGCCATCACGGTGAAGGCGAACGCTGCGGACGCGATTGCTCTGGGCCAGTGGACCCACCTTGCCGCCACGTTCACTACGGCCGGTGCCAGGCTCGGCCTGTACATCGATGGGATTCAGGAGTACAACGTCGCGACCCTCAAGGAATGCACAACCACTGGCCCAGGCCCGGCGGTCACGGTCGTCGGCCAGGACTTCGTCGGTCAGATTGACGACGTTCGCATCTGGAACGGCTTCCGCAGCCTGCGCAATGTGGCCGGGACCATGAGCACGTTGCTGACCGGCAATGAGTTCGGTCTGGTCAGCTACTTCCGCTTCGAGGACGATGGAGTGTACGCGACTGACTTCACCCAGCGTCAGGATTGGGTCAATGATTGGGCCAATTCCGGTGTTCTGGGCACGGGCGCGGCGATGGTTGCCGCGGCTGCCGATGCCCCAATCCTCGGTGCAGAGATCGATACCGACGGTGATGGCATTGCGGATTACTGGGAATTTGAGCACTTCGGCGGTCTCTTCGCCGGCAGTTTCACTGATGCCGACAGCGATGGACTCAATGACCTGTACGAGTTCTTGGCGGGGACTGATCCGTTGTCGACCGACACGAATGAGGACGGCATTTCCGATCTCGATGAAGATGAGGACAACGACGACCTCACGAACGGTCAGGAACAGGTCCTCGGAACTAATCCGGGGCTCGTGGACACCGATGACGACGGAATCAGCGACTACAACGAGATCCTGGGTGATCCCGAAGACGACGGTACCGTCGACCCGATGTACATGACGAACCCGAACTACAGCGCGTCTCACTTTGACCCGGTTCTCACGGATCCGCTGTCGCCGGACCCGAGTGATCCTCGTGCGTTGTTCGCACCGCAGCGCAGCTTGAAGCTCGATGTGGTCAGCGCCGCTCAGGGCGCCGACTGGGCCGGTGTCTGGCTGCCCGACAGTGCCCGCTTCTCGGGGCTCGGCAACGGCTGGGAACTCGAGGCATGGGTCTACGTCGACGGCGACGACACCGGTGCGATCCTCTCGTACCAGGTTGGTGACGGAACAGCCATGGAGATCGGCCTGGATCGCGGCTATCCCTACGCCACGTTCGACACGACCAACGGTGACACGATTGTGGCCGGTGGGTACCAGGTCTCGGCCCAGCTCGTGGCCAACCGCTGGCATCATGTTGCCGGTAACTGGGTGGCGGGTTCCAACTCAATCCGTCTGTACGTGGATGGTGTACTCGAATACGCCCAGACAACACTGCTCCAGCCCGTCGGTGGCGTTGGCACGATGTACATCGCCGGTACAGGCAGCACGTCCGACGACGACCGTCTGAGTACCGGCATGCTGGATGAACTCCGGATTTCGCGGAATCCGCGGTCACTTGCCGCAGTTCGCGCGACGCGTGACAGCATCATCGAGACATTCCCGGCCAGCACGGCGTTGTTGGCCTATTACCGCTTCGATGACGGCGGCATGGGCATCGAAGACTTCACGAACCCCTACCCGTCCGCAAGTGCTGCCGATGACGCCATTTGGTCGTCGATCTTCAGCGTCCTGGATGGAGACGGCGACGGGACCGCTGACTGGGTGGTCACCACCGATGTGAAAGAGCTCGATGGCATGGACGACACAGACACAGATCTCCTGCCGGACTGGTGGGAAGACCTCTATGCTGGTGCCAACAGTCTTGCTCCGGGAGTTGATCCCGACGGTGATGGCCTCAACCACCTCTACGAGTACTACTGCCGGACCAATCCGTTCGACGATTATACGGACAATGACGGGATCATGGACGGTGATGAGGACTTCGATGAGGAAGGTCTGGCGAACCGCGAGGAACAGAGTACGGGGTCGGATCCGCGTCTGGCTGATACAGACGACGACGGGTACGACGACCAAACTGAGGTGGATGTGGCCACGAGCCCAGTCCACCCGATGAGTCGTCCGAACTTCGCATCCCGCAGTCTCAACTCCGCGGCTGTTGACGTGGGTGGATTGGAAGTTCCGGCTTCCGGGCGCTTCCAGTTCGGTCGCAATCCGTGGACTGTCGAGGCCTGGTACTACCCGACCTCTGTTGACTTGATCTACGACGGTGCCTTTGACACCATGCTCGTAGGGAGTGCCCCGACCAACGGTACTGTGGCGACAAGTGAGATTCCGAGGCTCGTCTACACTGACACCGGGAGCGTTTGGATCGACATTGATGGGCCCGATGTGGCGGGTATTCGCACCTACACGGCCGGGACTGACCTTGCCGTCTCCACGGCTCCCGCTCCGGTCAACGGTGCTGAGAGCGCGATGACAGCGGGACTTGACTCCCTGCTCTACGTCGGCGCAGGTTTCGCGACCATCTGGATCGACGATGGCGACCGGGTCTTCACCGCCGCCGATGATATTCTCGTAACCGGCGCTGCTCCTGCTGACGACACGCCGTATGATGGGAACCTGCCCGGTATGTCCTGGTTTGACGGCGGCACACCGGCCGACACGCTGGATGACGCGGTCTGGGTCGACACGAGTGACCCGGCAGCGAAGAAGGATGAACCTACGGGTGACATCTTTACCTACGTCGGCGTCAACGGTGAGAGCCTCAGTCTTTCGCTGGATGAGGGTGCCCCTCTCGGCCGGATCTACAATGCGTCTGGTGATGTGGTAACGGTTGGTGGCAAGGACAATGTTCCGCCACTGGCAACCGAGAAGTGGAACCACTTGGCGATCGTGTGGGCGCCTGGAGACAACAGCCTGCGGATGTACCGCAATGGCATCCTCCTGATTGCTCAGCAGACGCTGGCTTCGCCGACGATTGCCGCCGGTAATGCCTACGTCGGACTGGGCCTCGCGACAGGGTATATCGACGAACTGCGCATTTGGGGTGAGGAGCGCACGGTCGCGGAACTGGCCCGTTGGCAGAACCAGATTATCCCGACCTACAACAGCGTAGACACCGGAGCCTACCATGGCCAGTTGGCGGCGCAGGAGCTTAACACGCTCTTCACGTGGTCCGAGTATGCCCTCGGGACGATCTACGAATTCACTGACGTACTGGCGCTGTACTACCGGTTCGATGATGCCGGTGTCTTCAGCGAGGACTTCCGTTCCTTCGCCAACCGCGCCAACTTCCTCAATGCCACCGGCACTGAGTCACGCAGCGCCCCGCTGCACGGTGTGGATGATGACGACGGTGACGGCCTGCCTGAGTGGTGGGTGAACCTGCATGGCCTGGTGAACTGGTGGCAGCGTCGCATTTACGGCACAAACCCGGCTGACGTGGATACCCGTCAGGACCTCAACGTCGACGGTCTGATGACTGAAGGGATTGGCGCTCCGCCAAACAACTGGAACTTCGGCGGCGTCTCGCAGGGGCCATACACGGCGCCTCCGACCGTGGCTCAGCAGCCCGTACCGTTCGACACATCCGGCGACATCACGCGTGACTTCACCGTGTTTGGCTCCATCGGTGGCCAAGGCGGCTATGTGGAGAACTTGGAGTTCGTTACCACCAAGTCATCCATTTCGCACGATTCGGGTCAGTTCATGGATCTGATGAAGTACATCGTACTGGAGCGCGTGCCGCAGACGGCACCGTTCAGCCTCTGGATCTGGAATGGCCGCGTCACCCGCCTGGCCATCAACGGCACGAACGTCGGCCTGACCACCACCGGGACCATTGACATTGCCCAGTGGCTGCAGGCCGGTCGTAACCAGATCTACATGCAGGTTCAGGACACGGGAGGCGCGACGCACAGTGTGGTCGTTCGTCCTCCGAGCTTCTGGCTCTACAACACAGGTGGCGCGAACCCGGTTATTCTGCAGCAGCCCTGGCCATTGCAGACGTATACCTGGCCCTGGGGCATCACGAAGATCGACACGCAGTTGGTTGTTGACGGCAAGACCGTGATCATCCGCGGCGATGACATGAAATTCGATCCACGCAGTGTGTGGCACGGCCGTGTCACGACTGAGCCGCCCTCGACAACACCTGATCTTGCCGGCCTCTTCCCGCCGCACGCGAACTATGGTTTGCCTAATGATCCGGACCTTGACGGTGTGACCAACCTGCTCGAGTTCGCGATCGGGACGAACCCGATGGATGCGGACAGCGACAACGACGGTATTGCGGACGGTGACGAGGACTTTGACGGTGACGGCATCAGCAATGCCCAGGAAGACCTGAACCACACCGATCCGACCGCGCCTGACACGGATGATGACGGCCTGGCTGACGGCGAGGAAATTGCCCTCGGGACGAGTCCCACGGATGGCAACGATCCGCTTGAATTGCGGGGCATGTGGTTCGATGGAGCCGGTGACTTTGTCGAGTTGCCACTGCTGCAGCGCTTCGCCCTCAACGACTGGACCATCGAGGCATGGGTACGCCCGATGGCGACCACGGATGGTGGTGTTGTGCTCGAGCGCGTGGTCGGCACGATGAGCTCTGCCTACAACGTCAACTACGGCTTGCGCCTGGTTGAGTCCGCAGGCCAGATCTTTGCTGAGGCCTACTTCAGCAATGGCGCAGGTCGCGAAGTGTCGGCTCGTTCCGTCCATCCGATCGAGGTTGGCGGCGATGATTGGACCCACTTGGCGGCGGCTTACGACCTTGGTCTGCGGAAGCTGACTGTCTACGTGAATGGCGGTCGGTCGCAATTCGTGAGTGACAGCACCGCGCCGATCCAATTCGGTCCCGGTGTTGCCTACACCCGTGTGGGTGAGGGCTTCGAGGGTGTTATGCTTGATGCCCGTGTATGGGGCACGGCTCGTGATGCCGCGGCGATCCAGACTGACATGTTCGCCTTCCTCGGTGGCGATGAGACTGACTTGGTGGGCTACTACCGGTTCACTGATGGCGGTCTGACCGCTCAGGACAGTCTGAATTCCTCGGCCAGTGACTGGGTGAGCGGCTGGATGAATGCGGCCACGCTTAACGGGGATGCCAGGTTCATCGAGCTTGACGAGATCCCGATCAAGCTTGAGGAAGACTCCGATGGCGATGGTCTCCCGGATTCATGGGAGATGAACAACTTCGGCGATCTGACCACCACAGACGGCAGTTTCGATGGTGACGGCGATGGCCTCATCGATTACTACGAGTACCTGGCTGGTCTGGACCCGAATGACTCTGACACGGACTCCGACGGCATCAGTGACTATGAAGAGGACGAGGATGGTGACAATCTCTCCAACGGGCTCGAGCAGGAATACGGCTCGGATCCGGATGAGAGTGACACGGATGACGACGGTTACAGCGATTACACCGAAGTCTATCCGGATGAGCCGGCCGATGTGACCGATATCTTCGGCACAGAGGCCAGTTACTCCGGCGTGCTCGATCCGACCTCGCCACTGGTGAAGCGCAGCCTGATTCTCGAGGGGCACAACACGTCATTGCCCCATGGCAACCGGTTCTCCTTCGTGAATGCTCCGCCGATCACCGGTGGTCCGCAGGTCACGATTTCGCAGCCCACCCAGGGCTTCACCACGCCGAACCGCTTCACCACGGTGTCTGGCTTTGTCACGAGCACCACGCCGCTGGTCTACATCAAGCTGTTTGTCAACGAACTGCTTGACAGCAACCTGGCCTGGCAGGTCAACGGCAGCAATTACTTCTTCGGGCAGACGATCATCATCAACCCGGGAGTGAATGCGCTGATCATCGTTGCTGAGGATTCCTCCGGCCGTCTGGGCTACGGCACGGTCGCCGTCACCTCGACGGCGGTCCCCGCGGACATCCGCGTGACGCAGTCCTGGGATGTTCCGGGCGACCTCGATACATGGTTGCTGGCTCCTGACTTCCGCCACATGGGCTGGACATTTGGCGGTCCGCGCTATCCGCTCTCGCTTCATGGCGGCACGAACCCGGGTCAGATGGCCGGCGCACTGCTGGACGTGGACGACGTTTCCGGGACCGGCCCGGAGAACATCACCCTTGAGCAGGGCTACGGGATCAGTGGCAAGTACGAAGTCTGGATGAACAACTTCCTCAACACTGGGAATGCGTCCTCGACCGTCCGTGTCCTGGTGCATCAGGGCACGCCTCAGGAGCAGATCGTCGAGTTTGGTCCGGAAGAGATGCCCGTCCCCGACTTCAACGGGCTCAACTCTGCCGCCTGGTGGCACGTCACAACGATTGACTGGCCCAGTGGCGTGATGGATCCGCCGGGGCGCGCGATTTCGAGCGATCGTGAGACGTTTGTCTATCGCGAACAGCCGACGCCAGGTTGGACGATTGAGGGCTGGGTGCGTCCGGGTGACACGGATCAGACCGGTGCCTTGTTGGAGTACCGCAATCCGAGCAACCATGTGGCGTACGTTGTCGGCCTGAGTGACAACCGTCCGTTCATGCGCGTGCTTCTCGCGGCTGCTGACGCGGCTGCCGACGACAGCTATGACAGCTTGATGCTTGATCCACTTACCGAAGACGAATGGTCACACGTGGCCTTCCAGTATGACGAGGACTCCAGGGAACTGCGGATCGTGGTCAACGGTCTGAGCGTGGGCAAATCGGTTGCCGGCGTGAACATCCTGAGTGGCGGTTCCGCTCAGTTGGATGCCCCCTATGCGAGCGAGTCGTTCACCGACTGTGGTCTGGATGAGTTCCGGGTGTGGAGTTCCGCACGTCGTGACTACCTGCTCGAGTTCCTGCGCTACCGGCACGTGTCGCGCAACACCCAGACCCTGGTGGCTTACTACCGGTTCGACGACGGCGGAGTCAGTATTGACGACTTCGCGCACTTCGGCGATGCTGATTACACCCTCGACGGTGTTGACACCCGTCTTGACATCGTTCCTGCCACCGCGGGTCCCGACGCCCTGTGGGGAACGGACGACGACACGGTTGCTGCTGCAGGCGTCGCCGATTACTGGGTGGATGTAAACGGCAATGGTCTGGTCGATTACAGCGATGAGATCTTCACGGATGACATCACCGTCAACGGTGAGTACGATGCGGGTGAGACTCAGGTCTACCTCGGTGTTGACGGGACCTGGGACACGGCGCCGACCACGGCCGGTACTCTGATGGACGGTCACAATGACATGGTCACAGCACTTGTGGCGGCTCCCGTATACGGCATCGAGGACGTCGATAAGGACGAGATCGAGGACTGGTTCGAGGAGCGCTTCTTCTCCTCCTCCATCTACTGGCTGGATGTCAACGGCAACAGCCTCTTCGACAGAGACGATGAGACCTTCGTCGATGTGAACGGGAACCGTACCTACGATATCCAGGACGACACGCGCGTTTACCTGGGTGCTGACGGCGTCTGGACGTCGGTTGACGGCACGGTCCGTGCCGGTTGGGTTGGTCATGCTGCCGATGGGCAGGCCAATTGTGACCCGACAGCGGATCCCGATCGTGATGGCCTCTCGAACCTGTACGAGTTCTTCGCCAGCACGAATCCGCTGGTCAAGGACACCGATGGTGACAGTGTCGAGGACGGCACGGAAGACACCATCGACATGGATGGTCTGAACAACCTGAACGAGCAGCTGTACGGTTCCGATCCGAGGCTCTCCGACACGGATGACGATGGTGAGCTCGACTCTGCCGAGGTGGACACGGGCACCGATCCGGGCAGCGCGCTCGAGCCTGTGGCCGAGCGTTCACTCCACGTGGATGGCACCGGATATGTCCAGTTGCCCTGGGAGTCCGAGCGCTTCGCATTGCCGAACTTCACGATCGAGGCCTGGGTCTACCCCGAGACGGCTACAGACGGCGCGATCATCAGACGCTCCGTGCGCTCCAACGAGCTCAACTACGAGTTGGGGTTGGCGACGAAGGATGGGATCTACGTCCCGTACGTGACGGTCACCCCGGCGGATGCATCTGCCGATGTTGAGGTCACCCAAGTGGGGGTGAATCGCATTGAGATTCCGCTCGAGCGCTGGAGCCATATCGCGGCCAGCTACGATGAAGCATCCGGGCAGCTCTCCCTCCTGATTGACGGCGTCCGCGTCGGCAATGCGGTTGTGGACAACGGCGTCAAGACGCATGGCTACGGGCCGGTCTACACCCGACTGGGTGAAGGCTTCGACGGTTATGTGGACGAGGTCCGCATCTGGAGCCGCGCGCGGAGCATCTACACGATCGCCAACGGTCGCCATCTCCAGGCTAACCGTTCCGACCGTGCTCTGATGGGCTACTTCACCTTCGATGACGGTGGCGTGACCGCTCAGGACATGTTGGCCACCTACCAGCGCGATTGGCGCGAGGACTGGGTCCATGCCGGGGCTCTCTTCGGCGACGCGATCATGGTTGAGGACGCCGTGTCTCAGGATGTACCGATCCCGGATCGCGATGTTGATTCGGACGGTGACGGGATTGCCGACTCCTGGGAGATCCGCTACTTCGACCGGATTACGGCGACCAACGGCCAGACCGACTTCGACGGCGATGGCCTGACCGACTACTACGAGTACCTCGCACCCACGCATCCGCTCCTGATGGACACGAACAACGACGGTGTGAACGACGACCTGACCGACTCCGACGGTGACTTGCTCACCAACCTGGAGGAACAGGAGTACCGGACGCATCCGGGCGAGATGGACACGGATGACGACGGCCTGTCCGACCGTGAGGAGCTGCTGGTCGCTGACGACGCTCTCTCCACGCTGGTACCGGCGGGTGAAACCAGTCCGCGCCACAGCATGAGTCCGGCCCGCGAGCAGGCCTTTGACCTCTCCAAAATCGCCACTCAGGTTGAGGGTGTCAGGCTGCCGTTCACGAATGACGACCTCGTCCTCGACTTGTCCTCCTGGACGGTCGAGGCCTGGTTCTACTCGGGTGCTGCGGCCACGCAAACGGGCTCGATCGTGCGCAAGCAGGTCGGCACGCTCAATCAGTTCGATCTCGGGGTGACTGCCGGTGTTCCATACGTGTCCTACGAGACGTCCGAAGGCATTGCCTACAGCGTAACAGCTGCGGCTGCTGTGGCGGACGGTGAGTGGGTCCACCTTGCCGGTGTCTGGGATGGTACCGCCCGCGTTCTGCGTCTGTACATCAACGCCACGACTGAACTCGAGCAGACCTTCAGAGCTGACGAGCAGGACATCGAGCCTGTCTCCGGCTATGGTCGCACGACGATGGGCGCAGGCGGGGCCTGGACTGACGCGGTCATCGACGAAGTGCGCATCTGGAACACGATCCGGACTCAGGATGATATCGATGCTGCACGGCACGAGTTCACCTACTGGACCGATTCCGGTCTCACGCGCTACTACCGGTTCGATGACGGTGGGCTCTCAATCGAGGACTTCGCTCACAACACGACGTTCTGGGATTTCGAGACCTACTCGATTGCCGCTTCCGATTACCTGGCGACTCCGGACACTGACGGTGACGGAACGGCTGACTGGGTGGTCGCGACCACGGCCCATCGCCAGCACGGCATGGATGATGCGGACGGCGACGGCATGGCAGACTGGTTCGAGTCTCTTTACAGCGTGCAAGACGCCGGTGCCGATGAGGACGAGGACTGGCTGACGAACGCCTACGAGTTCCTCTCCGGGACGAACCCGATTGACTCGGTCGACAACAGTGATGCGACGGCCGACAGCGATTCCGACGGTGTCAGCAACCTGATTGAGCAGCAGTTCGGTACGGATCCGCGTCTGGTCGACACGGACAACGACGGGTTGACCGACGGCGAAGAGATCCTGGGTGTTAATAACACCAGCACGGCCTTGGTGCCTCTGGCCCGGCCGAACGTGGACACCTACGCCAGTGATCCTCTCAGTGCGCTTGATCCTCCGTACCGCGATCCGGCTGACCTCAGCAGAGGCGGGCGTTCGCTCAAGCTGGACGGCGCGACTCAGTTCGTGACGTTGCCGAACCTGAACAAGTATGCGGTAACCGAGTGGACCCTCGAAGCGCATGTTCTCCCGACTGCGGCACAGTCCGGTGTCATCGTTTCCCGTCGTCTCGGCACGACAGCCACAAACTACGAGATGGGCCTTGCCCTGGATGGCGGCATGCTGCGGCCGTTCGCTCGCTTTGTGGCGCTCAACGGCAGTGTGGTCAACGTCGGTGGTGCGGGCTCGGTTATCTCCGTTCCGCTCAACGAGTGGTCGCATGTTGCCGCGTCCTATGATCCGGCGATCCAGACCCTCACCCTATACGTTGACGGAATGCCTGTTGACGAGACCATCGACCTTGACCGGAACGAGTGTCCGGTTACCGGTGACGGGATAGATCCGGCTTCCAGCAAGCTCGTGGGCGCCCAGGTGACGGTTGGTAAGCGTGCTGATGCAGCGGCACCCGACTTCTTTGCCGGGAACCTGGATGAAGTCCGTGTTTGGGGCGTGGTAAGGACGCCTGACGAGGTCTTCCAGGACTTCCGTGGTGTGATCGTCAACTCGACCGGGCGGCTGTCCGGTTATGCGCCCGCGATCAGTGGCGCTTCGGTCTCGAGTACGACGATCCAGCAGGCTCTCTCCCGTCCGCACGCGGCGTCTCGTCTCTTGGTGGCCTACGATGAGACGGTGAACGCCAAGGCGAAGCAGTCGATCAGCAAGAGCATGGGTGTGAAGATCCTCGACGAGATTTCACTCACCGGCGTTCAGGTCGTCGAGATTGCCGACAACACCACGCTGGCTGTCAAGCTGGCTCAGTACCGTGACCGTGATGACGTGCTCTATGCCGAGCCTGACTACCGGGTGCAGCCCAGCGTCATTCCCAATGACCCGCGCTTTGGCGAGCTGTGGGGTATGGACAACACGGGCCAGACTGGTGGCACTCCCGGTGCTGACATTGGTGCCGTGGAGGCATGGAATACAACCGTTGGCTCACGCGACATCATTGTTGCGGTGATCGACACCGGCATTGACTACAACCATCCGGACTTGGCCGCCAATATGTGGGTCAACGCGGGTGAGGTGCCAGGCAACGGCGTCGATGATGACGGGAACGGCTTCGTGGACGATGTGCACGGGTATGACTTCGCCAACAACGACGGCGATCCCTGGGATGATCACTATCACGGCACGCACTGTGCGGGGACCATCGGCGCGGTTGGCGACAACGGCATTGGCGTCTCCGGCGTGAGCTGGCGTGTCCGGCTAATGGCGGTGAAGAATATGGGCCTTGCCGGTGGCCTTGTGTCAGACTCCGTCCGTGCTCTGGATTACGCGGTTCAGATGGGCGCACATGTCACGAGCAACAGCTACGGCGGCTATGGCTTCTCGCAGGCCATGTATGATGCCATCGGGCGCGCAAAGGACGCCGGCCAGCTGTTTGTGGCGGCGGCCTCCAATGACAGCAATGACAACGACATCAATCCAGCCTATCCGGCCAGCTATGACCACGAGAATATCATTTCGGTGGCGGCGACCGATCACAACGATCAGTTTGCGTCGTTCAGCAACTACGGGGCGACAACCGTCGACTTGTCGGCTCCCGGAGTGAACATTCTCAGCACCTTCCCGAACAACACCTACAGCGCGATCAACGGCACATCGATGGCCTGTCCGCATGTTGCCGGTGCGGCTGCCCTGCTGTACGCGGCGACCGGCGCCACCGGATGGGAGACGGTCAAGGATCTGCTGTTGAATGGCGTTGATCCGCTGCCGGTTACAGGGCGCGTCCTCACGGACGGCAGACTCAACATCCAGAATTCCCTGTTGAGCAGCACGGCGGGTCTCATCGCCTACCTGCGCAGTGACAGTCGCTGGCACGATGCGTCGTCGACAGACGTCGTGAAGGACCTGACCGAAGCGGACATCTGGCTGCCGGATTACCAAGGCCTCTACGCCGGTGTTCTCGAGAACGGTGCTCTAATCGATGACGCGGCCAGTGCCATGCAGCCTGGCGATGTTGACGGTGACGGGATCCCGGACTGGTACGAGACGGCTCGCGGTCTGAACGCGATTGCCGCTGATGGTGATCTTGATCTGGACGGTGACGGGCTCACGAACTACTACGAGTACCTGGCCAACACAGATCCGTACAACCCCATCAGCGTGGGCACCACGCCTGACGGCGCGGCCAATCCTGACGGCGACTCGCTGACCAACCTGCTCGAGCAGACCTATGGCACGAACCCGGTGGTTGCCGATGCCGATACCGATGACGACGGGGTGACCGACAATGATGAGCTCACGGGGGCCTTCCCGAGCTTGCCGATGGATGCGATGTCGCCTTACGTGAGTCGTGTACTCATGCTCCGTGATGCGGACGATATGCTTGTTCTGCCGAACCAGCCGCGCTTTGCGCTGGTCGACAGCTGGACCGTGGAAGCCTGGGTCAGGCTGGACGGGACTGAGGCCGATGGAGGCGTGATCCTGAGTCGACGTATTGATGACGGTCAGGACGACAGCTTCTCCTCGGTCAACTACGAACTGGGTCTCGATGCAGGGCTCAATCCGTATGTCCGCTACACCGGTTCCGCCGAGCTTGGCCACACAGAAGTCATTGCTCGTTCGCAGCACGTCGTGCAGACGAACCTGTGGACGCATATTGCCGGTGTGTTCGATGCGGCGGCCAGTACCCTCACGATCTATGTGAACAGCATCCCGTATTGGACGACGAATACCTACGGAATCGTGCCTGCTGCTGCCGACATTGGGCGTGTGAGCACAGTTGTTGGTGGCGATGACACCGCTATCAATGGTGATGCCCTCCTCGGCGCCATCGACAGCCTGCGGATCTGGGCTGTTGCCCGGACCACCTTCGCGGACGCGGCTGTGTCAGCAACCGGCTTCGACGGCACGGCTGATCTGGTGGCCTTCTACCGCTTCGATGACGGTGAAGCGGCGACTAACGGCAGTGGGGCTCAGGACTTCACGTCCGGATACGAGAATGACTGGCTCCGCGCCTGGTTCAACGCCGGTGAGTTGGTCAACGGTGCGCTGATGCCGGTCAGCTTCGACAGCCCGGCCGACCTCTTCGAGGACGACACGGACGGCGATGGCCTGCCCGACTGGTGGGAGCTCAACTTCTTCGGCGATCTCCTCCGGGATGGTCTTGGCGATCTGGATGGCGATGGCCTGAACGATCTGTATGAGTACCTGGCCGGCACGGATCCGACGGTTATCGTGACGTTCAACGATGGGTTGATCGACGCGAATCGCGATGCCGACAACGATGGGTTAAGCAACGCAGAAGAGCAGGTCTTCGGCACGTTGCCCGGAAATCCGGACACGGATGATGACGGTGTGTCGGACGGCGACGAGGTGGTTGGTGATCCGGACGGTGCTGCGGGTGCCGTGGCTGCTGCGCCGCAGTACATGAGCAGTCCTGTTCACTCCATGGGCCACTATGATCCCATCCTTACGGACAGCCTTGGCAACCAGGCCTTCTGTCCGGACCGTAGTCTCGACCTGGGCGTTGTTAGCACGGCTGTGAACACCGCCGCCGGGTGGGATGCCTACGCGGGTATCACCGTGCCGGAAGGATCACGCGTCAGTATCTATCCTGCATCGGACGCGCGGACATTCGAGGCCTGGGTACGTCCCAGCAGCACAGATGTCGATGGCGGCGCCATCCTGTCCTACCGCATTGACGGACGGATTGGTCTGGAGCTCGGTCTGAACGCCAGTGCTGAGCCCTACGTGATGTACGAGACGGACGGCGGGACGGTCTACTTCGTCGGTGGTATGCCACCGGTGGGCGGCACGCCGCTGGGCAACTCCGTCAGCGTGAGTCCCCTCGCCTACGACACGTGGCACCATGTGGCTGCCGTGCGTGATCCGGACGTCCGGGGCCTGAGCCTGTACGTTGATGGTCTCCTCCAGTTCACCTTGGGCACGATTGAGCTGCCGGGATGGTTCCCGACGCGTCAGAGCGAAGGCGAGCTGTACCTGGGTGGTACGGGGGTCGTCGGTGGCGGCCGCCGTCTGGAAGCCGGCCTGCTGGATGAAGTCCGTGTTTGGGGCGAGGCCCGTACGCGTGCTCAGCTCGAAGCCAACCGTGACACGGTGTTGCCGGTGACAGCTGCGGGCACAAACGATCCGTTGCTCGTGTACTACCGCTTCGATGATGCCGGTATCAACATCGAGGACTTCGCCTGGGCCCACGGCCAGATCGTCTCTTACGACTACATCCTCAGCGCGGCGAACTATGACGTTGGCGACGCGGATAGTGACGGTACGTCTGACTGGGTCGTACCTACCGATGCCAAGCACATTCGCGGCTGGGATGACCAAGATGGCGATGACTTGCCCGATTGGTGGGAATCCGCTTTCGTGGTGGACATCGATGAAACGACCGACGGCGTGGACAACGACGGTGATGGTGCGATTGATGACCTTACCGGCATCTACGCGACGCCGGAGACGAACCTCACGGACACGGTCGACAACGACAACGACGGTGTGGTCAACGATGGACCCAACGATCCGGCTGGTAGCCCGGAGACGGATCTGCCTGCGGACATCGTGGCCACCGCGGACAATGATGGCGACGGTCTGACCAACCTCTACGAGCACTACTGCCGTACGAACCCGTGGTCCATCGACACCGATGGCGACGGTGTTCTCGACGGCGATGAGGACTTCGATGGCGATGAGCTGCCGAACATCAAGGAAGAGCAGGCCGGCACGGATCCGCGCCTGCCTGACACCGATGACGATGGTCTGTCCGATGGTGAAGAGGCCATTAGCGACACGTCACCAGTTGACGCGCTGAGCCCGGAGAGACAGCATGCCCTCTATCTGCCGGCCGGCGGATACGTGGACATGCCCATGTCCGGTCGCTTTGCCCTCGGCAGTTGGACGGTTGAAACCTGGGTGTTCTCTGAAGCGGTGACGGCTGACGTCCCGATCATTGCCCGTACGTTCGACATGGCGGGGACAGTGGTCAACTACGTACTCGGTCTCAAGGCCGACCGTCGCCCCTATGCGGCCTTTACAGCCGGCTCGGGCACAGTCGTTGAGGTCGTTGCAAGTCCAGCCGGTGCCGTCGGCATTGGCGAGTGGGTCCACGTGGCGGCTACGTTCGACGTTGCGAACAGCACGCTGAGTCTGTACCGGAACAGTGAGCTGATCACCTCGAAGGGCACATCGTACACCTCGGTCACAAATGGCCCAGGTCCGGTGAGTGTTCGGATCGGCAGTTCGGCCGGTGGGTTCGCTGGCTATCTCGACGATGTCCGCATCTATGGTGCCGCGCTGGACAAGGCGACTCTCGAAGCCCGTATGCGCGATGTCCTTCTCGGCGATGAGGCGGATTTGGTCGCTTACTACCGGTTCGACGACAGCACCAGCAAGGGTGCCGCGGACTTTGGTCACGTCGAGGACTTCGCCATGCCTGGCGGGGACTGGCTCAATGAGTGGGCCAACGCTGGTTCCCTGCGTGGCGGCGCCGTCATGGTCGAGTTGACCGGCACGACCACCCCAACCCTGGGTGAGCACCCGTTTACTCAGGACGAGGACAGCGATATTGACGATCTGCCCGACTGGTGGGAACTCCAGTACTTTGGCGATTTGCTTCAGGACGGCACCGGTGATGCTGACGGTGATGGACTCAACGACTTCTACGAGTACCTCTCCCGCACAAGTCCATTGGAGTTCGACACAGACTCGTTGGGGACGCCTGACAAGTTCCGTGATCCCGACAGCGACACGCTGTGGAATATCGAGGAGCAGGACTACGGGACCCATCCGTACCAGGCCGATACAGACGACGACGGTGACGGCGATGCGTACGAGACGTTCCAAGCCAACGACGGCTTCGGGACGAACCCGACCGATTCGCTCGATCCTCTCGTCCGCCAGGTTGGCAGCTTCGACGGTGTCCAGGACTACGTGCGTGTCGAGGAGAATCCGGATCTCGGGGCTCAGGCATTCGCCTTGAGCTTCTGGATTCGTCCTGGCGCAACCGGTCCGGCGACCATCCTGGAGAAGCACGATGCCGAGGCACCCTATTACGCGTCCAACGGGACACGCACGCACGCGCTGAACTACCAGGTCAGTCTGACCTCGACGAATCAGCTGCGGTTCGAGTACCACAAGGCCAGCAGTGGTCGCCCGATCTCGGTGACGACGCGTCCGACCGACACGATTGGTTTGCATGAGTGGACACTGGTTATCATCAACTACGATCACACCGCTGGTGTACTCGAGATTCATCTGCTGGTTCCGCAGGGCGAGAACTACGAAGCTCGCAGTCGCCAGGGCTCACCAGGTGGCATTCCGGTCAGCGGGTTGGGTGACCTGTACATCGGCGCCAGCTACGTTGATGTCGGAACCAACGACATCTGGTCGACCGCATCGCACTTCCGCGGTGACTTGGATGAGATCGCGGTCTGGAGCCGCATGCTGACGGCCGGCGATCCTCTTGATCCCACCGTACCGAATGACTTCGATACGCTGTACAACAACGGGGTCCGTGAAGGCATCGTCCTTGGACTCGTCGGCGCGCAGCCGACTGAGTTGCTGGCCTACTACATGTTCGACGACGGTGGCCAGACGCTCGAGGACTTCGTCCATCCGCAGGATTGGTTGCTCGACTGGACGCACGCCGGTGTGGTCAACGGCAGTATCTTCGTTGCCGGCGGTTTGCGCGACAACGACGACGACGGTCTGCCGAACTGGTTCGAGCTGGTCTACAGCCAGACGCTCCAAATCACACCGGATGCTCTGGGCGGTGAGTTCGACCTCAACCCGAACAACAACAACACCGACGGTGACGTCTTCACAGACGGCACGGAAGACTTCGACTATGATTGGCTCACGAATGTCGAGGAGTACAACGGTGCTGACGGTGGCGGGCCTGAGCTTGGCGTGGCCGAGTTCAACGGGACGAGCTGGGTCTACGGGACGATCAATCCTGATCGTATCGTGGTTGATCCGCCGAACCCGCCGGAAGTTGACGAATGGTACTTTGTGGACGCCAAGGTCAATGGTACGGCCCCGAGTGGTGTCTGGGTGGGTCACGTCGGTGACTTGGCCCGTTACACGGCCGGTGCGTGGACCTTCATAGACGTGAGTGGCGAGCCGCCGGCGAGCCCGGTTGCCGGGTCCGTTTTCATCACCGGTGTGGTGACCGAAGTCGGCATCGGCGGCGTCGAGGAGATTATGCCCGACGATGGGACGTCGCCTGTGAACGATGACACGGACGGTGACGGTGTTCAGGATGGCCTCGAGGTCGCTCGGACAACCCTGTCCGGTGTTCCGGCTCCGACCAATCCGCTGCTTGTCGACTCTGATGACGATGGTCTCTCCGACCTCGAGGAAGAGCTCAGCAACGGCAATCCGCTGTCGTCGCTGGAGCCTCTCAAGAAGCGCAGCCTGCAACTCGGGACTGGCGGCTACATGGAGGTCCAAGGGCGGAACCGTCATCAGCTCGAAGTCTTCACGATCGAGGCTTGGGTCAAGCCGGCTGCTGCCGGCAGCACAGGCGTGATTTTGCGCAAGGCCAGCGACGGGGCCACGGTCAACTACGAGCTCGGCCTCAACGCCGGGAAGCCGTATGTGATGTTCACCCCGGTGACAGGCAATACGGCCTCCAACCAGCGCGTAGAAGCGGCAGCTGAGCTTGATCCGGCGACGGACTGGCACCATGTCGCAGGTGTTCTGAGCGCCACTACGGGTACAGCAGGGCTGTGGCTCTACGTCGATGGACAGCCCATGGGACGTCTCATTGTCGGTATCGATCCCAGGGTCGGTGACGGCAACCTGACGATCGGCGCTGCCGCGGGCGGCTTCGAGGGTCTGGTCGACGAAGTCCGTGTGTGGAGCATTGCCAGGACCACCACAGATATTGGTCAGCGCAACAACTTCACATTGGCGGGGACCGAGACAGGTCTGGTGGCCTACTTCCGGATGGACGATGCCGAGTGGCCCACGCAGTCCGCCTCGCCTTACGTGCAGGCCTACGGTGCTGAGGACTTCACCCAGCCCAATGACTTCAGGGCGTCCGCGATCGGGAACGCTACCTATGCGTTTGTCGAGGACGACGTTCCGCAGCTCGAAGAGGTCGACACGGACAACGACGGCATGCCTGACTTCTGGGAGAAGATGCACGGGCTTGATCCGGCAGATCCGAACGATGGTATTGGCGATCCCGACGGCGACGGTCTGGTGAACTTGGATGAGTATCGCTACGGGGCTAACCCGAACAATCCGGACACTGACAGCGACGGTCTGGATGACAACTGGGAGGTCACGTATCTGCTGGATCCGGCGAAGGCCGATTCCGATGACACGCCGCCGAACGATAGCCTGTCCGACCTCGACAGCGACAGCCTGACGAACCAGACGGAATACAACATCGGGACCAATCCGCGGAACCTTGACACGGATGGTGATGGTCTGCCGGATGGTTGGGAATACACCTATGACCTGGATCCGCTCGACAACGGCGTCACCGGAACCGGTACCACGGTCGTTTTCACAGAGCATGGTGCCGGCGGCGATCCGGACGCAGATGGACTCACCAATGCCGATGAGCTGCTCCTCCAGACACATCCGCGCAACGCCGACACCGATGGTGATCAGCTGCGCGACGGGTGGGAAGTACTCTACGATTGGGATCCGCGCCTGGCCGACAGCGACGGGGACGGTACGCAGGACGGCGTAGAGGATCCGGATCGGGATGGTCTCTCGAACACCGGTGAGCAGAATAGCGGGACGGATCCGCTGAGTTGGGACACGGATGGTGATGAGCTGCCGGATGGCTGGGAGGTCGCCCAGGTCCGCTCCGATGGACTCACCCTGAATCCGCTCGATGCCACCGGTATCTTCGGCCGTGACGGTGACCCGGACAATGACACGTGGACCAACTACCAGGAATTCCTGCTGGGGACGGACCCGTGGGTCAGCAACGTTGCCGACCAGGCCATTGACCGTGACAACGACAACCTGGCGGATTGGGAAGAGACGCTCCACAACACGGATCCGCAATGGCCGGATACCGACGATGATGGCGTTGGCGACTACGAGGAAGTGCGCGTCAACACGCGTGGCTATGACAGCCTCTCCAAGGAGGCCATCAGCAACTTCGTTGACCTGAACTTCAGTAACACGCTGGATTACAATGGCAACCGGGTGGCCAATGTGTCCCGGGACCAGTTCCTGGCCGTCGACCTGACCAAGCTGGACGATGAGGGCATTGGCCGACGTCACCTTGCTCTGAGCAGCTGGACCATTGAGGCTCGCGTCCGGGTGGATGTGACCCGCCTCAATGAGTACATGAGCGCTGTCGCCATCGCTGATCGCGTGGCAACGGGTGACCGTCTCGTCATCATCCAGCGCGGCTTCACGGGAAGCACGGATGTCAACTATGAACTCGGTCTGAGGGCCGTGGTTCAGAACGGCAGTGCGCATTTCTATCCGTACACGCGGTGGTTCAGAACGACTGAACGCGTCAGCGAGGCTGAGAACGACATGATTGCGGCGGACGAATGGGTCCACTTGACCGGTCGCTTCAACGCTGAGGACAACACCCTCACGCTGTACAAGAACGGTACGGAGATTGCCCGGGAGACTCAGGTTACCGGCTTCTGCCCGACGGTTGATCAGGCCGCCACGCCGAGCGCGTTCATTCGCGTTGGTGAGGGCTTCTTCGGTGACATTGATGAAGTGAGGATCTGGGGTGTTCAGGATCCCGAAGTCCAACTCGTCATGGGTGATCCGGCTCAGATGCAGTTCAACAGCGTGACCACTGGCCAGGTTGAGAACCTCGTGGGCGTTGTCCGTACAGCGGACGAGATCGCCTACAATCACGATCGCTCCGTGATGCCAACGCGCGGCGTCTATGACGCCAGCCTGCGCGACCACTTCGATATCGTCGTGACCACTCCTGATGAGCTGACCATCGACCGCAGGGTGACGGACACACCATGGACCACCGTCTCGGGGCAGCCTGGTCGTTTGGCCGCTCGTGCTTACTATGAGGACGCCAATGGCAACGACAGCTGGGATGCCGGCGAGGATGTCTGGTTGGACAGCTCAGCCACAGGTACCCAGGAAGGGCAGTACGACGACTTGCTCGACACGCAGGTTGCCGCGGGAGCGGACGGTTGGACCGCCTTGACTGGTGCAATCGGGCGCGCCGTCAGCCTGTACTACAACGATGCCAATAGCAGCGTTGTGTTTGATGTGGGCGAGGATGCGTGGCTGGACTACCGGAACACGGCGTCCTGGTACACGGCTCAGCGGGCACCGTGGGCTCGTGCTGCCGGACTTCTGTTCTACCTCAAGTTCGATGACGAGGGTGAGCACATCGAGGACTTCGCGTGGCATGCCGACTGGCGTGATCAGTGGAGCCACTCCCTGGCTGTACCGTCCACTGAATTCAAACTCTACGACGGCAACCGGGCTCCGGTCACTCCGACCATTGAGATTGTTCCCGGAACGGCCGACCATCACGCTTCTCGTGACGCGCTGCTGCGTGCCGAGATCGTGCTGCATTCCTCTGATCCGGATGACCATCGTGTGATCTACCGTTACCGTTGGCACCGCCGGGAGGTGCTCGATGGCGGGAATGGCTCCGTGGACGACAGGATCTGTGTGATGGACGCCAACGCCAACGGCAAGTGGGACTTCGGCGAGGACGTGTGGTACGAGATGAATGAGCTCGCGGCGGCCGCCGCCGATTACACCTACAGCTGGGTGGATGCGGACGGCGACGGCGCTTGGGACAGCGGTGAGGGTGACATGATCATCACCGATGGCGGCGACATCTACGGATGGCAGACCGCAACGGGAACAACACGTTCAATCGTTACCCAGCTCTCCTACCATGATGCCAATACCAGCCTCGCCTGGGACGATGGCGAGGACATCTGGCAGGATGGTATCGATGTGACCGGCGATGGCATCGCTGATGGAAGCGATGGTGTCTACGACCGGGATGTCGATCGTCTGGTGTCCGCATTGAGCGGCCAGACCAGCAGTATTCTCGACCTCGGGTCACTCAATGCCGCGGCCTTTGAAACCTACGCTGTGAGTGTGGTTGCCGTGGATGAACTTGGCGCGGTGAGCGAAGCTGCCTGGGATTACGTTGTGACCACAGTTAAGACATCGCCTGTGCCGCCGGGAATCGTGAGCTTCACGCCTGCCCAGGCGCTCCCGTTCGACGATGACAGCGCCACGGATCTCGCGGTCGTGTTACGGAACACCAATGTTCAGGAGGCTACCTCAGAGCTGAACATGCGTTGGTACCGTAACCATGAGTATGTCCGCGATGAGCCCGGCCAGGTTGTGGCCTATGGCGAGACGGCGACCTTCACGCTTGAGAAGGACCTGCTCATCCGCGGTGATGTCTGGTACTTCCGGGCATACACGGACGACCTGGATGGCGGCATCAGTGCGCTGACCTCACGTGAGACGGTGGTCGAAGGGACGACGGAGGCGACCGGCGTCCGGGTCATCGGCGGCGCGGTCAGCATCAATCTCGGTCCGTCGCAGCCCTCCGTGCTGGTGGCGCCTGAGAGGCCGCTTGTCGAGGATATGCTGATCTGTCTGGTGTCCGGCTCGGAGGATGCCGAGCGTGACTACTTCGCCTACTACTATCAGTGGTCTGTGCTTGACACGACCCTTGGTGCGTATGTGGAAGCGGTCGGCGAGACGAATCCCGTCTTGCTTGAGTCCGCAACGACAACTGGTCAGCGCTGGCGCTGCCAGGTCTATGCCGAGGACGTGTTCGGTAACCGCAGTGTTACCGCCAGCAGCAATGTCGTTCTCATCGAGACGACTCCGACTGGTGTCAACGCTTACGAAGACAACGATACCTTGGACACGGCGCACCGGATTCTGCCGAAGGCTGATCCGGAATCACTGGCGGATCCGGCTGTTCAGACTCACGCCATCTTCCCGGAGAATGACATGGACTGGTTCTGGTTCATTGTCTCGGAAGATCCCGCCTACGAGAAGGCACGGGTGATCTTCGAGACCAACAGTGGGCTGGAGATGTGGGACACGGATCACAGCATGGTTAGTGACATGTCTGATACAGCGATCACGCTGTTTGATCCGGATGGAAGCCAGCTCTACTTCATCGATGACTGGGGCATCAAGGACACATACGGTGCAACGCGCTGGGCCAGGTTCGACCTCGAGCTTGATCCGGGCATCTACTACGCTCGTGTGAGTGCTCGCAGTTCGCTGGACACGATTCAGTCGTACGCCGTACATCTCATGATCGAGCCGGTGCCTGGCGCCAAGGGGCCGACTGAGCCTGCCGCGGTCGTCATCACGCCGACCGAACCCAATTCCTCGGATGATCTGGTCTGCACCTCTACGGGGGCTTCGTCCGGGCTTGGCGAGGGACAGATCAAGTACTGGTACGTCTGGTACCGTGATGGTCGCGTGGCTGTCCTGCCGCCTGAGGATGGACAGACCGTGCCTGACGCGGCCATCCAGCCGTTTGAAGGCGTGAACTACGAGTTGGCGTACCGACGGTCTTCTAATGTACTGTCGAGCACCTACACCAAGGCAGGTGAGACCTGGTCTTGTAAGGTCTACGCGACCGATGCCAACGGTGAGAGCCTTGGCGTCCAGAGCGCGGATGTGGTGATTGGCGAGGCCAGTTGGGTGCAGTCGATCCGGGTCGAGAAGACCTTCAACGACGGCACTCCGAGCGTGCTTGGGGACGACCAGGCCGTGGTCGTCGGCTGGCTGTTCGGTGCCACGCACGGCTTCGATGTGGACATTGATGCGGACCTGCCGCCCGAGAATCTGCCGAGCACAGGTACATTGCCGGCCGGCCGCGCCTACTCGATTGGGCTTGAGAGTGAGCACCTTGCCATGACCCGCGATATCCGGCCGTTCGGATCGGTGACGTCGTGGTACCTCAAGATTGAGCTGGGTGACAATCCGGTGGGCTGCACCATCAACTGGGACTCCGTGGTGTTGCCGATCACTGACACACCGCTGACGATCACTCGCGTTGACGAGGTCAATGATTTCCAGCCGATTTACGGGACAACCGTCGATATGCTGGAAACCACCCAGATCACCCTGACGCAGGCAGAGATAGAGAGCATGCTCGTGCGTGGCGAACGCGACTTGGTCTACCGCGTCAACCTGGGTGGTGGCGACGCCTTCCAGCGGATCGATCTGGTGTCCGGGTGGAACATGATCTCCTTCTCGCTGTTGCCGACGTCTCCAGCTGTGAGTGATGTATTCACGTTCAACGGTCAGCGGGTGAACGCGGGCAGTGTCTGGGAATACAAGAACGGCGGATACATCGAGGTGAGTGAGATCGAGCCCACGAGGGGTTACTGGGTCTACTGCCCGTTTGAGGCCGGTGCGTCGGTCACGGTCTACGGCTTGCGCGTAGGCGGGACGATCCCGTTGGTGAACGAGTGGAATCTGGTGGGCCCGGTCAAGAATGTCCAGGTCAACAGTGACGCGGTCATCGTGATGTGGTACTACAAAGACGGCGTCTACAAACGCGCCTACACCGCGAGTGCAGCGGCCGCTGCATCGCAGGCTGGTCAGGAGCTTGACGAGGAGAGCATCGGCATGCAGGTGGGATACGGTTACTGGATCTACTCCAACCGGCGTGCGAACCTGCCGGCTGAGTAAATAGCGGTATAGTACCAAACTGAATACACAAGGGGGCTGTTCCCAATGGGCAGCCCCCTTGTTCTCTTAGTCGAGGCAGTACTCACCTTGGGGGTGAGACGTTGCTGAGTGATGAACTGTGAGGCGCGGACTGAATGGATGAGCTCGGAAACACACGGAATATAGGGATTATCGCCCATATCGACGCGGGGAAGACCACCGTGACGGAGGGCATGCTCTACTACTCGGGACGGACGCACCGCTTCGGCAATATTGATGAAGGAACGACGGTGATGGACTTCCTGCCCGAGGAACGGGCTAGAGGAATCACCATCGTTGCGGCCGCTGCGTCACTCCCCTGGGAAGACAGCCTGATCCATCTTATCGACACGCCGGGGCACATCGATTTCACTGCTGAAGTGGAGCGCTCACTTCGCGTCATCGACGGGGCAGTGGTCATTTTCAGCGGGGTAGAGGGGGTGGAAGCCCAGAGCGAGAAGGTGTGGCGGCAGGCTGACCACTACTCGGTGGCCAAGATTGCCTTCATCAACAAGCTCGACCGGATAGGAGCATCGTTTCCACGTACCGTCGAACAGATCAATGAGACGTTTGGCAATTGCGCCATCGCGGTCCAGTGTCCGGTTGGGATAGAGGACGAATTCTCCGCGGTGGTTGACCTCGTGACGTTTGAGCTGCTCCGCTTTTCCGGGGACGGAAACCACGTTGTTGAACGTCTCCCTGTTCCCGGTGATTTGGTGGAGGAGATGTCGGTTGAGCGGGAAAACCTTCTTGAACGGCTGGCGGATGAGTGTGACGATTTCGCGATGGTGTACCTCGAAGGAGAAGAGATCCCGCAGGATCTCCTGAAGCGGACGATTCGGGAGCTTGTGCTGACCAATCGACTCGTCCCCGTGTTCTGTGGATCGGCGAAGAAGAGCATCGGTGTTCAGCCCCTGATGGATGCTGCCATCGCTTACCTTCCCTCGCCTTCAGATCGCAAAGATATCCCCGCGACCGACCTCAGAAAGAACGTGGAGAAACTCCTACAGCCAGACAGCACGACACCATTCGCCGGACTGATTTTCAAGGTTGTCGCGAATCCCAGTGCGGATCTCTTCTACATCCGCACCTATTCCGGTACGCTGAGAGCCAACTCGATGTTGCTGAACACCCGGACTGGCGAGAAGGTCAGGGTTAAGCAGATTCTGCGGGTCTACGCGAAGAACTGTGAGTCCGTTGACAAGGTGGGGCCTGGCGACATTGTCGGGGTGATCGGTCCGCGGAACTGCGGTACCGGAGACACCCTCTGTGAGCCCCGCCACCAAGTTGCTTTCGAGAAAATTACCTTCCCTGAACCGGTCATTTCAGTTGCGGTCGAGCCACGCTACAGTAAGGACAAAGACCGCCTCGACGATTTGCTTGAGATGATCTGTCGTGAAGACCCGACCCTGCACCGGAATCAGGATGAGGAGACCGGCCAGAGGATTCTCTCGGGGATGGGTGAACTCCACCTTGAGATCTCACTCAAGCGGCTCATCAACGATCTGAACTTGGAGGCCAAAGCCGGTGAGCCGCGTGTTGCCTACCGCGAAACCCTGAAGGCAGCGACGCTCCAGCGGTCCACCTTCCAGAAGACCCTTGGGGAGAACGAGCTTTTCGCCGAGGTAGAGATTGGGTTTCGCCCAATCGCACGGTCTGAGGAGATGTTCACGGTCAGCAACGCCCTCCGCAACGTGTCCGCTTTCCCGAAGGACTTGGTCGCGGCCGCGGAACGAGCTCTGAATGAAGGTCTACGGACGGGCGGCAACCATGGTTATCCGCTGATCTATCTGGCGGCGGAACTGAAGGAGCTGATCGTGCACCCGGAGCGGACAACAGAGGGGGCAGTGGTTGGGGCTGTTCTGATGGCGATTGATGACGCCATCAGGGCCGTCGGCACGACGCTTCTCGAGCCTTTGATGCATCTCGAAATCCTGGCTCCCGACGATACCGTGGGGGAGATATCGATGTACCTTCAGCCTCGTCGTGCGATCATCCACTCCATGGCCACCGTGGGGGATGCCAAACGGATCTCATGTGAAGTTCCCCTGGCCGAGATGTTTGGTTTCGGGAAAGCCCTGCCGAAGCTCAGCGGTGGTCGGGCCACATTCAGTATGGAGCCGTGTGGTTACCAAGGCATCCCGAACGATGCTGCTGAGCGCATGTTCGGGTTGCGCTGATCTGTCTGCGCAGGTAAATTACGAGCTCTTGCGGGCGGTTAGTTCAGCTGGCTAGAACGTTTGGTTTACACCCAAAAGGTCGGGGGTTCGAGTCCCTCACCGCCCACCATTCCCCCTCGCTATCCTTCGTCCCCAGCGTGAGTTACGATTATTCCCGTCACCACGCCTGCCCGATTCCAGTACAAAACCAGTACAAAAATCGGGATCGGGAACATGGAGATCAAGCTCCGGCATCTTGTCTGGCAAGACAGCTGCTACCACTTCCGTTACGTCATTCCGGCAGACATCCGCAGCTACGTAGGTTGCCGCGAGATGAAGCGGAGTCTCCATACGCAGGACGCTGTTCTTGCCCAGGCTGAAGCACTCCGTTTGGGGACTATTGTAAAGCAATGTGTTGGGCTCATTAGGAAAGTGGCAGCAAGCGCTATGGACGAACAAGAGAAAAGGGATTTCATCAGACGCTTTGTGGCACTCAAACTCAAGGCGGATCTGGACTTCCACGAGAGGTACCGAACTCAGCGGGAACAGATCCCTCCTCAGCAGGCCGGGATGGAGTTAGAGGATATGAAGGCCTGGCTGAAGGCAAGTGAGCAACAGCTAGTCACGAATGACCTGTCCCAACTGAAGCGAAATGTGCAGCACTTTGCCCAGATGTACTTTGCTGAGGAAGCCGTGGCTCTCGCCAACGATCCCGCCTTCCTGCAGGAACTCACGCGTGAAGTCCAAAAGGCCAGAATAGCCATGGCTGAAGTGGAAGTGTCCAGGGGCAAGGGAGACTACGGCAATCCCTTTGATGATGTGAAAAACAAGCTGTTTGAATCACTCCGGGAACCGAAGGAGTCTGCTGGCGATGGTACACCATCGAGGACACTCAAGGAGCTTGTCGATCAGTACGTAGAGGAGCACGAGTCTGGGGGGAACTGGAATCCGAAGACGGCGCTCATGGTGAGATCCGCATTCAGGGACCTCATTGAGATCATTGGTTCAGAGGTTGACATCACCAGCATCACACGGAAGAAGCTCACGGATTTTCGCAGCAAGATCATGAAGTTGCCCGCGAATCGCGGAAAACTGAAGCCATACAGAGAGAAGAGCATTGCTGAGATCCTCACGATGAGCAACGTCAATCCCATGTCCCCCAAATCCATCCAGAACCGAATGACATGGACCACCAGCTTCTTCAAATGGTGTGCCAGAAATGACTACATCCCGAAGAACCCCGCTGAGGGATTGGTTCCCCCTAAGTTGAAGCAACGCGCCAGTGAGCAACGTGATGCCTTCACCAAGAAGGAACTGCAGAAGTTCATTGACGTTTTGTCTGAGCACCGGGAAGAGATGTCCCGGAGAGAAGAGCGTTTCTGGATACCGTTGATTGCCCTCTACAGCGGGATGCGTCAGAATGAGATCTGCCAGCTCCACTGCGATGATATCAAGACGGTAGATGGTGTCTGGTGCTTTGATGTGAACGAGAACACCGAAGATAAGAACCTGAAGTCATCTGCGTCCAAGCGCACTGTGCCAATTCACCCCAAGCTTATCGATCTTGGTCTCTTGGACTACGTGAAAATCAAGAAGGGGGCGGGTGCGAAGAGACTATGGCCGAACCTAAAGTACCACAGCAAGAACGGATATGGACGCCAGATCTCCCGGTGGTTCTCGGGCTTCTGTGACGAGCACATTGTCGATGATCCGAAGAAAGTCTTCCATTCCTTCCGGCACAATTTCACTAATACACTAAAGCAAATGGGCGTTCAGGAAGTGACCATCACGGAGTTGACCGGGCACGAGAATGACAGCATCACGACGGGGCGTTACGGGAAGCCTTTTGAGCCAAAGCCATTGCTTGAGGCAATCGAGAAGCTCGACTACGGCCTTGATCTCAGCCCGCTGAAAGAAGGGAAGCCGTAATCGGCTCACCCTTTCCGGTCAAGCCAGAGCGTCAGTTCGCCCTCCAGAAAATCGAATGTCTGCTCGCTCCATTCATCGGCCTTCGGTGGATTGGCCCTCTGTAGAACTAGCAGAAGTCCTTGAGCCAGTAACCCGAAGGCTGTGAAGAAGACTTCCTTGTCTTGCTTGCGCATGATCCTGCCTCTCTTGCCTTAATTCCGCCTCATTCCCCGGCATAATACAGTGAGCCCAGCTCGGTGCTGTGGCTCACCCCGAATCCCTCCCCTATTCCGCCCACCAACACAGGAGGCCTATGCCTATGAATGCTTCGGAGGCTCCTATCCCAACCGCAGAGCTCCCGGGCAACAGGCTCATGGAGTCCTCTGCCGAATACCTGACCGACAGCGAACTGCTGGCGCTGATTCTCCGCAGGGGTTCCGTGCCTTCTGCCTTATCACTCAGTCGCAAGCTCCTTAGCCAATACGGCTCAATGAAGGAACTCGCCCAAGTATCGTCCAGAGAGCTGATGGGGATCAAGGGCATTGGTCGAACACTGGCCTGCGCTGTTCTTGCTGCACTGGAGATTGCCCGACGTCTGAATGCTGACACGCAAGGTGAACGACCCAAGTTCACATCCCCAGCTGATGTGTCCAGACATTTCAGCGGGATTTTCCAGGGCAGACAACAGGAGGAGTTCCATGTCTGCCTGCTTGACACCAAGCGACGGCTGTTGAGAAGCGAGAAGGTAACCGTAGGACTGCTGGATCGAGCTCAAATCCATCCCCGTGAAGTGTTCAGGCCGGCAATCCGGGAGGCATGTTCGTGCATCGTCCTTGTTCATAACCATCCCAGCGGCGATCCAACTCCAAGTGCTGCGGACATTGCGTCCACCAAGAGCCTGGTTTCTGCAGGCAAGATCATCGGGATTGAAGCCATAGACCACGTCATCATCGGGCAACGGTCAGCAACCAACCCGAAAGACTACCTGAGTTTCCGTGAAGAAGGATTGATCTAAGGAGGCAAGAATGGACATCATCATCACCCAACCTGAACTCAAAGCCATCGTATCCGGCTTCAACAAGGTCATCAACAAACGTACACACCTGCCCGTCCTTCATCATGTCCATATCCAGCCCGGACCGGAAGGGCTGGTGCAGCTGACAGCCACCAATCTCGAAGAAACGCTGACCTACAATCTGACCGGCGCGTATGGTCAGTTTGATTCGTTCCTCTTTCCTTTCTCTGAGCTCAAGGTGGCTGCCAAGGATATGAAACGGGATGATAGGCTGGCACTGGGTTCTCCGAAGGACGGATTCATCCCCATCACAGCCGTCGTCAACGACAACAGCCTGTTCAAGAACGTGCCGGTTCCTCCGGTGAGCGAGTGGCCTGTCTGCAGGAAGCAGATCCCCACCACCATGCGAAAGCTGGGCGAGTTCCTTGCTGCATACCAAAAGGCCCTGCCCTTCGTGTCCACAGATCCGGTACGGTACGTCCTGAACTGTGTCTTCTTCCACCATGCAGAGCAGGTTGTGGTGGGAACAGATGGCCGCCGTCTTGCCCGTTTCTCTATCTCAAGCTCTCCCTTCGAGCAGGACGTCATCATCCCCGCCACCAAAGTCCTGAAGAATGGCATGCTTAACGTAGAGCTGGGGGGATTGGGTGTGCTGACCGAGGATGACACAAATACCATCGAGATCAACACTGCGGTATGGAGCTATCAAGCTCGCTGCCCCGAAGGCACCTACCCGAACTACACCCAGGTGATCCCTGAAGACAATGGGTTCACCGGCACGCTTAGCATTGCCCCCGACGACCTCGGTTTGATAAAGGCGGCAGTTGCACAGCTCTGTTCCGACGAAGCCGAGGCCGTCGTCCTCTATGCAGATGGGGATGTAGTGGCACTTCTGAGTACTTGCGTAGGAGAAGACGGTCAGCGTGGCCGAGTCATCCTGTCCAGTAGTTCCGGGGACATGCAGAGCCCTGTGCTCAATGCGGTGAATGGGCAGTTTCTGGTGGATGCTCTGAAGGCCGGGTTCAATGAAATCCGGCTGTCTGCGGAACCCCGCCCCTGGCTGTGCACGGGCAGCGCCGAAGGTCTGCATGTGCTGATGCCCATGCGAACGGATGTATCGGCCGGAGACATCACCTCAATCGTCCACGGAACCAAACCAAAAGGAGAAGATGCTTTGAGTACCCAGGAAACACCCGAAGTCCAGGAACAGCAACAGACGGATGGGGAGAGCACTACGCCGCACAATCCGGACCTACGGATGGTCGACCACGATCCCGTGCAGGAACTGATGAACGCAGTGACGGACGCCCAGGAAGCCGTCAAACAGGCCAACAGCGCTTTGCATGGCATCAAGGGCAAGCTCAAGGCCGTCGAGAAGCACTACCGAGCTCGCGACAAGCAGTTTGCCAAGAGCGAGAAAGTCCTGGCTCAGCTTCAGCAGGTCGTCAACTTCTGACCCGCTTCCTACAGATATCACCCCAGGCCGTCATCGGTTTCATCCCCGGTGGCGGTCTCATCGTTTGAGGAGGATTATCCATGCTGAAAGTCAACGCATCGTTCAGCAAAAAAGTCCCCGTCCCCGGTGTCTCAATGTCATCACAAAACTACCACGCTTCTGTCGAGGTAGAGCTACCCGATGGGCTCTCCCCGGAACAACTGGCCGGGCGCATCCACGAAACGTTCGTTCTGGTTCGGGACAGTGTCGAAGCTGAACTGCAGAACGGCGGCGGGGCTAAGCCTGGCGCGCCCAATCCAGCGCAGTTTCCGGCCCAAACTCCCACAGCAATCCCCAAGGCTTCCGGCAAACAGATCAAGTACCTGATGGATTTGGCCATTAGCCAGAAGATGGACGTCCAGACTCTCAACGCCCGGGCCTCCCAGTGCTTCGGGATCGCCGACATCAACCAACTCAACCGCAAACAAGCCTCCGATCTGATCGACATGCTTAACGGTAAGGAGGCACACAGGAGGGCAGCATGATGGCCCGAACAAGTCTGCAGGAGCTGCGAAAGAAACCGCACTGGTCCTATTCGTCGATCAACACGTTCCTGAACATCTGCTCGTTGCAGTGGGCCTTCCGCTACGTGTATCGGCATGAAGCCGCATTCACGCCGGTGGCTTTGGTGTTCGGCAGTGCCTTCCATCGCACACTTGAGTACGCATTCCGGCTGAAGATGGATGGGCAGGCAGTCCCTGCAACAACAGCCAATCTCTTCAGCGACTTGCTTTCACAGCTAATCAGGACCGAAGAACGCGAGGTCCGCTACTCAGAAGGAGACGACATTGATGCAATCCATCAAAGAGGCCGCAAGATGGTTGAGGCTTACCTTGGAGACAGCGCAGGTGACGAGAACGTGCTCGACGTGTCTGTGCCGTTTCGGGTGCTACTTGGGGAAGGTGAAGAGGCGCTGGAGAAACCGTTAGTCGGCGAGTACGACTGCATCGTCCAGCAGGGGCCGCAGAGACTCATCGTCGATTGGAAGACGGCG
>Ga0209045_1000521_pt1 | contig 44592 bp, 46 predicted proteins | sample SaaInlLV_10m_DNA_4_FD_184664 | JGI IMG/M metagenome (GOLD analysis project Ga0209045, IMG submission 184664) | Marine microbial communities from expanding oxygen minimum zones in the Saanich Inlet - Saanich Inlet SI072_LV_200m_DNA (SPAdes) (version 2) | ecosystem: Environmental > Aquatic >...
TCTTTATAATATTTAACTCATAAAATCAGAATATAATGCTCTGTAAATAGCAGTTTTTCCACTTATTGATCTGTTTTTATATTGTTTGAGATTCGCAGTCATTTCTTCATATTGTTGATTTTGTTTTATCGAGTATCTTCCGCTTAATATTCCTCCAACTAAAACACCACCTCCTGCAATAGATCCAACTATTAGTCCTGCTCCTCCAACTGGTAGGGTAATTAGTCCGAGAAGACCTATGCCTATACCTCCACACATGGATCCTAATGCGATTGATTCTAATGTGTTATTTTCACTATAATTGTTTAATATTTGTAGATATGTTTTTGTGAATGTTTCTAATTCATTTAAATTTTCAAGTTGTATGTACGAATATCCTTTATAATTTTCAGATTTTAATTTCGAATTCATTCGTTGAATTTCATGAAATGTAAATACATCTACTTTATTATTTTTAACCCGTGTATAGATTTCTACTGCAGGTATTGTAGGTATTGCATGTATCGATTCAAATTTTTTTCGCACAATTGTTTTAGAATAATCTTGTTTTATTAGTAGTGTTTCGATATCCTCCTGTTTTTCAGAGGACTTACAAAGTGAATTATACGTGGTCGTATCTAATGTTTTTCTAAATTGCGCTAGTGCTTCATTTTTTGGTAATAATGCAAGGTTTTCCATTTTTTCCATGTTTATTTTTTTTAGTTTGTTCTAGTAACGTCCATAAATCGCATTTTTTATAGCGTCTTTACCTAGGGTTGACTTTTTTCCTATTTCTCGAATTTCTTCTAATTCTTTTGTATCGTTAATTCTTATTTTCAAATTGTTGTACATGTTTATTGATGAAGTGGAAATTATTCCTATCAACGTAACAATTCCAACTAGGCTTATAGAAATTTCTCCTGCAATTCCCAGCGCAATTCCGCTACTGAACAGTCCAATAATTCCTCCCGACATAATTGCCATCCCTGACTCTTCAGTGATTTTCTGTTTTTGAGGTTTAGAAATCAGATTCGCATATTTAGCTTCAAATTCTGCAGCATCTTCATACTTGTCGAATTTAAGATATGTATATCCTGGTTTTAAATCTCCTCGTTTTACTTGAGTTAGTTCGTGTTCGACTAAAATTTCTATTGTTTTATCTTTGTTAGTTTTTGTATGTATGTTGACATATGATTTTTCTTTACTATTGATTTTCAATTCAGTTGTCAGATAATTTTTTTTGTGTAAAATTTCATAAAGTTTATTTTTTAGTTCGTTTATTTGTACAAATTCTTGATATCCGAATTTGTCTAATGTTTCTTCTAATTCATCTTTGTATTCTTGTCTAGGTTCTTCTCTTTGCAGTACGTCTCCTAGTTCTCTGACTTGTGTTTCTCCTGTGTAAGGTTTTCTTTCTTTGTCAGTTCGTGTTTTTGTTTTAGCATCCATTTTTATATTTCAATTATCATCTGATCTTTTTTTTGATTAAATTATTTTTAAAATTGAATCTTTTCCGACAGTGGCAGTTTGTGAATATTTTTCTTTGAAGTTTTTTAGATTATAAGCATATTCTTCATAAGGTATTATTCCTAAGTTAATTCCTAATGCGCCACCTAATGCCATGCCTAGTATAGTGGTTGAAATAACTGCTTCGCTACCTGTATAAACTCCTGTACTTGCCATGCATAAACTCGATAAATAACTTGCAACACTAATTCCTACAAATACTCCTAATCCTAAACCAACACATTTACTTAATTGGGGTTTAGTATTTATTGCTTCATATGTTTGAATAAATTCATCATATTCTTTTTGATTTTCAAGTTTAATATGTGAATATCCTCGTGCAGAATTTCTTCTTTTTATTTTAGTAACATCTTGTTTAAGAACTACTTCAACACTTTCATCTTTGTTTCTTTTAAAATACACATCTGTTTGGTCTTTAATTGTAACTAATGAATATTCTGATTTTGAGAGTATCATTTCTAGTTCCATATCTGGTTTTGTTTTTTCAGCTTTCATTTTTTTTTTTTTTTTAGTTATATCCATTTCACTTGTTATATATTGCTCTGTTAAGTGCACTGAAACCTGTCCACATATTTTTTTTATATTTTTGAAAATTTTTTTCAACTTTTCCTTTAACATTTTTATTATTTTGTTTTATGTCTGTTTTGTCTGCAATACTGGTAAGAACATACATGCCTCCGAATACTAGGGTTCCTGCGATAAGTCCTGAAAGTGTACTGTCGTCAATACCTCTCATTATAAGTCCTCCAATCATTCCAAAAAATCCAGAAACACCAATTCTAAATCCATATTCTGGTTTTTTTGTTTTAAAGTTTGCAAAGTTTTCAAATTTTTGTTCATATTCTTTAAATTCTGCTGCATTTTCTAATTTAATATAACTTATTCCTCTATTTTTCTGACCTGCTTCTGATGTTGCTAAGTCATTAAACACAACAACATCCACACTTTGGTCTGGTTGGTATCTGATATATGTTTTAACATTTGCTTGATTTTCAATTTGTTTATAATTTGATTCTGTTAATATAGTGTATAATTTGTATCTTGTTTCGTCGTTATTTAGTATTTCTTCTCCAGTATGTTTATTCATTATTTTTTCAAATTCTTTTAGTCTTTCTTTTTTTAATACATCAAGATCATCAATACTTTTATTTAGTACATCTCCTAACTCGCGTACTTGTACTTCTCCGCCAGGATTTGGTGTTCCTTGGTCGTTTGTTCGTGTTTTTGTTTCCATTAGTATCACGTGATTATTTTATTTTTAATCGTAATTATTTTCCATAGATTCCTTTTAGTATGGCGTCTTTCCCTTTACTAAATTCAGAAAAGTATTTTGTGATTTTTTCTTCTCTTGTTTGTTTTGCTTTTGTTTCATTTTCAAGCATTGTTTTTTCAATTAGGTAGCCTGAAGTACATCCTGGAACTAATCCTATCATCCCACCTATTACCGCGCCTGAAAAACTATCTCCTGCAATTCCACCTATGAGTGCTCCAATTAATGCACCAAGTGTTCCAATCATTCCTATTGCCGGACCATATTCTGGAACTCGTACATGGGGATGTTTAAAAGAATTAATTTCAGTTTCAAGAGATTTTAATTCTGATATGTCATCTAAGTGGGCATAGCAAATTCCGGGTTTAACATTTTCAAGTTTAATTTCTGAAAGATCATACATTAAAATAATATCAATTTTTTGATCTGCTCTAAGTCTAGTATGCATATTTAATTCTGGCCTTGCAGTGTATTGTTTGTATCCTACGCCCTGTATCAAGTCGTATAATTTTTCAGTTGTTTTTTTATTTTCAAAGATGTAGTCTATTTTTTTGGCCATATATTTCATTTGAAATTCTTTTAGTTTTGCTTGTATTAATTTTTCAGAATATTTTTTTATTTCTGCTGCAGCTTCTTCTTCTGCACTACCTAACACATCGCTTAATTCTCTTACTTGTACTTCGCCAGTAGGATTTGGTTTTCCTTTTTCGTCTGTTCGTGTTTTTGTTTTAGTATCCATTATTATCACTTGCTTATTTTATTGTTAATTTGATTTTTAATTTTATTTTTTTTATAAATGTAATTTGTTGTTAGTATATATTGCTTTTTTTATTGCTTCTTTCCCAACAATCACTTTTTCCGAATATGTTTCTTTGAACTTTTTCAACTTTCTTTTTCTTCTTTTTATTGCTACTGAAGACGCAATTAATCCTACTGACGTACCTGTAAAACATCCTCCCAAAAGCAGTCCGAAATATATTGCAGGATTTGCAGAACCTACTTCAGAAGATGCATTTACGAGATAGTTTATTCCTGATGTTAAGCCAATGATTCCGCCTCCAAAAGAACTTATCAGAGTGTAGGAGACAATGGGTGAGTTGTTCGAGATTAATTTTTTATATTTATCAAAGAAGGTTTCATATTCTTGTTGATTTTCCATTCGAATATATGAATATCCTTTTACTTTATTTCCAACTTCGGTTTTTATGATATCATGTTTTAGAAATACTTCTAGACTTTTGTCTTTGTTTGTTTTAACAAACATATTTGTTTTTTCATTTACTTTTGTTGTTACATAATCTGTTTTTACAAGTATTTTGTCTAGTTTGCCGTCGAGTTCTTCGCTTTCATATATTTCTTCATATCCATAAATTGTCAAGTCTGTTTTGAATTGTTTTTTTAAATTTCCTGAATTTTCTCTTTTTTGTTGTAAAGCATCTTTTAGTAATTCTCGTAATTCTTCATTTTCTGGTTCTTCTACACTTCGCAAAACATCTCCTAGTTCTCGTACTTGCACTTCTCCACTAGGATTTGGTTTTCCTTGGTTGTCTGTTCGTGTTCTTGTTTTTGTATCCATTAGTATCACTTAATTTATTATTTAGTTTTGATTATGTTTGTTTTTTTATTTTATTTTTAATCGTAATTATTTTCCATATAGTCCTTTGTTGATTGCATCTGTTCCTAATGCTATATTTTTTTGATATTTTGAAAATTCATCTTTAATCTTTTTTTCTTTAGCTGTATGTTTTGTAACATCTCCATTTTCAATAGAATATCCTATCGGGATTCCGATTATTGCTCCTGAAATCGCACCTGTAATTAAAGCACCTAATGAAAAATCACCAATTAAACCACCCATTACTGTTCCAAAAAGACCACCCATAACGCCCATTGCCATAAATGCTGCACCATATTGTGATTTGTATTTTGAAGCTCCGATTATATTATTATATCCTGTTTCTAATTTTCTTAAAGCAGTATGATCATTTAAATGTAGGTAAGTTATTCCTCGTTTTGTTTTTCCAATATCTATCTCGAGTAAATTATTCATTACTATTACATCTACGCTTTGATCTTGTCTGAATTTTGCATAAATAGGAGAATTATTTTTTTCTTTACTTTGTTTGTATCTTGCATCTTTCATAAGTTCATATAATTTTTCAACAGTGTCTTCATTAACAAGAATAGTTTCTATGCTTTCAGGCATGTGTTTCATTCTAAATTCATCTAGTCTTGCTTGTGCCAGTCTTCCAGAATATTTTTCCAATCTTTGTTTTACTTCTTCTTCAGAACTTTGTAGTACATCTCCTAGTTCTCGTACTTGTACTTCTCCACTAGGATTTGGTTTTCCTTCATCATCAGTTCGTGTTTTGGTTTTTGTATCCATTAGTATCACATATTTATTTTATTTTCAATTATAATTTTATTTGCCATAGATTCCTTTGTTGATTGCATCTGTTCCTTGGCTAAATTTTGAGAAAGTTTTTTTGAATTGTTCTTCTCTTTCTTTTTCATTTTTGCTCGAATTTTTTACAGTGGTTTTTTCAAGTCTATATCCTAAAAAAGCGCCAATTGGAGCACCTGCACAGAATCCGATCATTCCTGCTGACATAGTATCGCCTATAAAGACACCTATTAGCGCACTTCCAAGTCCAACTATTACACCCATCAGACCCATTCCAAATTTATAGTCTGGAGTATGTGTCGTATAATTTTTGAATTGTGATAATTCTATCTCTATATCTCTTAGTTCTGAGTGATCTTTTAGACGAGCATAACTAATTCCGGAATTAGTACTTCTGCTTTGTAGTTTAGAAACATCATACATTACAATCACATCAACACTTTGATCTGAGTGAAATTTAACATACATATCTAGATCTGGTCTCGCTTTGTTTTTTTTGTAGCCTACGCTTGTTATTAGGTCTGTTAATTTTCCAAATACTTCTTCATCTTGAATAATATCTTCAATTTTTCCAGGCATATGTATCAGTCGAAATTCTTTTAGTTTTGCTTGTGTTAGCTTTTCAGAATATTCTTTTATTTCTGCTGCAGCTTCTTCTTCTGCACTACCTAACACATCGCTTAATTCTCGTACTTGTACTTCTCCACTAGGATTTGGTTTTCTTTCATCATTAGTTTGTGTTTTTATTTTCGTTTCCATTTTTCTAGTGTGTTTTTTTTATTTTTTATTATGAGTATAGTGCTTGACAAATTGCATCCATTCCGCCTGTTCCTTTTTCACAAATTCTTTTTATTTCTCTAACATTTTTATTATGTTTTTTTATCAGGCGATATTTGTCTATAGGTGGATAAATTAATCCTAGAAGCATCCCTGCAATTATTCCACTAAATGCGGGTACTGCGGATCCTGTTATAACAGAAGGTATTGCTCCAATAAAAAGTCCTGCAAGCGCACCAAGAGCAACAAGAAATAATTCATCTGCTGTAGTTGTCGTGTATACTTCAAAATTTCTTGCTAGTCCATGTTTTGTTTTAAAGTCAGTTAATAATTCTTGATTTTCAAATTGAATATATTCGTAGAATTTGTTTTCAACTTCTCTAGTTTCAGGATTTTTATTCTCGCTATATATAAGAACATCTATGGTTTCATCTTTATTTGTTCGTGTGTGGTATGTGTTGGTTTCAGAATTGATTTTCACGTATCCTTTGCTTAATAATTGCTCTTCTAATTCTTTTGTTAGCTCTTCTGATTGAAGAAATTCTTGATAACTAACATCCTTAAGTTTTCTTTCAAATTCGTCCCTATATTTTTTTTCAGGTTCAAAAGGATCATGTTGTTTAAGAGGTGTTTGTTGCAGTACAGATTCTAGTTCACGAACATGTTTGTATTTAATATCTATTCCAGGAGTGTGTGTTTTTTTTTTTATTCGAATATCCATTTTAACCCCGCCCGATTTATTTATTTATTTATTTAATTATTAAACATAAATTTACAAATCAATCTAGTTGTATTGATTTCTAACTCATCTCGCCCTTTTTCAAACCCCTTTCTAAAATTTATCTCAACAAAAATCAGTTCAATGATAATTAAATACCTTTTGAACTCTTATTGCACCCTTTCCCTATTCAACACTCTTTTTTCAACAATTTCGCTAAATTCTCTCTATATAATATATGTAGGAAAGCATATGCTATTTATAAAGTTTTCGCTATTTTAACCACTAGAGAGTGCTAAAACACCTAAACTGACTCATAATTTTTTAAGAATGTCTAAAAACTGCTCTTCAGGCATATTTGTTTTTAGTCCACATTCACTAAAATGTGTTCTGCATAATTTAAATCCCAAAGAACTAACTGCATCAAATATTTTTTCAAATTTAGGGCAGGTAATTTTTAATTTACTACAACTTTTCCAAATATCATAAAATCCAATTAGATTTATTTTGCTTTCTTTTAAAATCATATTCATAAAATCAGTATCAATCAATTCTGATTTTAAATTCTTCTCAAACATTTTATCAACCAATTCCGAATCAAAAATTGCGCCAGTCCAAAGTGGGCCATAACCATCAACAATAGAGTGCGCTTTCAAAACATCATCACATTTTTTCTTTCCTTTAAAACATAAAAAGAAAACACGCATATAATGATCGCGAGAATAACTAAACACAGGAATCATTGCTTTTTCAAATTGAACTCCAATCAACTGAACCTTACGAATCAATATCCGTAAACCAAATTCATGCATTCGAAAATCATGACAGGGTTCTGCCCAGTATTTCCGTCTACAAACCTTAGGATAAGTTCCGCATAATGCGCTTGTATCTGTTGCAGTTACAGCTAAAACCCCGCCTCGACTAATTCTTTTTATTGCACCATCCAAAAACGGATTTGGACTTCCGAACGGATCAATATCAATATAATCAAAACCACATTCACTCAAAAGAAACTTTGACGCTTCTTGATTTGAAATAATAATTTGTTCAGAATCAAAAGCAACTCCATTCAGTTTAAAATTTTCAGTTAACTCTTTTTCAAATCCTTCTCTATAATCATTAAAATAAATTCGTTTAATCTTTTCAGACTCAAGTTCTTTTAAAAATCGAATTCCGCGAATTCCACTTCCTGATAAAGGCAAACCAATCTGCATTTCTTTTTTATCAATAGCCTTTAACAACAAAACACTAATATCCCTATTCAATTTCATAATAGGATTATAAAATACTTCCATTTTCTTACTAACAGTATCTTCTACCTTTCCAATTATCTTTATTCCATTTTCAGCTATCATTTATACTGCTAATAACCCAAAATTTTAAAAACATTTCCTATCTTTGCTTAATATTATGTCAATTCGCTCACCGATCTGCTCAGTACTAGGGCATGTAGATCATGGAAAATCTAGCATTCTTGATTCAATTAGAGGAACGTGCATTATTGCAACAGAGGCAGGCGCTATTACTCAAGCAATTGGCGCATCAATAATTCCCTTGGATGTCATTCAAAAAAAATGCGGCCATCTCCTAAAAGCACTTAATATGGATTTTAATATTCCTGGTCTTTTATTTATAGATACTCCTGGTCACGCAGCATTCTCAAGTCTAAGAAAACGAGGGGGTAACTTAGCAGATATTGCAATTCTTGTTGTTGATATTAATGAAGGGTTTAAACCTCAGACTATTGAGTCTATTGAAATTTTAAAGTTTTACAAAACTCCATTTATTATTGCTGCAAATAAAGTTGATCTTATTCCTGGATGGCGTTCTGATCCTAAAAAAGGTATTTTGCAAAATATTCAAGCACAACAACCAGATATAATTAAAAAAGTTGACATTAAAATTTATGAAGTTTTAGGAAAAGTTGCAGAATTTGGAATTGACAGCGAAAGATTTGATAGAGTTTCTAATTTTACTAAACAAATTTCTATTGTTCCGGTCAGTGCAAAAACTGGAGAGGGTATTTCTGAACTTATGATGGTAATAACAGGTCTTGCACAAAAGTTTTTAGAAAAAAAGCTAGAAGTTAACACAAGTGATTATGCTAAAGGAACAGTTCTTGAAGTAAAGGATGAAAAGGGTCTTGGAAAAACAATGGATGTAATTGTTTATGATGGGAGTCTTAAGGTTAATGATACTTTAATAATTGGAGGAGTTCACGATTCTATAATAACTAAGGTTAGAGCATTACTTCTTCCAAATCCTCTTGCAGAAATGCGTGATAAAAAAACTAAGTTTAAAGGTGTAAAAGAAGTTACTGCTGCAACAGGTGTTAAAATTATTTGTCCCGATATGGACGGTATTGTTGCAGGAATGCCTGTAAGATCTTGTGATAAAAAAGATGCAAAAAAAGTAGCAGAAGAAGTAAAAAAAGAAGTATCAGATGTTTTTGTTACAACTGATAAAAATGGAATTATAATTAAAGCAGATACTATTGGTTCTCTTGAAGCTCTTTGTACCATGCTTCGAGAAAGAGGAGTACAAATTAGAAAAGCAGCTGTTGGAGAAATCTCAAAAAAAGATATTATTGATGCGGAATCTAATCTTGAACAAGATCGTTTAGGGGGAATAATTTTAGCATTTAATGTTAAACCTTCTGACGATATTCTTAGTTTTTCAAAAAATGTTAAAATTCTAAGTGATGATATTATTTACAAATTAATTGAAAATTATGAAGCATGGGTAGAGGAAGAAAATAAAAAATTACAAAAAGAAAAAATGGGCGGACTCACAAGGCCTTGCAAAATCAGATTAATTCCTAATTATGTTTTCCGGCAGAGTAACCCTGCAATTATTGGTGCAGATATTCTGGTAGGAAATTTAAAAACTAATGTTATGTTGATAAAAGAAAATGGTAAAGAAGTTGCTCTTGTAAAAAGTATTCAGCATGAAAAAGATAGTATTACTGAAGCCAAAGAAGGGACTCAAGTTGCAGTTTCTCTTCCAGGCGTGACTGTTGGACGACAAATTGTAGAGGGAGAAACTTTAATGGTTTCTGTTCCTGAACCTGATTTTAGAAAATTCAAAAAGTTTAAGGAATTTTTGTCTAATTCTGAAAAAGAAATGTTAAAAGAGCTTGCAGCAATTAAAAGAGAAATTAATCCTGTTTGGGGAGTTTAATATTTACTAAATTTGTGTTTAAAATGTTAATTAAAAAAACTCATGGGTCTTATAAAATTCTGAATTCTAAAGAGCGAAAGAATATTTTAAAATCCATTCAAGAACAGTGGGGTTGTGATATTCCGGTGGATGATCCTATTTTTCTTATGAATCCAAAACAAAAACTTTTTTTAACAAGTAGAGATATAGAATCATTAAATTTAGCAGAGTTTAGAGTAGATAAAATTGGAACTTATTTTGGTATGTTTGATAAAAATGGACTTCGTCTTTCAATTGAAGGGTCTCAAATCATTGGACCTTGTGCGTCTAAGAATGTGATTGAATTAAACAGAGATCAAATTAAAGATTGGTTACAAGGTGTAAATATCGATTTTAAGTTTGATTCTAATTCTTTTGTTATAATAAAGCATGATTCAGATTTTATGGGGTGTGCTAAATCTACCGGAAATGTTCTAATGAATTTTGTACCCAAAGCAAGACGCGTAAAGATTATAGATTAAACTAATTTCTTTTTAGTTAATATTCAATTAAATATGTTTAGTTATGAATTCAAACAGTTTAGGTGCATTAGAATCTACTTTATATTTTTTTAATTGATCTATCTCATCTATAACATTTCCATCTTCTTTTGTTGTTTTTCTAAGAACTTTTTTAGGGTTTAATTTTTTCTTTGAGTCACAATATCCTGATAACAATTTGTGCATCAGGTTGGTTTTTTCACGAGATTTAATTTCTCCCAAACACATATCGCAATTATTTATGGCATCAAGTATAAGGTAGCCTGTTCTAAGTCGAGCTTTATTTACTTTTTTCTGATCTAAATATGCTTTTGCAAACGTTGCAGTCATGAGACACCTATAATAAGTAGGATTTTTTTCTAATTCATCACTTTCATTATATGCTGTAATTATTGTTTCCAGTTTATCATATTTTTCAAATACTTTTAGTCCTGCTTTTTCTATTAATTGTTCAGGAAGATTTTTTATTGCACAGTTCAAATTATATATTCTTGAATTTATATTTTTAGTTTTTTTCTTATCTGCAAAATCTTGTTCAAAATTTTGTTTGAGAGTGAGCATGAATCCTGTTTTTTCTTCAATTTTTTCAAGATCTTCTTCCATTAAAATTTCTAAATAGATATTTTGTATTTTTTTTAAGTATTTTTTTAATATAAGTTCATCAATTAAACAATCATAAGTTTCAATTTTTTTAATTATGTTGAGTTTTTCTTTTTTTTGTTGTGTTCTATCTAAATTTCTATTAAGTCTATTCGAAATTATTTTCTCTATTTCTTCTTTTCCAAATCTTAGATTTTTTTCAAGGTCTTCAGTATAATCTTGGTGTCTTGCACTTCCTTCCTCGTCAATAAAATGTTCAAGACTTGTTCTGTATTGTATTTCAAGAAATTCAACACTGTCCTCTTTTTTTCTTTGGAAGTATGCGTGGCGACCTTTATATTGATTTTTTTTAGGGTGATTTGTATAATCTTTATAGGGTGGTAGATTTCGTCTTGATTTTCGCACATTTATTATTGAAGATAAAACACTAGGTTCTCTTATTTTTATGGGGAGATATTCATGAGGTACATTTTTTGGCATTATTGTAAAACTGTTAGCTTGTTTTTTTTGTCCTGGTAGTTCACTTAGTGAAAAAACTAATGTTTGAGAGGGTAGTTTTTTTACTTTTTCTTCAACAATTAATTCAAAGAATTTTTTAGCATCTTCAAGACAATATTGGTTTTTAATATCGCATCTTAGAATCATTATTATGTCATCAAATCTGTGCATTAAAACTTTATTTGTTTTGTGATCAAATCGAACAATTTTTTTAAAATTATATCTGGATCCTTTTTCAGAGTCTTGATTTTGATTAGTTTTAATACGCTTTGCATTGCTTATTAGACTAACTTCGTCAAATTTTTGAACACAGTCTTGTGCAGAATCTGTTTTTATAATATCTAGTTTAACATTTCTATTACTATCAAATGCTTTTTGATATTCTCTACTTGCAATTGTAAATTGTCTTTTATTATCGTCGATAAAAACTAAAGGATTCATATTTATTGGGTGCCAGCCTATTAGTTCTATGGTATCAATTATGTTTTCTATGTCTGTTTTTACTTGTTGAGCATTATTTTTTTCAAAGTTGTGTACATATACGCTAGTTATTTTATCAAATGTTTTATCAAATCCTTCTGTCAGAAGATCTTTATAATTAATTTGTTTGTATTGAAATTTTGTCAAGTTTAGTTCTACTGTTTTTTTTATTAGTTCAACATTTTGTTTTTCAAATAGATTTTTTAATTTAATTTCAAATCGTTGATCATTATTTATTTGGTATACGTCTAGTATATCTGCAAATATTGGATCAAATCTTCTTTCTTTTTTATTTTTTATCTGATTTATTCTGTTTAATAGTTTTTGTTTTTTCCTAGAATATGCTAGTTGTTCTCGATTTGTTTTTTTTCTAATATTTTTTTTATTTTTTTTTAATTCTTTTTCAAATTGAGTTAGTGTTTCTTTCAAATATGCTGTGTCTTTGGTTACATATGCTTTAACCAAGTCAATTTCAAATATATTTCCATTGGTTTCTTGATATTTTTCTTGATATATGTCTAGTATTTTTGTGAATAGTTCTTCGAAATCTTCTGTTTGGTATTCATTAACGTCAAATTTTTGGTATTGCCATTTTTTCGGATTTTTTGATATGATCTCTTCTAGGTATTCTGTGCTTCTCGTTTTTTTTGCATAAAAGAAATCTATTTCAGGTGTTTTAGGATGATCTCTAATTATTCTTACTCCTTTTGTATCTCCGTGAATTTTATCAAATCTCAGACTTGAAATGATTTTTTTCTTGATCTTTCTTAGTAGTTTTAATCTAGAATATATTGCAACCAGACCTTTTGATTTTTTTTTGTCAATACCTGTAGTTGAATATTTTGTTGCGTTTTTATGTGTTGTAGTTTTGAAATCATCTTTATCAAGAGGGAGTATTAATTCTGTGTAATAATTTATGAATTCATCAATTGTTTTTTTAAATTCAGTAGCTTCATCATCTAGTGCGCCATCTAATTTATCTATTAACGTTTCTGTGGTTTCTATGATTTTATCGCCAAGAATAGCTCCGTGCATTAGATTTCTGTAAAATCCTCCTATTCTTGCAGATATTCTATTTATCTCTTCACTTTCAAATTGAAATTCTTCTTTCATTACTAATTAACCCCTCAACAAAAATTAACCATTTAAAAAATTATTAATACTTTTAAAACTCAAAAAATAGTGCGTGGTGCAGTTTAAATTATTTTATAGTGCAGTTCACAGTTAATATTCGTAGAACGTTACCTATATATTATATAAATTTTTTTATAATGTTTTTACTGTAAAGTTATCATTTTAAATATACTTTTTAGTTATTGCTATTTAATTTTATTGCGAAACATTTATATACTAAGTAAAACCTAATCGTACACCATGTCACAAGAAAGTGTCTTTAGAGGGATTATTCAATTTTTTGAAAAATTAGGTGTATATGATGTCATTCTTCCATTTATTTTAATATTTACTATTGTATTTGCAATTCTTGAAAAGTCTAGGGTTTTTGGTACAGAAAAAATCAAAGGTGATGAGTATACTAGAAAAAATCTAAATTCTATGACTGCATTTGTTATGGCGTTTTTAGTTGTTGCATCAACTCGACTTGTTGCAGTTATTAATCAAGCTTTAGCACATATGGTTTTACTTTTACTTCTTTCAGTTTGTTTTTTAATTTTAATTGGTTCATTTATGAAAGAAGGAGAACATGCATATCTCAAAGAAGGTCCTTGGCGTATAGGTGCTACAGTTTTTATGTTGATTGGAATAATATTAATTTTCCTTAATGCTCTTGATTGGCTTGAACCTTCATGGAATTTTTTAGTAAAACATTGGGATTCAAATATTGTTGGGTCAATAGTTTTAATATTATTCATAGTATTATTTATGTATTTTATTGTTAAGGATCCAAAAAAAGCTGATTCAAAAAGTTAATTTTTTAATGACTGTTTTATGATGCGTGTTTTAATAACTGTGTAATAAAATATTTATAAAACGTTTAATAAAAGCACAAAAAAGCATAAATATTATAAACTATAATAATATTTATTGTTAATAATTGGATTAATAATTTAAGATAATTATTAAAAAAGCAATAATTATCACATATTAAAAAATATTTAATTACAGTTAACTGATAAAAAGGAGGTAATAAAATGGTAACATTCCAAAATGTTATTGCGCGATTGGAGTATATGGGTTTAAGTGATGTACTTCTACCTTTCTTACTAATTTTCACAGTTGTTTTTGCAATAATGCAAAAGACACAACCGTTGGGCGAAAAGAAATCTTATAATGTTCTCATAGCACTGGTTCTTGCTTTATCTACAGTAGTTCCGCACGTGTTAGGATATTATCCTGCTAATGCTGACGTGGTTGTTATAATTAACAAATCATTGCCTAGTGTTAGTATTGTATTGGTGGCAATTGTTATGGTTTTCCTGGTTGTTGGTCTTTTCGGTGGAAAAGCAACGTGGGGAGGCGCATTATCTGGTTGGATTGCTTTTGCTGCATTCATCCTCGTGTTCGTAATTTTTGCAAGTGCTGCTAATTGGTTTACTTATTGGCCGTCTTGGCTTTGGTGGTTAAGTGATCCTGACACTCAAGCATTATTGATTGTTGTTGGTGTTTTCGCATTGATTATTTGGTTCATTACTAAAGAACCTGGCGATGGAAAAGCAGGAGAATCAGTGGGTAAGGTCGGAGATCAATTTGCAAAACTTTTCGGAGGTAATTAATTTTTATTTTTTTTATTCATATCTTTTTTAAATTTAAATAAAAATAAGTTCAAACATTTTTATGTTTTAACAATTCAAAATTAAATTTTTAATATTTAATATATTTTCAATATACCCAAAAGAGGTTTTTAGTTTATGGCTTCATTTTTAGACATAGGTCTTGTAAGTTATTTCGGAGTTATATTTCCCATTCTTCTTATTTTTGTAATTGTATTTGCAATTCTTCAGAAAACAGATTTGTTTGGAGATAATAAGGGTCTTCAATCAATTGTTGCATTTTGTGTTGCAATGATTACAACTATTGTTCCTGGTGTCCTTCAAGTTATTAATATCATGGCGCCGTGGTTTGTTCTTCTGTTTATTTTCTTCACATTATTGTTGATTAGTCTTAAATTCTTAGGAGTTTCTGATGTATCTATAACAACTTATATGAGTAAAGATTGGGAAACTGCGCATTGGTTTGTTTTATCCCTTGCATTAGTAATTTTTATTGGTTCTATTGCGACTGTTTATGGTTCTTCTCTTCTGCCTTATTCAGACGATGAGGGTGGTTTAGCAGACGACGCAGAAGTTGGTGATGGAGACCTTGACGTTGATACAGGCAATTTTAATGCTAATGTAGGTGCATTATTGTTTCATCCTAAAACTATTGGCATGGTTTTCGTTTTATTGATAGGATCGTTCACAATACGCCTTCTTGCAGGCAAAGCTTAATTGTAATCCTATTTAATTCTACTTTCTAATTGTGTTTTTGTTTAACAAATAAATAAAAAGAAAAATAAAATTAAATATGTTTATGATCAACTACTTTTTCATTTTTGAACTTTTTTAAGATTGTCTGTTATTCTTGATAATTCATTAATATTTTCTAAAAATCCAGGTAGTATTTTTTGAAACACTTTTTCAAGAGCTTTTACTTCTGTTCCTACATCTTGTATGTGTTTATCATAATCACCTACTTTTTCTAGTATGCTTGTGTGAAGTTTATCAAAATTATCTTTTAGACCATTAAATCTTGTTTCAAGTTCAGTTATTTTTATATCTGTTTTTTCTTTCCAGTCTATAATTCTGCTTATATTAGCAGTGATTTCTTTCCATTTCTCGTCAATTATTGCTTCTACAAGTTCTTCAACTCTTCCTGCAGTTTCATCATTATATCCTGAATCGTCCATGCCCATTTCTTGTGGTTGTGGAGGATATCCTTGTGGAGCACCTGGACCCTGTTGTGGCATTGGTTGCGCTCCGGGAGGCATATTTGGTGGCGGCATACCTGGAGGAGGCATTCCTTGTGGATAATTTGGCATAGTATCACCTTCTTTTTTTTGGTTATTTTGATTAATTGGTTGATTGGGATTGTTATTGATAGCGTTATTAAATTGATTATTATTATTGATATTGTTGTTGTTAATATTATTATTGTTTATTTGACCGGTATTATTAATTTCATTGATTCCATTTAGTTCTTCTTCCTCTTCTTCGTCAGGATCAGATTCGAAATCGTCCTGCTCATTTTCAATTTTTTCTTTATTTGGAATTTGATTAATAGGTGTTGGAATTGGAATATCATTTCTTAATTCAATTTCGTAAAACGCATCATGTATTTTGCTATAATCCATTCCTTGAACAAACAAGTGATTTATTATTTGACTATTTGTAAGTCCTTGTCGTTGTAGTAGCATCACTTTATCTATTGTTTCTATCATTGTTCTCGCCCATATTTGTTAGTATGTTTTATCTATTTAGTTATTAGTTTTTTGTTTATAATTTTATTTTTTTTTATTCTTTTTACACGCTGGGTTATTTCATATCTTCTTTTAAATGTTTCGCTTGTACTCTGCAGGTTTTTAATTTTATCAGAAACATCTCAGAAACATTTATATAAAAATAATATATTAACCTTATTAAAAAGAGGTGAATGGGTATTACTGATAATGCTAAAGATAACGATTCTAGTAAAGACGACTCTGTCAATCATATATTAAATACTGATAAGTCTAATTCTAATACTGATACTAATACTGGTGCGAATACTGATGCTGATACGAGTGCAAATACTGATTCCGATTCTGATGATATTTCTATTAAAGAAATTCCTATTGTGATTGGTAGAAGTCCTGCTGCTACAAAAAAGTATGGCACAAAAGGAGCTCTCCTTCTTGGAAAAGAATATATCGAAAAAGGAGATAAAATATTAATGTCTAATAATCTTTATCTTGACATTGCTAATGCTCACGTCATGTTAATTTGTGGAAAGAGGGGTGGTGGAAAATCTTACACCATGGGCGTTATTGCAGAAGGTCTTTCATTATTGGAACCTGAAGTTAGACAGAATCTTTCAGTTATTCTCTTAGATACTATGGGTATTTATTGGACCATGGGTCATGCTAATAAAAAAGAAGCAAAACTTTTAGAACCTTATGGTATAGATCCTCATCCTGTGGATGTTGTAATTTATACTCCTGAAAAATTTTATTATGAATATAAAAAGAAGGGAATAAGAACAGATTTTCCATTTTCAATTAGTATTTTCGAAGTGGAGGCTGACGATTGGTGTTCTGCATTTAGACAAGATAAATATAGCAACAACGGAATTTTTATTGCAAAAATTGTAGAAGAACTTTCTGAACAAAAATCAAAATATATTCTCGATGACATTCTTACTTTTATTGACGAGGATGATGGAACTGATGATCAAACTAAAAAAGCAGTTAAGAATATGTTTAAAACCGCAAAAGCATGGGGTGTTTTTTCAGATCATGGAACTCCTTTGCATGAACTTGCTAAAGGTGGACAAATTACTGTTTTGGATGTAAGTTGTTATGCTACAATGCCTGGTGGTTGGGATGTTAAAACTTTGGTTGTAGGAATTGTTTCAAAGCATCTTTTCATCCAGCGTATGGAATTTAGAAAAGGAGAAGAACTCAATGAGATTAAGTATTTAGAAAAGTATTTCATTGAACAAAAAGCAATTGACGCAGAAAAAAAACAAGAAATGCCTCTTGTCTGGCTTGTTATCGACGAGGCCCACGAATTCCTGCCATTAAAAACAGAGGATGCTAATGCTGCAACAGATCCTCTGGTTATAATCATGAGAGAAGGAAGACAACCTGGAATTTCGCTAATACTTGCAACTCAGCAGCCTGGAAAAATTCATACTGATGTTATGACTCAGCTGGATACTGTTATTTCTCACAGGATCACAGCAAGATTAGATATGCAAGCTCTTGGATTACTCGCACAAAGTTATATGGAACATGGAATTTCTCGTGCTATGAACGAACTTCCAAGATTAAAAGGTAGTGCAGTTATTTTTGACGATCTCAACGAGAAAATTCATAAAATGAGAGTAAGACCAAGATTCACGTGGCATGGTGGTGCAAGTCCTAGTGCTATTAAAGATGAATAATCAATTAATCTTTTTGAGTTTTATTTATTAAATTAGCTCTTAATCTCTTTTCCACTCCATAACTTAAATTTTTTTGTCGCTGCTATTTCAATTATGTCGTCTTCTTTATCATAATGCCAAGTACTTATCGCATTTTTTAATTTCACTTCTTGAGGTAGTTCAATATATCTGAATCGATCATCCCGTAAAATCACTCCATTTTCAATATTGCTTAAATCTAGAACTTGTATTTTCCAGGAACTATCATCGCCCCAAACACATCCTGCAACAAAACCAATCTGTCCAACCAGTCCTTCTTCAAGATCATAAGGCACATAATATTCAACAGGACAAAAACCAGAACTAATCAATTCTTCAGAGCAGACCTCTTCACAGCTTGGAAGTTTCATCACGCCAGTAGCAGTATAATGTTTTGAATAAAGAGCATATCCCTTTCCATCTTTTTTGAATGGATAAAACGTATCACTCAAAGATGGATAATTTCTGATATATTCACCAATTTGTTCACCGTCGAGAAAAACACTAACATTAAGATAACTCCATCCCTTTTCATTTTTTATCTCTTCAGTCTTAACAGAATATTTAGAAAGTTCGTGATGGATTTCTTCTTCCAAACTATTGAACTTCTTTTTCATTTTTATTATTCATTTATTCCCAATCCAACACTTCTTTACCCATCCGACACTTAATGTTGACAATACAAAAGCAACTGCAGGTACTATAGAATTAATAAATGGTTTAGGAAGTTCTGCAAAATAAAAAAATAATACGATCACAATATAAGTCAAACCAACTATGAGTGCTCGTCGAGTCCAGCTCGTCTCCCATGCTTTATCTCCTTCAACTCGAGCATTCCTTTCTTTAATTAATTTTATTTCTTTCTTGAGTTCTTTAATTTCTTTTAAAATTTCAGATTTCACTTTTTATCGCCAACACTTTCAGAATATTCTTTCATTGCTATTTTTATTTGTTCTTTAATGAACTCTTCTTCTTGCATTTTTATATTTAAGTCACGAAACTGATCTGAAACTTCATCTCTTACCATTTTAATTACAGTTCCTCGAGTAACAAATTCAATTGGATTCCAAAGATCAACATATTTTGCAAGGGATTGCACTTCATTTCTTTTTGCACAATCTTTTAGTTCACGAACCATTATTCTCATTTTACTAACAATTTCTTCAAGCTCTCGTTTGAATTCTTTTAATTCTTCATTTGCAGCAGCAATCTCGGTTATTATTTTTTTATTATTTGTAAGCATGTTTTGATCTGTTACTTGTGTTTTTTTTCGAAGATTAGTATATCTTTCTTCAATTGTAACGAGTCTTCGACTTAGGTTATTTAGTTCTGCACCAACATTTATTTGAGGTGCTTGAGCAGCGGCAGGGTTAGATTTTGCTCCTCCGAATAATGAGAATCCTCCTTTTTTTTGGGGTTGTTGATTTTGTTGCATGTTTCCTTGTCCTGGTTGCATTCCAGGAGGCATTCCTTGTTGTTGGTCTGGCATTCTTTTTCCTCTTTTTTTATGGAATTTCTTTTTTTATCTATGTTTTAAGTTTATTTGAGTGATTATTGATTTACGCTTAATGGTTAATTTTATATCTAAGTTTTATATCTATTGTTTATTATTGTCTAAATATAAGATAATATTTTATATTATTTAGATTTATACCTATTTATATTATATTTTTTATGTGAGAACTACGAAGTAGTATTCGAAAATTTGTAAAAAAATGGTGATGATATGACAATTTTTGGTGCCAAAGTTCCTTTGTTTGGTTATGAGATTATAACTGAAGGCGAAGATAATATTATGCGCATTAATTATGAAGGTGCAGCAATAGTTCCATCTTTAGAAGAAAATGGAGTTGTGATGTCTAAGACTTGTGACAATTTGATTGAAAGTCCTGAAACTACTAAAATTGTTTTTTCTCAAAGAAGAGAATATGAGTATGATCTTAACCAAGTCAATCTTATAAAAGAAATTGCTCAAATCTTTGATATAATTAGTAGAAACAAAGATAAATTTTCTTATCAAAAATTCTTGCCAGTTCCAGAGGGTAAAATCTTTGCAAATAAATGGTATGCAGAACTCCAAAATGTTTTGTTTCATCTGATTAAGTCAGATCCTGTTGGCGCTTATGTTGAGCTTAGAAGAATTTATCGTCGTGAAAAAATTAATTATGATAAGCTTCTTGAAGAAAAATTAATTCCGTGTTTTCAATCATACTTTGATATGATTCAGTTTGTTCTCGATCTCTTAGAAAAATCAAAGTTAATTACTGTGTCTAAACCATTTCTTGCAGGATTTAAACAAGGCGATCGAGAAGTTTATAGAAAGTTTTTTCATCCATTCATAAAACCTGATTTTATGTATGCTAAACTTATGGCTGATTATCCTGCAGAGGGTGAAGAGATGGCAAATTATACTGTTGGAGTTGATACTGAAGTTACAGTATTCAAACTACCTGAATCTGTTCAATATCTTTATCATATTATGCCTCCTGAGTTTAAACTTTCAGAGGAGGAATATGAACTTTTGGATTTAGCAAGAAACATTTTAGCAGAACATAAACCTACTAGAAAGGAATTTACCGATCCTCAGCGTATGCGTGAAATTTTTGAAAGTGTTGGTAGAGATTTATTGGAAGAATTATCTGCTTATCGCAATATGAATCTTGCGCACGACGCTATAATTAAATTATCTAAGATTTTGGTAAGGTATACAGTGGGGTTTGGTCTTGTGGAAGTGTTATTGCAAGATGAACAGATTCAAGATATTTCTGTTAATTCTCCTCAAGGAAGAATTCCTATTTTTTTAGTTCACGGCGAATTTGCCGATTGCATTACTAATGTAATTCCTACTAGGACTGAGGCAGAAAGTTGGGCAACAAAACTTAGAATGATTTCAGGTCGACCTCTCGATGAGGCAAATGTAATTTTAGATACTGAACTCGTAATTCCTGGAGCTAGAGTAAGAGTTTCAACAATCACTGAACCTCTTGATCCCAGTGGTTTAGCGTTTTCATTTAGACGTCATAGAGATCGTCCATGGACTTTGCCTTTATTCATAAAATATGATACTATTAATTCTTTGGGCGCAGGACTTTTGTCTTTTATTGTCGACGGTACCAGGTCTATGATGATTTGCGGTACTAGAAGTTCAGGTAAGACTGCATTTTTAACAGGTATATTAATTGAAATAATGAGGAGGTATAGAGTTATTACTGTGGAAGATACTTTAGAACTTCCAACAGATTCAATGCGTCATCTAGGTTATAATATTCAGCCAATGAAAGTTGCATCAGCTCTTGCTAAAGGAAGTAGTGAGATGAGTGCAGCAGATGGAATTCGTTCAACTTTGAGACTTGGAGATAGTGCGCTTATCGTCGGAGAAGTGCGTTCAAAAGAAGCTGTAGCACTTTATGAGGCAATGCGTGTAGGTGCTGCTGCAAATGTTGTTGCAGGTACTATTCATGCAGATTCTCCTTTTGGTTTGTTCGATCGTGTTGTAAATGATATTGGAGTTCCTAAAACAAGTTTTAAGGCAACAGATATAATTATTATCGCAACACCAATTAAAAGTCCTGACGGTCTTCATAAATGGAGGCGAATTACTCAAATTACTGAAGTCAGAAAGACTTGGCAGGAAGATCCATTACTAGAAAATGGTTTTATTGATTTGATGAAGTATGATTCAAAAACTGATCAGTTGGTTCCAACTGACGATCTTCTTGACGGTAATAGTGAAATATTGAAACTCATTGCTGCAAATATTCCTGATTTTGCAGGTGATTGGGATGCTGTTTGGAATAATATCGAACTGCGTGCAAAGATCAAAGAATCTATTGTTAAAAAAGCAAAAGAAATTGGAGATGATGAAATGTTTGAGGCTCCTTTTGTTATTAAGTGTAATGATGTTTTTCATTTGATGACTGAAAAAGTAAAATCTGAAACTGGTAAGTTAGATTCTGATAAGATTTTTTTTGAGTGGAACACGTGGTTTGAGAGGGCAATTAGAAAAAGAAAAATTAATAAAGGATTAAAGGAAGATATGTTTAATTAATACAAGTAGTTAAATTATCAAGTACAAATTATAAATCAAGAGGTAAATAAAACAATGTCTCCTCAACAAAGTAATCAAACGCATGTGCCAAATCAATTACCTAATCAGCAATTAAATCAATCAACTAGTAGATCGACAAACAATCTAATAAATCAATCAGCGAATTCATCTGCTGCAGGATCTGGTTATATTCAACAAAACAAAAAATTTGATTTCAATTTATACTTAAAGTCATTTGGTACTTTTTTTGCAGATTTTAAGAATGCAGATAAATTTCTAAAAAATCTCCCTGCATGGTTTAAGCAGCAACAAATAGTTGATATTTTATCAGTTGTAGGCGTGATTTTAGGTTTTATTATATTCTTTGTAGGCATTATTTTGTTAATTTTGTAATAATTTATATTTTTTGTAATTTGTGCTTTATTTGGTAATATCTGCATAAAAGATACAAAAGATATTTAAAACAACTATTTTTCTTATTATTAATAATGTTAAATAACAGCAATTCAAACGCAAAATCAACAAAAACAAACAAAAAACCATCTAGTGGTCAATCTAAACAGTTTAAGAATTCCAAACCTAAGTCTAGTTCAACTTCTAATAGGTCAAGTAACAAGCCAATTCCTAACAATAAACCTAAAACTGGTAACAAGCCAATTCCTAACAATAAACCTAAAACTGGTAACAAACCAATTCCTAACAATAAACCATTGTCTAAACCTGTATCGGGCAATAAATTAGCTTCTGAAAATTCAAACAATACCCAAAAAAGAAGACCTAATAAAAGATTTATTCCCCGACATGATTCTAAAAAGCCATTTAATAAAAAGTTTAAAGGTAATAATAGAAATAACAATAGGAATAATGGGAGTCATAATAACCCTATGAGATCTAATAGGATATTTGTTGATTTTTCTAAATTAGATATTAATTCAATTCAAGATATTTTTTCAAAAGTTCTTTCAAAAATTAGACCTGATGAAAAAAAGATTAATTTAGAAGTCGATGAATTTTTAAGAAAATTAAATCTTGAAATAAAAAAAAACCATTCTCAAGCAGTTGCTATGATTGGAGGGTCTATTGCTAAAGGAACTAATCTAAAAGGAGATCATGATTGTGATATATTTGTTAAATTTAATAAGTCTTTTGAAAATTATGATATATCCTCTATGCTTTTAAGAATTTTGAGGCCATTTAGGCCTAGTCCGGTACATGGGAGTAGAGATTATTTTCAAGTACAAAAAAAGCTTTGTTATGAACTAGTTCCAGTTCTCGACGTAGAAAATCCTAAAGATGCTGTTAATGTTACTGATATGAGTCCTTTTCATGTAGGTTGGGTAAAAAAACATCCAGGATTTACAGATGATATTCGTCTTGCAAAAATGTTTTGTAAATCACAAAAAGTTTATGGTGCTGAGTCTTATATTCAAGGTTTTTCAGGTCATGTTTTGGATATCTTAACAATTCATTATGGTGGTTTTTTGAAACTTCTTAAGGCATCTTTGTCTTGGAGAATTGGAGAGGTTATTGATCCTGAAAAGCAGTTTAAATCTCCTGTAGTAGCATTGCAAAAAATGAATGCTTCAAAACTTGATTCACCGCTTATAGTTATTGATCCTGTTTTATCGGATAGGAATGCATCTGCAGCACTTAATTTAGAAAAATTTAATTTATTTAGAGAAGCTGCAAAACAGTTTTTAGAAAATCCTAATATTTCTTTTTTTACTGTCAAACCTATTTCGATTCCTACTTTAAAAAAATCAGCAGGTAAGAATTCTTTAGTCATACTTGAAGCAACACCTACTGAGGGCAAAACTGATGTTGTAGGTGCAAAACTTCTTAAATCATTTACTATGATTAAGAATCAGTTATTGTTTAATGATTTTAAGATTGAAAATTGTGATTGGTACTGGAAACCAGGTTCAAATGCGTTATTTTGGTTTGTTTTTCCAACAAATGATCTTTCAGATGAAGTAAAACGCATAGGTCCTCCTCTTAGCGAAGAACAATTTGTTAAACTGTTCAAAGATAAACATAAAAACACTTTTGTCGAGGATAATCGTATTTGTGCGTTGCTCACAAGAGAGTTCATAAATCCTAAGAAATTTATTGCGAGTATGTTAAAGTCTGATGAAAATATTGCTGATAAAACTAAGAAGATTGTCATGAAAAGGTTATAATTGTTGGTTTAATATTTTTGAGTTTAATCACTTCCCGTTTGTTTTTCAAGTTATTTTTTTTTAATTTGTTTTAATTTGTTTTAATTTGTTTTAATTTGTTTTAATTTGTTTTAATTTGTTTTAATTTGCTTTGAGTTGAATTATTATGTTTGAAAAAATTAGTTGCATTATTCTTGCTGCCGGAAAGGGCACCCGCATGAAATCGGATTTACCAAAAGTTCTTGCACCTCTAAAAAATAAACCTTTGATTTATTATGTTTTAAATTCAATATCAGTAAATCAATTTAATTTTAATAAAGTTGTTCTTGTAGTGGGTTATAAATCAGCTGATGTGAAAAATTATGTTTCCGAATTAAACCGTGGTTTAAATGTTGAGTTTGCATTACAAAATGAGCAACTGGGAACAGGTCATGCAGTTATGCAAGCAGAAAATTTGTTTGTCAAAGATGATCTGACTGAGGACATTCTGATTTTATATGGTGATGTTCCTCTTTTATCAAATAACACAATTAAGTGTTTGTTAGAAAAACACAAATCAAACAATGCAACATTGACAATTCTTACTGCTATTTTTGACAATCCTTTTAATTATGGGAGGATAATCAGGTCTGATGCTGAAAATATGCATGGTCAAATTATGAGTATTGTCGAGGAGCGAGATGCTAATGAATATCAAAAATTAATAACTGAAATTAATTCAGGAATTTATGTAGTTAAAAAAGATTTTTTGTTCAACGCACTTAAACAAATTAAACCTGCTAATGATCAAAACGAATTATATTTAACAGATATAGTAAATATTGCATCAAATCAAAATCATAAAATAGCATCTTTTGTTTTGAATAATGATATTGAAGTCCAAGGAGTTAATACTGTTGAACAACTTAAAGAGTTAGAGCAATATGTGGACTCTTAGCAATAAACACTAAAAAGAAAAATAATGGTGGCGTAAATAATTGAAAAAGTAAATGAGTTAAAATGGGGAAAAACAAAAAAATAAAAGAATTAAGAAATGAAAAAAAGGTAAGCATAATTAATGTCCCTAATATTATCACATTATTTAGATTTTTATTAATATTTCCTTTATTGTACTTTCTTATCGAAAATAATATTGCATACTCAATTGGTATTTTTATTTTGTTCACATTGTTGGATATGTTGGATGGAGATTTGGCAAGAAGATTAAATCAAGAAACAATATTTGGCAGAAATTTTGATGTTGTTGCTGATTTTTCTATTGGTGTGGTTATTTTTTTAACTCAATTGTTGACAAATAAAATTCCTATATTTATTGGATCTGTGGCAATTATTACGTATATTCCCATTATGATTTTGTTTATTATAGGTCTTAAAAAAAAGGGAGTTATTTTTATTTCAGGACTTAAATCTTTTGGGGCTTTGGTTCATTATTGGTTTTTGTTTTTACTGATTTTAAATATTTATTCGTTAGTATTTAGTATTATATTCTACATCTTGTTAATTGGGATGTGGGTTTTCACTATTTACTATTTTTATGAGATTAAGAATAAAATATTGGTTTGAGGGCTATATAATGATAATATTACCTCAAATTAAGCTATTTTCCACTTTTGAACCTGTCCAAACAATAAAATTTATAAACAATATCGAAAAACTTTGATTTATAGATAACTTTGAATAATTCCCTTTTCAAAAAACACAAGATAAAAATTTAAATTCAAAGTTCTCTTAGATAATTTTGCTAAATATTATAGGTTTGCAAAATTATCTATACTTAATAATTAGATGTGAGCTGATAATCATGGGTAAAAAAAATAAAAAACCAAAAAAAATAAGTGCGAAAAAGGAGAAATACACAAAGTTTCGTAAGGAAAAGCCAGGTGCTTTAGATATTACTATGCCAGATCTTGGTACAGATGGTATGAAAGAAGCACATGAAGCAGAAGATCGTCTGGGCAAGTTTGCGAGATTTAATAAGAATGCTCCTGTAAAAGAAGTTCGTGAAAGAAAAGCAGCTAGTAAGAGATAATTATATTATTAGTTGATTTTTATTCTTTTTATTAAATTACTTTTTATTAAATTAATATTCTTCTTTTTTTAATTATATCAATCCAGGTATTATTAGATTTGTTTCTTCAATATATTCTTCATATTTCAGTCCAAATTTTTCTTTCAGAGCTCGTTCTTCCTGAATTATTCTAAATATTGTTGTAGGTATTAAAAGAAATAAAATTCCCATTATTCCAATTCCAGATCCAAGCATTCCAACACCTCCTAATGTTAAGATTGTATTGGCATAATACATTGGATGCCTTACATATTTGTAAGGTCCTGATTTAATAAGTGTGTGTTCTTGGTTTATTTTTACATGAACACTATACTCTTTTCCAAGAAGGTCCATTAAATATTTTCTCATTATAGCGCCAGTGATAAATAAAAATGCAAATAGTCCTACAAGTAAATAATTAAGTTTAGCATTTTTAACAATAAAAAAATCCAGTAGTGTTGCAATTATTATGAATGCAAACGAAGCAAAAAACATCCAGAATGTTTCTATTTCTTTTATTTCAGTCATTTTCAATCTTTGGTTTTCTTATTTAATTCTTCTAAGTAAATATTTTCTTTGTCATCAGGATCTTCAATTACTTTTGCTAAGTGTTCATCAATTATGAATTTTTCTCCAGATTCACTTTCTATTTTTTCTAGGTTTAGTTTTTCTATGTTATTAACAAATATTTCTGCAAGCTTAAATTTAAGTCCATATCTTAATTTTCTTTGAGTCGAATTGATTAAACTGTTTTGTTTATTGTCGCTGATTATTAAAACACCTGCTGTTCTAATGCCTATTTCTTTTCCTCGAGAATAGCATGCTGCAAGTTCCATTTCTAAACTAATTGGTTGAATTCGTTGGTATTCTTCATTAAAATGATTTGGTTGAAATGTTACTGATGTTACAGATATATTTTTACCTTCAAAAAACTTTATTTTATTATCTGTTAGTATTTCTTCAACTTTTTTCTTAAACTCAAAGTCTGGTTCAGAATATTCTTTTCCTTTTTTAACATATTGGTGAATACCTTCGAAGTGGTATGCTCTGTTAGGAATTACTATATCTCCTACTTCTAAAGGTTGAGTTTTAAAACCACCATATGCGTATCCTATAAATAGTGCAGTTTTACATCCACCCTCTTTTAGTATTGCCATGACATCAAGCATTGCAGAAGCACCAAATACATTAGATACTAAAGGGTATTTTTTTCCATTTTTTTCTCCGAGGTGGCAGTGATATACGCAGTCAATATTGCTTTCTACAGATTCAAATACAGAAATTATTTTTTGTTCGTTTTCTGAAGTTATATTTCCTGCTAAAACTATTCCAACATCTCCTAGTTTTTCTGTCCCAAATAATCTTTTTACCCATTCACTCATTTTTATTCTAATTCTCTTCTAATTTTTTCATTCATCTTCATAAGTTCTTTATCAATATCTGCTATATTCATAACATCGTGATATATTGATCTAAGTTCAACTTCAATTTCAGTTCTAACTGTTCCTGTTTTGTAATAATATCGTTCTGATAATTGTCCGTCATCAAATTCTTTTTTTGTTATTAGGCTCCATTTAGCCACAAGTTCATGAATTTTTTTTATTCCTTCTAAAATATCTTTATCTATTTCTTTTAGTGTCTGACTCATAGTTTTCACCTCTTTTTTGTTATTATTTATTCTGTTTTGTTCTGTTTTGTTCTGTTTTGTTCTGTTTTGTTCTGTTTTAGATTAAGTTTTTCTTGGAAGTATTTATTTGTTTCTCACCCTCTCGAGATTGAATACTTTCAGGTAGTGACAAAACCAAAAAACTTAAAAATGCAAACTTGTTAACTAATATTATGGCAGGAAGAGAAGGGCTTATTGAGCTATTAAACGAAATTGTAAAAAATCAAAGATTATCTATTGATAAAATAGAAACTCCTTCAAAAGCTTACAACAGATATGAACAACAATTTATTTCAGAATTAGGCGATTATGATTTTTCTGATTTTAATGAACTTTTCCAAGATTTAGATTCATCTAAGTTAGTTTATGTTTCTAATTTTCATACTATTCGTCATTCAACAAAAAATTTTATTGAGATTCTAAAAAAGTTTTTAAACCAACCAATTCAAGTAGGTTTAGAATGTATTATGGGTAAGCACCAAAGACATTTAGACAAATTCATGAATGCAGACATTTCTGAATCTCAATTTCTGGAACTAATAAATTATAACAAAAATTGGGGTTTTGATTGGAATGATTTTAGGTTGATTTTTAACTATGCTAAGAAAAATAAAAATGTGTCTTTATTCGGATTAAATTCCCGTCATAAATCCGATTCTTTGAGAAGAAGAGATGATTATGCTGCAAAAAAGATTGTTCAAAGATTTAAAAAAAATATAGATCAGAAATTTTTTATTCAATTCGGGGAATTTCATTTATCAAGAAATCATCTACCAAAAAAAGTTAATAAAATTATTAGCGAGTCAGATTTGAAAGTACCAAAATCAAGTTTTGTTCTTCAAGATATCGATGAGATTTATTGGGATTTAGTAAACTCTGATTTAGAAGATTCAGTAGAAGTTACTCGTCTTGATAATGGTAGTTTTTGTATTTTAACAACAACTCCATTATTCAAACATCAATCGCATTTAAATTATCTTGCAGAATCAGAAGAATCTCCTGATTATGAACCTATTTGTTCTACAATATTGAGTCTTTATGCAAATGTATTAAAACTAAATTTTAATCCATCAACTCAAGATTTAGTGATTTGTTCTAAAGATTCTTTTGAGGATTTAGATTCTGAATTAAGAAAAGCTAAATTCTCTCAAGAAGATATTCAATCTATTTTATTTCGCGCACTACAATCCAGGGTATTTTTTATAGAAGCCAATCATGGTTTGCTTTATCTTGGAGATCCAAACATAAATCACATTGCAGAGGGAGCTGCAAGATACTTAAGATTTATTTTGTGCGGACCTGATCATGAGCGTACTATGAAGGATTCTTTTTACACTAAAATAATTTATGATTCTATTGGTTTTTTTGGATCTAAACTAATTAATCCAAAACGAAGACATAAAGATGTTAATTTTTTCAAAAAGAATTCAAATTCATTATCTGCAGAGTATGTTTTGCAGCATAAAAAATTTGAAAAAAATAAAAAATTAGATATTTGTCATATGTATAGCGCACCATTAGATGTTTATTTAAAATCAACTAAATATCTTGGAAGAATTCTGGGTGCAAAACTTTATGATGATTTTAGAACAGATAAATTAGGCATTCAACAAATTCGCAGATTATTTTTTGATTTGTTTGAACACGAATCTAGTTCTTATAATGCATATATGGGTTTGATTAATCGTAAACGAGATTAAGTAAATTTATTTTTAATTCATTTTTGTTTTATTTTCAATTTACTTTTGATTTATTTTTGATTTAATTCTGTTGATTACAACACAATAATTTTATATACTAATTAATTATACTTTAATTTATGAAACACATATTAACTCTTATTGATAAGATATTGGACCTACTTGGAACTATTCCTCGTACAGTAGATTCTGACTCTGATAAAGATCGAGCAAATAAGATTGTAGACAAACTTATCAAATATACAAACTCGCTTGAAAAACTAATTAAGGCGCATCGAGATGACGAATACATGCAAAGATTACATAGTTCTAGTATTTCTCAAGTGAAAGGTTTTGCAGATGAAGTTGAAAATTTATTCCGAGACTTAATCTCTTTATTGGATATTTTAAAAGAAGATGCAAAGGACATGAAAAAAATAGTTAATGATGGTGACATTGAAGATAGATCAAAAAAATGGTGTTCTGCAGTTGCGCATCTTAATATGGGTGTTCTCATGCTTCAATTAAATAAGCATGAAAAAAGAATTCAAAAGTTCCTAAAAATTAAAACATTTCAAGAACATGAATTAAGAAAAATTATTGATTGCGAAGATCATGTCGTTGAATTACTTGCTTAATTGATATTTTAACCAGTTATTCTAATTTATTTAACATTTTAAACGCTTTTTTATCAAATTGAGAGAAAGCAAACCATTTTTTCCCTAGGTCTTTAAGCGAAGCACCTATGTGATATATCTTGCTAGAATCAATAATAATAAATCTATCATGCGCTTGTTCGAATTCTTTAATTTCAATTGGAGCGTATTGCGCATTAAACTTTTTGAGATCTAGTTTTAGTTGTTTAGTGAAATTTTTAGTATAAATAGTCACCTTAGTATTTTTTTCTCTTTTAGATAATACTGTTAAAACTGAATCATCAACGTAATTATCGATTAATACAATTGATTTTTTAGCACTTCTAATCAAATCTGAAATAAAATTATGTGCATCAAATATCTGTCCGTTGAAAAATATTCCTTGTTTTATTTCTTTATTTTGAATAGCATCAAACACCTTTTCAAATTTTTCAGCATATTCTATTTGTTTTCTTTCAACTTTATCGAGTCTTAAAAATATTTCAGTGTTTTTTGAAATAAATTTACGCATAGCCACAAAAGCATTCATTATTTGAATACTAACTTGTATTGCAGTATCGCTTCTTAGAACACTCGAGAGCATTGCAACACCTTGTTCAGTAAATGTATAGGGTAAATACCTCCTACCGCCCTGTTTAGATTTTGAGGTGCCATTTTGGAACCTCAAAGTTTCTTCATTTTTTGTGGTCACAATTTGTGACCTCAAGATATCAACTTCATCCTCGGTTAATTGAAACATAAACTGATTTGGAAACCTTTCAATATTTCTTTTTACTGCTTGATTAAGTTGTTTAGTTTTAACTTGGTAAAGTGCAGCTAAATCACTATCGAGCATAACTTTTAACCCTCTTATTGTATAAATCCTATTTTGAATATTTTCTTTATTCAATAAAGCAGCTTCTTTAGTCATTATTTCGCCTTTTTTGCAACTTAATTTATTCCTTTTAAAAAAAGTCGACGAGGTTTATATTTTTTCCTCTTATTTTTTGGAGGTTTTTTCAACTATTCTGAAATATTTTCAATAAATTATATTGGCTTATTAACCAAGTCATTTTATTTGATACTCCTTAATTTTTCGTAATTTTTACAATCCTACTTTATCCGACTTCCGAAAGTTAAATAAATATTAAATAATTCTAAATTTTTACTGAGGTGATATTTATGAAAGTAATACTTCCTGTGGCAGGTTATGCAACGAGATTATATCCATTAACAGAAAATTTTCCAAAAGCTTTGCTAAAAATTGGAAACAAACCAATGCTTGAACATATTCTTGACAAGCTCAATCCGATCAAGGAGATAGATGAAATTTTTGTTGTAACAAATAATAAATTTTATACTCAGTTTTCTAAATGGGCAAACGAATACAAATCAGAAAAAATTATTACTGTCGTCAATGACGGTACTATGTCTAATGAAGACAGGCTTGGCGCAGTTGGGGATGTTAATTTTGCAATAGATAAAGGAAACATAGATGGTGATGTTATTGTTATTGCAGGAGATAATTTATTCGGTCTTGACATGCAAAAGTTTGTAAATTTTTCAAAAGAAAAAGATTCATCTGTTTTTGCAGCTTATGATCTTAAAAACCCAAGCCTCCTTGCAAAAAAGTTTGGTACGGTAGAGGTTGATGATAATTGTAAGGTTATTGGCTTTGAAGAAAAACCAGAACATCCAAAAACTGCTTTGGCAGCAACCATGATTTATTTGATTCTTCAAAGAGATTTATATCAAATAAATAATTGTCTTCAAGAAAAAAATCCTGATAACTGGGGAGAATTTGCAAGATATTTAATTGAAAAAAGTGGAATGCATTGTTTACCTTTTGATGAGTATTGGTATGACATAGGTGGTCTTGAACAATATAAAGAAGTTCAGGATAAGTTTTAATTTTTCTTTTATTTTAGTTGTATCTTGTTTAGTTCACACGTATAAACTTTAGTTTGCATAGTTTTGTTTTACAGTTTAATTCTTTTAGCAAAGTTTTTAAACTCCCTCTTTGTCCATTCATAAAATGAGTTTATTTCATTCAATTGTTCAATGGACTATGGATACTTTTGCACCGTTAGGTGCGTGGGGATTATTCCTTTTAGCATTTATTGAATCTAGTTTTTTCCCTATTCCTCCTGATGTTCTTTTGATTGTTCTTAGTCTTGCATCTCCAAAGTTTGCATTATTTTACGCACTTGTTTGCACAATTGGTTCAGCATTAGGTGGAGCATTTGGTTACTCAATTGGTTATGCTGGAGAGAAAGCTATTTTAGAAAGATTCATTAGTCCCAAAAAAATAGAAAAAGTTCACAAACTTTTTGATAAGCATGGTGTTTGGGCTGTCGGCATTGCAGGTTTTACTCCAATTCCTTACAAAATTTTTACCATTAGTGCAGGTTTATTCTACATAGATTTTTGGAAGTTTTTGATAGTTTCTTTTTTTTCCCGAGGAGCAAGGTTTTTTATTGTTGCAGGATTGATAATGTTTTTTGGAGAAGTCATAACTAATTTTATTGATACTTATTTTAATATAATCACCTTGGTTGTTACAGTTTTAGGTGTTGGTGGATTTTTTGTTTACAAGTATTTTAAGAATAAGAATAATGCAAATAAGAAGAATAATAAACATAAAAAGAAAATCAAAAGTAAACCATCATCAAATTAATTTCATTTAACTTTTTGATAAATCATTCTAAATAGGCCCTAATGGACTTTAAACTGCTTCTAAACCACCAAAAATTTTATAAATAACTAACCCATTACTAATAATAACATAAATTGCTTGTGTTGAGAGTTATGTTAATAGTGATGTTGAGATGCACTGTTGAGATTAGGGGGAGATTATATATGGTTGATGAATCACAAGATACTGTGACTGATAACGATAAGTTAAAAACAATAAATAATATTGTTCAAGGTTCTGAGCTTAAGGTTATGAGTAGGGGAAAAGAATTAGAGATCAAGGAAACAAAAAGATCTTCTTGCGGAGTATATAACGCAGAATGTATAATATTAAATTGCAATAAGGTGGATATGCCTGACTATTGTGAAAAAAAATGTTATTTCTATTTACACATTTATAAAAAAGATTAATTTTCTTTTATTTCATTTTCTATTTTTTTTTAATTTATTTTCTTTTTTTTAATCCAAATCAAAACTTTTATAAACTGATCTCTTTTATAAACCAGGCATTATGACTACAGAAAATTTATCCAAACAATTAATTGAGATTTTTCTCAAAGAAGAAGATTCTTTCACCGATATTCTTGGCCAACTTCGTGTCAAGTCTGAGCTTAAGAGCGCATTGGCAGCTAATCGCCATATACTGATAATTGGTCCGCCAGGTATTGGAAAAACAACTATTGCAAAGAATTTGGCAAAGCTTTTACCAGAAATTACTGTTAATGATTGCCCATTTAATTGTAATCCTAACAATCCCATTTGTCCTGATTGTAAATCACTTAAAGATCAAAATAAAAATCCTGCTACTAAAATTATTTCTGGTATTCAAAGATTTGTGCGTGTTCAAGGTTCGCCAGATCTTACTGCTGAAGATTTAATTGGTGATATTGATCCTATCAAAGCATTGAAATTTGGTCCTCTTAGTATGGAAGCTTTTTCTCCAGGGAAACTTTTCAAAGCAAATAGTGGGATTCTTTTTTTCGATGAGCTTAATCGTTGTCCTGAAAAACTTCAAAACGCATTACTTCAGGTGTTACAAGAGCGTGTTGCAACAATTGGTCCATATGATGTAGATTTAGAAGCTAATTTTATTTTTATTGCAACTATGAATCCTGCAGATTCTTCTACAGAACCATTAAGCGATGTTCTTCTTGATCGTTTTGATGTCACATACATGGAATATCCTGAGTCTCACAATATCGAAAAAAGTATTTTGGATAAACATGGAACTAAGTTTGTAGAAATTTCTGAAGAATTAACAAATATTATAATTTCTTTTGTTAGAGAACTCAGAGAATCAGATAAACTTGAACGTGTTCCAAGTGTTCGTGCAACCTTGGGTCTTTTTGAACGAACAGGAACTAATGCGCTTCTTAAAGGAAAACAAAGTGCTGATTTTTCTGATGTTCACGACGCTATAGTTTCTGTTTTGAGTCATCGTATTAAACTTAAACCTTCTGCTCAATACTTGCAGAGTCCCATAGAATTTATCAAAGAGCATCTAAAGAGTTTTATGGAGCGAAATAATCTAGAGATCGCTGATAAGAGTGATGCTGGGTAGTTTAGGTTCTTTGGATTCTAAAGAAGACGAAACCCCTCCTCCTGAAGTGAATGAAGTAGAGCATATAGAAGAACTTTCTGGTAAGATGAAATTTAATGAGCTCGGCGAGGGTTTTATGCATTCTGTAATGGAAAATGACAAACAAACAATTGATCAAGGAAAAATCATTGAGGAGTCTATGAATCAAGGAATTTCTTCTTTTGCACCAGATCTTATGATGGAGAGGTTTGTTAATAATTATCAGATGGCTAAAAAAATTTTTGGTCCATCTTTGATCATGCAATCTACAGGTTATGATTCAGAATACATTGAAAAAAATATTCAGATTCCTGAGTTCCAAAGAGAATTAAAAAAGAAATTAAAAGAAACTTTTGATAAATTAAAATTTAATAAACTCATTGATAAAGAAGGATTAATTACTGAAAAAGGCATAGAACTTGCAGCTTTAGTTCTTTACACAACTGAACTTGATAATATTATTCCTAAGGGAATTCACGGAGATCATTCTCATAAAAAATCATATATTTATGGAGATAAAGGAGATATTAAGATATTTAAGAAAGGCGATCGTTACAAAGATATTGCAATTAAGAGTTCTGTTAAAACTGCAATTCGAAGAGGTCATAAAAATTTAGAAGTTCAAGATTTAAAATCTTTTGAGAGAAAAAGTAAAGGAGAGGTTTACCTTGTTTACGCGCTCGATGCTAGTGGTAGTATGAAAGGAGATAAAGTCTCGACGTGTAAGAAAGCAGGCGTTGCTTTAGCATACAAAGCAATTCAAGAAAAAGATAGTGTTGGTTTGTTAGTTTTTGGAGCGGATATTAAACATCAAGTTCTTCCCACAAAAGAGTTTGGAACAATTCTTAAATCAATAACTAAAATTAAAGCATCTACTGAAACAAATCTTGCAGCTTCAATTAATCATTCAATTTCTATGTTTCCAAATCAGGATGTTACAAAACATCTTCTTCTCCTCTCAGATGCACTTCCAACATCGGGAGAAGATCCTGAACAAGATACATTAAAAGCAGTTTCTGCAGCTAGAGCAAATAATATAACAACTAGCATTGTTGGAATAAATATTGACGAGAAAGGAACAGCTCTTGGAGAAAAGATTGCAGAGATTGGCGGCGGAAAGTTTTACATAGTCAGGAATTTAGATGATTTGAATAAAATTGTCTTAGAAGATTATCATAGTGTTAGTTGAGAATTTTTTAAAACACACTGTATCAAAACTTCTTCCTTAAATACACTTCATTTGTTTTTCCACTTGGTTTTCGACTTATTATTTCTTTTTCCTCAAGCTTTTTCAAAAGAAGGGATAATGTTGATTTGCTAATTCCTGTTCTAAATCTAAGCGTTGATTGTTTTATTCCATCCTGCTCCTTAATCGCTGCTAATATTTTACGATCGTCTTCATCAAATCCTGCTAAAAATGCATTAAATTCATCTTTTGATTTGTCATTTTTCTTTGCATCTCTAAGAGCAATACTAACTTCTTGATTTTGTTTTAAAATTAGTTCTTGTGTTTTATCAAAAAACACTAAATAAATTGCAAGAATTATTAGTGCTGATGAAAGTATAATTCCCACTATAAAATAATTAGATGTTCTTGCATGAAGACAAGTTCCATCTTCTAAGAAACAAGTTCCTGTTTTTTCAACAACATTCATTATTTCTTTATCTGCTTGAATTTTAGAGAAGCTTGTAAATATTAGCAATAATATTCCTATTATGATTATAATGCTGCCTATTTGTTTTTGATTCATATCTTCATTTTATTCATATTGTATTTATATTTCTTTTGCTTTAGTTCAAAGCATTAAATGCTATCAAAATCGTTTGTAAACGATCTAGGACAATAATTCATAGGTTTTAAACGTTTCACATGTATAATTTATAGTCGAATGGTATTAATAAAGAAGCAGTTTCCTTTGTTCTGAAGTCCCAACTTCAACTTATTTTTTTTGTTTTTTTGTTTTTTTTGAAATTTTTTTAAAATTCACAGGAGGCTGTTTTCATGGTTAATAAACATAAACAAACAAAAAAAGGTTCAGAAGGTTCAGAAGATTTAAGAAATTCTTGTTGTAATAATAAATACAAGTCAAATGATTCTACTGGCTGGAAATCTGGATTATTATATGGTCTTATACCTCATATTGGTTGTATTGCATTTATTATAGGATCTATTTTGGGTGTAACTGTTTTAATGCAGTTTTTCAAACCTTTGTTAATGAATCGTTATTTTTTTCATTTTCTAATAGCATTATCATTAGTTTTTGCAACATTATCCTCTACATTATATCTTAAAAAACAGAACTTGATGTCTTGGGCTGGTGCAAAAAAGAAATGGAAATATTTGTTTGGAATGTATGGTTCAACAGTGGGAATTAATTTAGTATTATTTATGTTCATTTTTCCTCTACTTGCAAATTTTTCAGTAGCAGATTCACTGTCAGGTTCAGCAGTATTGAATAATGGATTTGATAATTCCAATAACTTTGTCGAATTAAATATTGCTGTTGATATTCCTTGTCCTGGTCATGCACCTCTTATTTCAAACGAGCTAAAAACTATTGAGGGAGTTTATGGGGTGGAGTTTAGTTTTCCAAATAAATTCGCTGTGAATTATAATTCTGATCAAACTTCAAAATCTGAAATGTTGTCTTTAGAAGTTTTTGATGAGTATCCTGCGACTGTTTTATCTGAATCGCAATCTAATTCACAAGTCAAATCGCAAGTTAAATCACAAACCACATCTCAATCTTCCTGTACAGGTTCGTGCGGAGGTAGTATGGGTAGTAGTGAAAGTAGTTGTAGTAGTTGCAGTGGTGGTAGTAATGAGGGTAGTGGTGGTTGTGGAGGTAGTTGTGATGGTTGTGGTTTTTCTTAGTTTTTAGTAGAATTCCATTTTTCATTTATAATGAAATCGCAATATTTAACAATAATGAATATTTTTGCTATCAAATTAACCTTATGAGGTGTAATATTATGAAAAGTAAGAAAAAGTGTTTAAAAAATCCTATTTATTGGCAAGTTGCAACTGTTGTTTTTGCAGTTTTGTTTGTATTGTCATTTGTTGGAGTTATTGGTACTGATTCAGGATCTTCAACTCCTGGAGAATTATCTTTGAGTGCAGCATCAACCAAAGCATTAAATGTTGTTAATAATAATCTTGTAGAACCTGGCGTTACTGCAACAATTACTGATAAAGAAGAAGTTAGTGGTGTTTACAAAGTAGCGTTAAATTTAGGAGGTAGAACTATTGATAGTTATGTATCAAAAGATGCAAAACTTTTATTTCCTAATGCTATTGATTTAACAAATCCACCAACACCTCAAGCACCTAGTGCTCCGCAGCCACAAGAACCTATTGATGTTGACGAAGAAACATTAATGGATGATGATGCTATTAAAGGAGATTTGGATGCGCCAGTAACAATTGTCGAGTTTAGTGAGTTTGAGTGTCCTTTCTGTGCTAAGTTTTATTCAGATACTTATCTTAAAATCAAATCAGAATATATCGATACAGGAAAAGTGAGAATAGTTTTTAGAGATTTTCCTTTAGGTTTCCATGCAAATGCTCAAAAAGCTGCTGAAGCTGCTGAGTGTGCGGGTGATCAAGATATGTATTATGATATGCACGACATGTTATTTGAGGATGGTGTTGTAGGAGGAGTAACCACATTCAAAAAATATGCAAAAGAGCTCGGATTAGATACTGAAGAATTTGATGAGTGTCTTGATTCTGATAAGCACGCTCAAGAAGTTCAAGATGATATGGCTGCAGGATCTAGTTTTGGAGTTTCAGGAACACCTGCTTTTTTCATTAATGGACAAAAGATTGTTGGCGCTCAACCATTTAGTGCTTTCGAAGCAATTATCGAAGAAGAACTTGCAAAATAATTTTTAATTATTTAATTTTTTTTAAATTTAATTTTTCTTTTTTTTAACTCTTTTTTAACTCTTTTTAGACTATTTTTAAATTAATTAATTAAATTTAAGTCAGTTTTGAAAATGAATAAATCCGAAAAAATAAACATACTAGTTTCAGGAATGCACTGTTCTAGTTGCGCTGCAATACTTAATAAACAGTTATCTAAATCTGCAGGAGTGGTAGAATCTAATGTTAATTTTTCCACTGCAAAAGCATTAGTTAGTTTTGACGAATCAAAAATATCTACAACCCAGGTAGTTGACATAATAAAGTCTGCAGGTTACGGCGCATCTATTCTGGATGGTGTTAATTCAAATAATGAATCTGCAAAGATACAAAAAAAAGAACTTAAAGATCTTAAATTTAAATTCTTTGTAAGTCTTGCTTTTGCAATTCCGGCATTTATTATTGGAATGGTTTTTATGTGGCTTAAAATTCATATTCCTTATGAATCTTATATTTTATGGATTTTAGCGTCTCCTGTTCAGTTTGTCGTCGGTGCTGAGTTTTATAAAGGTGCGTGGACTGCATTAAAAAATAAATCTGCAAACATGGATTCGTTAATAGCATTAGGTACTAGTGCTGCTTATTTTTTCAGTGTTTATGCAGTTATTTTTCAACCAGAACTCGGACAATATTTTGAAACCTCTGCTGTTCTAATAACCTTAGTTATTATGGGTAAATATTTAGAAGCAGTTGCAAAAGGAAAAACTTCTGATGCAATTAAAAAACTTATGAATCTCGCACCAAAAAAAGCATTAGTTATTCGCAACAATAAAGAAGTAAAGATCGATGTGGACTTTTTAATCAAAGGAGATATTATTATTGTTAAACCTGGAGAAAAAACTCCTGTTGACGGAATTATAACTCAAGGGTCTTCATCTATTGACGAAAGTATGATTACGGGTGAAAGCATTCCTGTAGAAAAAAAGAAAAATGATAATGTTATTGGCGGTACAGTCAATAAACATGGATCATTCAGATTTAAGGCAACAAAAGTTGGTGCAAACACAACTCTTGCAAGTATAATTAAACTTATTGAAGATGCGCAAGGTAAAAAAGCACCTATTCAACGTTTTGCAGATGTTGTTTCTAGTTATTTTGTTCCTGTTGTAATCATAATTGCAATAATGATATTTTTTACTTGGTTTATGGTTTTTGAAAAATCAATTTCATTTGCATTAATTGCTGCAGTTTCTGTTTTAGTTGTTGCGTGTCCTTGTGCTTTAGGTCTTGCTACTCCGACGGCAATCATGGTTGGAACAGGTAAAGGTGCTAAGAGTGGAATTTTAATTAAGGGTGGTGATGCTTTAGAAACAGCACATAAATTAAAATATGTCATCTTTGATAAAACAGGTACAATTACTAAAGGAAAACCTGAAGTAACTGAAGTTATTACAGTTGGTGTAAAATCAAAAAATTCTGTTTTAGAAATTGCAGCTTCTTTGGAAAAATCTTCTGAGCATCCTCTTGCTGGAGCTATTTTGTCTAGTGCAAAATCAAAAAAATTAAAACTATCCACTCCAAAAAATTTCAAAGCAGTTCCTGGTAAAGGAATTATTGCAAAAATAAAAAATACACAATATTTTTTAGGGAATCAAAAATTAGTTCAGGAGTACAAGTTAAGTATATCTGATGTAAGAGTGGAGATGTCTGATCTTGAAAAGCAAGGAAAAACAGTTATGGTTTTATTTAACAGGTCTAAAGTTTTAGGTTTGATTGCTGTTGCAGATCCAATAAAATCAACGTCGAGAATTGCAGTTCATAAATTAAAAAAGTTAGGTGTTAAAGTTTATATGATTACAGGAGATAATAAGCGTACTGCCGATGCAATTGCTCGTCAAGCAGGAATTTATCATGTTTTTGCAGAAGTTATGCCTAAAGATAAAGCAAATTATGTTAAGCTTCTTCAAAAAGGAAAAAAGAATAAAGTTGCAATGGTTGGCGACGGTATTAATGATGCGCCAGCTCTTGCACAAGCAGATATTGGTATTGCGATGGGTTCTGGAACTGATGTTGCAATGGAGACTGGAAATATTGTTTTGATGAGAAATGATTTGGTCGATGTTCCAAGATCAATTAAACTTAGCAGATTAACAATGCAAAAAATTAGGCAGAATATGTTTTGGGCTCTTTTTTATAACATAATGGGAATTCCTATTGCTGCAGGTTTACTTTATCCATTTACAGGAGTTCTTCTTTCACCTATGATTGCAGGTGCTGCAATGGCTCTTAGTAGTGTTAGTGTTGTTTCGAATTCTTTGCTTCTAAAGCACAAGCGCTTATAGTCCTTTTAAATTTTTCTTTTTCTTCTTCAATTCTACTTATATTTCAAACAAATAGTTTTAAATAGATTTTTTCTAAAAAATGATTGCATGGTTAAACGAAAAATTATAAAAATTAATGAAGATTTATGTAATGGTTGTGGTTTATGCATTCCTGAGTGTCCTGAAGGTGCACTTCAAATCATCGACGGTAAAGTAAGATTAATTAGCGATCTTTTTTGTGATGGTCTTGGTGCGTGCTTAGGTCATTGTCCGCAAGGTGCAATCGAAACAGAAGAACGTGAAGCGCAGCCTTATGATGAAAATAAAGTTATGGAAAATATAATTAAACAAGGTCCAAATACTATTCGAGCTCATTTAGAACATCTTAAAGATCATGGGGAAATGAAATTTCTTAAACAAGCAATTGAGTTTTTAGAAGAAAATAATATTCCTAATCCTTTAGAAGAAGAAAGTAAATCTGCACCTGCACCTCTACCTTGTGGTTGTCCAGGTACTATGATGAGATCTTTGAAAAAGGAAGATTCAGAAAATTACAATAATGAGTTAAACAAGTGTGATGATGAAGCGCAAGTTAATTCATCAACACAATCAACAAAACAATCTTCTGAATTACAACAGTGGCCTATTCAACTCAGACTTCTTCCTGTTCAAGCACCATTTTTTGAAGAGTCGGATCTACTTATTGCAGCAGATTGTGTTGGTTTTGCCTATCCTAATTTTCATTCAGAATTATTGCAAGGAAAATCTGTAGTGATTGGTTGTCCTAAACTTGATGATTTAGAAAGTTACGATGAGAAATTAACAGAAATATTCAAACATAATAACATAAAAAGCATAACTGTTGCAATTATGGAAGTTCCTTGTTGTTATGGTCTGAAGTCTGCAGTGGAAGATGCAATAACAGCATCTGGTAAAAACATTCCTCTAACAACAAAAGTCATAAGTTTAGGTGGAGAAATAAATTAATTATTTAATTAAGTAATATAATAAATTAATTATAGAATAAATAGTTATTTCATAAAACGTTTTCGTCTATAATAATTTACCATCTCATCTCCAATTTCAGATTCAATCTTTCTTATTTTTTGTTCGAGCTCTATTCTCTTGTTAGAAATTTCTTGACTTAATTCTTCTGTCGATTTGTTCAGATTAACTTCAATTTTTGCAGTGGATGATTTATACTCTAATAATCCTGAATATGATTCTATTTTCGCCCACATTTCTTCAGTTTCTTTAATTAATTTGACTGCTTGTTTAGCATAAACATCAGGTGCAGTATATCCATTTTGGCAGTTGTCTAATTTTATATAAAGTGAAACATGTGGTTCTACTAAATGTCTGTCTTTTTCAAATTTTGCATACTCCCAGTCGAGATTAAAAATGTCAAAATATATTACATAACTAGGATTATCGGAAAAATGAATTAGTTTTGAGAAATCATGATCACGTAGATCGCATCTTCCGAAATATTTGTCTTGCAAAGAGTGTGTTAAAATTCCCATATCAAACGGGAATATGAACTTATCGCATTTTGGAAACGTCTGCGCTACTTTATTTAAATTAAATAATGCAGGAGCATAACCTTTAGTTAATCCGTTCAATTCAAAAAAGCTTAATGGTTTATAATCAATATTTGTGATTTCAAGGTGTCGTGTAAATTCAATAGATGCAACAATATTTTCTAGTGCTCGTTCATTAAACATTTTCCAAAATTTCTTGTTGTCATAAGTTGCTTCCATTGCTAAATGAGGTAATTGTTGGATATCTGCACTCACAAATTCGTATTCTTCTGCTTCAGCTGTCCAGCCAAGACTTCTAAACTTTTGATTGACATAAAGTTCTCTAAATGTAGAAAAAACATTTAAGTTAGTTATGCCCTTGATCGATTGAATTACATTAATAACGTCCAATACTTTGGGTCTGTTCAAAGGATATCCTTTTGGTGTTTCTCGGTATTTCTTTTTTTTAACTGAAATTTTATTGTGATGTTCATCAAATATGACGCCTATTTTTTTAGGTTTATATTTGCCTTTCCGCTCTACAGGGGATTTGCATTCAAAATGTTTATTAAGTAATTCGTCAAATTTTTTGTTAGACATACAAACAATTAAATCATACTTGAATATAAATGCGTGTTGTGGAAAATCCACAACCTTTATAAAAAACAACTCATTTTTATTCGCTATGTTAGATAAAATAATTGTGGTATTAAAAGAATTAGGCTTTGAACAAAGAGAAATTAAAATATATCTTACCATCATTAAACTACAAAATCAAACTGCTCTTCAAATTTCAAAGCAAACAGAAATAGACAGAACTACAACTTATGATTTACTGGAAAAAATGACTCAAAAAGGAATTGTTGCTTTCAAATTAATAAATAATGCTAAGCATTTCACAGTATTAAAACCAGATCAACTTCTCGTTTATTTTAAAGAAAAATATACTTCTTTAGAAAACATAATTCCTAAATTAAATGCGATAACTGAATTATCAGACGAACCAATAAATTGTGAATTATTTCAAGGATTAAATGGATTAAAAACAGTGCTAAGAGATCTTATTAGTTCAAAAAAAAATTATTACGTGATTGGAATAAAGAAAAAATATGAAGACATTTTAAAATATTTCAATGATCAAGGAGTCATTAGACTAGATGAATTCAATGTAAAAGAAACAGCCATTGTTTCAAAAAAAGAAAAATTCAAAAAACTAGCAAATGGATCGTACAAATACCTAGACGCACCCTTATCTGCAGACCTTACAACTTTGATTTACGATAACACTGTTATTTTTTTTATTTGGAAAAACCCCTATGCTGCAATACGAATAAAAAACAAAGAATTTGTTAAAGGACAAAAAGAATATTTTGATTTAATTTGGAAGATTGCAAAATGAGGGGATGTTTTCAGGGGAAAAAAGAGTTAACAACTTAGTTATTTAACCCACAACCAAAACTTATTTATACTAATATAATTTAATCCTTATTATGAAATCTGATTCAACTCTAATTATTTACGCACATCCGCAAACAAAAGGTCATTGCAGTTTTATTCTCGACAACGTAAAAAAATATCTTAAATCTAAAAAGATCAAGCACGAACTTATTGATCTTTACAAAATAAAGTATGATCCTGTTTTAAAATCAGAAGAGCATTACAGTGCAGGTAATAATTTTGTATCATCACAAAACAAAAAGTTTCAAAAAAGTATAAGCAAAGCAGATAAAATCATCTTTATTTATCCTGTTTGGTGGGGTTCAATGCCCTCAATTCTCAAAGGTTTTTTTGAGAGAATATTTGTGTCGGGTTTTGCATTCAAGTTCAGTAAAAAAGGAATACCTGTAAAATTACTAGCTGGAAAACGCGCTTTGGTTTTTATGACTACTGGATCGCCTACAATTTTTGCAAAATTATTCCTGGGTAACCGTCATAAAAAAATGATCAAATTTCATATTCTTGAGTATTGTGGTATTAAAACGAAAGTTGTACAGTTTGGAAATGCGCGTCATTTAGATCAAAATAAATCTAAACTAGAAAATGGGGTAAGAAAAGCTTTAGATTCTTTTTTCTAAGAACTCATTTGCTCATTCAACTCAGCTAATCATATTATTTTTATTATTTTTCTCGGCTAATATGAACTCATTAAAAATCTGAGCAAAGGCGGAGTATTATTTTGGCCTATGGCCAAAACAAAAACGACGAACGCCCTGCATGAATCGGGCGTTCTTACGCAATCACTCCAAGGCTTTTGCTCAGGAACATAGAGGAT
>Ga0209045_1000522_pt1 | contig 44541 bp, 29 predicted proteins | sample SaaInlLV_10m_DNA_4_FD_184664 | JGI IMG/M metagenome (GOLD analysis project Ga0209045, IMG submission 184664) | Marine microbial communities from expanding oxygen minimum zones in the Saanich Inlet - Saanich Inlet SI072_LV_200m_DNA (SPAdes) (version 2) | ecosystem: Environmental > Aquatic >...
TAATACGATAGCAATAGAAAAGGACAATCGCGGAAGGCTATGGGGGACAGGAGTTTGGCGCGCGCGCTCGGGGCGGAAAGGTGTACTACGGACCCAATCTACAGTAAACTACCGCTAGCCGTGATGTGAGTGGAGAGGCCATCACGCTGGAACGTCGCCGAGCCGGCCACGACGCTCTCTCCCACCGGCCCCGCATACAGCGCCCCGTTCAGGCACATGGCAACACAGATAGCCAGCCGCGGCAGAAATGCCGCTGCGGTCTGACTTAACGAGCAACCATTTGGGCGCTTCATCGCATGGCTCCCTGGATTGTCCGGTCGGAACCGGAACGCACAGTCAATGGTACCTACCAAAGCGCGGTGAGGACAAGGTGAAGGCGACTATCGCCGCTCTCGGCACCATCGCGCGGCGTACCGAAGGCATCATCAACCGTCTTGAGGGCAATCCCCCAATCACAGCGGATGCTCAAGTTCTTGAGTAGCTGCGCTTCCAGGCCGAGGCCACAACTCACCAATGTGGCATCGGCCTCAATGTTTGAACGCTGATTCGCGGAAACATGCCCGGCATCGAGGAATGCCCTCAGCATCAATCCCCAGTCTGTCCCTCCGCCAGGCTGCTGCGGGAACGAACGGAATGGGATCCCCCAAACACGGTTCCTCGGGCGTGGCGACAGGCTCAGCGCTTCCGGCAGACGGACGCGGTATTCAACGCTGCCCATCAAACCATCGTCACCTGCAGCGATCGATTCCTCGTAACCGCGCACAGAGAAGAAACCGCCAACAACCTGCTCCATCTGGGGAGGCAGCCGTTGGCCATCAAGCACGACCTGGCCTCGGGCTTTGAGCTCCAGTTCGTGTCCCTTCCGCGCAAACAGATGAGCAAGACGCGAGCCGGCCTCAAGACGATCCAGGGAGAGCGTGCGGTCAGCGTGCCACTTGAGCGCGACCCACCTTGGGTCGACGCCGATCCTCCCCAGGCCGTTCAGATTCGAGCCGTCCGTGTCGGCCACCTCCGGCACGTTCGCTTCAAGCTCCACGCCGGCATGCGTCACGATCTTCCGCGTCGTGTTCTCGTACAAAATACCCACGTGCGGCAGGAAGAAATCCGCCGATGTCGTGGGAGGGGCAGAGAGTTCATTCTCTACCGTGGTTGTGGCCCAGCGCAGGCCCAAGACGGCGTCGATGAAGCGCGCGCGTCTCTGGTAGATCTTCCCCGTCAGCTCAATCCCAGCTCCCCAGCCGTCTCCGTCGAACGTCTCGCCGGCCAGCCCTACATCGTCTGCTGTGTACTCATGCCAGGTCCCGAATACACGCAGCCGCAATCGGTCGGGGTACAGCAAAGGGATGCTATAAGACAGCGCGACCGCCTGGGAGTTCTCACCGAAGCCGGCCGTGACGTAGTCGACATTCAGTGTGTCGTCACGGTTGGTCAGTTGGTGATGGGCAATGCTGACTCGCTCGCGCCACGTGTCAGTCGTCTCCGTGCCGGTGTTGGTGGCCTGGACAAACGCGACCCACGGTTTGTCCTCGGTGACCAGGTAGTCCACCGTCGCCTGACCAGGCTCCTTACCCGGGGCAATGGCCACATCGACTCGACGGCGGGGGTGGCGATTAAGACCGAAGACAAAGTCATCAAGGGCGTATTTCTGGATCAGGTCATTCTTGCCGTCCTCGGAACGAGCAGCCTGGACAGGGGAGTGGCGCCGAATCCGACCGTGCAGCGCGTGGTTGATGCGCTCGGCCTTAGCGATGCGCGTCCCCGATGCGATGGTGCGCACCTGGCCGACTGTACTCACGTATATCGCCATGCGCAGGTCCCGGCAGCCTTCAGGGCGCAGGTCCTTGAGAGTCCGCAGGTCAATGTCTTCCGGGTGAGGCCCAACGTACACGCCGATGAGCCCACAGCGATGGAACTCAGACACAATGGCGCGGCTGACGACGCGAATGGCGTCTGCATCCACGGTCACCATGCCTTCTCGGCACAGGTCCGCAACCTCCGTCTTGGTCCTGGCCGTCGTTTCGCTCTCCCCGCCTGACCAGCCGTTCTCGGTCTTGGTCAGCGTCACGAGGACATGCAGAAGTGGCTCAAGAGCCGGAAGATCGCTCCGAGGCTTCTCGTACCCAAGAACAAACGCAGTGACCGGGTATTCGGGTTGCTTCTGGGCTCTGCCGGTCTCAGCCTTCTTCTCCGGCTTCTCCGTCGAGAGCGTCTCCTCACGCTTCCCGGTCTCCGCGGGAAGGTCTCGGGATGGTTCTTTCCTGGTGGCGTCCTTGTGGCTTGACGCTGCCTGACCAGGGCCGGTGGCCTCACCGCTCTTCCCGACTGACGGCGTGGTGTCGCCAGCGGCGACGTCCGCCTGCCTTTTTTGGGCCTCTGTCTGAGGTCCAGCAGCCTGGGTGTCATCCCCGGCCTCGGAAACGGCAGGTGGTGGCTCTGTAACCGGGAGTGCCGGGGCAACCAGATCGTCCTCCCGGTCCTGACCGTCGGGAACACCGGGTGGAACAGCAACAGGCTGCGTCGCCCCGCTCCCCGTTTCGCGGCGAAACGGCAGAAGAAGACGCCGCCAGAAGCTCCCTGCGCGGGCAGATTGCTCGACCGCCGGTTCCTCAGCAAGTGGTCGGAGCCGGGGTGCCCCTCCTCGCTGACAGGCCCCCAGCAGGATGGCTATCGACAGCCCCATAAGAACGTTTCGCGCGTAGTGCATCCGGGCTTCTCCCGTGTCCTGAACGGTGCGCCATGGCAGCGCGTGGACAGACGGTTCAGTCCTCCGCTGGAGAGTCCCACTCCAACGTCCTCCGCTCAACGAACAAGCGGACGCGTAGAGCGCGACCTCCGGAGTTGTGTCTCCCTTCAAGACCCGCGGCGGCAAGACTGGCACGCCAACGGCCCGGTTTCTCTCCACCCAGAGAAGGGAAGGCCCGTTCTCGCAGGCCTCCATACCGATCCGCACGACATTCGACACCAAAAGCCTGCCGTATACACCACGATCGACGGCAACCTGGCATCAGTGCGTCCGCACATCAAGAAGTTTTTTCCCACTATCTAGGGAAAGTAGTGCCCGATCCTCGCCATTTCAAGGCAGGGCAATCACGGCGTTGAGTACAGCCTGCACTACGCAAGCCATGCGGGTGTAATCGAGCGTGTCCCACGTATCCGTAAGCTCGTGGTAGTTGGGGTTGCGGTAAAACGCAGTATCGGTGATCATCACCGCACTGTACCCCTCACTCCAGTAGTTGCGATGGTCAGAGAAGTCCACCCCGGGGAGCTTTGCGGGGGCGTTCAGCGAACAAACTTTGAGCGGCGTCACGCCCTTCATCAGGACCTTCACGCGCTTAGTCAGTTTCCGGTCAGCAAAGCGGCCGACCACGCCAATGAAGTTGCCTCTGCTCGGATAGCAGAGATGCAGAGCCCGCATCGGGAAACGCTGGGTTCGTCGTTCGTCGGTGAAGTAGCCGATCATCTCAAGCACGATGACAGCGGCTACGTCCGTCCCGGCTTCGCCAAGGGCTTTGGCGTGCCGGGCACTCCCCATATTTGCGGTAGCGAAGTAGGGAGGCTCCTCAAGCGTGTAAGCAACAAGCTCAACAGGGCGTGTCAGCTTGTCACTGTCTTTCCCCAGGAGCCGAGCCAGTTCCAGAAGCCCCGCCACGGCGCTCGCATTGTCGTCAGCCCCGGGCGTCAGACCGCAGGAGTCGTAATGGGCCCCAACGACCACCACTGGCCCCCCGGCCGGGCCCAGACGGCCAATGACGTTCCGGTACGTGTTACCCTCCAACTCAAACGTCTGGTCCCGCGGCTCCGCACCAGCCTGCGCAAAGGCCTCGCGGATGCGATCCGCCGCCCGGTCCAGATTCGCGATATTGTTGCTGTGACGCGGGAAACAGTCTTCCGAAAGAAAACACACGTGGGCCTTCAAGGCATCTGTATCGACCTGAACGTCCATCGTCTTGGCCCCCCGCGTCGTTGGCTGCGCCACGTAAACCCACGCACAGCACCCCGGCAAAACGACAATAACCAGCAACACGATCGGGATGCGCCAGAGCGCATGTTTGTCCGGTAGAGAAAACAGGCCACCGATTGCTTTGGGTTCCACGCTTCTTTCCTCCCTTCTGTCCGAACGATCAGTCAGACCGGCGGACTTCCATCCGCCTGGATCCGCCGTCTATGGACCTTATCTCCACAACTGGAGACATGCGCGTGTGTTCTCACCGCGTCCGGACACCAGCTCTCCTGCTCCAACCAGCCGTTCTCTATCGTGAACGCCAGTTCCTCGGAGAAACGGAAATCAGGGCGACGTTCCCCGAACTGCCTGGAGCGCTGAAGCTGGGCACCATCCAGCGCTATCAAGCCTTCTCGACACCGCGCCAAGTCGGGCAGATCGCAGCGCCATAGGTTGACCGGCAGGACCTCATCCACGATCCCCGCGATCCGGAGGCCATCCAGATCTGTATCCCCCCAGTGCCATGCCACCTCCAGGTCGGGTGCCAGCAGGGAGAGGAGACGTTTGACCGCCGTGTTCGGGTAGCCTTCGGTGTAAACAACAACGGCGTTGCCCTCTTCCCGTGTCAGTCGGCAAAATGGTGTCTCGTTCTCACAGGTGATAAGGCGAGCGTCCGGGGCCTCCTCGGCGAGGCCCATGCTCTCGATTCCCTGGAGATTCTCCCAGGTCAGAACGGCGGCTTCACCCATCTGCCAGAGTCGCTTGATCCAGTCCATCGTGACCCCGTTCTTCCGGTACACGACAGGCCCAAACAGCGTCACCCGGACTGCGGTTGGGTTCTCGGTCACGCCGCACAGGCGGATCGCCGCGTTGCGCTGATCCAAGGTGTAAGGGGGAATGTCCCCAGCGGAACAGAGCAGGCCATCGCCGACGAGGCCCCACAGCTCGGATGACTGCAATGCTTTGCTGTCTCCGCAACAGCGTGCGGCCACCTCAGCCAGACCAATTGGGGCCTCGTTAACACGCAGTGAGCGTACAGTCTTACCAGCCAGGAACAACACGCGCTGGGTTGCCTCAGAGCCATTCCCGGCAACCTTCCTTCGCCAATGTTCCAGGCGATCGTGCAGGAAGCTCCCAAATTCAGGGAGGTCGGAGAATTCCAGCATCCAGCGTTCCAGAATCCGAGTTACGTCACTCTCGTTCTCCCTCCTCTCGGCCGGTCGGTTGACCTGCTCACGGCCAAGCACGGCATAGAGGGCCTCGCTCCAGCCGTTCCTCTGCTTTACCGACAGCCTGCGGAGCAAGTGCTCGATATCGACTCGGACGATGCCGGACGCCGTCTCCCGCAGACCGTCACCGAACAAACGACGTAAAGGCGAAAGTTCCTGGTAATGGTGCAGCCCCTGTCCCAGTTTTACCTGTTTGGGGAGCTGCCCCTGCCGATCGATGCGATCACAGATCGTCTCAAGGTGACACCGGAGGCCGGGCGTCTCCTGTAGCGCTCCCCTGAATTGCTCGAGAAAACGTGTCATCGGTCATCCCCGAACTGCACCTCGAATCCCAGGCCATGTCGCGACCATCGACACCTCCCCCCATGGCGAACGGACCTCACTGAGTCGCTCGCTAGATCTCATCCCCGAACTCGACCGGACCGGGCTTGTGCTTGAAGTCCGGAAGCAATTCCATCTGTTTCTCTGCCTCGGGGTTGGCCCAATGATACGGATAGAGGTGTACGTCGTATTCCTCGTCCTTGACCACGAGCAATGTGGTGGAATAGGCCACCTCCTGCTTGACTCCATCCTGATCGGGAGAAGCCACGAACAGTTGGAGCCCCAGATCGGTCGCGAAACCGAGAATCTGATCACGTCGCCCTGCATCGATGCCGTAGAACGCCTCGTCGAACAGAAGGAGGCGGAGACGAACGTTGCTGCCGGCAAATAGGAAATGGGCAACCGTAAGGATCAGGAGGTAGTTCGGGACGGCTTGCTCTCCGCCGGAGCCAACGCTCTTGGTCCGGCGGTCCATGAGCACGCCCGCCTTGTCAAGCGTATGGACGCGCATGTCATAGTGGTACCAATTCCGGTAGTCCAACACCTCCGGAACCTGATTCACCTCAGTCTCAAAAATCTCATCCCGATGATCCTCGAAGAAGTTCCTCAGCTCATCCTCTCCTTCGTCGTCAAAGGGATTGAAGTTGCGCACAATCTCAAGCAATCGGCGGTATTTGTCGACTTCCTTGAGCTGGAACCGGTACTCACTCCTGCCGAACTGTCGATCGGCCAGCAACCGGTTGATCTGCTTCAGCATCTCATCCAAGGCAAGTACCTGTTGCTTCAGGTACTTCAGGAGACCTTCCATGATGATCTTGCGGAACAGCTGGTACGTCTTCTCGTTGATGACCTCTTTCTGTTCAGCAATCGCCCGTTCCTGCAGGCGCGTCAGCTCCTGCACGGTGCGTGAACGCCGGTCCATGAGGCGATTCGCCTGCGCCTCGTACGTGAATGCATAGACCGGGCTGTACTCCGGGTGCTTAAGACGCTCACGGAGTTCTCCCTGCAGTTCCGCTTCGCGGCGACCAAGCTCGCCAAGCTGGTCACGCAGAGCATCTCCTTCCGGGAGACCGGCCGCCTCCCCGTCAGGCAGCAGCACAACCGCAAGGTCAGTTCCCTCGGGATAACGGCCCTGGACCAGGGCGGTCTGTTGCTCAAGGGCAACCTGTGCCTGGGCGCACGCGGGCCCCAGGCGCTTCTCCAGTTGTTCCCCCAGGCCACGGATCTGATTCTCAAGCACCCCCATCTGTTTGTGGAGCTCGGCTTCCTCAGAACGCAGCCCCTCGAGCTTCTTCCGGGCCTTGCGCATCTTTGCGTCAAGCTTGTCCAACCCCTGCTTGGCAATCATGGCACGGACTTCCTTGAGACGCTCATCCAGGCGGCCAATCTTCTCATTGAGCTCAGTCACACGTTCGTTCCAGCGGTGGAACTCAGCCTGCGCAGCGGCTTGGCTCTGCCCGAGTTCGCGCAGCATCTCCGCGCTTCCAGCCATCGCCTCCGCACGCTCCTCAAGGAGTCCCTGAAAAACGGTCAGTCGCTCAAGCAAGGCAGCTTGGTCATGCTCCTGTCCACGCAGCTGTTTGATCGTTGTGTCAAGGTCGTGCAACTGCTTCTGCAGAGCCTTTCGGCGCCGTTCAAGAGCGTCCTCCCGCGTGTCAGCACCGATCAGTTCCGCCGGGGCCCCACTGAGACGGCGTTCGTGCGCCCGGAAGAGCAAGACCGCGCTCCCTTCCTCGCGATTGACTTTGGGGCCACGTCGAGTTTCCATCTCCAACGCCAATGCACGCAGGGCACGAGGCTCCGAGCGCGTGATGTCGAAATTCGTTCTGATCCACTCCGGCAACTCCGTCTCCTCGTTACCGGCCGTGACACGCAGGCGTGGGAACTGGCCGACAACTACCTCCCGCACGGAGTCATAGTCCTCAGGCTCCACAAGCAGCGTCATCAGTACATCCAGGCCAACACTCTCTTCCACAGCGGCCTTGGCTGTTGATGATAGCCCGGCGGCCCACTCGAGCCCTTCGTAGAGCGGCTGCACCCGAAGCATGCGTTCACGCAGCATGGCCACGGCCCGCCTGAAGTCAGCGTCAACCGACCCGACCAGATCAGAAGCCGACAACGCTTCCAGGCGATGCACAAGGGTCGTCCGGTCCAGATCAAGCAGGGACAGTCGATGGCGCAAGACGGCCTGCTGCTGTTCCGGTTCCCTGCCTGCGGCCGAGATGTACTTGCGGAAAGCCGCGACGGGCACGTGACTTACAGCTGTTTCAGGGAGCTCGTGGCGCACAACCTGCTCCAGACCGGCCAGCAGTTCGGTTACCGGGAACGGCAACGCCGCGCCATGGCGGGTTACATCCACCAGGAAACGTTGCGTAGCCTCCCGCAACACTTTGCGCCCTGCGTCCAGGCTCTTCTGGTGCTGCCGACACACCTTGTCCGCATTCTTCAGCCGCCCTCGCGCATCGTCCGCCGTGCGGCTGTTTTCCTCCAACTCACTGACGAGGTCCTTCTCCTTCGTGATCAGCCCGGACGAGTCGGTTGACTTGAAGTCAGCAATGCGCTTCTCCTGGTGCTGCTGCGCGACCCGACACTTGTCGAGATCAACGGTGAATCCCGCCAATTTCCTCTGGCGCGCATCGGACTGGTTCTTGGCCCCCTCTATCTGGCCCTGCAAGCTCTGCAACTCGATGAATCGACACACCCACAGCAAGTCCTCCCCCTGCTGACGCAAGTCAGTAATCGCGTCCACCGTGCGGAGCAACTCGTTGAGATAGACACCGCGGTCCTCGAGGTGCTGCAGCTCAGCGGTGCTTGCGTCCAGGCCCTTCAAGGCCTCGATCAGGCGCTCAAAAAGCTCCGTTCGAGGCTCTGGCAGGAGGGCCTTGAAGAGCTCGTGGTAGTCTGTCGTGTGGGACACAATCTCGCGGTAGGCTTTCCCCATCGACAGGAGGTGGCAGACTCCCGTGTAGGTATCTTCCCCACCGAAGAAACGCTGGGCAAGCTCTCGGCGGTACGACGCCATGGTGTTGAAGAAGCCGGTCCCGCGGTTGAACCAGTCGCGAAGCTCCTGCTGTCCCGCCGGGCGCTGTTGTCCCGCCTCCTCGACCAGAAGAGGGATGTCTTCGAGTGGACACTCACGGATGAACCCCCAACGGTTGAGTCGCTCCCCCATAGCCCGGGCAGTCATCCCGACCCCAACGGTTGTCGGCTTGCCGTGCCGTCCAAGTATCTCAACGGCAACGTAAGTGATCGTGTCCCCTTCATTCATGGGACCGGTGTCAACGTTGTAGCGCATGATGACGCCCTGCAGCCGCCGACCGTCCGTCCGGCTTCCGGCAACTCTCGCCGCCGAGTTGAACTCCATCTCCTGCCCTGCGGTCAGGGCGTAGTGCACGGCGTCCAAAATCGTCGTCTTGCCGGACGCATTGTCACCAAGCAAGAACAAGTGCCCCGCGTTCTCGAGGTCAATCGTCTCATGCACGAAGTTGTGGAAATTGATCAGTCGAACCCGACGGACCGCATAGTGGATTGTCTGTCGCTCAATCATGATCTTGCCTGCTCGGCCCCGGAGGAACCACTGACGGAAGGCGTGCGTTCGGCTTCGTGGGTGCCCGGGACGGTCGGTTCGGTATCACTGGCGACCTCGGTGTCATCACCAGTGCCTTCAGTCGGCCGCTCGCCAACCACAAATCGGCTCAGCGTGCCGGCGTTGTAGTGGTAGAGCGCCGGCATCGCCTCGAAAATGGTGTCGTGCTCAGTGACGTCCTGATCGGTTGGAGGCCGCAAACGCTGGAGCAGGCGGTACTTCTCCAGAACCGGCAGGATGCGACGCAGAATGCGGCTGCGGACGTGCTCCTGGGTGTACCGACTCTCCGACTCCTTGGGAAACAACTCGACAAAGCGGCGTTGTGTGTACACGAGGAGATCCCCGAAAAGGAACCGGGGATTCTCTGGATCGTCCACAGTCATCGCGTTCTCCTCAAGCAGGTGCTCGAAGTACTCCAGCAGGATCATGAACCCAAGGCATTCATCGCGTGTCCGGAAGTCGAACATGTCACGGTTCGCCTCCGAAACGGCTTCATTGTGCCACTGAGCTTTGTAGAAACGGGCACATTTGGCGTCCATGAACAGATGCCACCCGTAATACATCTCAGCAAAACGGGCGAACTCACTCCGGTGACGGCGCAGAAAGAAGAACAGATCCTCATTGTCCGTGCGGTAGAAGTAGGGCGTCTCCACCAGAATGTTGAGAACGGCCCGGACTCGTTCGGGAAACGCTGCTGTGAGCTCGGCTAAGGGGGCCTCGTTCATGACTCATCATCCGATCGGCTTAGCAGCATCTCGTCAAAGCTGAGCTGCTGGTCATCAATGACTACGGAGGCCGGATACTCCGGGGTAGCCTCCACTCGATAGCTTACGCTCTTGAGCTTGCGCCCTTCCCCCAGAATTCCAGCACGGGCCAGGTCCATGATTCGGGCAAAGTCCTCCGGATCGGTGTAAGCGCCCTGGGAAACGCGTTGCGGGGTTCCCTCGTATGGCAGACCAACGGTCACTTCCAGCCATCGTTTCAGGCGTTCAAGGCGAGCGCGTTCCATGCTGACCACCGGTTCTGTTCCCCGCCGTTTGCGCGGGAGAAAACGTCTCTCGACCCCAGGCCGATGGACGGGGCGACGGCGAGGCTGAGGAGGATCCGCCTTCTCATGGTCGTCCCAGAACCGGGGATCGTGCCGCATGATCGCAGGGGAAACGAGCCGATTGATCAACGCGCTAGGACAGCTCTCTACCGGCTGGTCGGCAAGTCGCCGAATGGCTTCCCGCAGATCCTCCAGTCGGTTGCTCTTGCGCTCCAACTCACGAAGATGGGAATGGAGCTTACGCCACACTTGAATGGACGCATCCTGGATCCGCCGACAGAGCCGGTCAAGGTGTCCGGTTTCACGGTAGAACGCCCGGAGACGTCGCGGAATCCGTTCCTGAGCGGACGCTTCGTGCGAACGCTTCAGCAAGCCCGGAGCCTTCCGGCGCTCCTCTTCCATGATCTGGATGGCAGACCGCAGCTTCGCCTGGTTTTTCTCATCCAGAAGCTGCTCGACAAACTCAACGATCTCATTCCGCAATTCGTTGATCTGGCGGAGAAACTCATTCACGAAGCGATCAAGTTCCACAAGCACCCCCTTGGCTTCGCCCACATCGTAGTGGTGAACGACAAACCCCAGGAGGCGAGCATTGAAGGCCCCGAGCTCGCCGTTGATATCCAGGCTCAGCGTGTCGAGACGGAAGAGCTGGAAGAGGATTCTGCGCGCATCATCGCCCCGCTCCCGTTTGCTGCCGAAACGCCGAAGAAGACGAAGTAAGGTGGTCAAGTTACCACAGACCTCCTCAAGCAGATCACGGGTGTCGGAAGGCCGTCCCTCAAGTTCTTCCTGGAGGCGCTCTTCGAGCCACTCCAGGAACGCAACGGCATCCTCGCCAAGTCGGTAACGGAACTTCCGTTTGCGTGTGTCCCGGTAACCACGCAGACGCTCCCGTTCTATCCTGCAGCTGACCAGCTCCCACGCCTGCAATTGGTCCAGATCGGTCCGGAACTGGTCTGGTGAGTAATCGCCGTCCTCGCAGAGCAGCGACTGCGGCTCCCTGACCGCATCGTACACGTCCTCATAGAGAGGCTCGAGTTCATGCGTCCGCCGGAAAAGCAGGAGCCGGTAGAGGATCTGAACGTAAAACGCCCCCCGCTCCGCCAGCACAAGGCTTCCCAAGTGGCTGTTGCGGCGCTCTATGAGAGCTGTGGCTGCTCCCTGAGAGAACGCCTCAAGTGACTGGCTGCCGAACAGCTCAGCCGGGTTGACTTTTGGGTTGGGTTCTTCTGGCATCAGACAGTCCGAAACACTGGCTTCGAGAGGCTGGCAGCACATCATCAGGAGTGCGAACGCCGAGCAGACAAGGTAAGTCAGCGGAGGCCGATTCGCAAGATGCCGAGCGGACCGACCGGCCTCCTGTCGCACGGTCCGCCACAGCCCACGGAGATCCCTCGGCTTCCGGCGCAGCGGCGTGCCTCGTCGTCGCGCCAGCTTTGCCCAAGTGCTGAGGCACGCGGTCGTGAGGAGGGAGTAGCCCATGCTCCTCCCTGCGGGGCAACTTGAAACGTGGGGAGTTCAGATCACATTGCGAGGTACGCAAGAAGGGGAGAAAGGAGTGTCCGTTGTCATGCAGGAGTACGGCATGGCGCGGGGGTGCTGGCCGCATCGGCGGCGCCATTTCCTGACCCGCACCTATCGGTCGGCCGAGGCCGGCACCATGGCACGATCACGGAGCGGGAGCTCCCGGCGATACACACGACATCGACTACCATACCAACCTCAGCCCCACCAAACAACACGCGCGTCTCACAACTGACAGACAAGAGGCAATCCCATGGTAGAACCGGCGGTCAAGCTCTGTTCCCTGCGCAAGGTGTTCGGCGATGGTCAACACAATGCATTTACCGACATGTGCCAGTTCGGCGGGGTGTTCTATCTGGCCTTCCGGAACTGCCCCGATGGGCACGCTGTCCATGACAGCTCCACAATACGCGTTATGTCCAGCGCTGATGGACGGGATTGGCACGACGCCTTCAACTTCTCAGTCGATGACCGCGATACCCGGGATCCACATTTTCTCGTGTTTGGTGACACCCTCTTTGTCTACACGGGAACATGGCTCTGTCCCGGAGGGACGGCTGTCTATGACATCAACCAACACCTGGGCTACTGCGCATGGACCCAGGACGGCATCTCCTGGGAAGGCCCACGCATGCTGGAAGGGACGTACGGCCACTACATCTGGCGAGCCGCTGCATGGAGCGGGAAGGCCTACCTGTGTGGCCGGCGGAAAAGCGAGTTCCAGCACGGTATCGCGCATGGCGAAGGAGGAAGCGTTACCCAGGCCGTCCTGCTTGAGAGTGACGACGGCTTTGTGTGGCGATTCCGCTCCGTCTTTCGAGAAGCGTACGGGGACGAAACGGCATTCGCATTCGGACCCGATGGCGGGTTGGTCGGGCTGGCTCGAACACTGACCGGAAAGAACGCGTGCGTGTGTCGGGCTGAAGCCCCGTTCGAGGAGTGGACCAGCGCAGAGCTCGACCGCTATGTCGGCGGACCAATGCTCGTGCGATGGCAAGGGAACTGGCTAGCCGGAGGACGAAAGACACTGGGGGGAGCACCGGTGACCACGCTCTACTGGCTGCGCGACAATCAGCTTTCCGAGATTATGGAACTGCCCAGCGGCGGAGACAATTCCTACACCGGTTTCGTGGAACTGAGACCGGGGCGGGCGCTCATATCCTATTACTCCAGCCACGAAGCCGAAAAGCCAAACGAGGCGAGCATTTACCTGGCAGAACTGGAGTTGCCTCCCTGCCCCTAATCCCTCAGGGTCACAACACGACTCGCCTGCCGGTATCTCACCTTGAACCCCTCAAACCCCGGAAGCGCCCACCGCGGCGGCTCTTTCAGACGCTTGGCCGAGGCGCCCTGTGGCGTCAGCATCACCTCACGACGTCTCGGATCAACCGTGCACGCGTACTGCGCCCCTTGGTAACCCCAGGCACGTGGAAAAGCCGCTCTCACCTCGTCCTCCCGGCCAATGGGCGCACCCAGTTCGCTCGTGACGTCAAGCCTCAGATCATCCCCATCGACCAGCGCCAAATCCTCACATTGCTCCACACCCAACTGCGCAAGGCGGTCTTCCAGGAACACGTTTGGGCTCGCGAGCCAGGCATCAAGCCGCAGCAATGATCCAGGGCACTGCCCGGGCCAGTCCCGCAGTGTCCGGGCGACATGGAGGTCATCACATACGCCTTCGCCGGCAGAGGCAAGCCAGCGCCCCTCAAGAATGAGTTCAGCAACAGCCTTCCGCAGGACCGCACCTTCCAGTTGCCGTTCGAGACTTTGCAGCACGGCGCCACCAAGAACCTGTGACACTTCGCCCGTCACAACCGGGCATCGATCACGGGTCCAGGCCACGCGCACCGTCCCCACGCGCTCCTCCCCGAGGCGGGCTCCTGCCAGTTCGTGGAACGTGCAGGGAAGGAGCATGCTGCCCACTCCCACGATCCCCGTCCCACCGTCCTCTATCCACTCGTGCTGCATGATGAGGCCGGCCTTGGGCCAATGCCCGTCTCCGGGTTTGTCCCGCCCCCATCTGGCATATGGGTAGACCCCCAACTCAACCACGCCGTTGGCCCACGGTTCGCCCCCGCGTCGCCGTTTGCCTCCAGGCGTGCCGCGACCGGCCCCGTCTGCGCGGGGGCGCAGAGCGAAGGCGGCCTCCGGCCAGCGCCTGAGGAGAAACGTGGACAGGGCCCCGCGAGCAGGCAGAGGGGAAGGGTCTCGAGTTGGGGAACCACAAGGACAGCCAAGCACGCGCCGAAGAGCGGACGAAATGGCTCGGGCCTCCTTCAAGGCCGAGCTGTGGAGCCCATGCTCACGGGGCTGACCATGCCGCAAGCAGACCAGAGCATCAGAGACCTCGTCTCTGCCAGCCTTGAGCAGTCGGACGCGCTCCAATTCGACGTCCGCACGATTCTCAGCGGGGAGGACGTCCAGCGGACGGAGAATGTCAGCCCGAGCCTGCAAGACCCCTACCAAATCGCACAAGGTGGGTGTGAGTTCCGGGGGAGGATCAACGAGAATCCGCGCCTCATGCAGAGAAACGGGCAACTCCAACAGCGAGCGCCCCAGATCGCTGGCCCGGCCGGCCGAAGTCAGCGCCCCAAGTGCTTTCAGACGTGAAATCGCCCGTTCAAGCGCAAATTCCGGGGGAGGAGTGACCCACGGAGCGCGACCGATGGCGTCCGAACCCAGCCCGGCAACGGTGGCTCTGAGCACAACATCGTCCAACTCGATACACATCACCTCAGGAGGACGGTCAGGGACAGGAACAAAGCGAGCGGACCACAGCCTTACGGCCTCCCCCCGAGCAACGCGACCGGCTCGGCCCGCGCGCTGATCCATCGATGCCTTCGAAACGGGCAACGTCACGAGCCCGGAGCGTCCCGCTCTGTGAGCCCGCATCCGAACGAGGCCGGTGTCGATCACCGTCGTCACACGAGGGATCGTCAGGGAGGTCTCAGCCACGTTCGTCGCCAGGAAGACCCTTCGGGCCCCGGAGTGATCGGCCAGAGCACGCGCGACGCGGTCCGTCGGCAACTGCCCGTGAACCGACATCAGCACAATATCGGGTCTGTTACCAAGACGCCGGCGGAGTGCCCGATCACAAGCAGAGATCTCCCGCTTCCCGGGCAGGAAAACCAGTATATCGCCTCCGTCATCGTGGGGTGCGCGAAGGACTCCTGCGACGGCGTCGGAGACCCGCCTGTCCAAGTCCCGCAGAGTGGGAGGCGCATCCGTTTCAACGTACGAAACGGACACGGGGAAGGTGCGCCCTTCTGCCGTCAGCAGCGTCGCGCCGAGGGCGGCTGCCAGCACCTCGGCATCAAGGGTTGCGGATGTGACCACGATCTTCGGGGATCCGGTGTTCGGTTGGTTCCGGGCCCGCAGCAGCGTCAGGCAGAGATCGACCTCCCATCCACGTTCATGAAACTCATCAAAGAGAACAGCCTCGAACGGCAACGGGCCGCCGCCAATCATGCGCAATGCCACGCCTGGAGTCACGAACAGGATCCGAGTAGCCGCGGAACTCCGATTGGCGAAACGTATCCGGTAACCTACGCGCTGCCCTACCGGTTCTCCCATGGTGCCGGCAACGTACGTCGCAAGCGATTGGCAGGCGACTCGCCGTGGCTCAATCACCAGCACAGGCCCGTCGAACGACTCGGACATCCACACCGGCAAACAGGTTGACTTCCCTGACCCCGTCGGAGCCACAACGACTAACGGCTCGGGCGATGACAGACACTCATCCACCTGGGGACGAATGGACTGGATTGGCAAGGGCATCGGCATGGGAGTGGCAGTCACGTGCGGAAGGACGGGTGAGGAGAAACAGAGTCAAACGGTAACGTCAAGGCGCGAGTAGAGCCGCAACGGGTTGACCCAGAACCACTGGCGAAGCACACAAACGGCGTCTTCTGTCGACATGAGGCCGCGGTCAATGCGCTGGGCAAAAACGCGCGCGTAGTCCTCACGAGCCATATGCAAATGCCCCACAATCTTCTCAACCGGTCGGGCGTAGTCTCCCCCAAACGCGAGCACCTTATTGACGGGCACCTGATCGATGAGTTCATCCAGGCCGGACACCGTCTGTGCCTGTGAGATGATGTGTGTCCAGCAAAGGTTCAGGAACACGTTCGGCAAGTTCTTCGCCACGACAATGGTGTCCCGGACAGAAGGCATGCCCAGATGGTAGAGGTCAAAGTTGGTGTCAGGGTGCCGAGGGGCAAACTCAAGCATATGAGTGGAGTCGATCCTGCGGAAGTCTCCCCAAATCCCGGCGTGAACGGCGACCACCAGTTCACGTTCGGCAGCCAGGTCCACCACGAGGTGGGTCAGGTAGTCACTCAGGCACTTCCGCTGCGGGGCTGCCGCTTCGCCATTCCCTCCCGTAACCGCAGAAAACGCCTCTTCGGCGTCGTGCCGCGTCGGGGTCGTGTAATGGCCCGACATCATCTTAAGGCCAACCGTTCCCTGCTCAATCCATTGCTCGAGCTGAGCCTGAACGAGAGCGACGTAGCCATCCAGAGAGCGTGGCGGCGAAATGCTCAACTCATCCGCTCGACGCTCGAGCTGCTCACAGCTGCCGACCGTGGTCAGGTTGGCCAGAGGCATCAGAGGAACGAGAGGGGCTCCCACGTCAGTGCGCCCACACTGAGTGAGGGCCACTCGGATATTGCACCGGTCATTCAGTATGCGTCGATAGATTCCCGGCGTGTTCTGGGCAAAGATCCGTTCAGAGAGAGCCTGGTATGTATCATCATCGATGTCCTCAACCTGGTAGACCATCTTGGCTGTCAGGCGGGCTGCTCGGGCATACGAGCCGTGCTTGATGGCATCCCAGTACGGGCGGAAAATCTCCCATCGCTTCTCAAGCGGAATGTCCTGGTCGAACAGGCTCTGAAAAATGGGACGATCTGCGCTGAACGAGTCGTTCCCATGGTAGCGATCACGGTCCATGCCGGCACTGAACAGGTCGTGCCGCGTGTAGTGTGAGAAAAGCGTGAAGACATCCTGCGGCACCCCCGTTCGCTGGGCTTCCGGCGGCAGGTGCTCATGGCAGTCAATGATCTCCATGGCGGTCATTTCCGCCATAAGCCTTTCTTCGTTGGCGCTGAGTCGCATGTCGTCTCCCTGGTCAAGGCGTGTTATGGCGCTGGTGCGAATATAGGAGAAGCACGGGCGCCGTCAACACCGGTCCCGGAACGGAAATGGACCTTCCTTCGTGCTTGTTGTGAATGCCGGCACCAATAGAGAACGAGTTTCCTGCGTCTCCCACAGACAGAGAATCGTTGACGAGAGAGGTCCAGCGCCGGCCCCGGAAATGGGCTATCCTCCCCTCCTTCGCCATGGAATCCCAGTAGAAGCTGCACGGCATCCCAGATGGACACAACGAGTATTACATCCCCTCTGCGATCACCGCGTACCTGCGCCCTGGCCCTTTTCGTCGCTCTGACGACCGTCAGCAAGCCCTCGCGGGGAGCTCCACCGACGTGGGACCTGCAGTCCAAGCTGCGCCTGTCACTGTGCTATGATGAAACAGCAATCCCGCGAACGGGCCGAGACCGCAGCCCGGTTGACTCGGCGTGCACCACAGTCGAGCCGGGCATCGCGCTCAAGCGCCGTTCCGGCCCTGATCTCATTGACATGCGTTACCGCCTCCGGGCGAAGATGTACGAGGAACTCAGCAGCCGGGACGCACAGGCCCACTACGCGACCCTGGCATGGCGCAAGCGCGTGCTTCCACAGACGACGCTCAGCGTGAACGACCGTTTTGCCTACTCTCTGGACAGCGGAGGCGAACAGGATGAGGCGGTAACCCGGCCGACCACCTACACCAACAACAAGCTGAAACTCGCGATGGAGACACGTACTGGCGAAACGTGGCGCTGGCTCGTTGACGTCGTCCACGAAAGGCGCCTCTACGACGACCACTACTTCGATAACTGGTACACGATCAGCCCGACCGTAGGGGTCGAGTGGCGGTCTACTCAGCACTGTCGCCTCTCGCTCCGCCAGGAACTCAAGCACTTGAGCATCGAAGACGCAGATCCGGAACGGACCAGGCGCACACTCGCCGGCTACGCCTGTCGCCTTCCCTGGAACCTGGATTTCGACATCCGCGCCGGCGTCCTGACTCTCGACGATGGGACCAACACGGAGCCTGCGGGTTACGTACGCTTCTCCCGCCGCTGGAAGAAAGGCGCGCTCAGCGTCAAGTGGGACAGAAGCACATCGATCAGCTCGGGGAACGCACGTGTCGTCCGGCGTGATTACCTGGTCGTGCAGCCTCGCTACCGGCTAACCGCCAAGACGCAGGCATCGGCCCGCGTCGGACTGGTTGTTCAAGACTCCGTCGGCGACGACTATACCGACACAACGACGTGGCGCAGCGGCGTGACGGTCCGACGCACGCTTGCCAGAGGGATCTCAGCGGACGTCGGGTACACCTACGTGGATCAGAACGTCCGCGGCCGCAGCGGCACACCGTTGAGCGGCAGCATCGTGTCAATGGGGGTCACAGCGGCCTTCTGAGCAGCCCCGGGCTCGTCCAGGACCGAAGACAACAGACTTTGGTCCAAGACCACAGACCGTCTATATTGCCTGCCCAGCCGGATCATTCCGGCAACCGCGTGGAAGCATTGCGACCACTTGACAGGCAAACGGAGAGCGTGGCATGAGACGACCCCTTGTGATGACCCTGAGTGTGTTCCTGACGATCATCCTGACCGTCGCCGCCTTGGCCGCCGGGAAGCACGCCGTGGTGACCGAACCGGACCGGTTCATGGGGGACTGGCAAGGCACGCTCCAACGTGCAGATGGCAACGCCACCCCCGTCGTTGCCCAGGTAATCGCCCTTGGGAATGCGGACTACCGCATCAACCTTCTTCCGGAATTCGACAGCCGTGCGAAACCCCTGGCCGTCCTGAACGGCAAGCTGGCAAACGGAACGGTCAAAGTCGGCGAGAGCGCCACGATCACAGGGGAATCCCTCCAGGGGACGCTGACTGGAGCCAATGGTGGGTCCTTCGCCCTGCGCAAGGTCGTGCGCCTGTCCCCCACCCTCGGTGCCAAGCCCCCGGAAGGCGCCAGCATTTTGCTTGGCGAAGGCAATCTCGACCAGTGGGAGCGTGTGGAACGCGCGTTTGGCATCGTCAATCTCAAGACGGCTCTTGGCGGGGACAACCGCGTAGCCTACCTGCGGGCACAACTCACCGCCACGACCGCCCAGAAGGCAAAGCTTGAGCTCGGAAGCGATGACGGAGTCAAAGTCTGGCTCAATGGCGACGTCGTGCACACGAACAACCGGCCCCGCGGATGCGTCCCGGGCGAAGACGTCGTTCCCGTGAACCTGACTGCGGGCTTGAATGTCCTGATGCTCAAGGTCAATCAGGGAGGTGGCGACTGGGCCGCATGTGTGCGGGTCGTCAACCCCGATGGCAGCTACATCAGGGGACTCACGTCAGCCCCCCTTCCGCCCATCCCCAACGGCAAGGCGTTTGCCGCATTGAACCCAGCCACTCAGGGATACATTCTGGGCTGGGATCTCAGCGGTCCGTTCATGCTGAAGGGCAAGCATGCCGGGGAACTTCTGCAGACGCCATTCGCCCCCGAGGCCCAACCGGCAGCCGCGACCTGGAAGCCCGTCGCAGGCACGCGCCCAGCCGAGCCTTACCGCTGGAAACTGCTGGATGACGGAGCAATGGAAGTCCTGCCCAAGGGCGGGTCGATGATCAGCAAGGGACGGTTCCAGGACTTCAAACTGCACGTCGAGTTCCAGACGCCCTTCATGCCCACAGCCCGGGGACAGGCTCGCGGAAACAGTGGCGTATACCTCCAGGGCAGGTACGAGGTGCAGGTGCTGGACAGCTATGGGCTCGAAGGCAGGAACAACGAATGCGGCGGCGTCTACAAAGTGGCAGCGCCACGTGTCAACATGTGCGCCCCGCCATTGCAGTGGCAGACGTATGACGTCACATTCAAGGCCCCACGCTTCGACAAGGCAGGCAACCAGGTCGAAGAAGCCGTTCTGACCGTACTCCACAACGGAATCGATATTCACAAAGACCTGAGAATCCCCAAGGCTACCGGAGGCAGTCGAAGCAGACAGCACCTGCCGGGACCAATCCTCCTCCAAGATCACGGGAACCCGGTTCGCTACCGCAACGTCTGGATTCAGGAGCTCTGAACGACGATTGCACGACCGTTCAGGTACCGACTAGCGAACAAACCGAAAGTGAATAGAACGACCGCAAGAAAGGGATACCAGACACATGCTTAACGACGGTGAAAAGGGCGCTATTCTCCAACGCGACAAGGAAACCTACGCGGTAGCCCCACATCTCCCCTGCGGCGTGGTGACGCCTGACCAGCTCCGGAAAATCGCTGACATCGCCGAGAAATACGAGGCCGCAGCACTCAAGTGTACAAGCGCCGCCCGAATCGCCATCGTCGGCCTCAAGGAAGAAGACGTAGACGAGGTCTGGGCAGACTTGGGCCTCAATCCCGGGGCAGCTGTCGGACTCTGTGTCCGCAGTGTCAAAGCGTGCCCGGGAACGACGTTCTGCAAACGAGGCAAGCAGGACAGCCTTGGACTCGGGATGTACTTCGACGAGAAGTACCATGGGATGGCACTGCCCGGCAAGCTGAAGATCGGTGTCTCAGGCTGTGCCAACCAGTGTGCCGAGACGTGCATCAAGGACTTGGGCCTTGTAGGCAAGTCAAAGGGGTGGGATATCTACGTGGGCGGGAACGGTGGCGGACGCCCCCGCCTGGGGGACGTGATCTGCTCAGGCCTGTCGGACGATGAGCTGAAGGACATGTGCGAACGGATCATCGAGTTCTACAGGCAAAATGCAAAGCCCAAAGAACGGATCGGCAGGATGATCGACCGGATCGGTCTCGATGCTCTGACCGATGCAGTGACAGAGAGCGCCTGAACCCGAGAACATGCCGGGGAATGGGTCCCCCTCAAGGAGACTCGCAACGGACTTCAGAGCTCGGCGACTCCGCGCCCGCGATTGCGTTCAGCGGTCCGGCAAACGTGGCTACGGTAGCGGGGCACGGGTCTGGGAAACAGGACTGGCAGGGCGTCCTTCAGCGGGGGTCACCCCTTGCGATCGGCCCAGTCAAACAGGTCTTGCGCGGGGCCGGACTCATTGTCCCCGCCTGAGGGGGCCTCAGCCTCAGCCAATCCCAGCAACTCCAGAAACTGCTGCTCGTTGAGCACGGCGACACCGTTGGCTTCGGCTTTGCTGATCTTGCTGTCTCCAGCCTTCTCACCGGCAACCAAATAACTGGTCTTCTTGCTGACTGCCCCAGCCGCCGTTCCGCCGCGCAACCGGATGGCCTCCCGGGCCTCATCACGGCCCATTTGGGTAAGCGTCCCGGTAACCACAATCGTCAGACCTGCCAACGACGGCATATCGACCGCCTCTCGTTCAGTCTGGGCCAAGCCGCCAAGAGGGCGAATCCCGAGCTTCTGCAGGCGAGACCGAATGGCCACGCCGCCATCTGAGTGGAGGAAGTCGAGCAGACTGCGAACCGTGACTTGCCCGATCCCGGTCGTCACATACGCGTCTTTCTCACGCTGCGTTCTGTTGGCCTTGGGGCGGACCAGCCCCAACGCCATCAGACGCTCCCCCAATTCGGAAATCTGGTCAGAAGACGATGTGGGGGCGGACGCCTCGAATAGCTGCCCCTGCTCCTTTGGGGCCTTCTTCGCCGCCTCCTGCAGCTCGAAGAGACGCAGAAAATCCCGCAGGACAGCGGAATCTGCAACGTCCTCCAGATCTTCGTGTAACGCGGCAATTTCATGAGCAGTCGCCGCCCCGACATTCGGGATTCCGGTCGCGTGCAACCAACGAGCCAATGGCATAGTCCGAGCCCGCTCAAGAGCCGCAAGCACCTTCTCCGCATTCTTCTCCCCAAATCGTCGCGGCTCCGCCTGAGTGCCCAGATTCAGAGCTCCAAGCGGACCGACCTCAAGGCCAAACAGCTCAAGCGGCTCACGGGCCAGCGCCCGCTCAACGAGTTTCTCCGCCACGATTCCGCCAATACCCTCGATATCCAGGGCATTCCGGGCGGCGAAATGTTGGATTCGACGGACACTTTGGGCCGGGCACTGCAGATTCTGGCACCGCCAGGCAACAGACGCCGGATCCCTCTCAATCCTGCCGCCACACGACGGGCACGCCCCGGCAACATGCTCAAAAAGATCGAACGACCGCGTGCCCTCAGGGCGCTTCTCAGGAACGATCGTCACCACGGCGGGGATAATCTCACCCGCCTTCTCGATCACAACCGTATCACCCTCACGGATGTCTTTGCGTTTGATCTCGTCATCGTTGTGGAGTGTGGCCCGACTGATTGTCGATCCGGCGAGGAACACCGGCTCCAACTCAGCCACAGGGGTCAGCACACCGGTCCGCCCAACTTGCACGGTAATCTCACGCAACACGGTCGTCGTCTGTTCGGCTTCGTACTTGAAAGCGATGGCCCAACTCGGGGCTTTGGCCGTGAAGCCGATCCCCTCTCGCTGAGCAAAGCTATCTACCTTGACAACCGCTCCATCCATGTCATAGGCCAGACTGGGGCGAACGCTTTCGAGTTCCCGAATGACAGCCCAGAGCTCGTCCAGCGTGAATGCCGTGCGTACAAAGCTCTCAACCTTGAAACCGAACGTCCGGAAGGCTTCAAGCAGTTGACGTTGGCTGTTGATCTCGAGACCGACAATCTCACCTTCGGCGTAGAACAGAATGTCCAGCGGCCGCTTGGCGACCTCCGTGGAATCCAGCTGTTTCAGGCTCCCCGCAGTGGCGTTTCGGGCGTTCGCAAAGGCCGCTTCGCCACGGGCAAGTCGTTTCTCGTTGTAGTCGAGGAAAGCCTGTCGCGGCATGAACACTTCCCCTCGGGCCTCGAACACCGCCGGGGGCGAACCAGTGCGGAGACGCACGGGGACACTCCCGATCGTCTTGATGTTGGCGGTGACATCATCGCCCTCCTGTCCATTGCCGCGAGTCAGAGCCTGCACCAGGAGCCCGTTTTCGTAACGCAATGAGATGCTGACGCCGTCGATCTTTGGCTCCACGACATAGCAGATGCCATCCGGCCCGGCCTTCTTCCTGACGTTGTCGTCAAACAGCCGCAGCTTGTCATCCCCGTCTTTCGCGTTCGCCAAACTCAGCATGGGCACTGCGTGGCGACGGGTCACGAACTGAGAGAGAGGAGCGCCACCGACCCGCTGAGTCGGCGAATCCGGAGCCGCAAGCTCAGGGAACTGCGTTTCCAGTTCGGCAAGCTCACGGTAAAGGGTGTCGTACTCCTGATCAGAAATGACAGGAGCAGCGTCGACATAGTAGCGATGGTTGTGCTCGTTGAGCTCGCGACTAAGGTCTGAAATTCGGCTGGCGGCTCGGGCTCGATCCATGGTCAGAAGTGCCTCCTTGGGTGCACCGTAAAATGATGCACGATGGCAGCAGACGCAATCTGTCCGGACGGCCGACGTTGAAGCACGCCACCCATCCCACGTTGGGGACATACACCGGCGAATGCCAACGGCCTCGATGGTCGCCTGAACACCCTCGACATTCATCGACACCGGCTTCCCGCGCCCGCCCCGATGATGCCAACCTTGAGTTGTTCGTCCACTCGATAGACGTTCCTCCTGGCGTTCCAGTACGGCCCACCCGGACAGCAAGAACGGCAAATGTGATCGCCGCTGGCTTCTCGGCCGCCGCTGATCCCCCGGAGCTGGTTCCCAGCCGCAAGGAGCCCCCGTGCGCAACTGCTCCCTGCGGGTAACGGGTCAGTCTCGTGAGGCGAGGCCACCCTAGCTCTTGATCCGGCTCTTGATCTGGCTCCTGATCCATACCAAGAGGAGCGTAGAAACGGATCAAGAGCCGGATCAAGAGCGCGATCAGGATTGGGCTCCCCCTCCCCGTAACTGAGGCATTGCCCCTGCGGCTCACGTGGTGGTGGTGTGCCCCTTTGGGCAGTGCTATGTTATGTGCTTTCGTACTTATCTAAGTGAAAGCCAGGGAATAGGAACGGATTCGAGGTGCGCTCATGGGCAAGAAGAAGAAGAAAACACAGGACACGATGGAGAAGATCGTGGCGCTGTGCAAACGCCGCGGTTTCGTCTTTCAAAGCTCCGAGATCTACGGTGGCATCAACGGATTCTGGGACTACGGCCCCTATGGCGTGACCATGCGTCGCGCAGTCGAACAGCTCTGGTGGAAAATGATGGTCGAAGACCGTCAGAACGTCGAAGGACTCGATTCGACGATCATCTGTCATCCCCGTGTATGGCAGGCCTCCGGGCATCTGGACCAGTTCAGCGATCTGATGACAGACTGCCGGGAGTGCAAACGACGCTATCGGGTCGACCAGATGGACGATCCCTCCACGTGCCCCGAATGCGGCTCGAAGGAGCTGACCGAGCCCCGCGAGTTCAACCTGATGATGAAGACCTACGTCGGCCCCGTCTTTGACGACGACCACGTGGCCTACCTGCGCGCCGAGACGTGTCAGCCCATCTTCGTGGACTTCGAGTCCGTACGGATCACCGCCCGTCAGAAGCTGCCCTTCGGCATTGCCCAGACCGGGAAGGCATTCCGAAACGAGATCAACCCCCGCTTCTTCGTCTTCCGTTCGCGTGAGTTCGTGCAGATGGAAATGGAGTTCTTCTGCCGCGAAGAGGAAGCAATGGATTGGTACAGCTACTGGCGTGACGAGCGCTGGAAGTTCTATACCGAATACCTCAGCTTCCCGGAAGAGAAACTGCGCGTACAGGACCATGACCAGTTGGCCCACTACGCGAAGGCGGCCTTGGATATCGAGTTCGCGTTCCCGTTCGGCTGGGGCGAGATCGAGGGTGTGCACCACCGGGGAACTTGGGATCTGGGCCGCCACACAGAGTACTGCGGCAAGGATCTCAGGTACTTCGACCAGGAACGCAATGAGCGCATACTGCCAACCGTGGTCGAGACGTCGTGCGGCCTTGACCGCATCTGCCTGGCACTCCTTGCCAACGGATACCGCGAGGACATGGCCGAAACGAAGAAAGAGGGCAAGGAAGCCGAAATGCGGGTCTCCTTGAGCCTGCCGGCGATCATCGCTCCGGTTCAAGTCGCCGTGCTGCCGCTGGTCAAGAAGCTGGCCGACACAGCGCAGCCCATCTACACCGACATCAAGAAGCGGTTCAGAGCCGAGTACGACCAAGGCGGAACGATCGGGAAACGCTACCGGCGCCAGGACGAGATCGGGACGCCGTTCTGCGTCACGGTCGACTTCGACACGCTGGACGATAACGCGGTGACAGTTCGCCACCGGGATTCCATGGAACAGGAACGAGTGTCGCTCGACCAGTTGATGAGTTATCTGAGCGACCGCATCCTGGGCTAGACGACGGATTGGGCAATCGGCATTGGCCCTCCACGCTGGAGATTCACCGGCAGGTGGGCCGCCATTCCCGTCCGCCACTTTCACGTGCAAGGACCAAACCGGAAGCTCGCGCCGGGCGTGGGCTTCGTTGTCCTCTCTGTAGCTGATCGCTCACTTCCGGAGACAGTTCATGAGCATCTCGCCCAAACGACAGCGCTTCTGGCTCCTCATGCTTGCCAGCGTCCTGGCAATCAACCTGGCCGTTGGCCTGCGAGTCTATTCGAACGAGGCGGAAGAGAACGGCGAGACGGAAGCGTTCGAGAAGATCAGCGTGATGATGCGGGTCCTGCACCTGATCCGCAAGGATTACGTCAACGGCGAGAAGGTCGACTTCTCCAACCTGATCTACAGCGCCCTGCGCGGAATGGTCGGCTCGCTGGATCCGTTCAGCGGTTTCATGGATCCCGATGAATACGGGAGCATGATGGAATCGACCGAAGGACAGTTCGGCGGCCTGGGGATTATCGTGACCATCCGGGACGAGGTCCTCACCATCGTGACCCCTATCGCGGACACTCCCGGAAGCCGGGCCGGACTGCTCGCCGGTGACCAGATCATCCGGATCGAGGAGGAGAGCACGCAGGGAATGGGCATGCACGAGGCCGTCAAGCGGCTCAAAGGCGAGACAGGCACGGAGGTCAACATCACGATCCATCGTCCCGACTCCAAAGAGACGAAGGAGGTCACCGTCGAACGGGCGCTCATCCCTGTCGCCAGCGTCAAGCAAGCGCAGATGCTCGACGACAAGATTGCCTACGTCCGTCTGGTGCAATTCAGCGACCCAACAGCCGATCGTCTCGGAGAAGCCCTGGAGTCATTCCTCGCGGAAGGGGCGTCGTCCCTGGTTCTGGACCTGCGCAATAACCCCGGCGGCCTGCTCGAAAGCGCAGTGGACGTGTGCAGCTATTTCCTCCCGGACGACAAACTCGTGGTGTCAACGCAAGGTCGACAGCCGTCTCAGAAACGCGATTTCAACACCACTAGAAAGCAACTTTTCGGTAAGCGTCCCGTGGCTATCCTGATCAATCGAGGCAGCGCAAGCGCAGCCGAGATTGTCGCCGGGTGCCTGCAGGACTGGGGAGTGGCTGTCCTGGTGGGTGACAAGACGTTCGGCAAGGGATCCGTGCAAAACGTCATCGAACTCCCGGATGGCAGCGCCCTTCGCCTGACCACGGCAATGTACTACACCCCAAGCAAACGCGTGATCCACGAACACGGGATTGAGCCGGATATCGAAGTCAAGCTCACGGACGAAGAGATCAGACAACTCATCGAAGCGCAAAACACGTACGAAGCGCAAAAGAAGCCCGAAGTAACACACGATCGGCAACTTCAGCGCGCCATCGACACGCTCAAGAGCTATGACGTCTACATGAAGGCTCGCAAGGGGAAGTTCAAAGAGCTGCGGGAAACCACGGAGGCGGAAAGCAAATGACACGGATACTGATTCTCGGGGCTGCCGGTCGCATGGGCCGGATGCTGATCGCTCACGTGTTACGGGCTCCCGACATGGACCTGGCCGGAGCTACCGAAGCCCCCGGCAATCCGGCTTTGGGACAGGATGCCGGCGTCCTCGCTGGACAGGATGCCTGCGGCGTCGCCGTTACAGACGACGCAGCGGCGCTCCTCGACGGTGCCGATGCCGTCATCGACTTCACAGCCCCGAGTTGCACCATGGCGCTGGCGCCGGTCGCAGCGGCACGAGGGTGTGCACTGGTGATCGGGACAACCGGCCTGACCCAGGACGACAAGAACGGCCTGGCCAGTCTGGCCGAGGATGGGGCCCGAATCGTCTTCGCCCCAAACATGAGTATCGGCGTCAACCTGCTGTTCTACCTCTGCGGGAAAGTGACCCCGATTCTGGGCGACGATTACGATATTGAAGTGGTGGAAATGCACCACAATCAGAAGAAAGACGCCCCTTCGGGAACGGCAGCTCGCCTTGGCGAAATCCTCGCGGATGCCGCCGGCCTCGATTACGAAGAGGACACCTGCCATGGCCGGGAAGGTATGGTAGGGGCTCGCCCAAAAAAGCAGATCGGTATGCACGCCGTCCGCGGCGGAGATGTCGTAGGCGATCATACCGTCATCTTCGCTACACAAGGCGAACGGGTCGAGTTGACCCACAAAGCAGGAAGCCGCGAGACCTTCACAAAAGGCGCTCTCCGAGCCGTCCGCTTCCTCGCTCAGAGCACCCCGGGACTCTACGACATGCAGGATGTCCTCGGCCTCCGCGACTGACCCCTCGGGAATCGATCAGGCCCAGGGAACGGCCGGCAGGAGCTTTCTCCCGTGAGTAACCTCACTCTCCGAACGATGACACCTGACGATGTCCCCGCCTGCATGGCGCTCAAAGAGCGGGCGGGCTGGAACCAGACGACACGCGACTGGCTTACCTTTGTCGAACTCCGCCCCGAAGGCGCTTTTGTGGCCACGGTTGACCAGGAGGTGGTCGGGACAGCGACCACGGTCGACTATGGCGGACAATTCTCCTGGATTGGTATGATGCTTGTTTCGCCGGACCACCGTCGCAAAGGTATCGGTTCCCGCCTGATGCGAGCCTGCATCGACAGTCTGAGTAACTGCCGGACGGTCAAGCTCGATGCCACCCCAACCGGGAGACGCCTCTACGACACCCTCGGCTTCCAACCCGAATACACCCTCACCCGCATGGCCTGCAACGCAGTACCGAAGGCTGAAGGTGAGGCAGACGTCGACGTCAGGCCGATGGCGGAAAGCGATCTGGACCAGGTCACCGCGTTCGACACCCCGTTCTTCGGAGCAGAACGCGGCCCTGTTCTTCGACGGTGGTTCCACAACGCCCCGGAATCGGCCTTCATCCTGCGTGAGCAAGGGCGTGTCGCGGCGTTCTCCATGGCCCGGTTGGGGAGCCATCGAGCCTGCATCGGACCGGTGGTCGGCAAGACACAGGAGCAGGCTGAACACCTCATTCTGCGAGCCCTGCGCGATCGCGCCGGCGAACCGGTAGTGATCGATGTCTTCGAGCATACCACGACCTTCCTCGACGCCCTGGAAGAGCTCGGCTTCTCAGCCCAGCGTGGGTTCACACGTATGTTCCTCGGCCCGAACCAGGCTCCCGGCCTGCCCGCGCATCAGTGGGCGATCGCCGGTCCAGCCGTGGGGTAAAAAGGGGAAACCCCGCACAGTGGGAGGAGGGGTACTGTGCGGGGTTGCGCTTGGCAGACGTCAGGTCCGCCTGTGGGTTGTATAATCTCGGGATGGTTCCCTACTTGCCGCCCCCACGACGGCCGCCTCCACGGGCGCCAGCCATCTCTTCAGCACTAAGTAGGCCATCGCCGTCTTTGTCGGCGTTTTTCAGGATCTTCTCGAAGGCTTCTTTGCCGCGCGGAAACTCCTCGGCGGAGATTTTGCCGTCGCCGTTCTTGTCGAACCGCTGCACCGCGTTCCCCTGACCACCTCTACCGCCGCCTTTGCCACCTTCGCCACCGCGACCGCCACCTTCGCCACCGCGACCGCCGCCTTCGCCACCGCGACCGCCACCTTCGCCACCGCGACCTCTGCCGCGCATCGCGGACATCTCTTCCATGCTCAGAGCGCCATCGCCGTCCTTATCAGCGCGCTTGACAAAGCGCTCGAAGACTTCGGGCCCGGCAGGAAACTCTTCAGCCGTGATCTTGCCGTCAGCATCTTTGTCCATCTGCTTGAACCGCTCAGCCGGATCGCGTCCCTGCTGGCCGCCGCCCTGACGACCGGCCATCATAGCCTTCCGAACCGCGCCGCCAATGATCTCGCCGAGGTTGGCTTCCGTGAATTCCGCTTTGCTGATCGTGCCGTCGCCGTCCGCGTCCAAGCTGCTGAAGAGCTCGTCGCGATCAACCTGTTCCCACATCTTCTGCATGCCCTGGCGCCCTCCCCGACCGCCCCCCGGACCACCGGCTCCACCACGACCGCCGCCGCGCGTCGGACCGCCATCAGTCGGCTGAGCCTGTACCAAAGGACACAGTGCGAAGGCCAGACACCCCAGAATCAAACTCACCTGTTTCATTGCTCTACTCCTTTTCGTGTACCGCTGCCTGTTTCCCGTCTTTGGCCCCCGCGTCATCACCGGGGCCCGATCTCGCGTCCGATTGGCCAATCCGACGAACTCTGTCTCCGCTGTTCCCAGCGTCTGCCCTACAAACGCTGCTCAGCGGAGGTTATTGTGTCCGCCAGTCAGTCATGTGAAGAAAAGGCTCAGGGCTGTGCCTGCCTGCGGGAGTAGCGCCCTGGCTTGAGCACGGCGACGGGAGCGTACCATCGAACAAGCTCGCGCAATCCACCACGTACCCATCCCCCCAAACTTCCTTTCTTCAGACCCGACAACCAGCGGGGAGACATCATACGGGGGAGACATCCGCGTCGGCGACCTCACCGGGGATGGGAGCCCGGACATTGTCGTCTTCAAGTCTCTCGGGGGGCTGAAAGTGTCGTTCATCGGCGCATTCACGCTGGCTGGGGAGCCGCTCTGGCAGTACGGGGACAAGGAACGCTCCGTCGGCAACACGGAAAAAGCAGGTGAGATGACAACCACAGCTCCCATGCGCCCCGGGCCGGTGGCTGTCTACGACATCGATCAGGACGGCACTCAGGAAGTCATCGCCCTGACCCTTGCAGCGGACACAACAGCAACCAGCCAGTGGACCATGGCAGATGTTGAGATGGTCGCGCTTGATGGGCAGACAGGCAAGGTAAAGTGCCGTGCTGTCCTGCCGGAACTCCAGGCTGCCGGGGCCTACGTGGGGGGACATCTTCACGTGCCAAACTACGTGCATCACCGGCTTCTCATCGCCGATCTCCGGGGCCAGGGCATCGCCCGGGACATCGTCGTCAAACTGGGAAACGAAGTTCTCGCTCTCGATGATCAGTTCCGACTCCTTTGGCACTACGAGAATCGGCATTATATCTACGGACACCACGCCGCCTACATCCCGACGGTGGGGGATGTCGACGGCGACGGACACGATGAAGTGCTGGGAGGACAGTTCTGCCTCGACCACGACGGCCGTGTCCTGTGGGAGCGTGACCTTGCCGAGCATAACGACTCCGTCATCATCGACACGTGGGGAGGGCAGCCATGTGCCATTTGCTCCGGGTTCGGGCACGTTCTCGATGGGGAGGGAAACGTGCTTCAGTGCCTGGGAAGGGATGTTGTCCCGCACGGGCAGGAAATCCGCTACGGTCGACTCCTGGCAGACGTTCCCGAGCGGCAGTTGGTCATTCGGTATAACGGTCACACGCCCGAACTGATGGTAGTCCGAACTGACGGGACAATCCACGCCAAATTCTCAGCTTCCCCCTCCCCGAACAACACCGGCATGGAGCTCGTCCACTGGCACGGCCCGGAAGCTCCTCAGCTTATATTCACACCCGTCGAACTGCGTGATGCCACCGGGACACTCGCCGTGGCATTCCCCGATCTCCCACCTTTGACCCCGTCCCGCCTCGGCAACCAGGGCTGGTACCATTGCATCCCAGTGGACCTCTACGGCAACGGCTACGAGCAGCTGTTGCTGTATGATATGTACGCCGACGCGGTGCATGTCTACGGAGCACCGGAAGGGATTGAGGACAAACCGGCCTACCGGCACACCCCCACGCAGTATAACGTCCGGCTCATGGATTAGTCGTCGCCGGGCATCAGCATCCGAGCATCCGGCGATATGGTACGCCCAAGTGCCAACGGATCACAGCAAGAAGAAAACGCGCGCGGAACTGAGCAAGGAAATAGACCATGTCCAGCATCAACGTCACGCCTGAACACATCAAGATCGCGGAGACATTTGTCGCCAAGACGCACGCGAACGGCGGATTGGCCCCGGTCGACCTGAACCGTTTCTGGGAAACTCAGGAAGCAGCACGAAGGGACCCGTGGAACGGCCCCCAGGTGGCATTGGGGATCGGGATGTCATCAGAGTGCTGCTTCGACGAACTGGACATACCGATCGACTACCACACCCTCACGCACAACCACGCCTACCGACTCGACCTGCATACCCGCTACAACAACCTGGCCGAGAAGATCGTCGGCAAACGCCTGCTCAGCGAAGCCCCCGCCCCGGATCCGGCCCTTCAGTATCCGGGAGTCAAGCAACTGCACGACATCTTTGAGGCCCGGAACGAGTGGCACAACGAGTCCTATTGGCTCATGCAGGCTGCGACCAATGAAGACGAACTCAGCGCATTGCTGGATCGCGTGGAGGCACGCCTCAACGACCTCCGGGCGTTCATACTCCCGGAAAACTGGGACGCAGAGCGGAGTCGCCTCATGGCTGCAGGACGCAAGCCCGGATTATACCGGGGACAGCGCGGCCCCGTGACGTTCGCCATGTCCGTCTATGGCGTCGAGAACCTGATCTACCTGATCCTCGACAATCCCGAACTGGCCGGACGTCTTCGGGACCTTATCCTGGAAGCCATGCTCGAACGGGCCAGGATCCTGGATGAAGAAGCCGGCTATTCGCCTACCGAAGCCCCGCGGGGCTTCTCATTCGCCGATGACAACTGCACGCTCCTGACCGCCGACATGTACGAGTTCTTCGCCTACCCAATCCTGAAGGGCATGTTCGACCGCTACTGCCCCGCCCCGGAAGACCGACGCGGACAACACTCCGACTCCGACATGGAACACCTTCTGCCCATTCTCGGGCGCTGCGATCTCCGCTGGACCAACTTCGGACCAACGGTCATGGTCGACAAGATCCGGGAACACCTCCCCAACGCCGTCATCCATGGGCAATTGGCCCCCTTCGTGTTCAGCCGGAACGAAGAGGTCAACATCGTCGCCGAGCTGCTCAGGGACATCGAACTGGCCGGGGACGAACGCGGACTCCTCTTCGCCACGGCCGGCTCCATAAACAACGGTTCACGCCTGACCGGACTACGCCTGATCATGGCCGCAATCCAGGAGTTCGGGCAGTACCAGTAACCGGGTCAGGAGAGCTCCGCGGATACCCTACCCTCCACCACCGGCAAGGCAGACGCGGAAGAAGCGGACAGCACCGTCAGCGGACCGCTCCAGATCGACCATCTCCTGATTCGAGAGTGGCGAGGCGTCACTTGCGAGCACGAATGCGACGCGACTGGGCTCCACGATCCGGTGGGAAGGGTTGAGAACGAACCAGCGCCCGGAAAACTGCCCCCTCAGGGTCAGTCTGTCGATTACCGAATCTGCTGCGGACGCGCTGGTCGTCTGAAGCACCGCGACCACGGGGCCGGCCATGTCGGCCCCCGTACCGTGCAAGGGATGAAGGGAATAGAGGCTGTAGGCCATATTCTCCAGCCACTTGGTCGGTGGAGGAGGCGTCCGGGGCAAGGCAATGCGCCCGGCGCTTGCCCAATCCCGTAGGGAGAGCCCACTGAGTGCCGCCACTGGCCCACCCGATCTGGCCTCAACGCGCGGCTCCATGACCACCAACGGGCAGACCGCCGTCGGTAGCCGCTCAACACACTCGGCATTGAACGGAAGGTCGTAATAGGAGATCATGAGACCGACATCGGCAGGGTAGCAGATGAAGGCATCGCGAGGGACATCCGCTTTCATCTGGTGCCAGGCAGAACGAAAGTGAACGGTCAACTGCCAGGCCGCAGCGCGCTCCTCCGTCCCGTGATGAATCAGCGCCACCAACACGACCAACCACCAGCAGGCCGGTGGTTGGTCGTGGGTGGGACAGACGGGTCTCCGTCCAACAGAGGAGGGAATCCACCCCGCAGGCAGCAGCTATGCAGAGAAACGGAATAAGAGGGGTGTAAACGCGGGCCGGGCCTCCGTTGACGACGATCGCCGACCCCAAAGAGAAGGCCACGAGTGCGAGGCACGCGACTCCGTAGAGACGATTGCGCCGTCCTCGCACGAAGACGAGGCAAGAGGCAAAGAGGCACGACCTTCCCAGCAGCTCAACCAGGGCCCGACCGGCAAACACAACCAGAGAACCACCCCCTGCCACGACAGTTCCGTGACCACGGCCAAGGGCAATGCTTCTTGCGTTCCCACCGTACCAGGCGGCAAGGGCAAGGAGGAGCACGGCGTACGCAAGGAGAAGGTCGCGATGGCGCACCGCTCCCCGACGGATGATACGCGCGGCTTTCGCTTCGGGGCAGCGACTCCGTTCGACATGCCAGAGCCAGACCAAATGACATGCCGCGAGGGGAACGATGAAGAGGATTGACGGCGTCAGCGTCAGGGCTGCCGCCAGCGGACAGAGCACGAGCAACGCCCGGCACAGCCCCCTCTGTCGCTGAGAAGACGGCCCTTGAGCTCCTTCATGGCACACGGCCGCCAGTGCGAACAACACGAGAAGCAGTGTTTGGAGGGCATACCCTCGGGCCGCCCCTGAGTAGAACACCAGCGCACCGTTGAACGAGCAGAGCGCCAACGTCAGAAGCGCCACCCTTTTCCGCAGGAAGAGGGCGTAGGCCAGACCCGCCGCTGCCAGAGGAATGCCCAATCCCGGCAGCCAGGCGAAAAGGCGCACAGCAAAGTTGGTTCGGCCGAACAGAAGCATCGCCCCCTTGATCAACAGCGTGCTCAAGGGGTGGTTGTTCGGCGAAGCGAGGTCACGGAAAATCTCGCCCACGGGAAGGGGAACGGAGTAGCGCAGCGTCCAAAGCGCGTCTTTTGACAGATTCGGCGCGCACATGCGGACCGTGCGATGGTAAACGCCCAGTCCATAGATCGCAAGAAGGCACGCGGCAAACGCGACCGAACGCAAATCCAGTCGGCATCCCGTGCGGGGCTCTGGCCCATCTACATGTCTATTACACCTAAACATCTACCATCGTGACGCCGCGATTGCTGCCCCCGAAGCTGGTGGCAGATATCCGCCTCGGGCCTGCTCCCCACGCCCCTTCGATGATACTCGGCCAGGTATCTCCCTGATCAAGCGGGAACAGCCAGGCAGGCTCATTGGGGAAACGTCAGCCCTCCTCTGCGCTGCTATCTCGTGACACGCCGTCTGTCGGTTCCTGTGGAACAGGCGGCGGAACCGGGGCGACAGGTTGCTTGGCTTCACCCGCCTTGCTCGCCCGGATGTGTTGGTCCAGAATCTCCCGGTTGGGCACACGCCGCTCCTTGCCTTCTCCCTTGATCAGCGTCTCGACAGCCCCAAGCTCGGCTCGGTCTACGGTACCCCCGGCGAGTTGGATCTCTTTGTCGGCGCTGAAACGCAGGTAGACGCCGGCCAACAGATCGGGGAGACTGCTCCGGCAACGCTGCCAGAAGAAGACCACGGCGCCAACGACGATGAGCAGGACGACCGCGTCCTTCCCAAGCAAGACAAAGAAGCCGACCAGCACGGCCCCGATCACAGCCGTGGACGGTCTGGATCTTGAGGCCTCAGGCCCTGGGCGTTGAGCCGTGGAAGGAGAGGCCATCATCCTTGCCCCAAGCAAGACGGCTCCCGCGACACAGAGGGCCAACACGAGCCGTCCTGTTCCGGAAACGCCACTGCTCAGGAGCGTGGAGGCGGTCGTCAGGCCGGCAATTTCGGCAGCTCCAACAACACCAACCAGAACAACGGCAAAGTAGCCCAGCCGAGCAATGAACAAGGACAACGGGTCGGCCCCTTGTTTCTCCTTCTCCCCCAGACGACCGCTTCCGAGCGACGCCTCAGGGGCGGGTGCAGAGAGTCGGTTCCCAAGACGGGCTCGCATGCCAGGCGTATCGAGGAACTCCAACAGAATCTGCGCAAACCATCGGGCCAGCAGCATGGCCCCGCCCACCGCGAGAAAGGCGGTCCAGGCGCCGACCACGAACGGCGCAATCGCTCCCGCGCCCTTCGCCAATCTCTCATGTGATGCAAAGGCCATGATCGGGAGAATCAGACACGTACAGCCGACCAGTCCACCGGCCACGGCCGCGGGGAGGGATTTCTCTCCATCTGGAGTCGCGGGCGTCCCGGGGGGCAGCACCAGGCGATCCATGTCGTACTTGGCAAAGAGACGCCGCGCCAGGGGAGGGATCCTGACCGCGAGCAAACAGGCCACAACACATAGCCCAAGATCACTGACAAAGGCCTGGACTTCAGGTGTGAGATCGAATAGCGCATCACCAGTGCCAACCATGACTGTCCCCTTCCGTGGTGGGTGTTTCGTGAACAGGACTCCCAGCACGATCGTGTCCCGCAGCAGCACGGATCCGGGGCACCCTCCCCAAAGCCGCTGCCGCTGGGCACGGTCGTCATACACACTATGGTACCTGCCGGACGAGGAGCAAATCCCCCAGCAGAGCAAGGAAGAACAACCCGATGAACACACTGCCGACCTGTCTCTGCTTCTGCACCGCAGGAACGATGGCATTGGCCGCGTCCTCTGTGGTCGTAGAACATCCCCTCCCGTATGCCCTCTGCCAGCGGAAGACGCCTGAAAGTGGGGAGATCCCCGTACGAGGTCGGTGCTCCGCCACTGGGAACGTTCCCGAAGTCGAGGCGCGATTCAGAAACGGCAAGTGGCACGCACTCCAGACGGACGCCAAAACACGCCGATTCACGGGAGCCGTTCGCGGTCCGGCTGGCCAGGGGAGTCTCGACGTTCGCATCAAAGGCCAACCGGATACGGTCGTTTCGGTCCAGTCGGTAGGCATCGGCGATCTGTTCGTGGTCACTGGTCAATCGAACGCGGACGGACGGGGATCCGTGAACACAACGCTTGCCCCAGGCAACCCGTTCATCGGTGTCAAGTTCCGGGGCGGAGGCTGGTCACCGGGCAGTGATCCATCTGACAATGCTGGGAAGCACGCCTCTCCCTGGCCCATCGTCCTGAACACCCTCATCCCTGAACAGAACGTTCCCATCGGCTTCATCCAGACGGCCGTAGGCAGCACAGTGGTCAGGCAATGGCGGGCACCGGGAAACATGTTCCAGCGCATGGAAAAGATGGTCGGACAGGCAACCGCAGGAACAATGCGGGTCAAAGCCGTCCTCTACTACCAAGGTGAGAACGACATCACCCATCACAACAAGCTCTCGGTGCTCGGAGACTACACAGAATACCGCACGCATCTCCGAGCGATGGTCAACGACATGCACTCCCTCCTCAACGCACCGGTTCTCGTGGGGCAGATAACAAACCTGCTCAACATGAGGGATCGGAATGACGGTGTCCGTCGGGCTCAGCAGGAGATCTGGACAGAGTCCCCAAATACCTTCCCGGGAGCGGTCACCTACGACATCTTCCCGACAGACGGAGTGCACTACCGTGATGCAGAGAACATGCGCGTGTTCGCAGGGCGTTGGACACACGCCGTGCGTAACGCCTTCTACGCTCAGCCTCCCATCGCCCGCCCCAAGCTCACAGCAATCGCCATCACCGCACCCAACACGCTTACACTCACGCACGATCGACCGCTATGCATCGCGACCTGGGACGGCAAGACAAATGCGAAAGCGTCAGGATTCCGGTTCACGGCCAAAGATACGGTATTGAGCGACGCAAACGTGGTCGCCACCGAGATCCAGGAAGGCGTTCTGAGCGTGACGTGGAACCGAGCCCTCCCGGCAGGCGGCGCTCTGAGCTACGGAAGCGGGAAAGACGGGCAGGGCAAGCCCGTGCTTCGAGATGCCCGATCATCAATCCCTGTCCCCATGCTCTTCAACGTCCCTGTACCCCTGGCCACAGCACCCATCCAGACTGCCCCCTGATGGGCCTGTCGTGAATCTGGTTCCAGCCCCGCTGAGCTGGCCGGACGCTATCCCTCGACCATTTCACACTGCCCGGTTCGCCAGTCAACATCCAAAAGTCGTGGAACGCAAACCGCGCCCACTTTCGGGCCGGTGCTGCGGTCACCGTCCACCGCATTCTCACGAATTCCGGCCAAGCCGTCGAAATACCCCCAGATGACGATCCCACGTGGATAGAAGCAGAGGTTGTTTCCGCTGAACGTCTCGAAGAACACCTTTGGTTCCTGCGTATTTGTGACCACCTGCCATTCCCAGTAGCGATCAGCCAGATGCCGCAGGTCGACGCCCCGATAGAAGGCAGCAATGTCACGCAGCATGTTCATGGAGATCCACCCGGGGTTTCGCGACACCCCAGCCAGTCCTTTCATCGTCTCCGGAATCGAGGCACGCTCGAAGGAGAAGTCGGTGTGCACGCAACCGTACTCACGCAAACATCTCTTCGTGGCCACTCGAAGATCAGTGGCAACCTTCTCCTCATCGAGCCCTAAATCGACCCCAACCATGTCGAACGGAACAAGCCCATTGACGGTATAAATGTGGGGCGCGTCCCACCCGGGGATCTCCGGCAAGTCGATCTTCTCACCTGACCACGGGTCGACGATTCCCTTCCCTTCCTTTCCCAGAAGCGTGGCGAAATGTTCGCCTTGCCAACCCCTTTCAGCAATCAGGGCTCTAATCTTGCCCGCCGTCTCTCGACACGTGTCAACCAGCTCGTGGTGCCCGAGCATCTCCAAAATTTCGGCTCCCGCCTTGAAGGACCCGAGGCACTTAACGGCAAGATAGATCTGGCAGCTCCCGTACTGAACGGCCGGCGATGCATCGTCGATCGTGTTCGCCACGCCCTGATCCGGCACGCCGTTACCCGTCGTATCACAGGCGAGAAGGAACCGCAGATAAGCCTCAATCGTGGCCACGTGTTTGCGCAGAAGTGAATCGTCTCCCGTCCGCTTCCAGTAAGCATAGGAGAGGATCACATAATTCGCTGTCTCCTCGACCTCCATCTCGTGGTGGTAGTCCTGCCCACACGCCGTCGAGTGGCTCCCTGTATCGTGGGAGAGGAAGAGCGTCCCCGCGCCGCGGTCACCAACCGTGAAACGACCATCCTTGGAGAACTCAGGCCAGAAATCCAGCTCGATCCCGAGCAACTCAGGCCAGACCGCCAGGTAGAACGGAGATTGGGTATACTCGACATCGACCGTGGAGTGGAAGTAGCAGGATCCCTCCCACACGCTGAACCAGTCGCGCCCCTTCCGGTTCACCCACCACGTGTCTATGAGCCAGGAGTGGAGCGTGTAAGCCAACAAATTCTGTGTGCTCTTTGAACACTCCCCCGCCGCAATGACCCCGTCTACGACACGCGCATTCACGAACAGCTGGTCTACGTTCGCCCGGGCCCAGTTGGCAACATCGTCCAACGTCCCGAGTCGCTCATTGTACTTGAATGGGCAGAGCTCTCCACGAACACTGAGCGTGCTGGGGCTGTATGTGCACCAGGCCACCGTCAGACCGGTGCTGGGGCGTTCACCGAACGTGATCCGTTTGCGGAAGCCGGTCTCCGTTCGCGAACCGTCAACCACAACCAGCCGATCGCGCTGTTCCACCGCCTCGGTGTCCGCATTCGCCCGGGTCGTGCCTTCCCGCGCGGTCGACGAGCGAACGCTTTGGAAGCACATGTCGATGGCGTCATCACCGACGGGTTCGCGGGTGACCGCCGGCCCACCCATTTCAAGAAAGACCTCCACCTCGTCGGGATTGCAGTCCCGCCCTTCCCAGCGGAAGCTCCCAGCGATCTTGCTGGCTTCCAGCCTGAGGCCCAGCACGGGAGTTGTTGAAAACGCACCATCTCGAGGCCTGAACGGCGTGACAATCTCCAGGCGAAGTTTGATGCCGCTAGCGGGATCAATTCCCATCAGAACGGAGGTGCATGGCGTCATTCGTTGGTCGTGAAAACGAAACACCGGCCCCTGTGGGGTGAGGGGCAGAACAATCTCCCGGCCGTCCACGACAACCCCTGCCCGGATGCGCAGTTCAGGAAGGCAGTCGAAGCGATCGAACCGAATGATCCCGCACTTCCGGCGGATGGGGTCCAACAGGACTCCATGCCGGGATCCCAACACACACACAACGTCACACATCAACTGCATCGCCCATCTCCTCGCATGGCGCCCCAAACCGAACTGTATTGCCGGCATACGCCCAATGTCGCAACACGTAATATACTGATCGTGCAACGCTCAGGCGAACTCTCATGCCCGATGGGGCCGAACGAACTCGTATCATTGTCCCTTCTTTTTTGTGCGCGTACGCATGAGAAATGCGGGAAAGACGTTTACAGTATCGTTGTTAAGGCGGCGTTGCCCTGACAGCGGACCGTTCAAAGTAACCGGTATCCCCGGTGATCAACCAAAATAACGGCCCGCCTCGACCGCCAAAATTATGACAGAACCAGACGTCTTGCCCAGATCCGGGAGTTTCCGTAGACGGCTTCTCCTGAGCCTGATGACACCCCTGTTCGCTCTCCCCACTCTCCTTCACGCCGCGGATACGCGCTCCGCTCGCAAGGAACTGGAACAACTGGTTGCCCGGGCTCTGGAGAACAGCCCGCTGGTGGGGGCCGCTCGCGCCCGTGTCCTGCAAGAGTTAACAAGACAGGACGAGAACTTCGCTTTCTTCGAACCCTCCCTCAGCGGATTGGCGGGCACGGCCGAACGCGATCGCGGAATCCCCGGAGGAACGGGGTTCGCCACATCGACAAACAATGCAACGGTTGTCCAGGGAGGAATCGAGGCCCCAGTCAGACCCGGAGCCTATGTCAGCGCCGGAGCCGCAGAACGCTTCCTTCGAGAGCCGGGCGGCCACCACAGCAGCGTGTTCCAGACGCTTGTGGGGATGCAGGTGCGCATCCCGCTTCTCCGCGACCGCGGGTTCGTTCAGTGGGATCTCAAACAGGCTCAGACCATCGCCGAGTACAACGCAGCGGTCAGTCGACTGCTGACCGTCATGCAGAACCTGCGCCATGACGTTGAGCAGCGCTATGTCAACGTGCAGGCAGCCTTGGCATCATACACGGTGGCTCAGGAAGCCACGGCTCGATTCCAGAGCCTTCTGGATGAAGCGAAGCAGCTCGCCGAGCTCAAGGTCGTCCCCGAATACCAGCTCTGGCCGGCCAAGATGGAACTGCTTCTCCGCCAGGAAGCTGAACTTGATGCCATGCGACTCCACGAGGTGAGTCAAATCCGCCTGCAGGAACTGCTGGGAGACAAGGATGCTCTGGAGCTGAAGAGCGGCCCGGAAGCCCTCGTCGCGTTGGCCGATGAGGTCAAGGTACCGGTTCTGCCGAAGCCGGATGAGATCGTCCCGTTCCGCGGCATCTATCGCGAACTGCTCGATCAGGAAGAAGTCGTCGACGCCCAACTGCGGCAGACGCGAGATGAACTGCGACCTGATGTGTCGCTCAACCTGCGCGCCACGTACCAGGGGGAAGACCCGACCACACCGATCGCAGTGGACCGGGTGACGTCGGATAAACATCTCGGGGCCAATGCCGTCATCGTCTGGAAACAACCCTTGGGATTCCGGGCCGAGCGAGCCCGAATCCGGCGACACAAAGCTCGTCTCGAGGAATTGCGTCAAGAGCTCCGGCGAGTCGAGCAGAAGGTGGCCGCCGACATGGAAGCGGCGGCGGCCGAGCTGGCAAAAGCCCGGGAACGGCTGGCCCTTATATCGCAGGCAGTGAACGCCGCACAGCAGACGCTTGTGGCCGAACAAGAACGCTTTCGACTTGGGGAAGGACGCAGTCGTAATGTCCTTGACGCCCAGAAAGACCTGACCAATGTCCTGCAGCGGCAGATGCGGACAGCCGCCATTCTGCTGCGCGCACACTCGGACTACCAATACGCAATTGGCTACAGCAACTAGCCCCAGCGGGCGCGGAGGCCCACCACCATGGCCAAGATCAAAGAGATGCTCGGAATCAAACCGCCACCGGAGGAGCATGAAGAGATCGGCGAGGCCGGTCTGGATAAGTCCGTCCTCCAGGAAGACCAGCAGGAATACCTTGAGCAGGATATCTCGATCCTGGAAGACGAGGACGGGACCCGCGAGCAGAAGCTGCAGAAGGTCGCCGAGAAAGAGGTGCAGAGCGCGGCGGAAGACTCGCTCAAGAAGCTGCATGTCATAAAGCTCGGGCGTTGCCCGATCTGCAATGAGCATCTGCGCCAGCACCTGTTCGCCAGTATCTGTGAAGCATGCGGCTGGCATGAGTTCGATGCGCCACGCAATGGTCCGGTCAGGGTCCACCTTCGTCATCAGCAGGATGTGATCGAGGGCGACCGCGTCTACGTCGTGAAGACAGGGGCAGCCCTGATCATCAAGAACGATCTGGTCGTGTCCAAAGTCCCGCGCGATGCCTACGACTGGATTGAGTACCTGTGGAGTGAGAACGAGATTGACCAACGCCATAAACAGGTCGTGGATCGCATGCAGATCACCTGTGGCTGGTGCAACGGCACAGCGGACTCGGAGATGGATGGCTTCCACATGGTCCAAGTGGCCTTTGGAGCCTCGCAGGAACGCTACTGCTTCTGCTGTGACGAGTGCTACGAGGAGTTCCGCAAGATGTTCCCGGCCCGAGTGCACCGGAACTGCTACGAGCGGAACTGCTCGGAATGCAGCTTGTGCCTGAAACGCTATGGCGACGAGGCAGAAGGTGTTCGGATGATGGCCAAGGACTATCTGGCCCCGAGAAAACGCAAATCCTGAGCGCCCCTGACGCACAGCAACACGCGATGGCCTCCCCGCAGTCCCCCGGGCATGCCGTCTGACCGGCCGAAGCCATAGCCACCACAAGCGTGACCAGTTTGTCTCCACCAACCGTGACAGGCCGCCGGACGGCCCAGAAACCGGAAGTGATGAATGGGTGATTTCCGCACAACCAAAGGTGAAAGCCTGCCTCTACCCCGCAAGCAGCGGCGACGCAAACGCCTGGTCTGGGCGACCTTCTTCCTGGTTCTGATCGCCGGCATCGTCTACGCAGGCTTCGCCATCCGCGTTCCCAGCTACGTGTTGTCGACCGGCTATGTGACAACCGAACGGTACGCCGAGGTCCGGCCGGCTGCCGTCGGGACGGTGGCTGAGATTGTCAAAAGGTCCGGGAACCAAGTCGAGAAGGGCGAGGTGATGGTCCGTCTGGATGCCTCGGAAATAGAGGCGTCCTTGGAGGAGGCCCGCAGTCGAGTCAACAAGGTGAAGGCGCAGGTTGCGCGCAGACGAGCCGAGATCGAGGAACTGAAACGCAAGCAGAAGGAGAGCATTGCCATTGCCAAGCTGCGTCTGAGGAACATGTCCGCCAAGCTTACCAGGACCCAGGAGTTGGTGGCCAAAGGACTGAAAGCGGCAAGCGCTCTTGACGATGAGAAGCTGAAGGAGGAGCTCTCCCGGGCAGAACTGGCCAGCCTTTTGAACAAAGACCAGACCATCTACGAGAAAGAGCTGGCGGTCATGCACCAGGACCTGGAGGCGGCCTCCGACTCTGTGAAACGCATTGAGACGCAACGCCGAGCTCGCGAAATCCGAGCGCCTATCGATGGCGAAGTTCTGCGCTACGAGTTCGTGATCGGGGAACTGGTCAGACCGGAAACGGTCCTCTACGAGATTTTTGGCGGAACCAAGAAGGTGCTGAAGCTGCGCGTCGCGGAGCGTTACGCGACCCGTGTCACAACGGGGCAGCGATACGAGGCCGAGCTGACCCCGTACCGTGGTCTGCAGAAGGTACTGTTCGGGGGTGAGGTGACTCACCTGCGAAGTGTCATCCAGGCTGAAGGGCAGAAGACGTACCGAGTCGCCTACTGCACCTTCAACAGTGACGACTGGACCCTCCCCGCCGGAAAAACAGTGGCAGACTACGATGTTCCCCCCGGCACCAGCGCGGAGGCCAAGATCTTCTACGGCGAGTCCTATCTCTGGTTCTACCTGTTCAATCTCGACTGACCAACAGCCTCAGGCGCAGAGACGTACGAACCGCCCGGGAAGTCGCAAGACGATCTCGGCCCGGTCGCTTGAATGAGTGAAACCAAATCACAATTCGGTGCCATCTTTCAGTTTGTGCGCCCATACCGCTTCTACCTGCTGTCGGTGCTCACACTAACCGTCCTGCTGTCGATCCTGACGATGCTTCCGCCGCTGCTCATCCGCGGAATCATCGACCGAGTCCTGACCCAGGGCGATCGATCGATCTTCTTCACCTTTGCCTTCTGCCTCATCGCCGTCCGGCTCTTCACAGCGCTCTCACGCTATATCCAAACCATTGGCATTGCCTACCTGGGCCAGCGCTTCGTCTTCGACATCAGGACCGCACTCTATGAACACATGATGCACCTCTCCCTGAGGTTCTACGGCAAGCACAGCGTAGGGAAGCTCGTCACGCGACTCATGGGCGACAGCGGAACCGTCCAGCAGATGTTGACTGCTCAGAGCATCAACGTGATCTCCGATCTGGTCTGCGCCACGTTCGCCATTTCCGTCACCTTCTTCCTGAACTGGCGCCTCGCCACCCTCCTCTGCATCATCGTCGTTTCCTTCGTGGTCAACTACCGCATCAACATCAAGCGGATCCGGAAGTACACCCGCAGTTCGCGGAGCGCCTACGATCACCTTTCCGGAGGTGTGCAGAACAGGCTGACCGCAAGCTTGGCAGTGAAGACTTTCGGGACTGAGGGCCGGGAACACGGGGCGTTCCAGGAGCAGTCGGATCTGTGTCTTGGCCTGGGGCGCGAAGCCGCCTTTGCAGGCAATGCGTTCAGCATGAACACGCAGCTCATCCGGGGCCTGGGCCGCTCGACAATCTACTTCGCAGGATGTGCACTCGTGCTCAGAGGCGAGCTCAGCTATGGGGATGTTGTTGCGTTCACGACCTACGCCATGCAGCTCCTTGGCCCCGCGGTCCGCTTCTCCGGACTGGCCCAGCAGCTCCAGAACGTCTCGATCGCGATCGAGCGCCTCTTCGAAGTGCTGGGGGAGGAACCGGAAATCACGGACAGTGATGATCCCGTCCCCATGACGGAACTGAAGGGCGAGGTCGAGTTCGAGGGGGTGCACTTCCACTATGAGGAAACGAACCCCGTCATCCGTGGCTTTGATCTGCACGTCGCTCCGGGAGAAACCATCGCCTTCATTGGCCCAACCGGATGCGGAAAATCGACCCTGCTTTCCCTGATCATGCGCTTCTTCGATGTCTGCGAAGGACGCCTTCTGATGGACGGAAATGACATCCGCGACATTCGTCTGCATGACCTGCGACGTCAGTTCGGCATCGTGCTCCAGGAACCACTGCTTTTCGATGTGACCATCTCCGAGAACATTCGCTACTCTCGCCCCGACGCGACTCAGGAGGAGATAGAGGCCGCAACGAAAGCCGCCGAGATTCACGACTTCATCACAGGGCTGCCTGACGGCTATGAGAGCCGGCTCGGGGATGAGGGAGTGGAGATCTCTGTCGGGCAGAAACAGCGCATTACCATCGCCAGAGCCATCGTTGCAGATCCCGCCATCCTGATCATGGACGAAGCGACCAGTGCGCTGGACAGCGAATCCGAGAAACTCATTCAGAAAGCCATGGACCGCGTCCTGGAAGGGCGGACCTCGTTCGTGGTGGCCCATCGGTTGAGCACCATTCGGAACGCCGACAAAATCGTCCTTCTCGTGGACGGCACAATCGCTGAGATCGGCGGCCATGACGAGCTCATGGCCATCCCCAATGGGCGGTACCA
>Ga0209045_1000529_pt1 | contig 44413 bp, 39 predicted proteins | sample SaaInlLV_10m_DNA_4_FD_184664 | JGI IMG/M metagenome (GOLD analysis project Ga0209045, IMG submission 184664) | Marine microbial communities from expanding oxygen minimum zones in the Saanich Inlet - Saanich Inlet SI072_LV_200m_DNA (SPAdes) (version 2) | ecosystem: Environmental > Aquatic >...
AGCTGCTTATGGTGATTGGGGTACTGTATGGGAAGTTAACACCGTTCAAGTAACTGGTAATCCTATGTTTGATTATTTTTTTACTTTAGTTTTGTTATTTGGAATGATCTCAATGATGTGTGGCTGGTTATTTAAGATTATTACAAGGAGTTAAGGATGGTTATCAATTATGACTGTGGTGATATGTCGAATGCTGTTATTACGTCTGGCTCTTTTTCAGGTGTTATAGATATCGTTACTAATGGTGTTGTTGGTGATTTTTATTTAAGAAGAAATTCTCCGATATCCTTTCATTGCTCCGGCGATATGTCAATTGATGTTCCATCAAATTCCATTCATGTTTTTCTTTCTTCGGTTTCACTACAGGGAGTATGGTCAGAAAATTTTCTTATGGGCTTGGCTGGTTTAGCTTGTGGGTTCTTAATGTCGTATGTTTTTGTTAAATATGCTGTTTAACTTTTACTTTATGAAGGGGGGTGATTAAGTTGAGAAATTTTTATCAGAAGTTAAAAAATGGTTTTAATTACGTTAAGAAAAACGTTGTTAAAGTCACTTGTGCTGTTGTTTTGACTGTTACTATTAGTGTTAGTGTTTGTACTTTTACTTTGAGTACTTTCACAAATACGGTCTATGCACAAAGCCTTGATTTAACTGGTGTTGCTGTTGACACTGCACCTGTGTTTAGTATGGCTTTAATAGTCATAACAGGTTTAGCTGCTATATGGGCTATTTGGAAAACTATCGGTTTGATTCGTGCCAGGTAGTTGGCATGGATGTATGTGCTGGTTTTCTAGGGGCTGGCACATACTTTAATTAAATGGAGAGAATATCATGATTAAAAAAATCTTTATAATTTCATTATTAACGGTTTCAATTTTGTTTAGCTCTTTTTATGTAAAGCAGAAAAGGGCAGAAGCGATTTTGCCTTTTGTTTTATATGTCGTTGCTGGAATAGCAATTAATTATTTAGTTGGCAAATATATTTATAATACTATTGCAGGTGACATATATATTGCAAAGGTGTCGAGTTATGATCCTGCTACAGGGACTGTTGATCTTGGGTGGATGGAGAATGATTATACTAGTTTAAAACGATATATTGTGGGGACAACAAGTGGTAAAAATGTATATCCTGAATATGATGATGAAGCAAATGGATGGGAGTCTACACCTTTCGGTGATTCGTTAGGTGGCACACTTGTTGAAACAGTTGAAAGAGAAGAGTATAATGGTGAATTTTTTCCTGCAACAGATGAAGAGTTAGGAGAGCTTTGTGATAATTGGTCTAATGTTGATTATTGCACGATAAAAGAAGGTACTAATATTGAAGGTACACATTCTAAATTGCTTTCAGGGTTTGACAATGATGGTATACCAGGAAATATTCATGATACTACTTTAGCTGATAATCCTCTATTGACATATGACTCTAACGGTGGTGTAAACGGAGGTGTCTATACAGGTCTAACTATTGACGATTTTCCTTTGGAATTTTATGAAGTATTTGAAGATGTGCCGATTTTACCAAACTGCTTTGATGGGATACAAAATCAAGATGAAACAGGTATTGATTGTGGTGGAGTATGTGAATTGAACTTTGGTTTTGTTTGTCCTCCACCCCCTGAAACTTGTTCAGACGAAATAATGAATCAAGATGAAACTGGAATTGATTATGGTGGTGTTTGTGGCGCTGATGATCCTGTTGCTGCTCCTGCTGAGAATTTTACTGATACTAATCAAGATGGAGTTGATGATCTTTCCGGTCTTGATGTTACAGGAAGTATTACAGTGGCTACTCCTGGCAATGCTGATGGTTCAACATATGATTCAAGCCTTCCGGGAGATGTTGCAGAAGTGGGTGAAACTGATTGGACTGGATTGATTACCGGTTATTTGGCAACCAACCCTTTAGTGCTATTAGCAACTGGAAGTTCAATTAGCCTATCCGGTGAAGATTGTACATTGACGGCGAATGTATTTGCAACTGATATCGTTCTTGATTTTTGTTCAGTAGAAGGAATGGTTGATTTAATTGGTACGTTTGTATTGGGCTTAATGACAATACGATCTGTATTTATAGCGATGGGAATATAATATGCCAGCACTATTAGCTTGGTTACTTTCAGCATTTGGTTCGATGGTCGGCTACAGTGTCGTAAGATTTACGGCCATGAAGGTTTTTATATGGGTATTGATGATTACGGTAGTGCCAGTGTTATTTAGCAGGGTCATTTATATGCTTATTGAGGGTGTTATGGGCACAATGAACAGCATCGATGGCGCATATGGAATTAGTAGTACTGTTATCAATTTTACAGGCATTGCAGCATGGTTAGCATTGCATTTAAAGATTGTAGAAGGCTTTTCTCTTATTATGTCTGCTGTAGCCTTTAGAATGGCTATACGGATGGTACCTTTTGTGAGGTTATAAAGTGAATAGGATTTTACAAAATAAAAAAGTTAATATTAAAATTTATCATCTCAGCAAAAGTGATGCGTATGACAGACTTAATAAAGTAGTTAGCCTTACCTATTGTATAGAATTACTTAAGAAGGATTTATTGAAGGGCTGGGTTAGCTATGACGTTCATAAGAGAAATTAATTATACATCCCTGATCTTTTAGTAAAAAACCCGAAACGAAAATCACAGATCCTTTTTGTTTTGGGCTTTTTTATGATTCATTTTAATTAAACTCGTTTCCAGAAGTTTAGAAAGCATGACAAAAATGCTTTACCTTTGGCGTGAGTTTTTTAACTGTCGGAAATTTCCTTACTGAAAAGGAGACTCATAAAATGCTTAGAAACATTGGTATCTTAGTATTGGTAATATGTTTTATTGCTCCGGGATGTGCTTTCTTGAATAAGAAACCGGCAAAAAAACTTTTTACAAATACCGCTAAAAAAAAGGATCCTGAGAAATGGCAATGGAAAGTTAAAGATGGTAAGGCAAAAGCAGAACTAAAAAAAGGCGGTATTGATGTTGATATACAATTTGACCAGGTGGACCTGAAAGATGTAGTTAGCCTTTTAATGGGAATTGTCAAAGAGAACTATGTTGTAGTTGGTGATTTATCAGGTTCTGTAGATATTGAGATAAAAGGAAAGTATAAGAGAAAAGAAATAATGAAAATGGTTTGCACCATTGTTAACAGTAACGGATATGAAATTACAAAAGATGGTGCTTTGTACAGGATATATAGTATTGAAGATTTAGAAGATATAAGTATTAGAACGTTACCTGATGATTCGAATAATGTTTATGTATATCATCTTCAATACGAAACTGCTGGTAACGTTGTAGCGTTACTAAAGGATGTATTTTCAGAACTGGAGATAACAGGACATAGAAATGTTAATATGATTGTAATTAAATCTAGCGTGGAAGATTACAAAAAAGTAAGAGAGGTAATTAAAAAAGTTGATAAACGGCCTAAACAGGTTCTTGTTGAGTTCACAATAATGGAAGTAACTCTAACTAACGGATTAAAATACGGAGTAGAGTACTTTATTCGCAAAAATCTTGATCGTGGTGGGAATGTTTCATTGTTGCCTTCCGGTATCGTGTCAGGTGGTGGCAGTGTTGTTAGTGATGGAATTAAGGCTTTTACATTTCATCGTGATTTTGATTCGTTTGTAACGCTTTTAAGATCAGAAAGCAAAGTAGAGATATTGTCTAAGCCTAATGTGTTGGTGCAGGACGGTAAGCAATCAACAATTAAAATAGGCCGTGAAGAACCGATTAAAACTGGAACTACAGTTTCAGCAAACGGTTTAGCATCGGAAACCATAGTATATAGAGATGTAGGAGTAATATTAAAAGTAAAGGTCGATGTTGAAGAAAATAATATTGTTAAGTTGGAGCTGAGCCAGGAGATTAGTGATGTAGCTACTCCTTTAGTAAATCCACTAATTGAATCTCCTTCATTTACGACTAAAGTTATTCAAATGAGTACTCTTGTTGATGACGGCCAGAAGATTTATATTGGTGGCCTTATGGAGACGGTAGAGGAGAACAGAATTAAAAAAATTCCATTCCTTGGTGATATACCGTATTTAGGAAAAGTATTTAGATCTGAAGATAATGTTAAAACAAAAACAGAGTTAATATTACTGCTGTCGGTTGATGTTTTAAATAAACAGAGTGACTTTAAAAGGCAGAAGATCAAATATGTAAGAAAGGCTTAAAAATGGCTATTAGAATAATAGAAGGAAAGATAGGATCCGGTAAAACATATTATGCTGTTTATCATGTATTCAAAGAATACTTCAAATGGTGTGATAATAAAGATGCATGGGTACAAAAAAATACCGATGTAGAACTAAAAATTTATACTAATATTAAGAAAATGAAGATTGGTTATGATTTGGATTTAGCTATTAGGGAAGCTGGCGGTTTGAATCCTTTTTTTACCGAAAACTATCAGGTACCGTTTTGTAATAATTGTAATGTAATATATATCATCGATGAGGCACAGGGCAGCAAGTTATTTCATAGAAGATATAATGATACTGTAGTTTTTGATTACTTCCAGTTATCCAGGCATATGGGCAGTGACATTTATTTAATTACTCAGGACACCCAATGCCTTGCTAAAGAGCTCAGGTCGTTAGCTGAGTACCATATAGTAGCAGTTCCGAGAACCAAGTCTATTGGTAAGATGTTTACATATAAATTTTATTCTGGAAAGGATCATTTTAAGACGAAGAGAATAAGAAAAGATAATAAAGTTTTCAGTCTGTACAGGTCAATGATAGAGAAAGAAGCTGAAAAGATTAATAGTGCAGTGCTGAAATATATAATTATGTTTGTTGTAATTATCAGTCTTGCAGGAGTGATGTTTAAATTTGTTTTCCTGAACATTATTCTTGGTATGGGTAAAAGTTCTACTCAGGACCCACAACAAGAAATAGTGCAAAGCATTCTTGAGGATCCAATAAAAACTGTCGAGGACCTAAACAGTGATAGTATGTATGATATTGTTGGTAAGATAGGGAATGAATATGTTGTTAAGACGCATAAAGGTCTTAAGAGAGTAAAAATCAAAGCATCAGATAATAAGATGATTGGAGATCAGGTTAAAATAGAAAAATTATAATTTCAGAGTTGATTCCCTATATAAAAATAGTTTTTCATTTCTATTTTTTATGAGCTGTTTTTGTAATATACTTCCGAATGATCAAAGTATGTTTCTAGCCATTTATACTTAGATCGAATTTTTTGATTTGTCGTATAGCCTATTAGATTGCTTGTAATTATTCGTTTTATTTCATGTCGATCTTCTAGAAGTTTACTTCTTTCTTTTGATGCTAGATATCCTATCGGTTTTAAGTAGTCAATAAAATATAACCCATCACATGGATCTTCCTTGACGAAATCAAAAATTGATTTATATCCTTCTCTAGTAGTTTTTCTACCTAGAGTCGCTTCTGCGTCTTGGATAATTTCTGATGACACAACGATACGAGGGGATCCGCCTATCTGCTGTTCACCCTTGTAGGCATTATTATAGCCTTCTCCAAATAAAAATCCGTCTCTGTTATAAATCTTACCTCTGTCAAGATAGCCTCGAATTAGGGTTTTAAACCCACTAGCGAGAAAATTATACTGTACTTCTTGCAGAATATGAATAAGACCCAGAGTACAGGTATAGTCTTTATAAGGCGCAGATACAATTATTGAATCTGAGATTGCCGTAAATCGAAAATCAATGAGAACGCCTTCCTTCTTATTATAAGTTTCTGCGGCATGTCTTGCAGCATAGAGTAGTTTTGCTATCTCGTGAAATTTTTTTTGGTTATCTATATCTTTAACTTTCTGATCAAAGCCCAATATATCTATGAAAGCTACATGAGAGTAATGAAAGTTTTTGTACTTGGGGAATATCTCTTCGTCAATTTCCATAGTTAATTAATCTTCTTTTTGAGATAATATTATAAGTAGGAGATATCTCTGTTTTCCTGTAAAGTCCTTAACCTGCCATTTTCAACAGATCAAACACCACCTTGGCAAAACCTGCGGCTTTTGAAGGATCTGACAATAGTTGCATCATCTGATTTTGATGCGCTTCGCTGCTGTCTATCACTGCATTATCAACTGCTTTGGGGAAGTCACCCAACATTGCCTGTTCAGTAGTATTATTTGTAATCTGCTTCATAACCAGTTCATTTTCTCTGACTTTATCTCTGATAGTATAGGCATAGTTCACCAAATCATTATCGGTGAGTTGATCAGTGATAAACAGTTCGTTCAATCGGCTGATTACCTGTGAAATTAACTCTTCCTTCTTATCTTTGGCTTTTGCAGTACCCAACCCTTCACCTGGCGTCAATTTATATTCCGCGGTGTTATCACTAATACTCAGGGTCTGCTGGCGAATGGCTGTCAACCTATAGTGGCTTAATTCTACACTATGTAAATCAATGTCATCATCGTCTATTAACGATTCACGCAACATAGGACGTAAGTTACGTGCGTATAAGCTCAGCTTTTCTAAATCCTTATCATCATAATCAACAATCTGCGACATAAACTCATAAAAACGAACGAATGTACCCAAATCCTTTTTGAATATATCCAAGTTGTCTTTTTCTCTTTTACACTCCTTAAGGCTGTTTTCAGCATTAGCAATTAAAACAGGATCAGCAGCTTTTTTGGTGCGTTCAAATATTTCTTTGGCTTGTTTATAAGCCTCCACAGCCGATTTATAACGAACCTTCCACCGCTCTACTGCAGGCTTGCATATATTAGCTATTGCCGCATTGCTTTTACTCTTTTTGAAAAATGCCTCGCAAAACTGTTCTACCTCGGTCCATAAGAAAATACCGGCAGCACGCAGTTTATCAAACAGATTAAAAATCAGATCAGGATCGGATACATCTGCCAGTTCTGCAGTTTGATAGTACGGTTTGAAAGATTCGAGAATATCATCCGGCTCATTAAAGAAATCCAAAATGAAGGTTCCATGGTCAGATTTTCCCGGATATATACGATTCAAGCGAGACAGAGTTTGCACACACTCAACACCGCCGAGTTTCTTATCTACATACATGGCGCATAGTTTAGGCTGGTCAAAACCTGTTTGAAATTTATTAGCGACTATCATTACCTGATAATCCTTAGAATCAAATGCCTTACGCATATCACGACCTTTAAGATTAGGATTCATATTGTTTTCAGTAAACTTCTCTCCAATCAAGCCTTCAGTGTTTGGATCATTCTCGTTAAACTCTACCTCACCGGAAAAAGCCACCATAGCATGTATACTTTCATAATCCTTCTCGGTAATATATTTATCAAAGCACAATTTATAACGAACAGCCTCTTTACGGGAACTGGTGACCACCATCGCTTTCGCCTGACCACCTAACAGCCCCATTACATTATCTCTAAAATGTTCTACGATCACCTGCACCTTTTGTGAAATGTTATAGTCATGCAGACGCACCCATTGGTTGAGTTTTACTTTGGCTTTTTTGCTTTCTACTTCCTGATCTTTACCCTGAATGGCCAACGCTAGGTTATAAGCAACTTTATAGTTGGTGTAATTTTTTAATACATCCAGAATAAAACCTTCCTCAATCGCCTGACGCATACTGTATACATGATACGATTCCGGCAAGTTGGTTTTAGAAGGTGGTTCATCCGGATTCGGTAAACGGCCAAACAGCTCCAGAGTTTTTGTCTTTGGTGTTGCCGTAAAGGCAAAATAGCTGAGGTTACTGGAAGCACGTCGTGAGGCAACAGCAGCATCCAGTATATCGTCTGCTGTCAGCTCTTCTTCATCGCTTTCTTCAATCATCAACACCTCTTTCAACTTGCGTGCTGTAGATCCTGTTTGTGATGAATGGGCCTCGTCGGCAATTATTGCGTAGTTTCGTTCCTTTAGGCTAACACTATTTTCGATCGCCTTTAATACAAAGGGGAAGGTTTGAATCGTGACAATAATAATGGGTTGTGAGCTTTCCAAGGCAGAGGCCAGTTTTTCAGATTTTGATCCATCACCTTCTTCCTTGTTGATTCTACCTACCACACCATCTACATGCTCGAACTGATAGATAGTATCCTGCAGCTGAGCATCCAGCACGTTCCTGTCAGTTACGATAATCACCGAATCAAATTGTTTGTTACCCGCCTGATTATGGAGTGATGATAACTGATGTGCCGTCCAGGCAATTGAGTTTGATTTGCCAGAACCGGCACTGTGCTGGATTAGGTATTTATGCCCCGGGCCTTCGGTGCGGGCTGCGTCTATGAGTTTATTCACCACATCCCACTGATGGTAACGGGGGAATATCATAGTCTCTACCTTAAATTTGCGTCCTTCCCAATCCTCTTTCTCTTCAATCTGTAGATGCACGTAACGGGCAAGGACATTTAACAGATTATCTGGCAGTAAGACATCATTCCACAAATAATCTGTTGCATACTGGTTAACATCTTGAGGAGTATCATTACCGGCTCCACCCTCTTCTGTGCCTTTATTAAATGGCAAAAAGAAAGTTTCTTCTCCTTTAAGGTGTGTCGTCATATACACCTCGTATTGGCTTACGGCAAAGTGAACCAAAGCACCACGTTTAAAGGTTAATAATGGTTCTGGTTTTTTAGTAGCCGGATCAATAGGAAAGCGGGTAGTTTTATATTGTTTAATGGCATTATGTACAGCCTGTTTAAATTCTGATTTCAACTCTAAGGTTGCTATTGGTAATCCGTTCACAAACAGTACCAGATCAATACGCCAGGCCTTGGCTTTTGTGCCGGTTGCTGCCAGGTGTTCTTCGGTAGCCCATGGACTATATACCAACTCAGGAACTACCCTCAGACGGTTTTTCTCATAACGTGACAGGGTATCCGGGTTCAGATCATGCTCCGGCTTAAACTGGCATAGACTAAAACGGGTTCCACGATCACGCAGTTCATGTCTCAATACTCCTAGGGTGCCAAAGGTACGCATCTCCTTATCGGCGGCATTAGGATCAGCTTTATTCAACTGAGAAGCGACACGCTCTAAAAACTTCTGCTCAGGATTATTAGGGTATAACTTGCAGAATTTCTGCCACTGACCATCCTGCGTCTCTTTAACAAAACCCAGCAAATCCTCTTCATACAAAGCCAGTTCGCGGTTGTAGTTTTCAGGCTTACCCAACAGCCAACCATTAGCAATGAACTGCTTAATCATATCGTTTTGAAATCTGAATTCAGTTGATTTGTCGCCGCCAAATATACTCATAGGGCATCTTTCTTGATAGTTTGGTTTTGTTCAGGTGGCTTCCAGTTGCATACGTCTATTTTTCCGGTAACGGCGGCGGAGATTAGGGCTGTCCGGCGTTCTTGCATTAACGCAATTGCCTTTATCGCTCTTTCTTCAAGCTCCGTCATTTTTCCTAAGCTTGCCTTTATAAAGGTTGCTATTTCCATTTGTTCTGTTTCAGGTGGACAAGGAGCAAGGAATTCATTAAATGCTTCTGTTGGCAATCGCCACCTTCCTATATGTGCAGCCCCTTGACCAAATGGGAAAAACAATTTATTGATATAACCCATTTGTAAAAAATAAAGAAAATAGTCTTGGAATGAACTTTTATCAACCAACGTAAAAACTCTATAATCTGGACTCGTAACACCTTCATATTTTGATATATCAACAAAACCTGTCAGCAAGTCCATGTGATTCATGGCGAAATCATCCCTATAGACTAATTGATACTTGGAATAGTCCATTGAAAGCTGTCCTTCACCACTTTCAATATCTTTAATTTTTATTCCCTTTTGTGTAATAGAAAGGATATCGTAACCAAGTTTACCTGCAATTCTCTTTTTAATTTGAAAGATATTTTTGAAACGCTTAACTTTCCAATGCTCCGGTGCATCCCCCAACCACTCAACACCAGAGTCCTTCATGGGAGCATCGGGATTTAAGCCTTTGGTAACGGCATGGCTAATCACTGCCTGGCGTTTTTCTTTCAACAGTTTGATTAGCTGTTGTTGTTTTTCAATCAGGGTATCGATTTTGGCGGTTTCGTAGTCGAGGAAGTTGGCGATTTGGGTTTGTTCGTCAATTGTGGGACATAAAAACTCAAACAGTCTAAGGGAACCAGTTGGAATACTCGCTTGATTAATGGCTGGCTTTGCATATGCTTCGACTTTATTTCGAAACCACTTTGCCTTAAATTGATAAAACATGAACCTGGGGTGTACACGATCCAGCTTTGGCCGAATATGTAATAAGTTCATCCCAGCATACAGCAGTGCATCGCTGTTAAATATCGCACAATTACCTACCATACTAAGACTGTTTATATTGGAAAACTGGATATCATCTTTTTTCAATAGAAACCGTTCTAAAATATCTCTACTTTGCACATAACCAATTTTATCTTCATTAACTAATCCGCTAGATATAGTTTCAATCCGTGTTACCCCAACCGTTTCATCAGATCGCTCAATTTGCATTGAGGAGCAACCATTACTCATAAATTCAACAACTTTACCTAACCCAAGTACCACCCATTGTTCTGGTACATTTCCCAGCCACTCCCCAGAATCCTTGTATACCGAATAAGCCTTATATCTCCCAGTCATCACGAATGCACCTCTCTAAGCAACTCCATAATCTCACCACTCACCTTATCCAGATCAGCATCAATCTCTACCAAATCACGCGGGGGTTGATAGACATAAAAATGGCGATTAAATGGAATTTCATAGCCTACGATACCTATCTCCTGATCCTTTTCATCTTTTTTACTGGCATCAATCCAGGCATCCGGTACATGAGGCTGAACCTCTTTGGCAAAGTAGGCTTCGTTGAGTTCGTTAACCGGCCTGGAGGGATCAAGGGCGACGTTTTCGTTATCACGCAGATCACCATCGGCTTTGTATTCAATTACCTCACCGCCCACCTTAAACAGACCGTAAACAGGATTGGCTTTTCCCTTATGGATTTTTTTAATGACTTTATCCGCATCCGGGTTTTTCCAACTGACGGCAACAGTTATCTGTTTTTTCTCATTGGCCTCTAATTTAATACCCGCTTCTTTAATGGCGCCATCATAACCATTCATATCGTCATGCTGTTCTGGACCAATAGTCTTTTGCAGTTGCTTGGCTTTTAACATTATCTGTTTCTGGTTTAACCAGGTTTTGTTATTTAACAGATCTTTAATCTGTTTCTCTTTCAGTTCGCTAAAGTGGTTTTTAATATGCGTGCGAATATCCGCTTCGTGTTCGCTTAATACGCCATAAGACTTACAATCAATATCGTCAGACCAGTTGCGTTCATATTCAGCATATGCCCATTTCATAGCTGCGTTTAAAGGTTTGGGGGCAAAGCGCAGCTCTTCAATGCGTTCATCACTGAACTGGTAGGATTCACGCAAAGGGCGTTCGATGGTGATCCGGCGATAACCAAATTCATATGTGTGAAAGATTTTACTGCCAAATGTTTTCGGTGCTTCCGTCTTCGTGTTTTTCGATTGGCGTCCGCGATTGCTTTTAGTATCTACCGGCTTATCCAGCTCGCGGGCATCGATCACTTCAAAACCGCCAAAGCAGCGGGTAATGGTGGCAATGTCATCTTCACCCATCTCATTACGCTTAGAACCTAAAGATTTACGCATTTTCCCATAGAGGTTGACTCCATTAATGAGTTGAACTTTACCTTTACGTTCCTTTGATTTTTTATTAGACAACACCCAGACATATGTGGCAATACCGGTGTTGTAGAACATATCGTTGGGTAGTGCAACAATGGTCTCTAATAGATCAGCTTCTAAAATATAACGACGTATCTCTGATTCACCCGATCCCGCACCACCGGTAAATAGAGGTGAGCCGTTGAGAATAATACCTATACGTGCACCACCTTCGGATGCATCCCTCAATTTACTGATTAAATGCAGAAGAAATAGTAGTGAACCGTCAGATACACGTGGTAACCCCGGGCCAAAGCGCCCATCAAAACCTTCCTGTTTGTTTTCATCTTTTATATCCTGTTCAATCTTTTTCCAATCAACTCCAAAAGGTGGATTGGATAACATGTAGTCAAATTTATCTGAATAGAGTTGATCACCGGAAAGAGTGTTACCAAATTTGATATTGGTGACGTCCTGACCTTTGATCAGCATATCCGCTTTACAGATAGCGTAACTCTCCGGATTGAGTTCCTGGCCAAAAGCACGCATAACTGCCTGAGGGTTTAACTCATGCACATACTCCATACCAGAAGAGAGAAAACCTCCAGTGCCTGCTGTGGGATCGTATATGGTACGTATAATGCCTGCTTTGGTTAAGGCGTCATCATCTTCCATAAATACCAGTGAGGTGGTGAGACGCACGATATCGCGCGGTGTAAAGTGTTCCCCTGCAGTTTCATTAGAACCTTCTGCAAATCGGCGGATCAGTTCTTCAAACACCAAACCCATTTCATAGTTTGAAATAGCCTTAGGGCTTAAATCAGTTTTCCTGACTCTTTGCATAACCTTATACAACAAGTTGGCATCATTAAGTTGTCCGATAAACTCGCCAAACTTAAAGTATTCAAATATCTCACGGGCATCTTTGGAAAAACCCTGAATATAAGATTCCAGGTTATCCTTTATACCGGATTCACCCAGTTTGGAGAGGTCCATCTTAGAGATGTTAAAAAAGGATAAACCACCCGTAGCACGTAACAGCAGTTTCTCCTCAGCCTCTTCCGGCAAGTTCATCTTTTTGACCTTTTCATATTCGGCTAAGACCTTCTCTTTACCCTCTTCCAAGACACCTTCAAGCCGACGCAACAGAGTAAATGGCAAGATCACTCGACCATATTGGCTCTGTTTGAAGTCGCCGCGTAACAGGTCAGCCAGAGACCAGATATAGGCTGCCAGATTATTAGTTGATTGAGTCATTTATATATATTCCAATAGAAAGTTTTATAATTACTAGAATTTTTCATATCTTATTTTATTTCTTATCCACCTACACTCACATAGTAATTACCAATAGGTTTGGGTGATAACAAGTTCCTCTATAATTACTGTGTAGTAACGGAGTCTATAGTATATCTCAATTGTTTCAAGTGTATTCTTTTCAATTACATAGCAGTATTACTTCTTATGTAAAACGATCTTTGTTTGCAAATTATTTTTGTATGTGTGGTGGAAGGAGCATAATCTTCTGCGCAAAGCACCGCTTCTGTAGCAGGTACTAGACAATAACAGAAAAACCAGCTATCCTTTTGTTGCTTTCCTTATGCCTCACTTCATTCATTAATGATTCAATTAATTGTTGATGAGTTAATTTTGATTGATTCATGAACGTGCACTGCTCTTTAACAATGGCAAAATCACCCGGAGTAAGATTTCTTAAGCCTTGAATACTATTAATATCTTTATCTGTTAATATACTGTTCTTAGATATTAATGGCTTCAGTATTGAGTCGTAAAACGTAATATTACCTTCTGATGTAAGTGGCAGAAACTCTATTTTGAACTGAAACCTCCTGAATGCTGCATTATCTAATCCGTCCACATCATTTGTTGCAAAAAAAACTATACCTGAGTAACTATCCATTTGAGTAAGTATTTCGTTTGTCATACTCTTCTCCCATGAACGATTGGCCTCTTTTCGTGGATAAAGAAGACTATCCGCTTCATCAAAGAAAAGTATACTATCACTTGACTGTGCCTCACTAAACGCTTCTGATATATTTTTCTCTGTCTCACCTACCCACTTCGATTTTATCATACTGCATCTCTTTAAAAGGACCTCTCTGTTTAACAAAGAACCCATATAATAGACAAATTCAGATTTACCTGTTCCGGGTATTCCGTGTAGCAGCATTTTGATAGAGTAAGTATCGTCGGCGTTATCTTTATGATATTCATCATAATGCGTGACGGTTGATATTACATTCTCCAGGCATTGTGTAGTGTTCAGACCTTCCAATGAATAGTTTCTGATCCTACCGGATTTAACATTACCTTTTTTCTTTCCTCGTATTACCTTCTCATGGTTCCCTAAAAGCGTTTTGACATTCTTAATAATAGTCTCTTTATCTGTCTTTATCTCCAGTTTAATTGTATTAATAGCATCAACAATACCACCAGCATTCACAGAATAAGTCCTGCAAATGTCGTGCAATTCCTCTTCATCGAAATATCCATCAAGATCCTGTTTCCTGAGCTCTTTTCTTATAACCTTTAAGCGATCTTCAGTGTTGAACTTTTTAAATTCAACAGAAAATGTGAACCTTCTCATAGTTGAAGAATCTATCTCTTTCGCACGATTCGTTATCCAGATCAACTTCTTTTGATGGCTCTCCAATAAATTATTAACAAAGCTTTTATTGGTTTTGCTTTTATAAAAAAATGAATTGCAAGAGCTTAGAATCTCATCAGCTTCATCAATCAAAACTACTGCATTATTCTTTTCCGCAATACTTATTGTAGCATAAATATTCCTTAATCTAGACTCATGTGAATCCTCTTCAGGCATTTTTACCGTATATAGATCTTTTTTGTATGTCTTAGATACACATCTGGCGAAAGAACTTTTACCGGTTCCGGGTACACCATAAAAGAGAATGTTTTGTCTGTTATTACTTTTAATTAAGGTTTTTAGTACACTTTTTTCATCATCTGAAACATTAAAATCAGAAATTTGTAATGTCTCTGTATTTTCCTTTGTGAAGAACTCGTGAGACAGATCCATAACACCATATCCAGACAAGTAATCCAAACACCAGGAACAGATCTCTATTTCTCCTCTATATGCTTTCTCCATGATATACATCTTGAAAAGCCTTGTCTTAGAGAGAAAATGCATAAATGATTTCTTTTCATGCCCCAGGATTATGTGCCCAGCATTTTTGAAATTTGAGAACTTCTCAAAATTAGCATGTTTAATACTATCTAAGAAATCTTTAAAAAACTCACATGTTGAAAACAAATAGAAGAAGGAAAGTGTTTCAATTTCATCATTTGTTAAATTAAAAGTTGCTTTAATAACTTCTAATCGTGCTTCTATATCACTATCTAAAGACGACATCATCTCGCTACATTCAATGCTGATTAAAGGTGCAACTGCGTTGCTCAGGAATTCAATTAGAATATTTCTCGGTATATTACTATCTAGTTGGTCTTGTTCAATCCATTCATCAAATTTTATGTTACTGACAATTTCAGGATAATGCTTGTTAAGTAAAGAGACTATTGTTTTTATCCCTAATATCTTTCTTGAAATACTAAACAGCGTGGTAGGAATACTATGCAAAAATTTAGAGTTGATTAAATTAATGAGATATCCAAGGGTTTTTCTTTTTTCAAAAGATGAACTAAAATAGTGGTTACTCTCCGTATCCTGCATTAAGACATCTTTGGTGATTTCAGTTCTCTTTATCATTACACCCCCCTTTAAACTATCTGATTGACTGATAATATCTCTAAAGTTAATTTTAGAAATACAATAGCACCGCCACACGACAACCCCGTGTCGCAGGAGAATAATTTATCTTTTTTAAATAGATGAGGATTTAAAGCTCAGTTGGTTTTCCGTCGGAAAGCATTTTGACTTTGTTGCCAAAATAGTCGGGGAATTTGTCCGGTGACATGGTATGGACGGGGATTATTGTTGTCGGATTAAGCGCACTGGAGAATTTCTTCAATTGGGTAACGCCTGCATGTCCGCTGGTGTGAACATGTATGGGAGAAATATCGTATTCATCCCAAAATGGCTTCTCATTCTCAAAGTATCCACCCCACATTGAATAGATCAGAGTTGAACCCTCTATATATCCTTTTTTTGCAAAGGCCTTTCTTATGCCATATGACGGCTTCACAACAAGAGAGGCCTTCTTCTCTTCAATCTCATCATATGAAATTTTTGAGTCTTTATATTTATATAGAATCTTATCGTCTGCTAATCTTCTAGTGTTACTGTCAGAAGTGAAAAACACCCTGATGTCCTTAAAGTCGAATTGTGGAATGCTGGGAGCTCTCTTGCGTAAGACATCCAGCAAATGCACAGTATATGGATCAAGCACCAGGATACGCCCACTCCTACGGCATGCACTGTATAAAGATGAGATTCTATCAATATTTTGTGACGAGCAGGCAAAGAAGACCAATCCTCTCTTCTCTTTAAAGATTGTGATCAGCCTGTCTCTCAATTCATCCTCTTTTTCACAATAACCTGGCTTACCGTCAATACCTGTACCTTCCATGATTAAATAATCTATATCTTCAGGTGGATCTGCAATGAATCTGTCAAACAGGCTGCTCTTTTTACCGTGACCCCTGAAATCGCCAGAGTAAAATACTCTTTTACCATCCGCCTCAATCAGAAAAGCATAGGCATCAAAACCGGAATGATCAACCAGGTAAGGTGTAATTTTAAAGTCACCGATTGAAAAGCATCTTTTATTTTCAATAATCTCGACTGTTTTGAAAATGGGCTCAAGGCCTCTAAAGTAATAAGTTGCTTTGATCAACTCCAGACAACCCTCACTTAAATATAAAGGTATTTGAGACTTCACAAATGGCATCAATCCATAATGGTCTGGGTGAGAATGAGAAATGAGTATAGCGTCAGGGTGCTTGACTTCTATGTCCTCTTTATAAAGGCCAGAGATGTCTTTAGCTAATTTTTTCTCAACTAGCTCCGCTTTGCTCAAATCGAAATAATTGCCAAGTTTGAAACTCTGTCCATCTTCATCGACAAGAGGCAAACCAATATCAATCAGGATTCGAGTGTTTTCTGTTGCCAGTTCAACACAAGTACCTCCTATTTCGTGTGTGCCGCGGTGTATGGTTAGTTTCATTTATCTAAATTATATTTAATAGTTTTCGCTGTAGATGAAAGCTGCTTCATATTTCTTATTTTTCTAAAAGAACCCCATCCTAGATTCAGCCCATTTAAGTCCAATCCTTTAGACTTCATCTTACGTTCTAAATCCACTGCTTTAACTTCTCTGCTAGAAGAATTAGAAATAACGAGTAAACATGGCACTCTATCGTCATCCTTTATTTTGCTATATAAAGAACGTAGTTTTTTCTGTCCGAGAAACTTATAACCGCACTCTCCTTCAAACTTATTAATTAATCTTAATTTCTTGCGATCACTTTTGCTAATATCATTTGCTAAGTTCTTGAACTTCTCCATTTGTTTGACAAAGGGATCTGGGAGTTTTTTCCTCTCCAAATCACACAATTCTACTTCGACATAAATAACTATCTTGGATGCTAAGATTAAAACATCTGGTTCGCCATATCCATATCTTTTACCAAAACTGGGAAAGAGATGAACTTCCTCAATATCTTCTTTCTTTATTTTGATCTTATTAATCCAATTTGTATTGTTATTCAAGAGTAAAGATAGCTTATGTTTGTCTAGTTCATTAAACAACTGGTAAGTTACAGAATTCTCCCCGTGTCCTATGATTTCAAAATTGTCATTTTCTACTTTTTTATCAACATTACTCCTTTTTGGCCTCATCTGAATCCTCCTATTTTCCCAAATACCCATTGACTATAGCTTCTACTTCAATCTTCAAATCCCTCGGCTTCACTACATGTACATAAGGAATCCAGCGAAAAATTATACGGAGTATTTCTTCATTGTGGCAAATAGTTGTTTCTATCCTTAAAGATCCATCTCTGTTCTCCTTTGTAATCTTCTGCAGTGGGAAATACACCTGTTGTTTAAAATACCTTGCCGCTTCCTTATCAACCTTTAAGACGACCTGTTTATCTCTCTTTTCTGTAAACCAGATATTAACGCTTTGATCCAGGAAGGCGCTTAAATTTCTGGGAGGTATGAAATATTCATTTAGTAAAGACACGTCTATTATATTCTCCAGCCTGAATTTTATTATCCACTCCTTTCCATCCACCTGAGATAAAAGATACCAGAATCCGTCAAAGAAGATTATTTTCAAAGGACAGACCTTATAGTCACCTTCCTTCTCAGGAGTCTTATATTGCAATTCAATCTTTACGTTATTCTTGACCGCCTCTTCTAAATTCTTAATGAAAGGATATTCTTTACTGATTTTTGATCCTTCAGGCAACTTCACATAAAATGCAGAATCCTGCTCCTTTGAGACGACCTTCTTCAATATGCTGGAGAACGAATCTTCGAATTTCTCTCCCAGTGATTTTGAAATATCATGAAGAAAAGAGAGCAGAGACGCTTCTTCTTTTGTAAGCATCATCTTCTTTAGTGAAAAACCTTCCATAAAAGAATGATATCCTTTCTCCAATGATATGATAGGAAATCCCGTCGTATTAAGCAGTACGATATCTCTTTGAACAGTGCGAAGAGAAACATTAAACTCCCTTGCCAGTTCACCAGTAGACACTTTTTTTCTCGAATCCAGTTGGTTCAATATAAAGAAGAGCCTGAATACCTTTTTGTCATAGCTTGTGTTTTTTGTCGTCATATTGGAATATAATATCAACACATATATATATTGTAAACATCTAACCGACAGCATGCTGTCGCCTTTATTAATTATTATAATTTCATTTGAATCCTAAAAAATAGTTAGACATTTTATTGAGATGCATTCTTGCTCCTATATTGGTAAAATTCATCAAGTTTGAGAAATGCGTCTTAGGAGAATATATCAATGACTAAGAAAAGGTTACTTACAAAATCAAAGTATTTAACAGGACTACAGTGCTCAAAGTATCTATGGGTTAAGCTTAATGAACCTGATAGGATTTCCAAACCTGACGCAACTACGCAGCACAGATTTGATCAAGGGCATTTAATAGGTGAGTTAGCGAAGAAACTGTTTCCCAACGGTATCGACATCTCTGCTGATGATTTCAAAGGTAATATCAGTCAGACGGAAGAGCTTCTCAAAAAACGTAAACCACTATTTGAAGCCGGGTTCATGGTTGATAATATTTTCTGCAGGGTAGATGTCCTGAAACCAGCCAACAATGACGAGTGGGATATTATTGAGGTTAAGAGCTCCACAGACGTTGATCCAATAAATATTCATGATGTTTCCTTCCAGATGCATTGTTGTAACAAACGCGGACTGAAGATTAGAGACTGTCATCTAATGCACATCAACAATGAATATATCAGAGAACGTGAGATTGACCCTGCGAGCTTGCTGACTATGACAGAGATCACCACTGAAGTAGATGGCATAATTAACGGAATACAACAAAGAATCGATACCATGACCGGTACCATTTCTTCAAAACTATGCCCTTCCGTCACTATAGGCAAACAATGTAATGATCCATACGAATGTTCTTTGAAGGATGAGTGCTGGAATTTCCTACCTGAAAATAATGTCTTCGAAATGTATAGAGGCAAAAAGAAAGCATTTGAGTTGATTGAAAAAGGCATCTACACCTTTATGGACATCCCGGATGATTTAATGCTGAGTGAAAAACAGGGAATTCAGAAAGCATGTGAGATTTCCGGAAAGCCACATATTGAAAAAGAAGCTATTAAACTGTTTCTGAAAACACTGGAATATCCATTATATTATATGGACTTTGAGACATACAGTGATGTCATACCACCATTTGAGGGAACAAAGTCATATCAGCAAATCCCATTTCAATTTTCACTGCACGTTGTTGATAATGACAATGCGACAGCAAGGCACTATTCTTTCCTTGCAGATGGCACAGGAGATCCAAGATCTGAGTTCATAGCCTCATTAAAGGACAAGCTAGGCAATAATGGTAGTATTGTTGTTTATAATCAAGGCTTTGAAAAAGATATACTAAGAAAACTTGCAAACTTTTTTCCAGAGTATGGTGAATGGGTAGAAGGATTGAATGACAGAATAATAGATTTACTGGCACCTTTCAGATCTTTTCATTACTACCATCCTAAACAAAAAGGAAGTGCATCTATTAAGAAAGTGCTGCCTGCCTTAACAGGAACAAACTATGACCATCTGGACATATCAGATGGCATGAGCGCAAGCCTAACCTTCGTAGATATTCTTTCAAATAAATTCACAGAAGAAGAAATAATTAAAATCAGACAGAATTTAGAAAAATACTGTGCTTTAGACACAGAAGGTATGATATGGATTGTGAATAAGTTGATAGAATTAGTAAGGTAATTCAGAGAAGGTACAACACTATAGATTTACCACACAATTACAATTGATGTTTGAGATTCTGACTGATAATTAAAATACAAAGGTGATTAAATAATATGTTAGATGCATTATTACATGGCAAGCTTTCACAAAAACAAGAAAATATGGAGGACATTCTAACATCCTTTGTTTTTGGAATGATTAAATATCTCCCTGCTAAAGATGCATTATTTCCTTTCCTCGCAAAATCGGAGTCACAATTTGGTAATCGGCCTTTGAATTTTTTGCTTCATGAGACTGATACTACTAAAGTTGATTATGAATTTTGGCCGCGGCTTGAAGAGAAAAAATGTAAACCTTGTGAACCGGATGTTCTTATAACGATTACTCAACAGGAGCCAAAAGGCTCTAAAATCTTCATCCTGGTAGAAGCAAAGTATCGAAGTGAAAAATCTTCATATAGTGATGAATCTGAAAAACCAAATGATCAACTAGCTAAAGAATGGTCTAATCTTAAACAAAAATCTGAAAATCAGAATGCAACTCCATATCTTGTATATTTAACTGCAGACTTTGGCTTTCCTATAGAACAAATCAATAAATCACAACAAGAATTAGAAGATAAAGGTAGGAGTAAGGGGGAAATTTATTGGTTATCTTGGAGACATTTTCCCTCAACTGAAAAAAGTGGGATAGTAAAAGATATTTCAAAAGCTATTCATAATAAACTAGGGCTTAAGTTATATGAAGGAATATCTGTTCCTTCTGTAGTCCCGATTACTTGGAAGTTCACAAAGACGACCATTTCAAGGCCGTTTAAGTGGTCACTAAATCCCGTAGAAAAAGTGAAGTGGAGTTTTAACAGCAAATAAATTGTTGGAGGAGACAATAATGAAGGAAGAAAGTATGAATATTTCGAATTTAATAACTCAAATTCGTACTTTATGCAAGGAAACAGCAGCACTTCTTAAGACTGCTGACAGTCTCGTAGAGAAAAATGGCTGGTCTACCATTACAGGATCTTATACAACGTCGGGCAATTCGTCTTCTTTAGACGATCCTATAGGTTGGGTTCCTGAATTACTCTATCGATATTATACAAATACAGAAGAGTATCCTAATAAACTATTGTATGTTGCCGTGATTCTAGATAATCGTTATGATAATCCTGCTTATCCTACTGGAGGTAAAGATAAACTCGAAGAACCAATCCTGACAGCAGGATATTTCGATTATGGTGATGAAAAAATAGTAAATAATTCTGTGTGGAAGGACGTATATTGCAAAGGATATTTTTTCTCTGATGGTCTAAGTTATGATGGTAGTATTGTGACTTTAAAACCAGAGAACATGAAATGTTTTTCAGACAAAACAACTGACGGGAGCCTTGTTAACCGCAAATTGAAATCTTTAGCATTGCCACTAATCGACATTAAAGACACGGCAAAGATAGAAAAAAGCGTCATTCAACCATTGCTTACTGACATGATCCAATCCTGATTATGCTTGATATCTGAACATTTTAACTTTGTTTTTGTATTCTTGAAACCATAGTCAACTCCAGCATAATCAGCAGAACTTTACAGGGATCAAAGGTTCTAATTCTTCTAACCATTTTCTAACAAAACAACAGAAAACAGCAAGTAAAACCTTACTACATAACAGCCAAAAGACCATTGATAATAAAGCTTTACTTGTTTATGTCTATTTCAGGTTATACCTCTAATCTGGCTCATAACGCGGAAGTCGCTTGATATGTAGGTAAAATTAGATGCTTCATAAATGTGGATAACTCAAAGAAGACATTAACTCTCCCACACCATCCAATGGTGAAGTTGAATTGCTTATATTGCGACTATAACTTGTACAAATAGAGACGGATTGAGCCACTTGGGTATACCCAAAGGGTTAGTTCTAATAAAAGTGTGCTATTGCACAGTTTTGCTACGACATATCTGTGCCACGGCACAGGGATATTATAATTATTATTCTTTGTTTTTTGATAATGAACGATAGAAATAAAATATTTTCATGGGTGTAAACCATGTCCAATTAACCGTCTAAGGATTACTTAGTGTCTAGTATGAATAGTATATAACATACTATTTTAATTTGGTATGTAGTTTGTTATATATGTTTTTTAATGTTAATGGCAGTTTTGTAATAGTTAAAAGGAGGCTTGTATGAAGAAGGATGAAATTTTTTTTAATGTTGGCGAGTCAGCAAAAAAACTTGGGATGTCACGGGATATACTGCTAAAAGAGCTTGAGGATGGCAAGATCAAGGGGAACAGGAGGGGGCAAAGGATTAAATTCACTCAAGCCGACATAGATGAATACAAAGAGAACCAAAGAATAGATAAATCTATTGAAACTGAATCTTATGCTTTTAAGCATTTAGAGGTCTGATCAAGTTAAAACATTTCATTATAAAGAGGGTTTTCGATAGCTTTTTTAAGATAGTCATTTGTGACATGTGCATAGACTTCAGTGCTTTTAATGCTAGTGTGTCCTAGTAACTCCTGAATCTCTTTAAGATTTGCACCGCACATAAGCATGTGAGTTGCGAAGGAATGCCGAAGTTCCTTAAATGCTATGTTCTCTATTCCGAGGTTTTTCAATATTCTTTTAAGACGCTGTCCGAGTACACTGGTCTTTAACTTGCTGCCATCATAATTACTGAAAACATAATCGTAGTCGTGTATATTGTCAGTAAGAGGTGTTATAATGTCCTTTGCCCTTTTACTAAGAACGAAAACTTTAGGACGTGCATCAGCTTTTTCTGTCTTATGTTTGGTTACGTGGTATATATTCAGTTCAAAATTAAAGTCTTTTTTCTTGAGGTTGATGACTTCCTGGATTCGGCGTCCGGTGGAGAGGATAAATTTTATGATTGAGAGGGTTTGTATCGTGTTCTTTTCTGCCTTCTTGTTACAAAACTTTGGAATATGATTTTCATAAGAAGTAATTGTCCTGATTTCTTTTTTGGTCAAAAACACCGGTATTTTCCGTGGATATACTTCTCTCTTTAATTTTGGAAAAGTAATATCTGATGGTCTGAGCACATCGTTTTCGAGTGCCCAGTTAAGTACTCTTTTAATATACATTATGTGTTTCTTGGCTCTTTTGGGAGAAATTCCACGTTTTTTTCTTACCTCTCCCTGGCTTTTTTTGGTGAGTAGGAAACGAATATACTTATTAATAACTATTCGATCAATTTCATTCGTTTTTAGATCAGGAAACATTTTGCAGAAGAGAGACAGTGTTCTCATATAATCATGATAACTGAAGCGATTGATTTCGTGTTGCATATAATCATCGTCCAGGAAAAGATCACATAGTTTGCTGAAACGCATAGGTGCATGGCCTTTTCTGGAGAGATTGCCTTTTTGAAAGTCGAGCATTAATTGGTGGTACTTAGTCTTGGCATCATTTTCATCTTTACCGAGATAGTGGGTTGCTCTATTGATACAGACAGTATACTGTTTGGCGTGTTTGTGAAAAAATATTTTTGGCATGAAGACCTCCTATCTTACATACAATAAAATATTAAGAATTGATATAAATAATTAAGTATTTATTGTACGTACTGTAATAAGTACTGTAAAGTAGAAAGGAGGAACTATAAGTATATATGTGTTAAGGGTATGGGAGAGTAGTTTTCATGGATTCGAAGTCCACCACTCTATCCAGTTGAGCTACGGGCGCTCAGTTTTTACGAATATACTTACTTAAACGATTATTGTCAACTTTTAATAATAAATCATCGAGCGCCAGTCCGATATCTCTTGAATAATATGACATGTCTTATGGTGAAGAGTGATTAAATTTATAGCTTGAACAATTTTGTTTGAGTTCTTAAAATACAGGAACATATGAAATGGTACGCAATACATACACGTTCAAGGCATGAGAAACAGGTAGATACGTTTCTTCGCGAAAGAGGGATAGAGACATTTCTGCCCCTTGTCCATACACTCAGCCGGAGGAAAGATCGGAAGACGTATATTGATATACCCCTTTTTCCCGGATACATGTTTGTTAATACGGATAAAGAGCGTCTATTTGATGTTAAATATACAAGAGGTGTAACAAGGATAATTGGAACTGATGTGGACGCTCCAACGCCAATACCGGATAAGCAGATATTGGACATGAAGTCGATTATGGAAACCGATGTACAGCTGGATCCGTTTCCATATCTTGAAAAGGGAAGAACTGTAAGGGTAAAAGCAGGGCCTCTAAAGGGGGTTGAGGGAGTTCTTGTCGAAAGAAAGGGTCATTATAAGCTTGTTATACGTATAGACCTTCTACAGAAAGGAGCTGCCGCTGAAGTATATATTTCCGATATTGAACCAATATAAGGTTCGCGCGCTTCAAGAGAGTTCCTTTGTCGCCTTTAAATAAGGTGTAAACGACAAGAATTAACATAGTTATTTGCTCAGATTTTTAACAAAGCAGTGCTATAGCTTTCAACTTAAAAATGTAACTGAAATGGCGGAACGGTATTCATGCGTAGTATGCTAGCAGTCGATGACTTTATAACGATGGTAAGGCTTATAAAACTCTGTATTCATGCAAAAAGACTATAACGATTTTCACATACTTAAGACAATAGAGACTGATTCCTCCGTTTCGCAAAGAAAGCTTTCTTCTCAAATGAAGCTTAATGTGGCATCGGTGAATTTTGCCTTGAAACGTTTGGTCCAAAAGGGGTATGTCACGATGATAGGTGAGAATCCAAGACGTATTAAATACTATATTACCCCCGAAGGGTTGAAGGAAAAAATACAGTTGGCCTATAAGTTCTTTGGCAGGAATATTTACTATTATAAAGAGATTAGAAAGGACATAGAATCTAGGATTGTAAAAGCTACTGGTGGTACGGAAATCAGCATCGCTATTTATGGTGCATGTGAACTTTCAGAGATTACTTATATGGTAGTATCAAAAATGAGCTCGAACTTTCTGGGGTTCTTTCTTGAGGAATCAAAAATTACTGACGAAAAAATATTAGGCTTCAATGTTCAGCACCTCAATCTACTCAAGAACAATAATCGATGTCTATTACTGCTTACAGATGAATTTGATGCGGATGCGACGTCTGACATTGTCACGACAGTGAATATTGAAACATTGAACCTAGTAGATTACTATATTTATTAAACGATTAAACTACTTTTCCTTGCACAGGTAGTTTGAGAATGGTGTGTTATCATAAGCGTCTGCATTAGCGGGCGTTTTTTTATAATAGGATCGCATCTATGCATTACTTTTCATGCTATTTCTTTTGAGTATTTACAATGGCAATTGACCCTCGGGCAATCTTTCGTCATACTTCCGGCTTTGGGATTCAACTATTTGACTATTTACCAATTAATGGCAGAAAGGCATTGCGACAGCTGACGTAGTCAGCAAATAAATAATGACATATTTAATAACAGGAGCTGCGGGTTTCATAGGTTGTCATCTATCCAGGCGCTTGCTTGAACAAGGGAAACGTGTCATTGGGATTGATAATCTTAACGAATATTATGATGTTAATCTGAAAAAAGCCAGATTACATCAACTGGAAGGGTATCCGGAGTTTACATTCTATAAATTGGATTTAGTTGATCGAAAAGGGATTGAAAAACTTTTTTCTGACAATAAGTTTGATTATGTTGTGAATCTTGCTGCACAAGCTGGGGTACGGTATTCACAGATAAACCCACATGCTTATATAGAATGCAATATTGTTGGATTCTTAAATATACTGGAAGGGTGCAGGCATAATAACATTAAACATCTTATCTTTGCTTCTTCCAGCTCCGTTTATGGGGCTAATACAAAGATGCCGTTTTCGGTTCATCATAATGTAGATCATCCTGTATCTCTTTATGCTGCAACAAAAAAATCAAATGAGCTTATGGCCCACACCTATTCAAGTTTATACAAATTGCCATGTACGGGACTTAGATTTTTCACTGTTTATGGCCCCCTGGGACGCCCGGATATGGCTCTATTTTTGTTTACCAGAGCAATACTGGAAAACAGACCAATAGATGTGTTTAACTATGGAGAGATGAAGAGAGATTTTACTTATATAGATGATATTGTAGAAGGTTTGATCAGGGTAATTGGTAACATTCCTGCATCAGACAACGGGTGGAATCGTGACAATCCGGATCCTGCAACAAGCTATGCACCATATAAAACGTACAACATCGGAAATAACAATCCTGTTGAGCTTATGAAGTTTATTGAGGTATTAGAGAATTGTTTGGGAAGGAAGGCGGAGAAAAACCTTTTACCAATACAACCGGGTGATGTACCTGAAACATATGCTGATGTAAATGACTTGGTTAATGATGTAGGTTTCAAACCATCCACTCCCATTGAGAAAGGGATTAAGAAATTTGTGGAATGGTATCTAGACTATTATGGCTAAAGTTAATCTGCTAATGTAAGTATAGGAATTTCAAATCAAGTTTTTTTGTGCGCAAGCATATATCCACATTCAGGTACTTCCCTGAGACGGAATTATCAAGAGGAGAGAGATATCCGCAACTTAGCCAGGTTATAGCGATAAACATACTCGTTTCCCCCCCCTTTTTTGATGATATACAAGAATACCAACAGGAACTGGCTAAAATTAAATATATTTACTTTGAATAACATCCATACATACACCTGCAAGGTGTAGATGCTTTTTATGTCTATGCTATTACAACAGATTCCAAAAAAGAAAATACTGCTTTTAGTGGGAGATACTTTCTTCATCATTCTGTCTATGGCGATCGCCTACTATTTGAGATTGGGAAAGTCTGATTTATTGTCAAATTTTACCGGTGCATCCATAATAACCATTACCTTGCATTTATTTACTTTCTATATCTTCGACATTTATAGTTTTAATTATAAATTTACAACACTGAAATATTTTGTAAAGCTGGTGATTGCTGTTGCTATAGGGAGTATTCTCGTCGCTTTTATCTTTTATCTTATTCCTCATTATCAATTTGGAAGAGGTGTGTTTTTAATTAAAATAGTATTTCTTACTATCTTTATGTGTTTATGGAGAATTTCTTTTGCAGATTTTATATTAAGTGCAGGGGCAAAAAAAAATATTGCAATAATTGGTATTGGAAGCGCCGGGCACGCTATCTATCAATTACTTCGTAAAAATATAAATTATAAAATAGTTGGGTTTTTTGATGATAATGCAGAATTGCACAGTAAAGATGTCGAGCAACATTCTGTCCTGGGTGGAAGCCGTCATTTAAGTGACATGGCACAAAAAAAGAGAAATAGATGTGGCGGTAATAGCAATTACTCACGAGAAAAAAAGTGATTTTTTTAAAAATATATTGGAGATAAAGCTGAAAGGTGTTGAAGTTTATGATATGCCTTCGCTGTATGAAGAACTTTCAGGAAAAGTTCCAGTGATGCATATAAGAGATTCATGGTTTCTAAACGTTTCATTCTCTGGAATAAAAAAAAATATTTACACGCAAAAAATAGAACGTTTTATTGACATATCATTGTGCTTGTCAGGGCTGATAATTACTCTACCAATAATCTTGATTACTAGTGTTCTGACAAAGCTCGGATCAAAAGGAAAAATCTTTTATATACAGGAAAGGGTTGGTCTGAATGGAAAGTGTTTCAAACTTATTAAATTTCGCTCTATGATAGTAGATGCAGAGGCGGAAGGTGCCACATGGGCAATAGAAGGTGATTCAAGAATTACAAAAGTTGGGAAAATCATCAGAAAGTTACGGATTGATGAGATACCTCAGTTGTGGAATGTACTTAAGGGAGATCTAAGTTTGATTGGTCCAAGGCCGGAAAGACCTGAATTTGTAAGTACCCTGGAAAAAGAAATTCCATATTATTCTGTCCGACATTCGGTGAAACCTGGTATAACCGGTTGGGCACAAGTAAATTATAGGTACGGCGCATCAAAGAAGGATACTTTTGAGAAACTTCAATATGATCTTTATTATATAAAAAATAAATCATTATTACTGGATATTGTTATACTTATTAAAACCGTAAAAGTTGTTTTGCTTGGAAGTGGAGCGAGGTGAAGTAAATATTGATATTTTTTTTATTCCAGTTTTTGAGATTTGTGCGAACAGATGAGGCACAAGACGTGAGGATTATATTTAGAATAAATGATATTTTTTTCCTGATACCTACACCTGCGAGGTGTATATAGTGTTATGTCTATAACTCTTCAATTCCATGGAGCTACTGAAGGAGTTACCGGGTCATGCCATCAAATATCATTTGCAAAAGAAAGTCTTCTCGTTGACTGCGGTATCTTTCAGGGCCAAGAAGCAAGAAGACACAATGATTTAACGATAAATTTTGATATATCGAATCTTAAAGGATTAATTCTTACGCATGCGCATCTGGATCACATAGGCCGCATTCCATACCTGCTCGCTTCCGGCTATACCGGTCCCATCTATACGTCAATTCCAACCTCATATCTTGTACCCGAACAACTTGGAGATGCTTTAAAAATTGGATTTACAAAAGACCGTAAACTTATCAAGGGAGTTGTTAATGTACTAAAGAAACGTATCATTCCGTGTAAATATAAGCAGTGGATATTGGTATCGGATTGTTTTAAAATTAAATTCCACCCTGCCGGACACATACTTGGGAGTTCTTTTGTTGAGATTGCAGTTAAGTTTATTTCAGGTAAAGAGTATAAGAGTTTGAACAACACAAAACGTATCGTTTTCTCCGGTGATCTTGGTCCTCCATATACCCCAATCCTTTCTATGCCATGCTCACCCTATCAGGCAGATATTGTCGTGTTGGAGTCAACATATGGAGATAGAATTCATTCCGGTAGAAAGGATCGACGTCACCGGTTATTAAATATACTAAAGAAATCTCTTTCAGACAATGGGATAATCATTATTCCTGCTTTTGCAATTGGTCGTACTCAGGAACTGCTTTATGAATTGAACGAAATAGTAGAAAAGGAAAAACTACCCAGGGTTCCGGTAATAATAGATTCACCTCTTGCAAATAAGTTTACGGCTCTATATTCTGATCTTAAGGGTTTTTGGGATAAGGAATCAAGGAGACGTTTCAAAGGAGGTGATGATCCATTTGTCTTCCCGGGACTTGTTAGTATTAGTAATTATAAAGACCATTTGAGGACCTTACGATGGTTGGATGATAAAGGTGGGCCGGCTATTGTAATTGCCGGTAGTGGTATGTGTACGGGCGGAAGGGTTGTAAACTATCTGAAAGATTTTTTGTCTGATTGCAGAAATGATATTCTTTTTGTCGGATATCAGGCTTATGGTACACCGGGTAGAGATATAATTACTTATGGCAGTAATAAAAAAAGACGTAGATATGTAACCATTGATGGTGAACGCATAGGTGTTGCTGCCGGAGTCCACGAGGTTTCAGGGTATTCAGCACATGCGGATAAAGACAATCTTATTAGTTGGGTAAAGAAGATTCGTAAAAAACCCTCAAAAATATTCCTTGTTCATGGAGATACAGAAGCAAAAAAAACTTTGAAGAAGGAATTAAATACAATGGGGTTGGATGTGATAATTGCCAAGAAAAAGAGATACTCTATAGATGTTTGAGTCGATAGAAGAGGAGGCTTTCCATGGCTGCGTATGATAGCAAGTAGATATACTAAAACCGGTTTGGTTTTTGGCTTTAAAAAAAACAAATCTTGGTTGCCTGCCCGACATGTTGCTCAGGCGGGCAGTTATCCCCGGACTGGAAAACGTCGAGGACTTTACTCGGGTAAAACAGTTTTTGGATTTTATCCGAAAACTATTTTGAGATGGGTATACAAACAAAAGAAATTTTACGTTCCCCGGACAAAAGGCGCCGAGGACAAGAAGCCGCAGAGATTGCCAAGAACACATAAAAAATTACTTAATGAAGTTCATGTTTATCTAATTGGAAGGCTGCAATAGTGTGCCGTCACACTTTTGTGCTATGGCACACTATTATTCAGTTTTCACTCCTGCCCCTATATCAAAAAGAGCAACAATAACAAATAATCTTTACTGACATAACTCTTAACCTGGCAACACCATACAAACGCAATAATTCAAAGTAGAAATAAGACAATGTCTCCTGCTTCTTCTTTGGCATACGGTTTGATATTAAACTGATCAGTTACAAATTCACTTACATTATTAATATGGGATTCCGGTTTTGGAAAGGAGAATGAACATGGATATTATTCGTAAAGTATCTGTTATATTCATATTTGTAGCCTTGTTATCTTTTGTTGGTATATCTGCCGATGCAGAACATAACGCAAAGATAAACATTAACACGGCAAATATTGAGGAATTAGTGTCATTGCAAGGTATTGGCGAAAAGAAAGCCGAGTCTATAGTCGAACATCGTGAGAAAATCGGATCTTTTGCCACAATTGATGATTTGAAAACGGTAAAAGGTGTAGGAGATAAAATATTTAATAAAATCAAGCATCTGATTGTAGTTGAATGATTTCCCATATTTTAGTGTGTATTACATCTAGTAAAGATTAGGATTACTTTTACTTCCGCAGAACATAATTATTTTTATCGAGCAAAACCGAGAATCCCATATTTTTTTTTTGTTTTGCAGAGAATCTGCTTTAGTAAAAGTCTTTTTATACTGTTACTTGGAAAAAAACAAAAATTATAGACACTAAGCAGATATCTTAATGACCGGATTGAACAGGACGTTCCAAACGTATCCGGTATAGGGAACATCTGGAATTAGTTTAGCCGGGCAGGGAAGCATGGTTGAATTCTGCACAAAAAATAATCGCGCATTTACTTTAATTGAGGTTCTCCTGGTTGTATTCATTGTTTTTACAATTATAGGTATAGCGTTCCCGGTCCTTTCAACGATCAGAGAGAGATCAAAGCAAGCAGTCTGTATGAGTAATATGGGGCAGATATTTAAGTGTTTTGTACAATACACGATTGAAAACGATGGATATCTTCCACTTGAAGACAATAGTGCGACAAGTGACAGCGGTGCAACATGTAGCAGTGAGGTTTGGTTTAAGGCAGTTGATAGATACATAATAACAGATATATTGCCTGAAAATCAGACTGAGATTTCAACAAAGGAAAAACTTATATTAATAAAACAGGACCCTGTTATTAATACTGTAGCTCAAGATAGAAAAGACAACACCAAAACTATTAAAATGAATACTCAGCTTGCTCAAGGATCTATATGTAGTCGGATGATTGATTCAATTAAATTCCCATCCAGGACTGTCTTGTTATTTGATGGCAGAATTAATAACACAACTGTCGCAAGTAAGTATGACGGTTCCTATGGAAGCGTTGCGCAAAGGCATTCAAGAGGTGCGAATATACTTTTTATAGATGGTCATGTTGAACGGGTACAGAATGGAGATAGTGACGGCACCGCTAACGAGGGATGGCCAAACGGGCATGCTGACCAGGGAATAATATGGGACCCGGATTAGTATATCTTAAATCAGTAGCATCCGGTTAGGTTTTTGCACATATTCCATTTATTGTCCGAAAACTGTCATTCCCGCTCGCCTGTCTACCCGTAAATATTGTTCGCCAGCCCGACAACCATTCTGGCGGGGACGGGTATCTATTCGGGCAGGCATTCTTCCCCGTTTTCCCGTCCGAACGGATTCATCCGGGCGGGCACGAGGACAAGCTTAGCGGGAATCCAGGATGAACGGTCCCTTAGATACCCGATTAAGACGTTCGGGTATGATAAAAGCCGTATACGCAAAAATCTAACTGGACATCACTGATCTTATATAAAAATTTCACTTCACAAATCATTTCACTTTCATTTCTTCACTATTTGTTGATGCTTTTGGCGTTCATTTATGCTAGTTTGCAAACATATGGATGCCATTGATCCTCTCGTGTGTAGGAGGAACAATTTACAGAGATTCATTCTTCCGGATAGGACTCACTATGAATACAACAATAATCACGTGGAAAAATTCATTAAGAACTTTATTGGATTTTTACGAAGCTAAAAGAGGAAGTATTTATACTTTTTACCCCATGCTTTTTCTGTTCTTTGTTCTGATAAATATTGCGTGTTACTGGTGGGCTATGTTTACAGCCTTCCCTGATCTTACACGTGGCATCGCCGGGCAACACTACTTCAAAGTACAATTTCCTGTTGGTTTTCTGGGTGCGCTTTTCGACAGCCTTTCCTTTTTTGTTACTCTATATATTATTCGGCGTGCTCTAAATGCTCAAAAAAATATGGAATATGTCTCACACCTTTCTCTTGATCTCGTAATTGCACTATTGGCAACCTTCTGGGTGCTGTATGTATTCTCCTTTGCCGGTTGGTTGGTTCATCTGTTTGAATCAGTACAACAAGATTTGTCTGGTAGAAACGAGGATTACAGAGAAATGCTGAAGGATGCACTGGCAAATCCATTTGCTAACAAACGTAACATTTACTTTGGTCTCATTATGGGAGTCTCTGCAATGTTGCCTACTTGTGGCCATATATCCATGTTTCTCATCTCTTTTTTTCGTACAACCTTCAACAAAAGGCTTAACTGACAAATCCTTCCAATCATATGACAACGGGTTATATTGTAAAATATATAAACATGAATAGTGCAGATACACATATCTCTAAATATCCATGTTTAACTATTGAAACAAACAGCAAAGTATTGTTTGACAATCAATAAGTATCTGTTTATATTACACTTATATAGAAAAAACTTTGTTTTGCCTTTAAGGAACTATTCATTTTCTGAGAGAGAAACTAAGATAATTGGATAGCCGCAGCGTTCTTTGATGAAGACTATTCAAGGATATGGCGGAAATATTAAGGTATGCATTTGCAATATCTTAATAAATTGAAAGTCAAATGTCTCACTGGATCAAAAAAGTAAGACACCACGCTGTAATTTGAAAATAATGATCAGGAAAGCATTAATATTCATATCAATATTAATTGTGTTTATACACGCAGGATGTATGTCGGTATCTAAAATGCATCACGATATAATGGAAAGTGCATCCTTTGACACAATTCCTCATGGTACAACTCCTGACTCAGTCAAAGATATTATTGATAATAGGTTAGAGGACATAAATGGTACATACAAACTTTCACCTCCTGATGTCGTAGCAATAGACGTCAATGATAACCCGGAGCTTAGGACCACGGTAACGATCAGGCCGGATGGTAATATTTTCTTTCCGCTTTTGGGAGATATTTATATAGAAGGGCTTACTCCACTAGAGATCCGGGAGAAAATACATAAATTGTTGGGGCGGTATCTTAAGGAACTTCCTGAAGAGGCGGTATCAGTACAGGTAAGAGGGTTTAATAGTAAAATCGTTTACATATATAGCTATGCGGGAGGAATTAGCCAAATTCCATTTACCGGCGATCTTACCGTTCTGAGTGCTATTACTAAATCGGGAATGTTATCACGTTCGGCTAAACGAAGCCGCATTACCGTTATACGTGGCGAGAGTGACACTATTGAGAAACCTCAGAAACTTGTCTTAAATCTGAATGATATTCTTAAGAAAGGAGAGACGGGAGACAATATAGTTCTCAGACCAAATGATATTGTATATATTCCTCCAACATTTTTCGGGAGAGTGGGTTTTTTTGTAAAAGACATTCTGAATCCTGTACAGCCGGTGCAACAACTCGGTTCAGCCGCGGCCAGCTGGCAAACTAACGCATTGGGATTTGGCGGCGCGGTATCACCAACGACTGGAAATTAAGGTATTGGAAAGAGATGGAACAGGAAAATACTCAATTCGATTTACAGAAATATATAAAACTGCTTTTAAGACGCAAGTGGTTGTGGATCATACCCACTATATTGTTCAGTATCGGATCAACCCTTTACGCTATTGTTCAACCTGATATTTATGAATCAAAATGTGTCTTGCTTGTAGAAAGGTCAAAGGTCATGGAGGAAGTAATTGGACGACAGGGAGGTTTAAGCGCTAAGTTAGTGATCCAGCTTGTCAGACAAAAAATGTTGAGTTGGCAATCGGTAGTTCAAATGATAAAGATTCTGGAACTAGATAAAAATATAAGAAAAGATGATCAGGCTGGTTTGCAGAAGTTATACCGTGGACTCACAGATAAGGTTAAAATAAGTGCAAGAGGAAGAGATTTGTTACAGATATCTTATCGTGGAGAAAGGCCTGAGATAAACTTTAGATTGGTTGATGGACTTGTAACAAACTTTATTGAGTCTAGCCTGAAGGAGTCGAGATCTGATGCGGAAGAAACCGTGGAGTTTATAGAGGCTGATCTGGAACGATTAAAGAAAAATCTCGATGAATCTGAAGAGAACCTTCTTTTATTTGAGGAAGCACAACTTGAAAATTTACCCGGTAGCCAGGACAGCAAGCAAATGAGATTACTTAATGCCAGGAAAGCGTTGGTAACAATAGATAGAGAGATAAATGCGTTAAGTGAGAGAATCGGTTATTTAGATGAGCGTGCAGAGAAAGAAGGCAAAACGGTAACGGGAGAAATAACCCGAGTACTCAATCCGAAAGTAAAAGAATTAGACCAACAGATAAACAAATTGGAAGTAGCAAATAACACGTTACGTGCAAAGTATTTTGATGAACATCCCAGTATTGTAAAGAATTTGAAAGTGCTTCAAAGTTTGAATGAAATGCGGGAAAAAGAGTCTGAAAAAGTTGTGAGTGAAGAAAAAATTATTAATAACCCGATGTACGATGACCTTTTGCAAAAGGGTTTTGTATCACAACTCAAAATAAAAGATTTACAAAGACAGCGGAAAGATACAGAGGAAGAGATCGCCATTCTTGGAGAATCAGTTAAAGGTATGCCTGCGATAAGAAAGGAGCTGTCTAGATTACAGAGAGACTATAGTGTAAATAAACAGTTATATGAGTTCCGTCTTACACAAAAAGCGAAGGCTGAAGTTAAGAAAGAGATGTCTATTGATGCTAAGACGAGTCCTTATCGCGTGGTTGAACCGGCAAGGATATCATACACCCCCATTAAGTCTGTTAAAATAAAGTTGGTAGGAATGGGTGTTATCATGGGCTTCGGACTTGGAGTTGGGCTGATTTTAGGGTTGGAACAGATTGATCAGAGGTTCAAAACTATGGAAGAGATTCAGAATTTTCTGAATGTTCCCGCATTGGGAATGATTCCTACAATATTGACCAACACCGAAGTAGAAAGAAATTTTAGAAAAAAGATAGTAATCTCAAGCGCTGTCGCAGTGTTTATTATTATAACAGCAGTGGTTTGCCTTGTTGTAGAACCCGTTAAGATTATTGTTAGCGAGAAGGCAAGTACTGGATGGAACAAACTAGTTGAGCTGGCTAAACAGTAATTATCATTAATAAATTTATGCATAGAAATTTTAATGTTGCTTTGTGTCGTTCCCATGGTCTCCAGGATGGATCCCTGCCCGACGAGCGGTAGGCGGGCGTTCAGACGGAAAAATAGGAATCTAGTTTTCACTTACTTGGTGACTCTAGATTTTCGCTCAATAGATTGTCTGCCCGAATAGGTACCCGTCCGAACGGCTTTGCCGGGCGGGAATGACAGAGGATGGTAAAGTTGTTTGTCGCGATTGTGACCTGACTTTTAATATCTTAAAAATGTACAAAAAATTCTACGATTTAAAAGAAAATCCATTTAATCTAACCCCTGATCCTGATTTTATATATCTGGGCAAAGTGCATCAGAAGGCGCTGGCATATTTAACCTATGGGCTGGAGGCGAGAAAAGGTTTCATCCAGCTTACGGGTGATATTGGTAGCGGAAAAACAACATTGCTGAAAAGTTTATTGATGAGGAATCGGAATAAAATTAAGTCGGCATTTATTGTAAATCCCAAGGCAACATTCGAACAACTGTTCAGGATGATACTTTATCAGTTCTCGGTGATAGAATTAGAGGCAGATTATACCAAAGATGTATTATTAGGTAAATTTTATGATTACCTCATGGAGCAATCAAAGCAGAATTGCCCGGTTGTCGTTATCTTTGATGAGGCACAAAATATTGATATTTCTGTATTAGAAGAGATACGAATGTTATCAAATCTGGAGACGGAAAAGATTAAACTGTTACAAATGATATTTGTTGGACAGCCGGAATTAAGAAAAACATTATTATTGCCAAAATTCAGACAATTAAAGCAAAGGATATCTGTTGCCTTCCACATAACCCCGTTAAGCAGAGAAGACACAGAGGCGTATATAAATCACAGGCTAAATGTTGCCGGTGCAAATGGCAAGAAAATCTTTACTAAAAGTGCGTGCACAGAAATCTATTCATATTCAAGTGGAATACCACGTCTTATTAATATAGTCTCTGACGCTACGATGCTTGCCGGATATGTTGGGGAGAAGGAAGTTTTGAATGGAGACATTGTTAAAGAAGTGATAAATGAGCTGATTGAAGATCTTGGCCAAAATTCACAACAAGATGAATTTTTGTCAACGGCCTAAATTCTTTCCTGCTTCAATGGCGTAGCTTGCCTGGGTGAATTCTTGTCCGACTTATTTGCTGGCGAGAGTTCGCCAGCCAGACGAGCATTCTGGCGGGAACGGGCAGGTATTTGGGAAATTGTAATTATAGTGATTGGAAATCTATTTGTAATTTATTACGCCCCGGTTTGTCTGGTATGGTCATGAAAACTTAATACTATTATGTCTAATATCGAAAAAGCATTAAATAAAGCCAGAGAAGAGATAAAAAAAGTTGAAGGCCATGTGCCAAAACCAGAACATGCTGATACGGTTCCGTCTGACGTACATAACAAAAATAAAACAGGTTATTCTAAAACTCAAAAAATGACTGAACCTGACAATGACGTCTCCATACTTGATTATCTTGAAATGTACAACCTCGAATCCTCATCAGAGTCAACGTTGGACAGAAGCGATAACAATATTATGTCTGCTATAGAGAAGAAGGATAGCGAAAGCAGTGCTGGTCAGGTGCTGTTAATGAGTGAGGATTATGATCAGTTAATGGAAGATAGCGGGCTCATATCACGACTACAGGATACCGGTAGTAAAGAAGAGGAGGTAGAAAGTGTGATACCGGTGACTCCGGTTAATAACTATGAGGTAGATGAACGTATCGTATCATATTATGAAACTATTGGACAGCAGACATGGAAAGGTCCTGTAATGGTAAACTTTAGAAGGCTCCAAGTATCACTGAGTGGCTTACAAAGGAATAATATGTGCAAAGTGATGGTATTCACCAGTTCACAGCAGGGAGAGGGGAAGAGTACGATATCTACGAATACGGCAATCACATTAAGTAGTGATAAAAAGACGAAAGTGGCTCTTGTGGATTGTGACTTTAGAAAACCTACACTCAATAAGCTATTAGGTTTCTCGCCTGAAAAAGGTATATCAGATTATCTTCTTGAAGAAGCAGAGTTTCAGGATATTTGTGTCGAAGGATTCCTGCCGAATTTAACACTTATTCCCGTAGGCAATAAACCTTCAAACACATGTGAATTGTTTTCTTCAGAGAGAATGCGGCAGGTTATTACCTATTTAAGAGAGAACTTTGATCATGTGTTAATCGATACTCCACCTGTTCTGGCATTTCCCGACACGGTCATCCTGTCTCCTCTGTCAGACGGAGTTGTTTTTGTGATTAACTGTAAAAAAGCCAGGAGAAGTATTGTAAAGCGGGCAGTTGAAACACTTAAGGATTCTAAGATTTTAGGTTTTGTAATGAATATGAGTGAGTCCGCTGCTATTGACTACTATGGATATACTTCCGGCTACTACTATTATGATTACGCATCATCCTGACCTCTTTAAAGATGTGTTCTCCGTATTACCTGCCCTCTGCCAGAAATATTAATACACCTGATGGGAATGCAGTGGCTTTTAAATGGATGATTGCCTGGCTGTGCTCTCTCTATTTGGAAGGAAAGAATTTAGCCATGATATAAGAGTTTAAGCTTTTAAGGTATGTAGCACCCGCTTGAGAGAGGGGAAAAGTGTATTGTACGTGCGTGTGAGTAAGTAAGAGGTTAACTATTACGGTTCTCTGTTCACCGTCCTGACGGACTTCGCTGTCTGTGCCGAATCAGACTGTTGTGACTCACTCGTAAACGAATATGACTGTAGGTTGAAATGTAACCGAGATGGCGGAGCTGTGTATAGACTTTTGTAAAATATAGCCAGATTATAGATTATTACTCTAAATAAACTCTTATCAATGACGCCTGCAAAACTCTTGTTTATAATCTGCCAGGATGCTTAATGCCCTCACTATAGACGTTGAAGACTACTTTCAGGTTTCAGCATTTAATAAATATGTTAAATATGAAGATTGGAGTAGATATCCTTCGAGAGTTGAAGCCAATACATTAAAGATACTTGATACGCTTGAAGAGTTTTCTGTAAAGGCGACATTTTTTATATTAGGTTGGGTTGCAGAAAAACATCCTTCGCTTATAAAAGAAATTCATAAGAGAGATCATGAGATCGCCTGCCATGGATACAACCATGAATTGATTTACAACATTAGCCATGAAAGCTTCAGACAGGATATTAAAAGGGCAAAAATGCTACTTGAAGACACTTGCGGTGAGAAGGTCAACTGTTATAGAGCACCAAGTTATTCAATCACCAGGGCGTCTCTATGGGCATTGGATATTCTGATTGAAGAGGGGTTCACCTGTGATTCAAGTATTTTTCCAATTCATCATGATGTATACGGGATACCTGGTGCCAGGAGATTTCCCCATAAGATAAGCAGACCCCATGGTGTTATACAGGAATTTCCTGTGTCCACACGGGAATTGAGAATTTCAGGATACAAATTTAGAGTCCCAGTCTCAGGAGGTGGTTACCTGAGGTTATTGCCTGTTTGGCTGATCAAAAGAGCAATAAAACATATTAATGAGAATGAAAAACAGCCGGCAATTATCTATTTTCACCCATGGGAGATAGACCCGGAACAACCAAGGATCAGGGCCGGTATAAGATCAAGATTCAGGCATTACATAAATCTTAACAGGACCATGGATAAGGTGAAGTATCTTTTATCCTCGTTTAAGTTTGCTCCCATAGGTGAGGTTTTAAAAAATAATGAAACAAAATATATATGAAGAAAATATGATTGTAAGTCTGCGGAAAGGGTAGAATATCACCATTCATTGAATCATTCCAGTTGTCATTACCGACCACGATCGGGAATCTATTATTTTATAAAGCAGATAAAGGCATTATTAAGATTATATTAGCTTCAGAAAATGAGCAAGCTCTTTGGGATAGTTATATTACAGAGCATAAAGATGCTACCTCAGATCCACGTATACACGGAAGCTGGCAGTTGAGTATGCATACGATTATAAAAAATATTGTTTTATTGCTATCAGTGAAAATACAGATACTTCTACTCGAAAGGTGCTCGGTGCTCTTCGCCAGATTTACTTGAAAATACCCTTTTGGACAATTTTTTTATGATTATTTGTTTTTATTGTTAGCCTGTGTGTATATATTCTGTTCTTTGTTGGTATTATAGATTTTGTTCCCAGGTTAATGCTTGTACTTTCTCTTACATCACTCGTCTGGTATTACTTTGGAATAAAATTTGTAAAAATTTTACTTTTTCCGTTACTGTTTCTGATCTTCATGGTTCCTGTTCCGATCAGTTTTCTAAATCACATCACATTACCTTTGAAAGTGTTTGCCATAAACATGGCAGTTCCGCTTATCAAGATATTTGGTGTGCCTTTAATGATATTACTGAAAACTAAACCGTTGAAGGTAAAAAAGACCATTATATGAAAATAATCAATGTGGTTGGCGCACGCCCTAATTTCATGAAAATAGCACCGATAATGGACGCTCTAATGAAGCATAATCAATTATTGACTTCATCCATTAAATACATGCTTGTTCATACGGGCCAGCATTATGATGAGAAAATGTCAAAATTGTTTTTTGATGATTTAAGAATTCCAAAGCCTGATATAGACCTTGGCGTAGGATCAGCTTCCCATGCCGAACAAACAGCAGAAATAATGAAAAAGTTTGAGAAGGTTTGTCTTAGAGAAAAGCCGACACATATTTTAGTAGTTGGTGATGTTAATTCTACTATTGCGTGCGCTCTGGTTGCATCCAAATTGAGCATTAAAATTATCCATGTCGAAGCCGGATTAAGAAGTTTTGACAGATCAATGCCTGAAGAGATTAACAGAGTTCTAACAGATGCTATTTCAGACATACTTTTTATTACTGAAAAAAGTGCTGAGCAAAATCTCAAAAGAGAGGGAGTTTCTAAAGATAAAATCTTTTTTGTCGGCAATGTTATGATTGATACACTCCTCAAGCATAAAGAAATTGCAGAAAAATCCGATATTCTAAATGAACTTCATCTTGAAAGACAAAATTATGCAGTAGCAACCCTTCACAGACCCTCAAACGTTGACGACCCTGTAATCTTGAGAGAAATATTTAATTCGTTAAATGAGATTTCAATAAAATTGCCAATACTTTTCCCTGTCCATCCGAGGGCAAAAATCAACATAGACAAATTAAACGGTGACTTCATAGGAAATATAACTTTTTGTGATCCACTTGGATATCTTGATTTTCTCAAAGTTATGTCCGGTTCCAGATTCGTATTAACAGATTCAGGAGGGATACAGGAGGAGACAACAGTATTAGGGATTCCATGTCTTACAATAAGAAATAATACTGAAAGGCCTGTTACGGTATTGCAGGGGACTAATATACTTGTCGGTACTAAGAAGGAAATAATTGTACAAGAAGCAGAAAAAATCCTGAAAGGAATAACTCGTGAAAATAAGATTCCTGAACTCTGGGATGGCAAAGCCGCAGAGAGAATTGTTGACATATTAGTATCAAGTCCTAAAGAAACAAAGAGCTTGAACGCATAGCAGAGAGCAATTTGCTATGATTCTTGTACTTATGAGTAACATATTATTAATAACTATCATAATATGTTTAAGTATATTACCATGCTTCAGATTATATTTTATGTAGTTGCTTTTGGAAGTGGTGTTAGGAAAGTATTACCGATCAAAAATTTAACAAAAATTACATTTTATTTTGTAATGGTGAAGCATTCAATTCTAATGGTTTGGTATCGGTATTTAAAAGGGGAGCGTTTGATGACGTGGGAGCTGCCAAAAAGATAAATTGATGAGAGCAGGCAAATATTACGAATTTCGAATTTAAATAACAATAACCTTTTTTAGCCACAGAGGGCACAGAGAACACGGAGGAACATATGCCAGATAAGTTAACGGAACAAATTATAGGAGTGGCAATAGAAGTTCATCGTATTCTTGGCCCAGGTCTGCTTGAATCAATATATGAAGAGGCTCTTTGTTACGAATTGACACTTAGGGGTACTCCGTTTCAACAACAAAAAGAAGTCGATGTGTTTTATAAGGATAAAATTATTAAAGGTCAACGGCTTGATCTGATTGTGCATGGCGAGGTTGTTGTTGAAATAAAATCTGTAAGTAAAATGAAAGATATATTTACCGCTCAGATATTATCATATCTTAAGGCCACAGGACTTAAACGTGGATTATTAATCAATTTTGGTGAAGCCAGACTCGTTGATGGTGTTAAGAGATTTTCTTTATAACTCTGTGCCCTCTGAGGTCTCTGTGGCAAATCCTTGACTGTTTCTTTACTTTTAAATTTCGCAATTCTAAATCAGAAATCTTTATTTTTATGTTATCAACGAGTTCACTAATTATCAGGTTTATTATCCTGTTTGTACTCCTGCTTTGTACATACTACCCCATAATACCAGGGCTCGTAAGTGTCTGGCTGGAAGACTCTAACAATTCACATGGTTTGTTAGTTCCGTTGATTGCTGGGTTTTTTATATATCAAAAGAGGCATGATTTAAAGTCATATATTGATAACATGGGTAGTCTAAAGTGCGGTTTTTGGACTAATTCTTTAGGATTATTTATTTTTATTGTCAGCCTGTGTATATATATTCTGTTCTTTGTTGGTAGTATAGACCTTGTTCCCCGGCTAATGCTCATACTCTCCCTTATATCACTCGCTTGGTATTGTTTTGGCTTGAGTCTGATAAATATTATACTCTTTCCTATGTTGTTTATGTTTTTCATGGTTCCTGTCCCCGATAGTTTTATAGGTATCATTACATTACCTATGAAGACTTTTGCTACCAACATGGCTGTACCCATGATCAAGATATTTGGGATTCCACTTGTACAGGAAGGAAACATAATCCATCTAACTACCTGTACCCTTGAAGTTGCTGAAGCCTGTAGTGGGATCAGATCTCTTACTTCCATGCTAATGTTGAGTATTTTTCTTGCCTATATGATTAAGAACAATAATTATAAAAGAGTTATTTTAGTACTACTCTCTCCTTTTATTGCGATTCTGGCGAACGTCTTGCGTATTATGGGCACCGGTATTCTGGCTAATTCATATGGAAATAGAGTAGCCAGGGGATATGTACATGATGTTTCAGGTTATCTTGTTTTTATATTTGGGTTTATTGCACTTTTACTTTTATTTAATCTATTGAATAAGGAGTCAAACCAGGATGGATCGGAATAGATTCTATGTGCCGCTTGTTGTTTTGTTTCTGGCATTAGGCACGGTTATCTATTTATCCGGCAGGCAGCTGCCTGATGTTGTTGAAAAGAAACTCATAAACTTACCTTACAAAATTGGATCTTGGAGTGGAAGTGACTTTAGTTTTGATCAGCTTATTATTAATGAACTGGATACTGATGACCGTGTTGCAAGAAATTATATAGATAAAAACAACCATTTGATTACGCTTTACATAGGGTATTACGGAACAAAGAAAGGAGGAAGAACAGGGCATAATCCAAACGCCTGCTATCCTTCATCAGGGTGGCGTATTATAAGTGACACAGACACTAACATGAACGAGAATTATGGTGCCGTAAACAAGTTATTTGTAAAAAAACTTGGTGTATCTCAAATAGTTTATCACTGGTACCAGGACGAAGACAAAATCATCCAATCAGGTATCGAACAAAACATAAATCGCTTTATTAATAAAGTGCGTTTCAACCGGGATGATGGTGCCTTTGTACGGATATCTATTGATGGTCGGGCAGAAGGCGCTGAGGATGCCTTAAGACAATTCGGAAGATTGATAATACCTCTTATAACCAAAAACTGGCCTATTGAAGAAGAAATATAAGATACGGGTTCTCTAAGTCGAAAGATTGATACAAGTCCTTCTTTCGTATTGTTTCGCAATCTTCGTGGGTAAATATTAGTTCTAAAATGATATTACCATTAACAGCCTTCATAGGATCACTCTTTGTATTAATATATATTTATTTTTTATATCCAATATGTATATATTTACTATGCAAACTTTTTCCCCGTCTAATTCAAAAGGGGAACAGAACGCCATCTGTCACAATTCTGATTGCTGCATTCAACGAGGAGAAGCATATATATGAAACAATAAGAAATAAATTGGAACTTGATTACCCATCTGGTCTTTTCGATATTATTGTTATTTCTGATAGTTCTACGGATAGAACTGATGAGATAGTACTTTCCTTCGATAATCCAAGGGTAAAATTACTCCGTCAAGAACCGCGCGGTGGAAAAACTTCGGCATTAAACATGGCAGTTCTTTATGCAAAAGGAGAGATAATATTATTTTCTGATGCCAATTCAATCTATGCTAATGATGTCATTAACCGTATTGTCAAAAGTTTTGATGATCCGGATGTAGGTTACATTACAGGGAAAATGGTTTATTCAAACCCTGACGGTTCAATTGTCGGTGATGGATGTTCAGCCTACATGAAATATGAAAACTTTTTGAGAAAACATGAAACTGCGGTTGGTTCGGTAGTTGGTGTGGATGGCGGTATCGACGCGGTTCGTAAAAATATTTATAAGCCTATGCGTCCTGACCAACTCCCGGATTTTATACTTCCCCTTAACGTTATCAAACAGGGATATCGTGTCATCTATGAGCCCGACGCAATTTTAAAAGAACAGACTTTACAATCTTTTCAAGACGAATATAAGATGAGAGTCAGGGTCTCCTTAAGATCATTTTGGGCGTTAAAAGATATGGTCCATCTTTTTAATCCGTTTAAATATGGTGTTTTTTCCTGGCAGATTTTTTCCCACAAACTACTTAGATACGTTGCTTTCATATTTATGATTAGCTTATATATATCTAACATATTTGTATCTACTCACAGTAAGCACAACAACACATAATGTTAATTTATAAAGTCAGGTAATTCTCCACGAAATAGTATATCCATTGCATTGCTTGAGTTAATTCCCTGCTTGCGGCATGTTGACAAGTAG